>Ga0182024_10019049_pt1 | contig 12699 bp, 10 predicted proteins | sample P32metaG_FD_120480 | JGI IMG/M metagenome (GOLD analysis project Ga0182024, IMG submission 120480) | Permafrost microbial communities from Stordalen Mire, Sweden - P3-2 metaG (Illumina Assembly) | ecosystem: Environmental > Terrestrial > Soil > Wetlands > Permafrost | place: Sweden: Stordalen... | reverse complement strand
CGTGGTTGTTCTCAATCACGCCCCAATGCGCAAACTCACCGTCGGCGCCGCGGGCGGCCACCACCGACACCTCGCGGTCGAAATCCACAAACGCCTCGTAGACCCGTTCGACGCCTTTGCCGGAGCTCCACACCTGCTCGGCCTCGGCCAGGGAGCGGACGGTGTTCTGCCCCTTGCCGTCGTAACCAAACGACGCGGTCTTCAGCACAGCCGGAAGCCCTAATTCGCTCACTGCGGATCGAACATCATCGATCGAGCGGATGGCACGAAAGGGCGTCACTGGAAAGCCGCTCTCGGCAAGGAAGGTCTTCTCCCGCAACCGGTGTTGGGTCGTATGAAGGACCGAGCCCGCGGGACGAACCAGCGTAAACTCCGCCGCCGCTTCGGCGGTGGCGGTGGGGACGTTTTCAAACTCGAACGTCACAACGCTCACGCCCCGCGCGAAGTTCCGCACGGCATCCAGGTCATCGTACAATGCCTCGACTTCCAGGTCGGCCACTTGCCCGGTCGGCGTGTCAGAATCGGGCGAGAAGGTATGCACGCGGTATCCCATCCGCCGGGCCGCGATGGCAAACATCCGCCCAAGCTGCCCGCTGCCGAGCACGCCGAGCGTCGAGCCGGGGAGAATGGGAGAGGACGACGCGGAGACGGAGAGACGCGGAGACACGGGGGAAGACGACGCGGAGACACGGGGACGCGGGGACGCGGGGACTGGAGCAGTTTTGTTCTCCGCGTCGCCGTGTCTCCGCGTCTCCGCGTCTCTTTCTTCCATACGCGTTCTGTCAGAGGGCATCATCATTCGCCTGCCGGGAGTGAATCGTCCAATACCTTACGCGTCTGGTCGTCGCGGAATTGCCGCAACTTTTCCCGAAGCTCCGGCCGTGAGGTGGCGAGCATCGCGATGGCCAGCAGGGCGGCGTTCGTCGCGCCGGCCTTGCCTATGGCGAGCGTGCCGACCGGAACTCCCGCGGGCATCTGCACGATCGAAAGCAGCGAATCCATTCCGCTCAGCGCATGACTCTGCACCGGCACCCCAAGCACCGGCAGGATCGTCTGAGCGGCGGCCATGCCGGGAAGATGAGCGGCCCCGCCCGCGCCCGCGATAATGATTTGCACGCCCCGTCCCTCCGCTCCGGAAGCAAACTCCGCCAGCCATTGCGGCGTCCGGTGCGCCGAGACAATCTCGCACTCGTGCGGCACGTCGAACTGCGTCAACATCGCATCCGCATGCTGCATGGTCTCCCAGTCGGATTTGCTGCCCATGATCACGGACACCAGAGGAGGGAGCTTGGGTTCTGTTGCTGCCATGACACGATCTCAGGAGCGGGAGACCTACGCTTGCCTGTGGCACGGGCGTCCCGCCCGTGCAGAACACCGCTCAACGAAAGGAACTGGCAAGCGACGCCATCTCTTATTGTGGAGCCCTTTGCACGGCCGGGACGGCCGTGCCACCGGCAAACATCGATCCAAAGCGGTGATCCTGGACGAATTTGCAACTTCGTCCTTTGTGTTTTCGATCCTACCATATCTGTTGATATGCCGGAAATTTCCACGCTACTCGATCGGCACGTCGCCTTCGATCCCGCCGGGGACTTCGAGGCGTTCTTGCGCGCCGTGCCGGCCAAGTGGGTGGTCTATTTGCTGTGCGATGCCGATGACCGGCCGGTGCAGCTTTTATGCGTGAAGAACCTCCGCGCGAGCCTCAAGCGCCGCCTCGGCGGAGACGAGCAGGTCGGGCCGTCGCGGCGGGTCAATTACCGCGATCTCGTGCGCCACATTCACTACCGTCGCGTCGATAGTGCCTTCGAGGCCGACTGGCTCTACTACGAAGCCGCACGCGACGTCTTTCCGCAGAGCTATCAGGGCATGGTCGGATTTCGCCCGGCGTGGTTCATTCACGTCAATCCCGAGTCGCAGTTCCCGCGATACATCAAGACGACGGATCTCTCCCGGCTCGGCCTGCACATCGGCCCAGTCGAGGACAAGCACGTCGCGGCCCGCTTGATCCAACTCGTCGAAGACTTGTTCGACCTGTGCCGGTATTACAACCTGCTGGTCGAGTCTCCCAATGCCAAGGCGTGCGCATATAAGGAAATGGGCAAGTGCCCCGCGCCGTGCGATGGGACGATCTCGATGGAGCAATATCGCCACGTGATCGAGTGGAGCGCGCGCACGCTGGTCGACCCGGCCGATTTCATCCGCATGCACACGGGCCGGATGCAGCATGCCGCCGCCGAATTGCAATTCGAGACGGCTGGCAAGATCAAGTCGTATGTCGAGCAGCTCTCCCAACTGGCCAGGGGACCGTATCGGTATGCCCGGCTGCTGAAGGATTTTCAATTCGTCTCCTTCCAGCATGGGCCGCGGGCCGGCACGATCAAGGTCTTTCTGATCGCACTGGGCTCAATTCAGGAAGTGGCGTGCATGATTGCCGAGCCGCGCTGGCCGGCCGAGCTACTGGGCGCCATCTTGCAGGCCGCGGACGCCGGCGCGAAGCTTCATGTCATCGTTGACCACAGCGACTCGGGCGTCGGGCTGGCCGGCAATGACTTTGATCGGCCCGCGCCCGGAAGCGCGGGCATATCGTCACCATCGGCAACCAGCGCGCGACAGGGAATGGATGCCGTCGGCCTGGTCGGCGCAGAGCGCATCGGGATCGTCGCCCATCATCTGTTCTCCGGCAAATCCGGGCACGGCGTCTTCACCCGGCTGGATGATCTCGACGAGAAGGGCATCATGCGGGCCTACCGCGAGCTGCTCAAACGGCCGGCCGAAGAGGATGCCGAAGCGGAAGGCGTGATGAAGGAGCTCCAATCCTTGTAAGAAGAGCCAACCCGGGAACGACCATGATTTGGAAGGTGCTTTGCCTCGTCTCGATCGTCGCCCAAGCGGCGGCAGCCGAGTCGCTGCCGCGTTCGTTGAATCGGCTGGCGCCGCCCACGACGCAGTCGGCGGCCCCGGTCGAGCGCTATTCCGCCAGCGGCCTGCCGCTTCGATTGGATGGCGCGACGGGGGACCAGCGCCAGTGGCTTCAATCGTTTGATGTTCCCGCCGAGCCGTTCGATTACACTCTTCAACTGATCGAAGACGATGGCAACTTACAAGTCTATCGCCTGGTCTTCAACTCGCCTTTTGTCAGCCCCTTCCCCGAGAACAACGTGGTGCCGGCCGAGCTCTATCTCCCCACGCAGCGCCAGGCGAAAGTGCCCGCCGCGATTGTGCTTGACATCATGTACGGCAACGCCGTCGTCCCCCGCGGCCTGGCGCGCGGGCTGGCTTCCCAGGGCGTGGCCGCGGTCTATCTTCCGATGGCCTATTACAACGCCCGCCGGCCCAAGGGCGATGCGCACATCAAGTGGATCGACGAAGATCCCGCCCGGGCGATCGAGCCGATCCGGCAAACGGTGATGGACATCCGCAGGGCCAAGGCGATCCTGACCTCGCGCCCAGAGATCGACCCAGCCCGCATCGGCATCACCGGCGTGAGCCTCGGCGGCATCATGACGTCCATCGCCGCCGGTGTAGACGGCCACTTCTGGCGCGTCTGCCCCATCCTCGCCGGCGGCAACCTGCCCGACATGATCTTCCACGCCCGCGAGACGCGCAAGGTCAAGGAGCAGCTCCTGGCCAAGGGCTTCGACGAGCAGAAGCTCGCCCCGATCATGGCATCGGTCGAGCCCCTCCACTTTGCCGATCGGATCGATCCCGCCCGCTGCCTGATGATCAACGCCGCCCAGGACGAGGTCATCCCCAAGTCCTGCACGCTGGCCCTCTGGCAAGCCATCGCCAAACCCACCCTCCTCTGGCTCCCCACCGGCCACTACGGCGCCGCCTGGTATCTCCCCACCATCAAGCAAACCGCCATCGACTTCCTCAAGGGCCAGCCGGTCACACACCTCGAGTTCTAACGCCCTCGTTGCATCTCCCCGTCTCCCTGTCCCCGCGTCCCTCATCGAGCCTGAGCCTCAGAGCCGAAGGCCGCGTCTCCGCGTCCTCCCCCAAATGTCCCGCTTTGTCTCGCTTTGTCTCGCTTCTTGCATTTGTTTTAGCAATAATATGATAAAATGCGAGACATCTAACGCACTCCATTTTTTTTGAACTCCCAAGCCGGGAGGCAGAGCGCAGCGCCGCCCCGGATCTCGGAATGGGCGCGCTCAGCTTTGACTACGGCAAGATTTGACCCCGGATTACGCGGATGGCACGGATGAAAAGCGCCTTTCGTATTCATCCGCGTCATCCGCGCCATCCGCGGTTCACTTTCTTCTTCGCGCCGAAGGCGAGGCCGGACAGCCCGAGACCCATTCGGTGGCCGGCAACGCTCCTGTTGGAAATCCCCTCCACCGATCCGACAATTCTTCCGCTACGCCATCCCCTCCGCGAGGCTCGTCATGCAATACATCATCACCCTCCAAACCCTTCCCACCTCTCAACCCACTGCCATCCTCCGGCGGCAGGCCAGTCTGCCGGAGCTGCCCAAGGTCGTTCCCGAAACCTGCGGCGACGTCTGGCGCCTCGTCCGCGCCCAAAACATCCAAGGCGCCGGAAGAAACCTGGCGCTCTATCTCGACGACCAAATCAACATGGAGATCGGCGTCGAACTGGGCGCACCGCTCGCCGTCAGCGCCCCGCTGATCGCCTCGGCCCTCCCCGCCGGCACCGTCGCCGCCACGACGCATTTCGGCCCGTACCCCCAATTGCCCCACGCCCACCAAGCCGTCCGCGACTTCTGCCGCCTCCACGGCCACACGCTGGCCGGCCCCAACTGGGAAATCTACGGCCACTGGCAGGACAGTTGGAAAACCGACCCCTCCAAAATCCGCACGGATGTTTTCTACCTGTTGAAGGATTGAACGCTCCCGGTAGTCATGTTCTGACCCCGGACCAGAACGCCTGAAAACGGTGTTTAAGGCTCGCGTCACCTTCATTTCTTCCGCGTCACCTTCATTTCTTCTGCCCGCGTCATGAGCCCTGCTGCGGCTGCGCGACGGCCTCCGCTCCGCTCATGTCATCGTCCTGGTTCCGTTTCCTTCCGTCCCTCTTCTGTCGAAGGGACGGAAGGAAACTTCAATGTGGGGATGACGGTTGACCCGCGGAGCAGGTCGGCGTGCAGCGGGCGGGGCAAGCGGCGCGAGGGCGGTGGTCTTTCCTTGAACCAGCCGCCGCGGAGCGGTTCCTTATGCTCTATTTCCCACCAGCAATAGGGGATCCGATACCAACGCGGTGAGCGGCGGCTGCCTGCCACGAGCGCTAGTCGAGCGGTACTCAGCCGGGAAGCGCCGCGCCGAGAATCTCAACGTCAGTCTGTTAAATGGAACCCTTTGTCTTCAGGCACGACCCGGCGGTAAACAAATTGCACCAACAAAATGACTGTAAAGGCTCGCGTCACCTTCATTTCTCTCGCGTCACCTTCATTTCTCTGGCTCAGCGTTGACTGCGAAAAGACTTGACCGCGGATTACACGGATTGCATGGATTGAAACGCGCGGTTCGCATTCATCCGCGTCATCCGCGCAATCCGCGGTTCACTTTCTTCTTCGCGCGAAAGAAAGGCTGGGATCGCGTCAGTTTCGCCAGGGTAAACACTAACCCAGCCTACCCCGAAATCGAACCCGGTCCGTCTTCCTAACGTGATTCTGGTGCTCCTCCGTCAAGACCCAGTAGTCATGTTCTGCCGCCGGGCCAGAACGCCTGAAAATGGTGTTTAAGGCTCGCGTCACCTTCATTTCTCCCCGCGTCACCTTCATTTCTCCCGCTCAGCGTTGGCTGCGAAAAGATTTGACCGCCGATGACACGGATTGCGCGGATGAAAACGCGCGGTTTGCATTTATCCGCGTCATCCGCGCAATCCGCGGTTCATTTTCTTCTTCGCGCGAGAGGCAGGATCGGCCCAGGATACCCCCAGCTCGATTTCGACCGGCTCGCCGTTGGCGTGCAGGGTTTCGCAGCTCGCCGGCTGACCCACCCGCCGGACCAGCCCGTCGTAACCCGTTTCCCGGAGTTCGTTGAGCCGGGTGGCAAGGAGACTGTAAACATCCCCACGATTCACCGGCCACCTCCTGCGCGCGACAGCGGCGGCTGAGGTCTATGAGAAATGGCCGGATCGTACTGAATCGTCGTGGACTTGTTCGGCGCCGCAGCGGTAAACACTGACCCGCACGGACCCCGAAATCGGAGCCCGCCCATTTCCTTGGCCGTTATCCGTTTTTTTGACCACATGCCCAATCGCAGATCGGCCTTGTCTGGCGGGCATAGTGGCGCGCCAGTAAACTGAAAACGGAGCGAGAGTTATCGCGGCCGGCGGGCCTTCGCATAGCGGGTGGATTTCCAGAGGTGGTGAGATGATTAGCGAGCAATCACCGATTCGGAGCATCGACGGCAAAGGCAAAACCATCAAGGAAATCCTATTCGCGCGCAAATTCTACATCGACTATTATCAGCGCGAGTACAAATGGCAGACAAAACAGGTCGAGGAGCTGATCAACGACCTTACGGGCATTTTCCTCAACGACTTTAGCGCCAGCCACGACCGCGACGAGGTCGCCAAGTACGCCCACTATTTCCTCGGCTCTATCATCATTAGCAGCAAAAACGGCAAGGATCACATCATCGACGGCCAGCAGCGGTTGACCACGCTGTCGTTACTCATCATGTGGCTGTTACACCGTCTGAAAGAGCAGGGTGAAGACGACAGCCTCGCGCAACTGGTCTACTCGAAGAAGCACGGCAAAGTTTCGTTCAATCTAGGAGAATTAAAGGTGACGCAAACCTTTATCCAGATTTGCGTGAAAAATCGGCTAGCATGCCAATTAAGGTTTGCGTCACGTTTAATTCACTGCGTCACGTTTAATTCACTCTCACGTTTAATTCACTCGTCACGTTTAATTCACTGTCCCAGTCTCATCTGCACGAGCTTCGCGCCGCACTCATTGACAGCGGATGGAGGATCATGGCCCAGCGATTGCGCGGCGAGGACGACGTCTCGGGCTCGGCGACGTGGGAGGCTTGACTGGATTCCAAAATGCCACTGGTGTTCATCGACTTCGAAGGATTTGACCATAGGGGCCGCGATATCCAAATCGAGCGGAGTTGGCGTGTGAAATCCTTGGCCGGGGAGGCGTGGGACTGTACTTTCGGCGAATCAATCGTAGGCGCCAACTGTGGCTGCGCGATTTGGCGGCATTGGTCGCCTCCCTGGCAGGTCCAGATCGCGAATCATAAGCCACTTCCTTCGGCGCGCGCGCAAGAACCATAACGGTGACGTGAACACCACTTGCCGCAATTCAAGCGTCCCGGCTTCGATTCGGGTACACCATTGGCGATATGAGCTACTGGCAACAGGTGGAGAATGTCGCGGGGATGGGAGGGTGGTATCGGTGGACGCTGATTGTCCTCATCATCCTGGTGTTCCCGCTGGCGGCGATGACGCCGACGGCGCGGCTTCGGCTTCGGGCGTCGGTGCTTTTAATCGGGGTTTCGTTCCTCGGCATTCTCTTCTGCGCTCTGTTCGCGCAGCAACGCCCGCTGAGCCAGGCGGCAGCGGGGTTTCGGTATGTGCATTTTGGCTCGCAGCTATTGCTTGCCTTTGCGGTGATCAACGTCGCGGGGGTGCTGCTGTTTCGGGTGTTGTTGCGGCCGGTGAATTTTTCGCCGCCGCCTATTTTGCGCGACACGATCCTGGGGGCTGCATATATCGTGGTCGGGCTGATTCTGCTCGGACGCCATGGCGTCGATCTGAGCGGATTGATCGCCACCAGCGCGGTGGTCACGGCGATCATCGGCTTCAGTCTCCAGGATACGCTAGGCAACGTAATGGGCGGGGTGGCGTTGCAGATGGAGCGGAGCATCGCCGTCGGCGACTGGATCCGTATCGGCGAGATCGAAGGCCTCGTGCGCGAGATCCGCTGGCGGCAGACTTCCATCGAAACCCGCAACTGGGACACGGTGGTGATTCCCAACAGTCTGTTGATGAAGTCGCAGGTGATCGTCCTGGGCCGCCGCGAGGGCCGGCCCAAGCTGCATCGGATGTGGGTGAGATTCAACGTCGATTTCCGCTATTCGCCGGTTGATGTAATTGATGCGGTGGGGCGAGCGTTGCAATCGGAGGCGATTGCCAACGTCGCTTCAGACCCGCAGCCGGACTGCATCCTGGAGGAGTTCAAGGAAAGCTATGGACAGTACGCGGTGCGATACTGGCTCACGGACTTCGCCAAGGACCTGCCGACCAGTTCAGAGGTCGCCACGCGCATCTTCGTGGCTCTCCAACGGGCGGGGATGAATCCTTCGATCCCTGCACAAAGCGTTTTCCTGACGATGGAGAGCCGGACTCGGGCACACGCCAAGGAGCAGCAGGAGATCGAGCACCGCGCCGGCATGTTGAGAGAGGTCAAGCTCTTGCAACCCTTGAACGACGCCGAGCGGCAGGAGCTGGCGGGGAAGCTGAACGTCGCCCCGTTCCGTAGCGGCGAAGTCATCACCCGGCAGGGGAACCAGGCTCACTTCCTGTACATCATGGCCAAAGGTGATGCACAGATCAGCGTTTCCGCCGAGGGCGTAAGCCGCGTGGTCGCCAGAATTGGCCCGGGCTAAGTGTTCGGCGAAATGGGTCTGATGACCGGCGAGCCCAGGACGGCCACGGTGCAAGCCCTCAGCGAAGTGGTCTGCTATCGGCTGGACAAGTCCGCCTTCCAAGATGTCCTTCAGCGGCGTCCGGAGCTGGCCGAGTCCATGTCCCACCTGCTGGCGCAGCGCAGACTGGAATTGGCCGCTCTGCGGGAGGGCCTGCATGCGGAGTCGTTGCGGCACACCGAGAGCGCTACCCAACTGGAACTGCTCCAGTGCATTCGCAAGTTCTTTACGTTGAGTTGAGAAGATAAAATCGTGGTAAGAAGAATTGAAGGGGACGCGAAGAATTGAAGGGGACGCGAACCTTAATATCTGATTCGGTCGGCATATCGGACGAAAAGTCCCCGGGACGGAAGATGTCGCCGTTGAGCAAAAGGCCGCACGGCGAATGAGATGATGACGGCGATGAACCCGTCCGGCAGCTCACGGCTTGTTTCCATCAACGGCGTCCGGCTGCACGTGCGGAAAGCGGGGCCGGTGGGCGGGCGGGGGTGGTGTTGTTGCACGGGTTTCGGGAGTTTTGGTAGTCGTGGCGGGATGTTGACGCAATGCTCTGTACCACATAGCTTAACTAACGTCGGTCTAAATCGACCGGCCTCGAAGTTGTTCCGCAGGCACCCATGATCGAAAAACATTCTCGCCTCGCGCCGCCCCGTTGCGTTGCGGAAGTCCTGGAGAGTCGCACTCTTCTTTCCAGTGTTGCTCAAACGCTCGACCTCAAACAAAGCACCGGGATCGTTGCTGCAATGGCCGTGAGAAAGGCGGCAACGAAAACAACTCTGGCAATCAGCACCGGGACGCTGGCTGCGCCGGTCACGTTCACCGTCACGGTGCGCGCCGCCGTCGCCGCGGGCTCGCCGCGGGGGGCCGTCAGCATCATCGACCACGGGAAGGTGATTGAGACGATCCCGCTGGCGCCGATCGCTTCCAACACGCCCACGTACGCCTTTAGCGATGGCACGGCTACCCTGATACAGCAGCCCGGGGGCACTCCCTACTACTTCGGCAGGCATTCGGTCAGTGCAAGGTTTGTCTCCAGCGGCACCTTCATCAATAGTAGCGTCAGCGCAACCTTCGCCGTGGCTCAGCCTACCTACACCGCGCTGCCGGATGGCGTGGAGTACGAGACGGTCGTGCCGGGCTCGGGCGTGGCAATTCAAGACGGACAGCAAGCCAACGTGTTCTACTCTGGCTATCTGTCGAAAACGGGCTTCCTCTTTGATGACTCAGTTAAAGACGGCTCGCAAGCGTTCCCCTTCACACTTGGCGGCGGAGACGTGATTACCGGTTTTGACGAGGGTACGCTCGGCATGGAAGTCGGCGAAACCCGCGTTGTCCTGATCCCACCTGCGGAAGGTTACGGCTCGACAAGGAATGGCGCGATTCCGAAAAACTCGACGCTCCTCTTTGTCATAACCCTCGAATCGATTTCATGACATGGTCCGGCCCGAAGAGGGGCGATCGCGATCGATACCTGGTGCCGGCATTGGCCGATGGGCTGGAGCGCTGGGGAGGGGTCAGATCGTTGGAACGATCGAGCCGGTCTCGCGATGGGTGTCGTATCCGTCCACCGAGCGCACCAGCGCGATCAGCGACTCGATCTCCCCACGGACGGCTTCAAGTGAATCCCCCGCGGCAAGCTTCTGCTCGGCGCGGCCGGCCTGGTGGGTCAGTTGAGGATACCCGTACCCGCCGGCGGCCCCTTTAAGCTGATGCACCGTCTGACGGAGTTTCTCCAGGTCTTCTTCTTCCAAGCAGGTCCGAAGCGCCTTCACGCGCTCGGGCAGCCGGGAGATGAAGCGAGTGAGCAGCGTCTGCACCGCCGACTCGTCTCCCATCGTGCTTCGAAGAGGCTGAGCGGAGACAGATGCCGGCTCGGACGCGGGCGCTGGAATCGTCAGCGGGTGCGGCTCCGACGAGGAAGGCAGAAAGCGGCTCAGCGTCCGCAGAAGCTGGCCGCGGGCGATCGGTTTGGCCAGGTATTCGGTGCAGCCGGCCTGAAGGCACTTGAGCCGGTCCTCGGCCATGGCGTTGGCCGTCAGGGCAATGATGGGAATGGTGATGCCGGCGGCGCGCAGGGCGCGAGTTGCGCCGTATCCATCCAGCTCGGGCATCTGCATGTCCATTAGCACCAGGTCAAACTTCTGCGCCTTGGCCGCTTCGACCGCCAGCCGACCGGTGCCGGCGATGACCACTTCCGCGCCTGCCCGGCGCAGATGGGCGGTCACCAGTTCGCGATTGTCCTCGCCGTCTTCGGCTACAAGGATCCGGCCTTGGATTCGCATCTCATCGTCGAGAGCATCGCCCGTGCCGACGAGCAGTTGATCGAGCGTGAGGTTATCGATGAGAGGCACCCCGAGGCGCGGCCCGCCGTCGAGGCGGAAGATGAAGGTGCTTCCCTGGCCAGCCTCGCTCTTGACGGTGATGTCGCCGCCCAGCAGCTTGGCCAGCCGCTTGCTGATCGTCAGGCCGAGCCCCGTTCCGCCGAAGCGGCGGGTGGTCGAGACGTCGCCCTGCGTGAACGGCTGGAAGAGCTGGTCCACCTGGTCGCGCGTCATCCCGATGCCGGTGTCGGTCACCTCGAAGCGGATCGTGTGGGTGAAGTAGGAAATCTCGCGATAGATCCCGATCTTCACCCGGCCCGACTCCGTGAATTTAATGGCATTGCTCACCAGGTTCACCAGCACCTGTTTGGCCCGCAGCGGATCGGTCTGCACCTGGCGGGGGATCTGCCTGTCGAAGTCGATCTCAAATGAGAGACCCTTCTTCTGCGCCCAAGGCCGGGTTAGGCCGATCAGGTCGGACACGAGCTGCGGGAGCTCGCAGTGCAGCTTTTCGACGGTGAGCTTCTGCGCTTCGATCTTGGAGATATCCAGAATGTCGTTGAGGATGGCCAGGAGGTGCTCGCCGTTGCGGCGGATGGTGCGGGCGCTGTTCCGCCGCTGCTCGTCGCTTTGCCGCGGGTCGAGCAGCATCTCGGCATAGCCGAGGATCGCGTTCATTGGCGTGCGAATCTCGTGACTGGTGTTGGCGAGGAACGCGCTCTTGGCTAAGTTGGCCAGCTCGGCGTCCTCCTTGGCCTTGTTCACTTCCTCTTCGGCCAGCTTCCGCCGGGTGATGTCCTCGTGGGAGACTACCAGTTTGAGCGGCCCGTCGCCAGGGAAGCGCGTCACGCGGCCGAGGAACCAATTTCGCTCGCTCTCCGTTTGAAGCGCGTACTCGATCGCGAACTCATCGTCCTGCCCCTTGGCCACCGATCGGATTCCGATCGCGAACGCCACCGACCGCGGATCGCGGCGGGCGCCGGCCGTCTCGTCGCAAAAGCCCAGATAGTTCACGCCCTCGGCGACACGATCGTTCTCCTCGCCGCCCCGCGCGGCGAACTGACGCCAGGCAAGGTTCGTCGAAAGCACCACGCCCGAGCCATCGAGAATCGCAATGTGCAGCGGCAGCGCATCCACCACCGACCGCGCGAATTGCTCGTTCTCCCGCAGCAATTCCTCGGCCTTGCGCTGTCTTTGCAGAAAGCGTCGCAGAACGATGACCGCCAGCTCGAGCAGCCCGAGTTGGGTGGCGATCAGCGCGATCAGCCCAAGCCGCTGGTGTTCGGCGACGCCGGAGAATTGGATGACGACGACGGACCCGCCCAGCACGAGCGCAAGCAAGCTGATGGCGGTATAGAGCAGGCGGGCGGAGCTTGTGTCCTTGGATTTGCGCATCGCGACCGGCGGGATGCCGCTGCTTCTCTGCTGATTCTCTGCGGCGTTCCCCACACGATATCGGGCAGGAGGGAGTCGATGTTTACGTCCGCGCAGTTAGGCATCCGCCCGCGGAGGCGATTGAGGTCCGATTACGAGCGCCGATCCGTTCTGGTCGGAAGCAGCCAGTCAGATGTTGTGGCCATCCCCGGACACCGAGGCGCGTCAGTCCTCTTTGCAGCGAGCCAGCGAAATAAATCCGAAATCCGAAACACGAAATCCGAAACAAAATCCAAATTCAAAACGCGAACGACTAAACCCAAACGGCCGCGTGCGAATCCCCGTTTGCGTCCTTCGAATTTAGAGCGGTTTTCATTTTG
>Ga0182024_10019048_pt1 | contig 12700 bp, 13 predicted proteins | sample P32metaG_FD_120480 | JGI IMG/M metagenome (GOLD analysis project Ga0182024, IMG submission 120480) | Permafrost microbial communities from Stordalen Mire, Sweden - P3-2 metaG (Illumina Assembly) | ecosystem: Environmental > Terrestrial > Soil > Wetlands > Permafrost | place: Sweden: Stordalen... | reverse complement strand
TCGCCGCCAGCATCAGCACCAGCTCCACGCCAAGCCAATCGCCGCGCACCGCCAAGAGGATCGCCAACACCGCCTCGATCGCGATCGCGGCCACCACCGAGTAAGTCAGCGTTTCCGGCAGGTTCGGAACGGTGATGTGCGGCATCGGCCTCCCCTCAAGCTTGGTTGCTCTAAACGACCCCCTCGCCGGATATTACTTACACGCCTTGGCCGGCCTTGACTCAGCCACCCACGTCTTCATTCTCTCCGGTGGCGGATAAAGACGTGGACCCCCGGGTCAAGCCCGGGGGAGGCGCGTTTTTTGGTACCGACTCCCGGCTATCACTTGCCGGCGGGCGCGGCCGCGTCCTCCTTGAGCTCCAGTCGCTCGATATTGGTCTTCGCGGCCGCGTCGGCGGCGCTGCCGGGGGCGAGCTGGGAGACCTGCACCCAATCCTTGCGCGCGCCGTTGATGTCGCCCTTGAGGCGCAGGATGTCGCCGCGCTCAAGCAGCGCCGACACCGAGTTCGGCACGATGCCGATCGCCCGATCGATATCGCTGAGCGCGAGATCGAGCTTGCCCAGCTCGCGATTGGCCGAGGCGCGGTAGATCAGCGCGTCGACGCGGTTCGGCGCGCCCATCAGCACCCGATCGAGATCGGCGGTGGCCTTGTCGTACCAGCCCTCGCTGCCGGCCGCCTCGGCGCGGTCGACGAGCAGGTCGGGCTCGCCGGGCAGCAGGTTGAGCGCGGCGGTATCGTCGGCATAGGCGCGGGACGGGTCACCGGCGAGCAGCCAGGCCTGAGCCGCCTGATCCAGCACATCGGCGCGCAGCGAGTTGGGGGCATGGACCATCGCCTGCGCCAGGACCTCGAGACGCGTCGCGCCCTCCTTGTACTGCTGCAGCCCGACCAGGGCGACGGCGTAGCAATGGTCGGCCGGGTGCGCGCCGCCGCGGCTCTGCCAATGCTCGGCGAGGTCGCGGGCGGCGCCGGGATCGCTCTTGGCGAGGCTCAGACAGTGCTCGTAGGTCGCCTCATCGCCCGCGGCCGCACGCGGCGGCGCGGTGCGTGGAGGCGGCGTATAGGGCGGCACGGGCGGCTTTGGCGCCGGCGCGGCCGAGATCGGCGGCCCCGCCGGCTCGGCGGAATTGGCCGCAAGCCCGACAGAAGAGGCGAGCACGAGCCCCCATGTCGCCACGCAGGCGATCGCCGCCGCTCGTCTCATCGCCGTTCCGTTACTCTTACCAGAGTCATCGATAGCACAATCCGACCCCTCCCGGTTGTCATTCCGGGGCGCCGCAAGGCGGCGAGCCCGGAACCCATGCACACTGACGGCTGCGATAGGGCTCAAGCCCCGAAGACACCTAGTCTCCGTCCGTGTGCATAGGTTCCGGGCCCGACCCTCCGGGCCGTCCCGGAATGACGAAGTAGGTTAGCGCCGTTGCGGTGGCAAACCGCGCGGGGCTACGATGGCGAAGCGGGAGGCCCTGGGCGTGCGATCCATTGGCATTTGAGCGTTTGCGCCAGGCGGCCGGCGGTTTGGGCAATGTTGCCCGCGCGCTTTCCCACCGCAATTACCGCATCTATATCAGCGGCAACGCGATCCAGCTGATCGGCAGCTGGATGCAGCGGGTGTCGGGCGGTTGGCTCGCCTGGACGCTGACCCATTCCGGCGCCTGGCTTGGCCTGATGTCGCTGGCCGAGTTCCTACCGGTGCTGTTCCTCGCGCCGCTCGCCGGGGTCATGGCGGACAGCCGCGACCGGGTCGGCATCATCCGCGTCACCCAGCTGCTCGGCTGCGTGCAAGCCATCACGCTGGCGATCCTCGTCGCGACCGATTTGATCACGATCCATCTGTTGTTCGCGCTGGTTATGCTGCTGGGGATCAACCAGGGCATCGCCCAGCCGGCGCGGCTGGCGCTGATCCCGACCCTGGTCGACCGCGAGGCGCTGCCCTCGGCGCTGGCGATCAACTCGATCGTGTTCAACGCCGCGCGGTTCATCGGCCCGGCGATCGCCGGCATCCTGATCGCGCGCGTCGGGATCGCCGCCGCCTTCGCCGCCAACGCGGTGACCTACATCGCCTTCCAGATTTCGCTCGCCAATCTGCGCGACATCCCGAAGCTGCCGGTGCGCGCCGCGCAGAACGCGCTGCGTGCCTCGCTCGACGCCTATTTCTACGCCAGCCGACATCCCGGGATCGCGCCGATGCTGCTTTTGTTCGCGGTGACGACGATCGGCACGCGCGGATTTATCGAATTGTTCCCCGGCTTCGCCGACAACGTCTTCCATCGCGGGCCGCAGGGGTTGGCGATGCTGACCTCGACGGTGGGGCTGGGCGCGATCTTCGGCGGCATCTGGATGCTGATCCGCTCGCAGATCAGCGGCCTGACGACGATCGTCCTCGCCAACACGCTGATCATGTCGCTGGCGATCATCGCCTTCACCGCGACCGACAGCTTCACGCTGGCGCTGCCCTGCGTCTTCATCGCCGGCACCGCGATGGTGATCACCGGGATCGGCGCGCAGACCCTGATCCAGGCCTCGACCGACCGCAGCATGGCGGGCCGGGTGATGGCGCTCTACGGCATGATCTTCCGCGCGGGCCCGGCCTTGGGCGCGGTGGTGATGGGGACGGCGAGCGAACGCTTCGGATTGCGGCTGCCGCTCGCCATCGGCGCGGCCGTGTCGTGCGCCTGCTGGGCGCTCACCTTGCACCGCCGCAAGGCGATCGTCGCGTCGCTCGAGGATACCGTTCCGATCCCCGATGCGATCCCGGCCGAGCGCGGCGCATGAGCGCCAAGCGCCTGCTGTGCTTTGGTCTCGGCTATACCGCGCGGGCCTTGGTGCGGCAGCTGGGGCCGGAGTGGGCCATCACCAGCACCACACGCGACGGCGTCCATCTGCTGCCAGGTGCGGCATTCGAGGGGTTCACCCACATTCTCATCTCGATCCCGCCGGACGAGCTTGGCGACCCTGTGCTCGATGCCCACGGCGCCGAGATTGCCAGGCTATCTGGCCTGCAATGGCTCGGCTATTTGTCAACGACGGGCGTTTACGGGACGCGCGACGGCGGCTGGGTCGACGAAAATTCGGCCCTGCGCCCGTCCAGCGCGCGGAGCAAGCGCCGCGTCGACACGGAAGCCGGCTGGCTCGAGCTGGCGCAAGCGCGCGGCGTGCCGGTGCACATCTTCCGCCTCGCGGGGATTTACGGCCCCCGCCGCAGCGCGTTCGACGCGCTGCGCGCCGGCACCGCCAAGCGCATCGACGCCGGGGGCCAAGTGTTCTCGCGCATCCATGTCGACGACATCGCGAACGTGCTGCTCGCCTCGATCGCCAAGCCGCGGCCCGGCGCGATCTACAATGTCTGCGACGACGAGCCCGCCGCGCAGGAAGAAGTCGTCGCGCACGCCGCGCGCCTTCTCGGCATCGCGCCGCCGCCGCTGCTGCCGCTCGATCAGGCGGCGCTGTCGCCGATGGCGAAGAGCTTCTACGCCGACGACAAGCGCGTCTCTAACACATTGATCAAACAGGAGCTCGGCGTCACCCTCGCCTATTCGAATTACCGTGCCGGGCTTGCCGCCATTCTGGCCGCCGGCGGCTAATACTTGCCGAAAGCGCCGGGGTCCGGCATCGTCCGCGTCGCGCGACCCGAGGGAGGAATTCGATGCCGGCTTACAATGTATTGATGATGGGGGCCTCCTACGGCTCGCTCTTGGCGATCAAGCTGCTGTTCGGCGCCCACAAGATCACGATGGTGTGCCTGCCGAACGAGGTCGATGCGTTCAACAGCGACGGCGCGCATGTGCGGATGCCGATCCGCGGCCGCGCGACCCCGGTCGATCTCGACTCGCGCAAACTGCCGGGGAGCCTCAAGGCGGCCGGCACCGGCGACGTCGACCCGAAGGATTACGACCTCGTCGTCCTGGGGATGCAGGAGCCGCAATACCGCTCGCCCGGCGTGCGCGAGCTGCTCGACGCCGCGGCGCGCGCCAAGGTGCCGTGCATGTCGATCATGAACATGCCGCCGCTACCCTATCTCGCGCGCATCCCCGGTCTTAACGTCGATGCGCTAAGGCCTTGTTATACCGACGCGACGGTGTGGGACAATTTCGTGCCCGGCAAGCTGACGCTGTGCAGCCCCGACCCGCAGGCGATCCGCCCCCCCGGCGAGAAGATCAATTTCCTGCTCGTCACCTTGCCAACCAATTTCAAATCGGCGCGCTTCGAGAGCGACGCCGACACCCAGATCCTCAAGAACCTGCAGGCGGATGTCGACGCGATCAAATACGATCCGGGCGACGGCGAGAAGATCGATCTGCCGGTCAAGCTCAAGGTGCACGACTCGATCTTCGTGCCGCTGGCCAAATGGGCGATGCTGCTGACCGGGAATTACCGCTGCGTCACCGCCGACGGCGCGATCGACATCAAGGACGCGGTGCACGCCGACCCGGAAAAGTCGCGCTCGGTCTACAACTGGGTCATGGAAGTGTGCCTGAAGCTCGGCGCCAACCCCGACGACCTAGTGCCGTTCGAGAAATACGCCAGCGCCGCGCACGGGCTGGTACGGCCGTCCTCGGCGGCGCGCGCGCTCAACAACGGCGTACCGAACATCGAGCGCACCGACCGGCTGGTGCAGTTGCTGGGCGCGCAGCTCGGCATGCAGCATCCGGTCGTCGACGCGACGGTCAAGCAGGTCGATGCCAGGATCGAGGCCAACCGCAAGAAGGCCGCCTGAGGCTCCCGTCCGACTGTGAAGGGCAACGTCCTCGGCTTCGAACCGGACAGCAACACCGGGGCGATCAGCGGCCATGACGGCCGGCGCTATGAGTTCGTCCGGCTCGAATGGCGCGGGCCGGGCCGGCCGTTGCGCGGCGAGACCGTCGATTTCGTCGCCGATAGCGGCCGCGCGACGCAGATCTATCCGCTCGGCCAACATTTCGACCCGCAAGAGGGGGCGACCGCCAATACCGTCCATATCCTTTATTTGCTGGGGCTGGTGGTTCCGCTCACGCCGATCGTCGGCCTCGTCATGGCCTATGTGAACCATGCCGACGCGCCGGAATGGGTGCGGACCCATTACCGCTTTCAGATCCGCACTTTCTGGATCGGGCTGCTTTACGGTCTGATCGGCGCGGCGACCTGCATCATCATAATCGGCGTCATCTGGCTCGGGTTCGTGCTGATCTGGTGGGTCGTGCGCTGCGCCAAGGGCATGCAGGCGATTTCCCGCGGCACCCCCTACGAGCGGCCGGCAAGCTGGCTGTGGTAGCCAGATCACCAATCCCGCGGTATTGCCCCGGCCTTAAGCAACTACCGCTTGGGCATGGTGACAGGTACAATTCGGGCGGCATCATCGAGGGCCGCCATGCGAGGCAATGTCATCGGGTTCGACCCCGATACCAATACCGGCGCGATCAGCGGCCATGACGGCAACCGCTACGATTTCGCCACGCAGGATTGGCACGGGCGGACCCGGCCGCGGCACGGCGACATCGTTGATTTCCAGATCGACGGGCCGGGCGCTCGCGAGATCTACCTGATCGAGCCCGAATACGTCGCGCCGAGCTTCGGTCAGTTCTATTTCTCACCGTCGGGACGGATTTCGCGCTCGCAGTATTGGCTGAGGTTCATGCTGCCCTACTTCGTAATCTCCATCGTTCTGCAAATCGCGGCAGCGGGAATCAACGAAAAATCCTCGGCCCATTCCGCCGTTTCGGCGCTTATGACGCTGTTTTGGCTGGTCGCGCTCTGGCCGAGCATCGCCATTCTCGTCAAGCGCATTCACGATCGCAACAAATCGGGATGGCTGTGCCTGGTTTTGTACTTACCGCTGATCCTCTTCATGGTTCTCATGATTGTATGGCTGGCCGACTGGATCATCGCCGCGGCAGCAGCGGGCTCCTATTCGCCGCCCTCGTTGGGTGCCTTGGGCATCATCGTGATCCTGATGGGCATAACCTCAACGGGCATCGGTCTTTGGTTCTTTATCGAGTTCGGCTGCCTGCGCGGCACGATCGGCGCCAATCGATACGGCCCGGACCCGGTGCGGTAGCGCGCTAAGATGGCCATTCCCGCCGAACCGGCAATGACCATTTAACGTCTCAACGCGATCAGAGCATCGCTGGAGACACCGCCATGACCGACAGCAAGCCGCTCACCTATCTCTCCGGCTTCGGCAACGAGCACGCGACCGAAGCGGCGCCGGGCGCGCTGCCGCGGGGGCGCAACTCGCCGCAACGCCCGCCCTTGGGCCTCTATGCCGAGCAGCTTTCGGGCACGCCCTTCACCGCGCCGCGCCACGCCAACCGGCGCTCGTGGCTCTATCGCATCCTGCCTTCGGCGATGCACGAGCCGTTCCGCCGCATCGACAACGGCCTGTGGCGTAGCGCGCCGTTCGCCGAGAGCGAGGCGTCGCCGAACCGGCTGCGCTGGGACCCGCTGCCGCTGCCCGCGACGCCGACCGACTTCATCGACGGCATGGCGACGATGGGCGGCAACGGCGATGTTGCCACCCGCAGCGGCAGCGGCGTCGGCATCCACATCTACCGCGCCACGAAATCGATGACCGACCGCGTGTTCAGCGACGCCGACGGCGAGCTGTTGATCGTGCCGCAGCAGGGCCGCCTTCTGCTGCGCACCGAGCTCGGGATCATCGAGACGGCGCCCGGCGAGATCTCGGTCATCCCGCGCGGCGTGCGGTTTCGCGTGGAACTGCCCGACAGCGCGGCGCGCGGCTACATCTGCGAGAATTACGGGGCACTGTTCGCGCTGCCGGAATTGGGGCCGATCGGCGCCAATGGGCTTGCCAATTCGCGCGATTTCCTGACCCCCGTCGCGTGGTACGAGGAACGCGGCGCCGCGACCGAAAGCATCGTCAAATTCGCCGGCAATCTGTGGGCGACGACGCTGGACCATTCGCCGCTCGACGTTGTCGCCTGGCACGGCAATTACGCGCCCTACAAATATGACCTCGCCCGCTTCATGACGCTCGGGACGGTCAGCTTCGACCACCCCGACCCGTCGATCTTCACCGTGCTCACCGCGCCGACCGATACGCCGGGCACCGCCAATTGCGACTTCGTGGTGTTCCCGCCGCGCTGGATGGTGGCCGAGGACACGTTCCGGCCGCCCTGGTTCCACCGCAATTTGATGAGCGAGTTCATGGGCCTCGTCCACGGCGCCTATGACGCCAAGGCGGACGGGTTTCTGCCGGGCGGCGCGTCGCTGCACAATTCGTTCTCGGCGCATGGGCCCGATATGGCGACGTTCGAGCGCGGCTCGACCGCCGAACTCAAGCCGCACAAGATCGCCGACACGCTCGCCTTTATGTTCGAGACGCGGCTGGTGATTCGCCCGACCGAATTCGCCCTCGGCAACGAGGCGCTGCAGCGCGATTACGATGCGTGCTGGGCGGGGTTCGAGGGGCGGTTTCGCCGATAGAGACGTCACCCCGGCGAAGGCCGGGGCCCATTTTTCAGTTGTTCGAGAACCTGACCAATGGGTCCCGGCCTTCGCCGAGATGGTAGATTTAAGCGAATAGAGCGCCTTCGCGCATGCTCGCCATCTCGCGGCGCAACCAGTCGTACCACTCGGCGAGGCCTTCACCGCTGCGCGCCGACAGGGTCAGCACTTCGATCCCAGGATTGACCTCGCGCGCATAGGCGATCGCGCGGCCGACGCTGAAATCGACATGCGGCAGCAGGTCGACCTTGTTGAGCAGCATCAGCGAGGCGGCGGCGAACATATGCGGGTATTTGAGCGGCTTGTCCTCGCCCTCGGTAACCGAGAGGACGACGACCTTGGCGTGCTCGCCAAGGTCGAACATCGCCGGGCAGACGAGGTTGCCGACATTCTCGATCAGCAGAAGCGAGCCGAACGCGGGCCGCAGCTCATCGAGCCCGCGCGCCACCATATCGGCTTCGAGATGACAGCCCGTGCCGGTGTTGAGCTGCACCGCCGGCGCGCCGGCGGCACGGATGCGCTCGCGGTCGAGGCTCGTCGCTTGGTCGCCTTCGAGGACGCCGATCGCCAGCTCCGCGCCCAGATCGCGGATCGTGCGTTCGAGCAAGGTCGTCTTGCCGGCGCCGGGCGAGCTGACGAAATTCAGCGCGAGCATCTCTCGCCCGGCGAACCATGCGCGGTTCTTCGCCGCGAGCGCGTCGTTCTTGGCGAGGATGCGGGTTTCCAGCTCGACCACGGTCACATGTTCGTGGTGGTAATGGTCGTGCCCGTGATCATGGTGGTGATGATCATCATCATGGCCGTGGCTGTGGCGCGTACCGTCGGCGTGGACGTGCTCGTGCTCTTCGTGGACGGCGCTGCTGCATCCGCAATGACCGCACATCAGGCAGCCTCCTCCAATTCCATCGCTTTGATGTTGAGTTCCTCGCCCCGCAGGCGCTCGCAACTCCGCGAGCCGCAGGGGCATGGCGCGAACAGCGTCGCGGCGGCGAATTCGCTCCCGCAATCGCGGCAGCGCGCGCTTCCGTCGATTTCCCGAATGTCGAGCGCGGCGCCGGCGAGCGACGTTCCCGCCGCGACAATGCCGAAGCAGAAGGCGACCGCATCGGCCATGACGCCCGACAGCTTGCCGATCTCCAGCGTCACGCGGGTGACGCGCCGACCCTGCGCGGCGTCGCCGACAATGGCGACGATGTTGCGGGTGATCGCCAGCTCGTGCATCGACTCAATTTCCCGGGGCTTCAGCAAATCCGCGGCAGCTGGTCGCCGACCAGCATGTCGACGATCCGCGCGCCGCCGAAGAGGGTGCGCATCAACACGCGGCTCTCGGCGCGCTCGCTGACCCGGCCGATCAGCCGCGCCTCGGCGCCCAAGGGATGCGCGCGCATCGCCGCGAGCGCGGCGTCGGCATCCTCCGCCGGCACGATCGCGACGAGCTTGCCCTCGTTCGCCAGATAAAGCGGGTCGAGGCCGAGGATTTCGCAAAACCCTTTCACGTCCTCGCGGATCGGCAGCGTGCTCTCGTCAATCACAATCTCGACCCCGGCGGCAACGGCAATCTCGTTGAGCACGGTGGCAACGCCGCCGCGCGTCGCGTCGCGCATGAAGCGGATGCCGGGGCACGCGGCGAGCAGCGCCGCGGTAAGCCCGTTGAGCGGCGCGCAATCGCTCGCGATCGGGCTGTCGAGCGCGAGGTCGCCGCGCGCGGCGAGAATCGTCGCGCCATGGTCGCCGAGCACGCCGTTGACCAGCACTGCATCGCCCGGCCGCGCATAACCCGCGGCGAGATCGACGCCGCGCGGGATCGCGCCCACGCCGCTCGTCGTCAGGAACAGCTTGTCGCAGGCGCGGCGTTGCACAACCTTGGTGTCGCCGGTGACGATGCTGACGCCCGCTTCGCGCGCCGCCGCGGCCATCGAGCGCGCGACGCGGCGCAGCAGGTCGACCGGGCAACCCTCCTCGATGATCGCCGCGCACGACAAATAGAGCGGCACCGCGCCGCCGACCGCGAGGTCGTTGACCGTGCCGCACACCGCAAGCTTGCCAATATCGCCGCCCGGAAAGAACAGCGGATCGACGACATAGGAATCGGTGGTGAAGGCGAGGCGGTTGCCGTGCAGCGAGAAATCGCTGAGGCCGATCCGCGCCTGGTCGTCGAGCGGCGCCAAAAGCGGGTTGTCGAAGGCGCTGACGAAGACGTCGTCGATCAAATCCTTCATCGCCTTGCCGCCGCCGCCATGCGCCAGCGTCACGGTCTGCGCCGACAGCGCGCCGAGCCGGCGCCGGGCGATCGGGTGGGCGATCGGGGAGATGTCGTTCATGCCGCGTCCGCCTCAGCCAATTTGTTTCCCCGGGCGCCGGCATAGCGGTAGTAGGCGGCGCAGGCGCCTTCCGACGACACCATCAGCGCGCCGACCGGCGTCTCGGGCGTGCAGGCGGCGCCGAACACCTTGCATTGCCACGGCTTCAGCACGCCCTTCAGCACCTCGCCGCACTGGCAGGATTTGGGATCGGCGATGCTGACGCTCGGCACCGCGAAGCGGCGCTCGGCATCGAACCGCGCGTAAGGCTCGCGGAAGCGGATGCCGGAATGGTCGATCGAGCCGAGCCCGCGCCACTCGAAGAACTCGCGCAGCTCGTAGACCTGGGCGACCGCGCCGAGCGCCGGCCCGTTGCCGCCCGCAGGGACAACGCGCGCGTACTGGTTCTCGATTTCGGCGCGGCCCTCGGCGAGCTGGCGCAGCACCATCCAGATCGACTGCAGGATGTCGAGCGGCTCGAACCCGGCGACGACCATCGGCCGCCGGTAATGCCGGGCGACGAATTCATAAGGGCCGGTGCCGATCACCATCGAGACGTGGCCGGGGCCGAGAAATCCGTCGATCTTGAGGTCCGGGCTGTCGAGGATCGCCTTGATCGTCGGCACGATGGTGATGTGGTTGCAGAAGACCGAGAAATTGCCGGTGCCTTCGCGCTCGGCGGCGAGCACAGTCAGCGCGGTCGAGGGCATCGTGGTCTCGAAGCCGAGCCCGAAGAACACCACCTCCCGCTCCGGGTTGGCGCGCGCCAGCGCCAGCGCGTCGATCGGCGAATAGACGATGCGGATATCGGCGCCGTCCGCCTTCGCCTGCATCAGGCTTTTCTTCGAGCCGGGCACGCGCAGCGCGTCGCCGAACGTGGTGAAGATGACTTCCGGGCGCTCGGCGATCGCGACGGCGTCGTCAATCCGGCCCATCGGCAACACGCAGACCGGGCAGCCCGGCCCGTGGATCAGCTCGATCGCTTTGGGCAACAGGCCCTCGATCCCGTAGCGAAAGATCGAGTGGGTGTGGCCGCCGCACACTTCCATCAGCCGGATCGGCCGCGCCGGGCTGGCGCCGAGCGTGGCGACCAGCGTCGCGATCTCGCGCAGGAGCGCGCGGGCGGCGGCGGGATCGCGGAATTCGTCGACGTATTTCATGCTGCCGCGACCCCGGCGGAGCCGCGCTCGTCGGCGAGCAGCGTGTGCACCAGGTCCCACAGGATGTGATAAGCCGCGACGTGGCATTCCTGGATGCGGTGGATCGAGGCCGAGGGCACGACGAGGCAATGGTCCACCTTGCCGGCGCTGCGCATGCTACCGCCGTCGCCCCCCGAGAGACCGATTGTCACCAGCCGCATCTCCTTGGCTTTCACGAAGGCTGCGTTGAGGTTCGCGGCGTTGCCGCTGGTCGAGACGCCGATCACCGCGTCGCCGGCGCGGGCGTGCGCGACCAGCTGGCGGACATAGGCGTGCTCGAACCCGAGATCGTTGCCGATCGCCGACAGCATCGCGACATCGGCGGTCAAATTGACCGCCGGCAGCGCCGGGCGGCCGGCGGTGACCGGGTGGAGGAACTCGACCGCGATATGCGCGGCGTCGCAGCTCGACCCGCCATTGCCCATCGTGAACAGCCGCCCGCCGCCGGCGAAAACCTTGGCCAGCGCGCGCGCCGCGCCGAGCAGCGCCGGACCCTCGTCAGCGAAAAAGCGGGCGCTGGTATCGCGGCCGTCGGCGGTTTTGTCAGCGATCGAGCGGGCGAGCGCGGCGTCGAGCGCCACCTCGTCCTGGCGCCCGCCGTGAAGGAATAGATAGAGGCCGGCCAGAGCTTCCGCGGACATCGCCTTCTCCCTTAGACGCGCATCGCGTCGAGCTCGGCCTGCGCCTCGCCGAGCTCGATGAGGATTTTCAGCGTCTCGGCGGCTTCCGCCTCGTCGATCCGCGCCATCGCGAAGCCGACATGCACCAGCACCCAATCGCCGACGCAGCTCGCGACCGGGTGGGCGGCGTCGACGATGCAGGCGATGTTGACCTGGCGGCGGATGCCGGCGACAGCGACGGTGGCGAGCTTGCGCGCCGCGTCGTCGATCGCGACGATCTGGCCGGGAATGCCGAGGCACATGCGCTCAGCCCCCCTCGATCAGCCGGGCGGCGGCGATCGCCGCCTGGCCGAGCGCCACGCCGCCATCGTTCATCGGCACCTGCGAATGCGCGAGCACCGCGAAGCCGGCCGCGCGCAGCCGCGCCGCGGTCTGCTCGAACAGCACCTTGTTCTGGAAGCACCCGCCCGATAGCACGACCGTATCGAAGCGAGGTTCTTCCCCGTGGAGCTTCACAGCCATCGCCGCCAGTGCCGCCGCGAGGCCCTTATGGAAGCGCGCGGCGATGACCGGCGCCGGGGTGTCGAGGATCAAATCGCCGAGCAGTGCCCGCCACATCGCCAGCGGCTCGATATAGGGCAGGCCGGAGTCCGGCAGGTTGGGGATGGTGAACGGATAGGCGAGCGCCTCGTCCTCATCCCGGAGGGTCCGCTCGCAGACCAGCGCTTCGAGCCGGCACGCCGCGTCGCCTTCATGGCCCTGGCGCTCGCGGCAGAGGCCGAGCGCCGCCGCCACCGCGTCGAACAGGCGGCCGCACGATGAGGCTTTGGGCGCGTGAACGCCGTCGCGGATCATTGCGTCGAGCGTCGCGCGCGGCCGCGCCGCGAGATCGCGGAAAAGGTCGAGCTCGGCGAAGTTCATCGCCAGCTCGGCCCAGCCCCTCTCGGCCATCAGATGGGCATAGAGGTTGCGCCACGGCTCGCGCGACGCGGCGTCGCCACCGGGCATCGCGACCGGCTTAAACGTGCCGAGCCGCCGGCTGTCGCGATAATCGGCGAGCAGGAACTCCCCGCCCCAGACCGTCCCGTCATCGCCCCAGCCGAGCCCGTCCAGCACGATCCCCAGCACCGGCGGCG
>Ga0182024_10019046_pt1 | contig 12701 bp, 11 predicted proteins | sample P32metaG_FD_120480 | JGI IMG/M metagenome (GOLD analysis project Ga0182024, IMG submission 120480) | Permafrost microbial communities from Stordalen Mire, Sweden - P3-2 metaG (Illumina Assembly) | ecosystem: Environmental > Terrestrial > Soil > Wetlands > Permafrost | place: Sweden: Stordalen... | reverse complement strand
TTTCTCGCGCTTCATCTGGGGTTTCGTCGGCGGCAAGCCGATCCGCAACCGCGGACCGGTGCCGACGCAGACACCCCTCTCACTGGCACTCTCAAAGGCACTCAAGCAACGCGGTTTCAAGTTCGTCGGACCGGTGATCGTGTACGCGTGGATGCAGGCAACCGGCATCGTCGACGATCACCGCAGCGAGTGTTTTCGCGCCCGACGCGCCCGACGCGCCCGGCGCGCCCGGCGTTAGCGGGGACGCGCCGAGTCTTTTGAGCGGCGCACCATCAGCGGGCGCCGCTCGTCTACCGTTCGCCGAACACCGCGACGCCCGTGGGCGTACCGACAAACACCTTGCCATTGGCGATCACGGGGGTGATGAATTTCTCGCCGTTGCCGAAGGCGTCGCGATTACTCACAGCCTGCGTGCTGTTGTAGTACTCCTGCGCCAGATTCGCAGGATTATAGGCATGCAGCACTGCCGCGCCGCTGGTGGCACTGGTCAGCGCCCAGACGATGGCGCTGCTGCCGCCGTTGGCCGATACCGCCGGCGAGGAGCCGGGGAAGCCGAAAGTGGCCTGCGACTGCGAGGTCGGTGAGGCCGATAGCTGCGCATTGGTCAGTGCGAACTGCTTGAGGCTGCCGCCGACATCGGCGATGTAGACGCTGCCATTGAAGTAGGCGAAAGCCGAGAACAGGCCACCCGGCAGTGCGCCCGAGAGCCGTTGATACGCCGTGTCGGTGCCGGCGTTGAATTTTCCGAGGTTGTCGCGATCCAGCAGCAACAAATTGCCGTCCTTGCCGGCTCCAATCAGCAGATGGCGCGTACTGCCGCTGCTGTCGGTCTGATCCGGCAGCAGCATCGGCGAGCCCGAGCCCAGATCGATATCGCCGTTAGATTCCGCCACCGTGTTGCTGGCGGCGTAATAGTCGCTAACGGAGAGCGCTGTCGCGGAGGACAGGATTTTCATGACGGCATTACCGTAGTCGCCGTCGCTGGGAAAGCCCGAACTGGCGAGCGAGGAATCGAACGTGCCGTTGCCGGCCATGCCGTAGAGCGCACCGGCGTTGTCGGCGGCCAGACCCGCCACGTTCCAGATGGCGCCCATGGTGCCGTTCGGCGTATAGCTGAGCGCGGCAGTTTGTGCCAGGGTCGTTGCATCGTATGCAATGATCCAACCGTTGTAGGGCGAAAAATCGCAGTGCGACGCCCAGACCGTATAGATCTGGCCGCTGGCGCCGAGTAATGCACCGCGCTCCTTATAGTCTCCAGCGTTGAATGTGAGCGTGCCGTTCGAGCTGTTCGGACCGCTGCCTGCGGCCGAGGCCGCGATCACCACGGGTGCTATCCGATCGGTAAGGGTCGCCAGATCAAGTGCGTGCAGGCGCTGATAATAATTGCCGTTGCCGTCCTCGGACATTGCCACTACGTACATCGTCCCCTGAGGGCCCTGGCTGCGATCAATCACCGGCGTGCTGGTAATGCCGATTTCGGGTTGCACCTGGTCGCAACCGTGCGTACCGCTCGGGTTCTCCCCGCTGGGAAGCAAAGACACCTGCAGCAAGGTCGCGCCGCTATCGGCGTCAAATGCGTAAACGCTGTCATGCTCCGTGACGACGTATACCACCGTGTGCGTGCCGCCGCCCATGGACACATTGACGGCAATCAACGGCGCTGCATCGACCGGATTGTCGGTCTGAAGCAGCCGCAACATCCCGAATGTCGAGCTGGTGACGTTGGCGGGTGTCAGCACGGTCTCGGTAAGGTTCTCGCCGGTGCGCATGTTGTCGTTGTGGTAGGTCAGGACGTCAGTGGTCGCACTGGCGGCCCCGCTGCTGCTGCTGCTGCTGATGCTACTGCTACTAGTGCTACTGCTACTAGTGCTGCCCGTCGCGGAACTCGCGGTGTTTGAGCTGTCACCGCCACCGCAGGCGCACAGGAGAATGGTCAGTGCCCCCAGGCTGAACAGTCCGGCGCTGCGCATCGTACGAGTCATGATTTCTCCATCCAGAAAACCTCATAATCAGCGCAATAACGATGAAGAAACCAACTGTCGGTGTTTGGCGGCAGCTTGCAAGCGATTGGGCGCGCCAGGGTGATCGAAAAGCCGAGGGCGTACAACCCGTCGAACACCGCGATTGCGGTAGGCAAGGGCTGACGCTTAAGATTCGGCTGTCGCCCGGGAACTCTTATATCAATGAACGATCAGCTCGTTGCGATCAACCAGGCCAAGGCCACAGTGCTCGATCTTGCGATCCGCTTCGGTCCCAAGATCCTGGCCGCGATCCTGATTCTGGCGGTTGGCGTTTTTGCGAGTCGCTGGGTCGGTCGCTGGTTCAGCCGGATGCTCAGTCGCATAGATCTCGAACCGCCGGTGCGAACCCTGCTGATTCGAATCGTGCGGCTGCTGGTGATGCTGCTGTTCCTGGTCATGGCGTTGCAGAATCTCGGCGTGGAACTGCTGCCGCTGCTGGCGGGACTGGGCGTGGCAGGGGCCGCGATCGCCCTCGCAACGCAAGGCGTGCTGAGCAACGTCGCGGCGGGCCTGACCATCATATTTACCAAGCCGTTCAGGGTCGGACAGTACGTCTCAATCGTCGGCGAAGAGGGTATGGTCGACAGCATTACGCTCTTCAGCACCACGCTGAGCCATACCGATCACTCCCTGATCGTGATCCCGAACCGCAAGGTAGTGGGCGAGATACTGCATAACTACGGGCGCATCCGCCAACTCGATATCGTGGTGGGAGTCGCTTACGACACCAATCTGACCGCCGCCCTGGCGACGATCAACGAACTGGTGCGCGCCAATGCGCGCGTACTGCCCGAACCCGCCCCGGTCATTCAAACCAGCCAGCTTGCCAATTCCAGCGTTCTGGTGGCTGTCAAGCCCTGGGTGGCAGTGGCGGATTTCACCGCCGCCGCGGGCGAGATCAACAAGGCCATCGTTGAGAGCTTCCGTGGCCGCGGTATCGTCATTCCGTTTCCGCAGCACGAAGTGCGGTTGCTCGGGTCACGGGTGAGCGGCGCGCCAGAACAGGCCAACTGACCGCATGCGGTCAGGCGCCGCTCACTCCTGGCGAACCAACAGCACCCGCTTGATCCAGCCCGTGGCTGAACTGCCCTGAACCTGCACGTAGCCATTCTGTTCCGCGCCGACCACCACCAGTTGCTCGCCGCGCCCCAGGGTCGCCACCGGCTTGCCATTATCGTCCGCGCTCGAGAGCAACCTGACATTGGCGATCTTCGGCGTCACCACATCGCCCTCGTTGAAAACTGCGCCGGCCGTGGTCACGGTTCCGGCCTCCTGCTTGAGGCTGCCGACATTGCGCTGCAGGCTCGGGTCGTTCATGACGACCTGGACAATCTTGTTGTAATTGTCCAGATAGGCTGCGGCGATGATCTTGCCCTCATTGGTGTTGCCGTAGCCGCCCACGCCGCCGCCGGCGCTGTTGCCGAGCAGCGAGGCGCCCAGATTCAGGTCGGCCTTGCGCGTGCTGCCTTCGGCCGATGCCACCTGCACGCCGCTGCGCGAGTCGGACACCAGCAAACTGGTCTGCGCTTCCTTGAATTTGACGCCGCCTGCGACCGAGCCGAGCAGCGCACCCCGTGATCCCGGCACCAGCCCAGACAGACCGGAACCCAGACCGCCCGCATTGTCCTCCGAGAAGATCACATTCGGTGTCATGATGAAATCCGCGCCGACCATCTGGCCACCGCCGATATTCGAATTCGAGCGCAGTTCGCCGCTACCCGAGAGCGATCGTTCCTGCTTCATGTTTTGCATGGCCACGCCACGCTCGACCACGATGAAGCAGTTCGATTGCTGGATCATCATGCGGATCAGGCTGGTCGGCGAGGAAAGGCTGTAGCGGCTCAACATCTGCATGGTCTGATCCTGCACTTCGACCACGGCCATGGCCCCCATGGGCTTGCTGCAACGATCGAGTCCATCGTGACCGATCGTGGCGCTGGTGCCGGCCGCACCCTGCACGGGGCTGCCACCCTGGCCGGCCTGGTAACCCGTGACCCCCTGCGCCAGGCACGTGCCGGACAGGGCCGTCAGAAGGCCGAGGACGGCCGCGCGGATCAGCTGTGACTGCTTGTCGATCATCGCATTCTCCCTACTGATTCGAACTGACACCTTCATTCTTGAGCGCCTCCAGGCCACTGACATTGATGCTGGTAACGGCCGACTTGAGAGCATCGATGCTCGGCGCGCTACCGGAGACGACCACCGAGAAGCGATCGGCAACCACCACGCCGAATTCGCCGCTCTGCGTCTGCCGGTTCCATTTTTCGTGCACCAGCTGGCCGCCGCTCTTATAGGTCTTGTCGTAACCCGAATCGTTCTCGCTTTCCTGCTGGACGCCGCCCCAGCCGGCGGCGAAGCCGAGCAAGCCCTTGAGCGAACCGGTGTCGGTGATCTCGAGATTCAGATTGTGATTGGCACCGTCCGAATAAGTAGCGCTCGCCTTGGAGATCTGCACGCCCAGCGCCGCATTGCGTTCCGCGGACGCCTGCGTGCGATTGAGTCCATTGAGCGTATCGGGCAGAAACGGCTTGATGCGATCGGGCGACAGCGACTCCACCTTGCCATTGCCGCCGAGCGCCGCGCCGATCATTTGGCCCACGGCATTGGCCTGGGCACTGGCATCGCCCGATTTCTGCGCCGCATCGACCTGCTTGGAAGCCGATTGCAGGCGATCAGCGTAGCTCTGCAGGGCGGCACCGGCGCTGCCACTGGCGAAGGCACCCGCAGCGGTGCCGCTTGCTGGCGCATAGCTGCCGAGTCGATTCGGCAGACCGTAGCCAAAGCCGCTGCTCACGGAGTGCACCACCAGCCCGATGACGAAGTAGACAATGATCGCGGCGATCACGCTCACCACTGTGTAGCCGAGCGACTTCTCGGGCGGGCACTTCATTGTGAAGGGCAGGCCGAGATTCAGCAGGTAGAGGCCATAGATCAACCCAGCCAGCCCGGAGATCAACCCCAGACCCGGAACCAGGCCGATAACCGACGCCACGAAATCTGCGGTGTAGGCGTAGGCCACGACCTTGAGCGCCTGCACGCGATTCTTCTCGCCGCCGAAGGTGGGCGCCAGCGCCTCGACGATCAATGTCACCACGAACACGCCCACCAGCGTCAGTACGTAGGTGCTGATCGCCGTGGTCAGGCCAGTGGCAATCGGTGCGCGCCAGGCTCCCATGAACGGAATCGACTCGCCGATCAGGCTGATCTTCAGAAACAGCACCACCGCCGGGATGGCGGCCATGACCAGCAAGTAGTTGCCGAAGATTCCGGCGATGCTGTCCGGTTCCGCCGCGATCACCGGCCATTCGGTGCGCGGTGTCAGCAGGATGGCCTTTGCACGGGCAATTATTTTATTTATATCCACGATAGCTCCCTGGGATTGTCGAGTTTGTTATTCGCGAGCGTCTGTCTGAATCAAGCCGGCACGCCGGTGTGGCGGTGCGTGCCGCGCCCTCCGATCGGCGGCATCGCAGCTATTGTTCGGTCTGGAAATCCTTGATATCGCCGCAGCTGGCTCCGAGCCACTTGCCGTGCACGGTGCTGTTGATGGTCATGCTCTTGTCGCCCGTGGTCTTGACGACGTGCACGCTGCCGCTGACGGACTCCGAGCCGCTGAGCTGAAAGTGCTCATCGATCACGGTACTGCCGTTGTCCTCTGTGCACTGCTCAGTCAGCTGCATCTCGCTGCCGGAGTTGGTGAGGATTTTCCGCTCGCAATGGCTGGCGTCGTGATGATCGACGTCGAGGCCGCGGGCGATTTTCTCCGGCGTCAGGCAGTGCTTGGCGAGCTGCGGTTTGACGGCTTCGGCCATGCTGGATTGCATGGCGGCTTCAATCCGTGCGCGCTGGTCCGGAGTGAGCCGGGCGAGTCGCTCCTCGGGTATCGGTGGCGCACCGCTGATCTGATTCTGGCTGGCGATTTCCCACAACCCGGGTTTGACGTTGAGTCTGATCGGCTCAGCAGCAGCGGCGAGCACTGTCACGGCGAGCCCCGCGAACAGCGTACCCGCATATTTCCAATCCGTTGGCTGCATGGCGCGTCTCGATGGCTGGCCGAGAGTCGCGGCGATCTTAAGGCCGTGCCCACCCGCGCGGCAACCGAATCAGTCGCCGCGCGGGCCACAACGCTTGCCACTGGCGCATATAAAACAAAGGTTTAGAGCCAGGCATGGGATAATGCCGCTGGCCTGCGGATTACTGTACCGCACGTAGGATTGGGGTTGCCGGTGAACACCACCACTCTGTGCCTGATGCTGTTTGCCATTACGGTCAGCCTGCTCGGCGTCGCGGCCTGGGTATTGGCGCGCAAGCTGCGACGGCTGCGCTCGATGTTGCGGCGGCAGGAGCGGCATGTCTGGGAATCGCACAATATTTTTCGCACCCTTGCCGGTGGGGCGCCGCTGCCGTTGCCGGGCGGTTGGGCCGCGTCCACCGATCTGCTGGGGGAAGTACTGCGTGCGGTGGCGATCCGACGGCCGCAGTGCGTGGTCGAACTGGGCTCCGGGGTTTCAACGCTGGTAATCGCGGCCGCACTGCGCGCCAACGGCGCCGGCCGCCTGGTGTCGATCGATGCGGAGCAGGGTTATGCGGCAATGACGCGCGAACAGCTGCTGCGCCAGGATTTGAGCGCCTGGGCCGATGTGCGAGTCGCGAATCTGAAGGATATGAGCATCGAAGGTGCGACGCGGCCCTGGTACGACACCGCTGCGCTGGCCGATCTGCAGAATATCGATCTGCTGCTGATCGACGGACCACCGACTTTTCTGCGTGCGGATATGCGTTATCCGGCGCTGCCGTTCTTCTGGGATCGCCTGAGCGTGGGTGCGATCGTACTGCTCGATGATGCCGCCAGGCCCGCAGAACGGGCGATGTCCGCGGCCTGGCAGCGCCAGTTCGCCGGCGGCCACTTCGAATATCTGCGGCTCGAGAAGGGTGCACTGCGCGTGCACAAGCTACGCTAAGAGACAGGCTCTAGCCGGGAACTTCAGGCGCTCGCGCGCTGTACCAGCCAGGCCATCGCCAGCAGGGCAATCGCGGCGGAGCCCCAGGGCAGCACGCCGCGACGATAAAACGCCGTCGCGCGCAGCAGGTATGCCAGTGGCATGACGGCCAGCACCACCGCAAGCTGGCCCACCTCGACGCCGAGATTGAACCCGATCAGTGAGACCAGGCGAGCGCCCTTGGGCAATCCCATCTCGGCCAGCACCGAGGCAAAGCCGAAACCGTGCAGCAAACCGAATGCGAAAGCGATTCGCCAGCGTCCCTTGGTAACGCGCGGAAAGACATTGTTGAGTGCCGCGACCACGATCGATGCGGCAATCACCGACTCGGTCAGACGGCTGGGCAGCCTGATCACATCGAAGGCAGCCAGCGACAGCGTGATCGAATGCGCGAGCGTGAAGGCGGTCACGACCTTGACGATGTTGGCGAACGCCGGCGCGGCGATCGGCACGGCTTCCCAATGTCCCTGGCGTCGCACCAGCACCGCGGGCAACAGCAGCGACAGCAGGAACAGCAGGTGATCGATGCCGCTCCAGATGTGCCAGACGCCGGCGCGCAAGTATTCGAGCGAGGCCGCCCAGGGTGAAGGATGTTCGAGTTCGAAGGCTGGTACCTGCACGGCAGCGCCGAGGACTGCAGTCTGCGTTTCACCGTGCGCCTTCAGAGTCAGCAGGCCGCGATGCGAGGGATCTTCCTGGCGCAACAGCCGATAATCGATACTCAGCCGCTTGAGGGCCGCGCCGCAGTCCGCCGACAGCGGCAACCACAGATAGCTGCCATCGACCCGCTCGTTCACCTCGACGCTGCCGAGCTGCAATCGGCACGCCCCGTCGGCGCCCGACAGCGACAGATGCCCACGCACATAGCGCTCGAGCGCCGCCTGGCCAGCGCGCAGCTCGCCCCAGGTCACCTTGCCGTCGCGATCCCGATCCAACCCGACCGCCAGTTCACCGTCGCGAATGGCGAGCTCGAGTGAACCCGAGACCTGGCCGCGCTCGACGCTCAGGCTAAGGAAGCCGTTGCTGGCGATGTGCGCCTCGGCCAGCGGCGCGACGGCGAGCAGCAGCAGTGCCAACGACGCTCGGGCGGCATTCATCGCGCCACCACCTCTGAGGCTGGCTCGCCGTTGAGTCGCGCCTCGCGTACGCCCGCTGCGCTCAGCATTGCGATCGCCGCTGCAGCGGCACCCGGGTCGCCCGCGGCGCGTGCCGCGGCCACCAGCACCCGGGCGTCGTCCGGTTCACGCTGAACGCGCCAATTCTCGCGCGCCGCGTCCAGCGCCAACTGCGGTTGCTGCTGTACGATCAATAAGAACCGCGCCTGCTCGCGCCGATGGATGGCCTCGCCGCGCTGCAGCTCGGCGGCGAATGCGGCCTCGAGCCGCGCACGACTCTGCGCGAGCTTAGGGTCGCGCAGCTGCTGTTGAGCGATTGCAATTCGCAGCAGCAGCGGCTCGAAACTCTCCTGGCCCTGCAGCAACTGCAGTGCATCGACGGCGCGTCGCTGCTGCAGCAGCAGGTCGGCGTAGGCGCCGCGCACGTAGAAATCCGCCGGCGCGAGCTCGAGATCCAGCTTGAACCAGCGCTCCGCCTGCGCATCCTGTCCGAGGCGCACGGCCATCTCGCCCAATTCGGAGTACAGCCAGGATTTCTCAGTTTCGAGCCAGCCCTGGGTCGAGACGCTCTGCAAGCTCGCGTAAGCGGACTCCAGCTGGCCGGTGAGTCCACGCAGTGTCTGGGTGCAAAGGGTGCCGAAGCGCGCTTCGACCAGGCGTGAAAAACGTTCACAGGATACGCCTGCGTCCGCATAGCGTCCAAGCACGCGATAAATTGTGGCCTGCGTCAGCAGTGCCTGAGGATCGTCCGGCTTGAAGCGCAGCGCCTGCGCGAGTGTCGCCAGCGCGGCGTCGAACTGATGCCGGCTCTGCTGCAGCGTCGCGTACAGCACCAGTGCCTGCGGCGCCGGGGGTCGATGATCGAGCCACGGCGTCAGCACCGCATCGGCATAGCCGAGATAGCGCAGATCGCCGCTGAGCCGCGACTGGCGGATGTAGAACTGTGCCAGCGGCAGAGCAACGTCAATGCGTCCCTGGGCCAGGCGCCGCGCCGCCAGATCGGTGTAGCGCGCGCCGGCGGGCAGATCAGCCAGCACCGCGTTGTCGCTGGAGGGAACATAGGGGGCGGCGTACGCCTGCGGCACCAGCGTTACGCCCAGCGCTGCCAACCCCAACCAGGCGCACAGCCGGCCCCGCCCCATGCGGGACCGGCCGCTGCCTCTGATCATGATCCGTCGACGGGAATCGGTGTGCCGGTCTCATCGTCAGCCGGCGTCACCACCACCGCTGCGCCGTCGACGGCGAACGGACTCGAGGTCTCGGAGGTCCTGGTCTGCGCGATCGACAGCACATCGGCAGTATTGAGATCTGTCGTCGACGTTAGCGATGACGCGGGCGGGGCCGGAGGGAACGGCGTGATGTCGTTGCCACCACCGCAGCTCGCCAGCATCAGGCCACCTACCGCAGTGCCGGTGACGGTCAGGGCAATTTTCGTCTTCATGGGGTGGTGCCTCACTCGGTCGCGCTGACGGGAGAACCGGCGAGCGGGGTGTTCAGGTACGGGAACACCGCCAGATACTGGGTCGGATCGGGCTCAACACCATCGGTATATCCCAGTTGGCGTGATGCATCCGAAGCCGGATCCGGGTCCGCGGCGCTGCCATCAAAAGGCGACAGTAACGCGCCCATCGCGACTCTGAGGCTGATATCGACCACGTCATCGATCGGGCGTCGGCCGTTCGGGAAGCCGCTGGCGTCTCCGCCCAGCACGCCGAGATCGTTCTGCGTGGCGATCGGGGTCACCGCGGTCGCGGTGTTAAGGCGCAATTCCTCAGACGGGACGACATTGGCCGGCTGGTTGAGGCCGGTCACGCCGGTCAGGAACACCTCTTCCAGGTCCTTTCTCGGATAAACGTTCGGTGCCAGCACGCCGGCGCTTCCGAACAGGGTCTGCAGCAGGACCGGCAGTGACGGGTTGGTCACGTAGTCGGCAAACTGAGCGTCGCCCGACGGGCTCGAGCTGTTCCAGCGATCCTTGTCCGGCAAGCCGATGATGACTTCGTTGACCAGCGGCATGCCCAGTCGCGACACCTGCAGCCAGGCACCGCCGGCGACTTCGACGCCAGTCGGTGGACTGATGGCACCGACGCTCGCCACACTCTTGGCGCTCTGCGGCACAGGGTTGAGCACTTCAGCCTGACGCAGGCTGGCAACCGTATAGCCGCCGATGATGGTGCTGCCCGAGCTGTTCAGGCACGCGGCAGGGATCTCGAGCTCTAGCGAGGTGACGTTGTACCCGGCCAGCGAATTCGGTACGTAATTGCGACCGTTGGTGCCGCCTGGAGCCAGCTGGGTCACCGGATACTTGATGTTGACCAGATCGAAGGTCTCGCCGAGATTGATCACGAACGGATCCTGGCGCTGGCCCACGAAGACTTTTCCAGGCATGCCGCAGCCTGGAATCGTGATCGGATAGATGAAGGTGGCCGCGTAGGCGACGTAATTCGGGATCGACTTGGCGCCAATGTTATCCAACGGCTTGGCGAAGCTGGTCGCGCCGGTGGTCGCATTGCTGATCGGCGTGGAAGTCCCGGTGCGCGGATTGCCCTTGACCATGGTCAGGGTATAGCTCTGCGAGACGTTCTGGGTGGCTGCGCCGGCGGCAGTGACCGGTCCGATGTTGATCAGCGGCACAGGTATGGTTTTCGAACCCACCGGCACCGTCAGTCCCTGGGTAGTGGTCGTGAAGCGGAATTGAAAGGTGATCGCGGGGGTGCCGGAGCCGTTGTTATCAATCGAAATCTCGTACAGCCCATTGTCGTCGAGCGGAAAGTAGTTCGGGCCGCCCTGGGGATCCTGCAGTGGCAGGTAGTTGGCGATGATCGTGACGAAGCCAGCGCGACCGGCCTCGTAGCTGTTGAACAGGTAGAAGTCGGTGCCATCTACTTTGGGACGCGAGGTGATGAAGGGGGCTTCGCGATGGCTGGAGGCCAGGGTGCCACCGGCAATGCTGGCCGCGACTGCTGCGGCCACAAGCTGTCTGCAATTGAGCATGTTCATCGAAGGGACTCCCCGGGTAAGTGAAGAATGCGGCTTTGTTGAAAGCAATACGCCTGGAGTCGCGAACCGGATGCAGTGCTAAGAAATAAAGTCCGCTGGCCGGTCGAGCCTGCGCTGCGACTAGCGTCGTCGGGTAGCATGCCGGTCCCTTGAATCGGATCCGATGGCTGCTGCTGGCGAGCGCGTTGAGCGCATTGTGTGGCTGCACGCAGCTTGGGCTGTGGGCCTGGCCGGCCCGTACGATTTTCTACCGTTCCGGGACGCCTACCTGAATGATCTGTTTGGGCCGCCAGCGGAGTTCTGGCGTTCGCAGCCGATCAATTTCGTGCGTGCCGGCGCGCCGCGCATGCTGCTGCTGCACGGACTCGAGGACCAACGGGTGAGCCCCAACAACACCCGCAGTCTGACCGCTCGGCCGCAGGCGGCCGGCGGTGCTGCCGGAGATTCTGCAGTTCATCTCCGGGCAGACGAGCATCGCGCGCCGTTAATCCGACGGTGCGCCGGATCCCAGCGCCTCGACCGCCGCGAAGTTGCCGTCCGGACCGAGCAGCGTCAGCAGACCGGAACGAATGTCGAAGATCGAGCCGGTCAACCTCAGACGACCGCCGAGGACGCGGTCGGCGATCCACGGAAAGGTCAGCAGGTTCTCGAGCGACAGCTTGACCGACTCCTGCTCGCAGTCACTCTGCGGATCGGCGCTGGCGCGTTCGAGCACACGGCGCTTGGCACGTTCGGCGATCCGCATCCATGGCAGCAGAAAGTCACCGGCCGGATCCGGTGCGCCGCGCAGCAACACGCCGATGCCACCGCACATGGCGTGACCCATGACGATCAGATCGGTCACTTCGAGCACGCGCACCGCGAATTCGAGCGCGGCACTGGTGGCGTGGAACGCCGAATCGGGCTGGTAGGGCGGCACCAGGTTGGCGACGTTGCGCAGGATGAACAGTTCGCCTGGCTCGGCATTGAAGATCATGGTCGGATCGACCCGGCTGTCCGAACACGCGATCACCATGGTTCGCGGCGACTGTCCCCCATGGGCGAGCCGCTCGAACATGGCGCGGCGCTCAGGCCACTGCTGGGCGCGAAAGCGCCGATAACCGTCAATCAATCGCTGCATCTCAATTCCTCTGCCGGGGATTATAGAGCCTGCCCGCACTTCTTTTCGGGCGCGCCGGCTTCGATCTCGTACAATCGCAAGAGGCGAGGGGTATCGAGCGCAGCAGCATATGAAGCAATCGTCACACCAACAGGATGCCGAACTGGGAAACTATCTGACCTCCCATGGCATCGAGCATGTCAAGATCGCAGTCGCCGACGGCGATGGCATCCTGAGAGGAAAATACCTGAGCCGCGACAAGTTCCTGTCCGCGCTGGCGAAAAACCTCGGCTTCTGTGATGTGATCCTCGGCTGGGACTCGAACGACCAGCTCTACGACAACACCCGTTTCACGGGATGGCACACGGCCTATCCGGACGCGACCGTCCGGGTACTTGCGGAAACTCGTCGCGAGATTCCCTTCGAACCCAAGACTGCGCTGTTTCTCGGCGAGTTTGCCGGCCGG
>Ga0182024_10019044_pt1 | contig 12702 bp, 14 predicted proteins | sample P32metaG_FD_120480 | JGI IMG/M metagenome (GOLD analysis project Ga0182024, IMG submission 120480) | Permafrost microbial communities from Stordalen Mire, Sweden - P3-2 metaG (Illumina Assembly) | ecosystem: Environmental > Terrestrial > Soil > Wetlands > Permafrost | place: Sweden: Stordalen... | reverse complement strand
GCTCTCAAGGACCTCTATCTGCGCCAGCTCAAGAAAGTTGCTCGTTTTGTTCGTTACTTCGAAATGCGCGACAAGGACAATCGCGTCGTTTACTACCTGTTCTTTGCCACCAACAATGCATTGGGCCACGTCAAGATGAAGGAATCGATGTGGAAGGTGGACCCGTTCGGCGAGTTTAGTTTTTCAGACGCCACCAACCCTGACCAGCAGGTCTTGTTCACAGAGGCACCTACGGATGGCCTAGCCAATGAGCTTGCTTCCCACTTCGCCGGAAAACCAAAAATGCAAGTCGTGTCTGTCGAAGCATACGTTCACGACGACACCGCTTATCTCAGAAGGCACATGGTCGAGGCACTCAAAATCCTCGAAGGTAAAGGCGCCATCGCGGTAGACGCAATCAAGGCTGACGGGAAGAAGCGACTCGCACGAACCTATCCGAACAGTGCATTTATTCGCTTCACAAACCCTACTTCGCACCCTTGATCGCAGCCCAGCGTTTCTTCTGCCCCTCAGCCATCCGCTTCCTGGCAGCGGCACTGACGTGACGTTTCTTCGGAGAAGTCGGCGCCGTTGCGCTCGTTTCAATAGCGGCTGGTTTTTTCGGCGGAGCACCTTTTGAAGTCTCTTGCAGTGCTTCGATTGCAGCGTTCAGCTTGTCACGTTCAGCGATCAGAAGGGCGACGATGTGGTCGGTTGGCATCAAAAACGATAGTAGCATTCTGATATGTCCTTCACCGTCGTGCCCCTGCACAACCTGGATCTGGGAACAGGCACCCGAATTCCGTTCGGAACGAAGTTCGTCTTGCAGGACGTTCCGCAATGGCTGAAAGACGACACCCGTTTCCTCGGCGATCTCTCGCGGCACGATCCCGGGAGCCCATCTCCTCCTCGCTGGGGCGCCCGCAATTTTCACTATGAGATCCCTTTTCGTATACGGAACCTCGCGATTATTGACTGGGTGGGTTCGAGGTCTTCTTCAGCTAGCCACTGCATGCTCTCGGCTTACATCCTGGTTGGCACAGGAAAGAATATGTGGTCGCGTGCGAGCATCTCAGCGGCTGTTGTCATTCACCAAGCGATAGATCTGCTGACCGTACTTCTCGACGGTGGCGATTCCAATTCCCGAAATGGCGAGTAGTTCATGAGCAGTTCGAGGACGCTGCCTGGCGATTGCTGCCAACGTCTTGTCGCTGAAAATCCGAAACGCGGGTACCCCGCGCCGTCGAGCTTCGGACATGCGCCATCCGCGCAAAGCCCCTTCGACTCGGGAATCCGATCCGGAGTGAACGGCCGCTGCCGCGGGTTTTTGCCGGCTGCCCTTCTCCATTTTCCTCTGGCGTTTTCGTTTCGCTGGGGCGACTGCTCTCTTCTTGCCTTTGCGCTTTGCAGACGCCGGCATCGCGACCTTCATGACGAACTCGATGGGCGTCTGCTCGTCTACCGAGTGACCCATGCGCGTAAGGTTCACCCTGCGATACGGGATCTGTTTCCCATCCTTTTCAAACACGGCGTCCGAAAGACGCACCAGTCCCGCGCGCGCCATCGCTCCCAGCACCTCTTCGAAAGAGTCGCGGCTCATCGCCTCGCCCGGACACAACTGGCTGTGCAGTTTGCCTGTCGATTTGCCATCGCCCGCGCGCAGTGCTGCGATCACACGGAAAAGCACTGCGCGTTCCGCCGCGGTGGCGGTCCGGAACTGTTGTGCGACAGACTGCGCCGGAGCGCAGAAATCGCAAATCCAGCACGGTGTCTCTCCATCAGCGAAATCGCCGAAGTGCCGAACCAGCGTGGACATTCGGCATTGGTTACTCTCGGCATAACGGATCACTTGGTCGATCTGCGCCCGCTTCTGTTCTCCGTGGGCGATATAGGATTTTTGCCAACTAGGCTCGCCGCGGGAGACATTGTCGGCGAAGTCGATCACGGCGCCGCGGTGGATCCATAGCTTTTCGAGAGCTTTCTCGAATAAGTCCTCACTCATTCGGAGTCGCTTTTGAAGTGCCGCCTTCTCTTGAGGCTCGGAGCGGAGTTGTTTGAAAATACCGTCCAGTACTGCGACATTCGGGTAATCGCGTTCGAAGAAGAAATCGTGCGTATAGCGATCGGCGTAGGAATGCATGAGGACCGCCCGGCTTGGTTTCCCGTCGCGGCCCGCGCGCCCGATCTCCTGGTAATACGCCTCCAGGCTCCCAGGCAAGGCCGTGTGGAGGACGGTACGGATATCGGGCTTATCAATTCCCATTCCAAAAGCGATCGTCGCAACCATGACTTCGATTTTGCCGCCCAGGAACTCCTCCTGGACCCGTTTTCGATGTTCGGCATCGAGGCCCGCGTGATATGCCGCGGTGGGAACGACACGACCAAGTTCCTCGGCCAAGGTGCTGGCCTGCTTTCGCGTTGGCGTGTAGATGATGCCTGGTCTACGCCCGGCATCGAGCAACAATTCACAGGCGAGTTCAGCCCGTTTCGAAGGCGCGATCTCGACCACCTCGATGGCGATGTTCGATCGTCGAAACCCATGAATAAACCGCTCCGATTGTGCGAGCCCCAGCTGTTCCGCGATATCGTCCTGAACGAGCGGGGTTGCCGTTGCGGTGAGTGCAATTACGGGCGCCGGGCGCAACGACGGCAGATGCTGGCCAAGCATGCGGTAATCCGGGCGGAAGTCGTGCCCCCACTGCGAGATGCAGTGTGCTTCATCGATGGCAATCAGCGAAGGCTTGCGTTTCGCGAGCATCTCGGGGAAACCGGCCACGCGGAGTCGTTCAGGTGCGATAAAGAGAAATTGCAACTTGCCGTTGAGATAGTCGACACAAGCTTGCCGAGATGCCCCGCGGTCCCGGCCCGAATGAATGCGGTCGACGGCAAAGCCCAGTTCTTTTAGTTTGGCGACCTGATCCTCCATCAAAGCGATCAGCGGACTGATCACGAGCGTTGTTCCGCCGCGGGCTAAGCCTGGCAGTTGATAGCACAGAGATTTTCCTGATCCCGTTGGCATCACGAGCAGGACATCTTTGCCTTCGATCGCTGCCCGGCAGACGGCTTCTTGGTTCGGACGGAACGAGGAGAACCCAAAGGCGCTTTTTAAAATGTGCTCCAGCGAATCGCCTTTCACTGGCGCTACGACCGCACGGGGCTCTTCTCGATCCGCGATCCCCTGGGGATTCCCTCCCACCGCCGCTCCTACGGCCTTTGTGGTTGCTGGAGTCTCCCGCACTTTTCCCACCACCTGCCGGACGTAATCTTCGATGCCCGCGAGAAATGGCGCCAGTTTCGCCTCGCCACGCTGGATGCGCTTCAGGTAGGCTTCCCACTGCCCCGTCATCGCTGGGCTCTTCACTTCCGGATGCACCACCTCTATCAAATGGATTCCCTTGTCGGTCGCTTCCAGATTCTTTGCGTTGCGCACAATGTATTCCCGTTTCAGCAGCACCTCAATGATGGAAGCGCGCGTGGCCGGGGTGCCCAATCCGGATTCCTTCATGGCGTCAGAAAGCTCTTTTTCATCGAGCGCCTTCCCTGCTGTCTCCATCGCAGTTAGCAGCGTGGCTTCAGTGAATCGCTTTGGTGCCCGCGTCTTTTTGCCGATCGCCTCGGCATCGAGCACATCCTGGGCCTGCCCGCGCGCGAGTCCGTCAGGTAAAGCCTGTTGTTCCTCTTCCGAACTTTCCTCGCCAACTTTTGCCTTCCGGATACTCGCTTTCTTCTTCTCGGTTTGGAAGTCCAGCACTTTCCAACCAACCTGCTGAATCGCCTTACCGGAAGAGTGGTAGCGATCCATCACCGTGGCGTTTGTGATCGTTGTAATTACAGTCGTCACCGACCACACATGATCCTCATGCCAGCAGGTCAGCAATCGGCGGCACACCAGGTCGTAAATCTTTCGCTCATCTGCAGACAGATCCACCCGGTCCGGCGGGGTGACCGTGGGGATAATCGCGTGGTGGTCGCTGACCTTCGCATCATCCACATACCTGCGCCCCAGCGGCTTCTCACCGGTACCCGGAGCTAACTGTTCCCGGTAGGGCTTTGCCACCGTCTGTACGATCCGAGGCAACGTTCCCGCCACATCCTGCGAAAGATGCCGGCTGTCCGTACGGGGATAACTGATCAATTTGTGCCGCTCATAGAGAGCCTGCGCCGTGTCGAGCGTGTGCTGTGCACTGAACCCGAAAAGCCGGTTCGCATGCCGCTGCAACTCGGTCAGGTCATACAAAAGCGGCGGTCCCATGCGCTGCGTCTCGGCCTTCACCGATTCAATGGCAGCGACCCCGGTCTTTGCACGCGCCGCAATCTGACCGGCTTCCACACCATCCGGCGGAAGTCGCGAGGATTTCTGGATCTCCTCCACATCGCGGACCCAGGTGCCCTTGTAAGCCTCGGCCTGTGGTCGCGCCGAGGGTCGAAACGTCGCGATCACTTCCAAATAATCTTCCGGCACGAAGCGCCGCACCGCCAGTTCACGCTCCACCACCATGGCGAGCGTCGGCGTCTGCACGCGCCCCACGCTCAGTTCATCGCCATAAGTCAGCGTGTAAGCACGCGAAAGATTCATGCCAACGAGCCAGTCGGCTCGGCTGCGCCCCCGTGCTGCATCCGCCAGCGACTCGTAATCCTTGCCCGGCTTGATAGCGTCAAAACCCTTCCTGATAGCCTCTGGCGTAAGCGAGGAGATCCACAGTCGGCTGATGGGCTTCGAGCACCCCGCCGCTTCGTAGATGTAGCGGAAAATCAGCTCGCCTTCTCGCCCGGCATCTGTAGCGCAAATCACGCGCCCCACGCGGGACGATGACAGAATCTTTCGCACTACCTCAAACTGATCTTTGGTCTTTTCGTATACGACAAGAGGCCATATTTCAGGCAGCATCGGCAGGGTCTCGCGCCGCCAGACCTTCCACTGCGAGTGAATCTCATGCGGCTGTGCGAGCGACGCAAGATGCCCAATGGCCCACGTGACTACGTAGCCATTGCCATGTAAGTAGCCTTCGCCCCTGGTGGTTGCTCCCAGTACCTTCGCGATATCGCGCGCGACCGAAGGCTTCTCGGCCAGAACCGCGACTACCCCGGATTCAACTGCCGCGTTGCTCAAATAACCAGTTTAGCGATGCGGCCCTTTTTAAGTACTTGCGGAGAGATGCGCCACGCTATAATCGTGCGCTTGGGACAGTCTCCTCTCTTCGAGCACGATTTCCGGACGGCGCGGCCCGCACAGACAGTGTACTGCCACCGGGAGTTCCTCGATAAGCTCACGGCCCGGCGGACGGAGCCGGTTGGCAAACGAACCGCCTTGCTGATGCAAAAGATGGCCGTGGACATCTCCCGGCTGCACTACAAAGGAACCAGTGGGATCAATAGAGGATGGCGGCGTTCCCGGCTCGGTGGCAGCTCAGGATCACACTTCTACGCCTGGTGGGCTCCCGTGGGTGCCGCGCCGCTTAAGCCGGAGGCTTCCTTTGATCAGGCGCAAGCCGAAGCCGTTTTCTTGCGTGACATCCGTCACCACGACGATCACGCTCCCTTAGCACCCGGCAATCTGACTACCGACTACCTGCCGATGAGCGTTCCGGATCACCGGCGTGCCAACCTTCAGATCGAGGTGACGCGCGACCGATTCGCTGGCGGCAACGATCCGTTTGTCGAGCAGACGGCTGTGGGGTTACGGCCTAACAATCGCATATCCTCGACAAAGCCCGTCAGATCGGTCAGTTCGGTCAGTTCCTGAGTGATCTTGGGCTGGCTGACGAAAGTCCCCTTACCGCGCCGGATCTCGACCAGACCGTGGATCCTTGACGACCCCGCTCCTGGAGCGCCTGGGAATCTCTGGCTTGAACGAATCAGCAATTCTTGAAATATTAGTGACTTGGCGACACGACGCGCACTGATTCTCGGATCAATCGGCATAGCAGGGGTCGCCGCATGGCGCTAACGCACCCGCCGATCGAGCTTCGCGAAATAGTCGCTCTTGCCACCATTGGTGCTCGGACGCTGCGCCGAGCGCGTCCAGTCGGATCGTGTTGATCGCCACGGTCCGCCTGATGATCGGATCGCGGGCTTCGAACACAATGCCCATCGCACCGCGACCCAGTTCGCGCACAACCAAGTACCGGCCATCTGCTTTGGTTGTTCCCCCGGAGAGGCGGCTTCGCGGGCAAACGGCCCGAACGCAGCGTGATTTCGGTTCGATTGATCCCAATGGCGCGGATACGTATGCGTACCTCGCCCACACCAGGTTCTTCGACTTCAACTTCTTCGATTCGGAGCACCTCCGGCCCTCCGAATTCATGGACGCGAACACTGCGGATCATGTTCTCTCTCCTCGTCTGTGTACCCTGTGTGTCTCAAAGCTTTGAATCACAGTCCACCTGAAGGGTGTCGCCCGTGATCCAACGGGAATCATCGGACTCCGGAAAGCGACAACAGGGCCAATATCCTCGGCTCGCGCCAGCCGTCGGATAGCCAACATGTTCAACGCGCATTTTTGGCCAGCTTCAGTTTTACTGATGTTCAACATAGAAAGGGGCGATACTACGCACTCCCCGTTGCCGTGACCACGGCCTTGTTCTCCGCTATGCCCGGGGGCTGCAGCATCATGTCGTTAAACTGCGTCACAAACGCGCCTTCATCGGGTCCAACGCTACTGCGCATCTGCTTCGCACGCTCCAGCAGAACCTCCTCGGCGTCGGTGCCCAGCACCTTGATCGTCTCCTCGATAAACTCCTTGAACGGCATCGCGCGCGGCTCATTGTTGCTGCCCAGTAGATCCGTCTGTACCCAGGGCGGAGCCATCTCAAGCACGCGGACCGAGGAACCCTTTACCCGTGGCCAAACTGGAGTCATCTGACGCCAGAAACAACGCCGCCTTTGCAATTTCATCGGGTTCCCCATGCGTCCCATGGGGATGGTGGACACAAAACAACCTAACGGATCCTTTTTCAAAATAAGCCAGCGCTATCCTGGACAGTAGCCCGGGCCACTTCGAAAGTATTCAGAGCTTCTCTCAACAGCTTGATCTTTCCATTCTCGGCTACCAGGCGCGAAAAGATGAGCTGATGAACGGATCGTCCCGTTTTGCTGGACACCGTGGTGAACTCGAATTCCCCAAAGGCCTGGTCGGAAGTATCGATCAGCACCTTGATATTCTCGAATTGCAAACCGGGATAGAGATCGAGCACGAATTGGAAAAAGCCGGCGATCGCGTCTCGGCCGCTGTATTGTGAGGGAATTCCGAACGTTGCGAGATACGGCATCTCAAAGGCGCCATCTTCAGCAAACATTTCCGCCGCCTTCTTCGGATCTCTGATCGAGAAGGCGGTGTATTCAAGCATGAGTTCCTTCGCGTTTTTCATAGCTATTCTCCTGTTCCTTAATAGAATGTGAAGAGACAACGCACTCGCTGTTCAGAAATCGGTTTCACGGCCGCGTCTAGCTCTTTCTGACGGCGGCCCGTGATGAAGACGTAGGCACCCTCTCTTACGAAGAGTTTTGCGGCAACCAATCACTTCCAGTTGTGCCACCGGTAATGACTGCTATTTTTATTTGAAGTTTCTTAGTTTGGATCATCGTTAGTTTGTCCTCTGTCTCCCTTGCTCTTAGTTGACCTCACAAAACGTTTGACCGGCGACGGTTACGCCTGGCGTGAAGTGAATAGCTTCGCATTTGCTCGTTGAACCCGTTCACAAAGGCATGCTCCTCAGGGCCAGGATTGGCTCGCAGGGGCTTTGCCGCCTCAACAAGAACTTCGTCAGCATCCGTTCCAAGCGCGTCCAACGTTTCGGAGATGAACTGATCGAGAGGCATTGCTTGTTCCGCTTCCTGGCTGTTCATGAGTTCTGTGCGCACCCACGGCGGCGCTATCTCAAGAACGCGGACGCCGCTATTGCGAAGCAAGAAGCGATGCGACAGTACATAGGAATGGAGTGCGGCCTTAGTAGCGGAGTAGACAGCCGTAAAGGCCAAGGGAACGAAGGCGAGGACCGAGGTGTTGTAGAGAATTACGCCGCGACGGCTTTGCAGCTGGTCCATCAGCGCCGATGTCAACCGAATGGGCCCTAGAAGGTTGGTCGTCACAGTCGAAGTAAGCAGCTTGTCATCGATAATGCCCGCCGCCTGATCCGGTTCCATGATTCCAGCGTTATTGACGAGAACATTCAAGCTTGGATGCTCTCGAATCAGCTTTCTCGCCGCGGCTTTGGTACTGTCCGGATCTGCGATGTCGAGTTCGATCGCCTCGATTCCCGGATTGGCCTTCACGACGGCGTCCAGATGGCCCTGGCGCCGGCCCGAGATGATTACTTTGTTCCCGCGTTTGTGTAGCGCTTCGGCCAGAGCGCGCCCAATGCCCGATCCGCCGCCGGTAATGAAGATGGTGTTTCCAGTGAGGTTCATAGTAGCTCCAATCTGTGTGAGTGAATGTTGCGTGGAAGTCGAACGTTTTACAAGGGAAAGCGGTCCCCCATCCGGTATGGAGTAAGAAGCGGCTGAAGTGTGGACATTGTGCTCTTCCTTCCCTCTCAATTAATTGCTTCAGGCATTCATTCCGCCATCCACCGTAAGGCTGGCGCCGGTAATGTACGAGGATTCCGGACCGGCGACAAACGCCACCATCGCAGCGATCTCCCCAACGGATACGTACCGGTCGAGCGCCGTGACAGCCTTCTGCGGTGCCGCCCAGTCGCCCGTCGCGGGATTCAAGTCCGTGTCGATCGGGCCGGGCTGCACGTTGTTATTCCGTAGCTTGAGAACGCCGCTCGCCTCTAAGCCGGCCCCTTCATCGTCTTTCGCCTTGCCTGCCCGTGACTGGTGTTCATGTGATGGTTACGCTTGAGATTCGTTCCTGACATCTTTGACGTCAGTGTTTCGTTCATTGCGGCGTCCCCAGAATCTACCGATCGGGTTCTTCCATTGATCGGACGGCGGGATTGTTTCGAGGACATCCCAATGCTCATGCTGTGAGACGCGTTTCCATCGTCGATTCTCCTCAGCAGTACCCAAACAACGTACCAGTCAGCTCAATAGATGCCGCAGTGCAAGGCCGGATGCAGCAATTAAGAACCGAGCAGTTCACTACTGCGAAGTATGAGCCGGACGGTTCGATACCGTCAACTGCCCCTTTTCAGGCGGATAGTCATTCGCCGTGGTTTGCAGTCGCGCATCACCAATTGCCGGATCCGCTAAGCAAAGTTGACATGGCTTATATCAATAGCCACCAACACAGGCGCAGGCACTTTGTGCTTGTTCTCGTCATAAGCAAAGACTCTCCTGGTTATCGGTATCACGATTCCCTCGAATTCGCGGTAATCGTACGCATAGTTAACTCCATTCGCTCCTCCAAGGATGTCGACAGTGTACTCGTGTCGCCGCAGTAGACCATCGGTGCCGAAATACGATGTCTGCTCCCGTGTATGGCTTGCGATGTTCGGAGGAAACGTGACCCTGAGGGGCCGCCACGTCTCACCGTTTTCCTGCCACGACGGGAGCTCCTCGACGGCGAAGCCCTCATAACAATAGAGGAATGGAATCGTGAGGTAAGTCCAAAGAGCGTAGCTGTTGAAATAAGCCACCTGCAGATCGTCCCAAGGGGTTTCAAACACTTGGTCACGGAACGCAGAGCGCGGGTTCTCACGACTGGCCAGAACCTCGCCGGCCTCATTTTCAACCGCGACCCGGTCAGGAGTGAAGACCATGCGCTTGTTTTGGTCGACAAAGTGAGTGGTCATTTGTTCGTCACGAAGATGGGCCTCGACCCGAATTTGCTTTAGCGCGTCGGGTTGTCCCTTGACGTGCCAGAGCGCCCCCCCGACCGAAACACTCGCCTTGACCGAGGTGAACTGGTTCCATCGGTCTAGGCCACCGTGGGCTTTTACGGCCAATGTCAGCAGATCGTTCATGCGATTCTGGTCCTCTGAATTACATCTCAATTCTACGGACGCTTCCGTCAGCGCGCATTGCCGTCTACCTGTTTTTTGGCGGCGACGTGAGAGCCGGAGCAATCACATCCCCAATCCGCCAATTGACTGAAAAACTGCACCTTGCTTGAGAATGCGGGCGCTTTGTTTTCGGCATTTGCTGAGAGTTCAGCGTGCCATCTACGCAATGTTCGGAGTGAATCCGGTTTGGATTGCAGTAGTTTCGGTGTCGTCCAGCATGGACGGAAGAACCCAGCGGATGGCTCGTCGCCCCCAAGTGTGGAACCTCTATAAGCACGTCTTGAGCTCCACGGTCTTGCATGCGCTCTTAGGCCGAATATTCAGCAGCGGCTGAGAATGCAGCAGATCCCATCCTTCGACCGACGTCAACTTTCAAAGGGTTACGGAAGGCAACCTACTTGCAGCCAGACAACTCGACAAGTAAGCGACGTTAGACAAAGAGTTGCCTGTTGAAATGACGTTGCGCTTGAGGTCTTCGAGGGCCAGACAACCGAGGAAAACGATATGCCGATTGATAGACGTTTATGCCGCCAAGGGCACGTTCGACGACAAGCTTGCTCTTACCAAAGCGCTCCAAATCACGCGCTGATCCGTTGGGAGAAAGCGCCTTTGATCTCGTGGTTCTTGGACAATACTGCTGCATTCATTCATGAACTCGAACCAGACGCCCTGGCCAATGCGAGTGGGACCAACAACTGCGTTCGGATTCAAGTGCTAACGCCGGCAGGTGTTCTCGATCGCGACAAGAAAATCGGTGTGACCAGAGAAATGACTGACACCATCGCCGCAGCAGCCAAGGACCCCGGGCTCAAACGGCGGACGTGGGTGCAAATCGTGGAGGCTCCGGATGCGGCTGGGGAATAGATGGGCGACCTACGCCAATAGCGAGATTGCTGAAGAACACCAAAAGATTGGGTAGCCGCCGTACAGGGACGTGGATGGACAGTATGGACGGGTGTCACGGTGAGGTTTCGGAAAACGCTTAAAGTCCGCAATCGCGGTCGTCGCCCCAGCCTGAAGTGGCCGGCGACAACCCTGTGGCAGCCTTGAATCGGCTCGCGAGGGGTAGACTTCATGGGTTATCCAGTCACCGATCTTTGCCCTCCGCGCGCTCTCGTGATATCCACTCCCGGATATACCGCGGGCAGTGGCGCAACTCGATACCTTCGTCTTCACAAGTGCCAAAGAATCGCACCACGCCGACGTCAACCAGAATGAGCTCGGAAAGATCCAAGACAACGCGGCGTTCCACGTCCTTGAGCGCCAACCTCAAGTCCTCAACGCAAGTCGACTGGAGGCGACCAATCACACGGACTCTTGTCACGTCCCCGTCTGATTCTGTCTCAATCCTCAACATCACCGGCCTTTCACGCGGGCGCTCGAATCTGAGTGCGCCAGATCTTGGTGGGCTATAACTTCCCCGACAGCGGAGACGAGAACAACCTCACTGGTCAATGATTTCGTTTCCGGCGACCGATGCGTTAAGCAGCCGCGGCGCGGGCGGAATGATTCAACTAAAAGGCTCGGTGCCGAAATCGCGCTAACGGCGCGGCGTAGCGCGACGGGTTTCATCGCAGTTCCTCGCGATAATGCATAGGGCGCGTTCGTCAACCTGACGTAGAAGAGGACACCTTTGGCGTGCACGGCGTATACCAATTGAACTTCTGTGAAAAGAATCGAGTTAATCGCAATCCGATTCGCCGCAATCTCAGCAACTGCCGAATTGCCAGCGGGCAGGCCAGTGGCTCAGTCGCACCACTTCTACAGCCTTACTCATATCTAGGTTCGGTATCGCAGTTTGTTGATGCCGAAGCTGGCAATTTTGGATTCAAGGGTCTGTCTCGGAACTTTTAAGAGTGCTGCCGCGCCCGAAGGCCCTGATACGCGTCCCTGGCATTGTGCCAGCGCGGCTTCGATCATCTCCCGCTCACGTTCCGCCAGCGCGGCCAGAGGGCCGGTTGGAATTGACTGAGCTGATGTGTCGTTTCTCAACCAGCTTTCATCGACCGCAAATATGTCGCCATCACAGAGTGTGACGGCTCGCTCAACAACATTCTGCAACTCCCGAATGTTCCCAGGCCATTCGTAGGACTTGAACAACTCCAGAGTGCCGTTAGCGAGATGCGTGAACTTCCTGCCCACTCGCGTCGCGTATCGATTAATAAAATACTCCAGCAGAAGGCCAATGTCCGCAATGCGCTCGCGAAGCGGGGGCACTTGGACTGGAAATACGTTTAGCCGGTAGAAGAGATCTTGACGGAAGGTGCCGGCCGCTACAGCGGCGGAGAGGTTTTGGTTAGTAGCTGCGAGCACTCGAACGTCAACTGAAATTGGCTCACTTCCTCCTACGCGTTCGATCTCGCGCTCCTGGAGGACTCGTAAAAGGGCAATTTGAGTCTCCACAGGCAGGTCTCCAACCTCATCGAGAAATAGTGTTCCGCCGTCCGCCAATTCGAATCGTCCAAGGCGGCGTTGGAGGGCACCGGTAAAAGCACCCTTCTCGTGACCAAATAGTTCAGAAGCTATCAGAGACTGGGGAATGGCTGCGCAGTTCACGCGGATGAAGGCTTGTTTGGCACGAGGGGACTCTCGGTGAATTGCACGAGCGATCAACTCTTTTCCGGTGCCAGTTTCACCCAGAACAAGCACGGTCGAATTGGTCTTCGCTACCTTGCCGAGAACCGACAAAACCTTGCGGAGCGATTCGGAGGATCCGACGATCTCTTCAAACATCGCGGAGCGATCAAGTTCTTCCCGCAAAACGAGGTTTTCTGTT
>Ga0182024_10019043_pt1 | contig 12702 bp, 5 predicted proteins | sample P32metaG_FD_120480 | JGI IMG/M metagenome (GOLD analysis project Ga0182024, IMG submission 120480) | Permafrost microbial communities from Stordalen Mire, Sweden - P3-2 metaG (Illumina Assembly) | ecosystem: Environmental > Terrestrial > Soil > Wetlands > Permafrost | place: Sweden: Stordalen... | reverse complement strand
TTCGCCGCAGTTTCTCGCATTGTCAGCCATGGAACCGTAGCCCCAGGTTCTACGACTGTCTGCACCCGGGGGAGGGTTCATCAGGAGTCTGGGGCCGTGGGCGGGATTGCGGTAGATGTCCGAGGTACACCACGCAATCGCCAGAAGGCCAGTAGGAAGAAGTAGTTAGGACATCTGCACAGGGATTGCAGGATAGGGCCCTTTGGGCTGTTCACCTTTCGGCCGCTGGTTTGCAGTACCTCCTTGCAGAGCCCCCGCCCTTCATTAGGTTTCTTCTCCCCCGCCCGAGAAATTGCGAAGAACTGGCTCCGTTGCCGATCACACACATTCCTTCCCGTCAGTCCCCTTTCCCACACCGCCTTTACCTGTCGTGGGCCTACGGCGGCAGATGTCCGCCTCTTCACGTCCTTCGCGTCATACTTCGGTGAAGGCTCAGATCGGCAATATCACCAGCCCAGCGGAGCTCAGGGTGGTTCTTGCGAAGCTCTGCCAGCCAGACCTATTGAATGCCACCTGTCGAGAGATCGCGGCAGCCGCTCGGGTGGCACTGAGGACGATTGGGTCAATGATCAAGGAACTGGAAACTCGCGGGCACATCACACGACTGCCTGAGGTCGGGCGTAAAAGGAGCGCAGCGGTCGTTAAAGGGAGCGGACGCTTAGCGAGGATTGTTTTCGCAGAGAATGTCTTTGCCGCCGAACACGTTCCTGTCGTGAACGAGTTATGTCATCTGTCCGTGAACGGATGCATGGCAGACAGAGCAGAGCGTGATCAGGTTCTTCGGAGTCGTGGCCCGAGTGGCTTCGAAATTCCTTGTGATGGACTTCCAGGTTCGCCAATGCGCCGCACGACTGACAACGCCAGCCATCGCGGCGTAACACCTGGTTGCGGAGCTGTTCGTACAAATTGGGATCCAGCCGCAAGCGCACCGGCTTTGGGCCAATCGAACTCATGAGGCCTTTTCGCTGAGGTCTCCCAGAAATGCCTGCCTCTGCTCTGCGGGCAGAAACTTGAAGAATCTCGTCATAGAGTACAGCAGCATCTCCGGATCTCCGTTGTCCAGATTGGCTCCGGCCAGGAAGTCCCACAGATCATTTCCAGACAGTAGCCCTGGGATCGGTCGCTTCCCAACATTAGGGCTGCCGTCTCGATTGCCTGCTCGATGACGGGGATCTGGCTCTTGTAGACCTTGGAGTAGATCAGCTCCGACGGTTCCTTCTTTCCCCGTCAGTTCCTTGTCCACCTCTGCCTGACGTCCTCCTTCGGCAGCGGTCGAGCTTTGTGCAACCAGGTTGCACAATCGAAGTGCTGGCTGTCCTCAGCGAAGATGTCAAATCAGGGCTGAGGCAAGCTCCTTTTGCGGTCGGGTCGGAAACGGTTTGATTTTGGGCTGCCTGTGTTTCTGAGCCTTCGAAAGATCGTAATTGAGCTGCATCTTCAGCCAAAACTCGGGAGACGTGTACGGCATCGCCTTGGCGAGCCGCACGCTCATCACCGCTGAAATGCCAGCGCGGCCGTTGAGAATCCGGGAGAGATTTGGCCGCGTTACCCCGAGGCGCCTGGCCGCCTCCTTCACAGTCATGTCGCCCAGGTAATCCTTCAGGACCTCGCCGGGATGGGATGGATTGAAAAGCATGCTTAGCTCCTAGTGGTAATCCTGGTAGTCAACGAGAATCGCGTCCTCGCCCTCGAACGCAAATGTGAGCCGCCAGTTCCCGCTCACCCGCACGGCCCAGTGCCCCTCCAGGTCACTTTGCGTGTTCTGGTGAACGGGAGGATGGCTCGTCCGGTAGGCCTAAGAGGGTGGTGGACGCTCCCGACGCCGTCTCATTCCACAATGAGCAGCCCGAAGAGCAGGGGCCAGCGATATTCCTACCGAAAATTCAGAAGTAAATGTTTGGAGGTGTCAATGCAAAGTCCATAGGTTATGACGGGAGGCTCATTCCTTGATCGGAATCACGACCTCTCTCCGCACAGCGGCGTCCTTAGTTGTCGGGGATTGAAGTTAAGGCAGCCGGACCTGTAGGCCGAATTCGCCGGGCTGTGTTGCAAACAGACAACTTATTTGAAATCAATCACCGCGAAGTGTCAATGATGTCAACTTTGGCAGCGATGCCAGGTTTTGCGTCACACCAGCGTCCCAGTCCTGATTTTCCCTATCGCCTTCATCGCGCACGATAAGCCAGCGACGGGAACAAATCGTAGAGCAGGACGGGGGCGTGATCGACAGCTGGTGGTGACGTGCAAACTCAGATGGACGAATCCAAGTAACCAGGCACGACCGTCAGAAATACCCCCACCATCCGGACTGTGGATGACAAGCATCGAAAAAAATAATGAAAATAATAATGCTTGACAACGTCTGCCACGCTGCCTAACCTTCCACGATTATAGTAAGGTTTCACAACACTGGATTGGTTTTGTTGGACTCTGCTGAGGGGCGTAGTGCAGGGGGCCTCCATGAGCTTCAATGCTTCCGCGGCTGTGTGTTCTTTACCTGAGTCTCTTCGTGTCTTTCCGTGCACGCTACATCGGAAGGCTCTTTTTCTTGATGCGGCAGTCATCCAAACAACCACCCGTTCCCACGAGGCCCGGAAAACCATGTTGCCCGCCAGTGTTCCTTCGTTCCTCTCCGCCTGTTTGCGGCGGTCCTTCCGTGTCTTGATTCTCATCCCTTTCATTCTCTTCTTCGCAGTTTCGGCTTTTGCGCAAAACACCAATGGCCGCGTGATCGGCACCATTACCGACCCACAGGGTGCGGCCGTAGCCGGCGCAAAAGTCGGCGTAAACAACATCGGCACCAATGCCCACTGGAATACCGTGACCGACAGTGCCGGATCGTACCAAGTGCTGGACCTTCCCATTGGCATGTACTCGGTCACGGTTGAGGTCGCGGGCTTCCACAAAGCGGTCACCGATGCGCAGGAACTCACCATCGGGCAGTCCTTGCGCATCGACGTGCGCCTGAAAGTTGGCGCGATCACAGAAACTGTCCAGGTACAGTCGGAAGCAGCGCAGGTAGAAACAGTGAATCCCACGGTCGGCGGTACGGTCACCGGCGCGCCGATCCAGGATCTGCCTCTGAATGGCCGCAATGTTTTGGATCTGGCGTTGACCCAACCCGGCGTCGTGCCGGCGCCCGAAGCTGGCTACGGCGGCGGTCAGTTCACTGTGGCCGGAGGCCGCGCCGATGCGGTGAGTTATCTGCTCGATGGCGGCACGAACGACTCTGTGACCGGCAACAGCGTGGTGTTTAATCCGAATCCCGATACTATCGCCGAGTTCCGCATCCTGAGTAACAACTACACGGCAGAATACGGCCGCAATGGTGGTGGCACGGTCAGCGTAGTTACCAAGTCGGGAACGAACCAGGTCCACGGAAGTCTGTTTGAGTACCTGCGAAACGACGCCTTCAACGCCAATGATTTCTTCGACAATCTTAACGGCCAGCCTCGTCCCGTGCTGAAGCGCAGTCAGTTTGGTGGCACGCTAGGTGGTCCGATCGTGAAAGACCGCATTTTCTTCTTTTTCGGATATGAGGGACAGCGCCTTTCAGCCCTGTTGAATGGAAACGTGGTAGCCACCTATACGCCTGCGGAGCTGACTGGTGACTTCTCCCAAGCAGCGAATGGTGGCCCCGATCCCAACGTTGCTGCCTTCCTTTCAAGCCATCCTTATTTCGTGCCGGCGGGTGGGAATCCCGCGAACGCCATCATCGATCCCGCTAAGATCGATCCGGTTGCCCAGGCCTTCATCAGTGCGGGCCTGATTCCAACATCTCCGAGCGGGCAGCTTTTCCCCAGGGGGAGCTCAACCAACAACTTCAACGAATATACGGGCAGAGCCGATTTTTATGTGACGCAGAACGACCGCTTCTCGGTCACCGTGGGATCGAGCAGCGGACCTGCGCTAAGCCCGTTTTCGGCAAACGGGGGAGACCCCAGCGTCCCGGGCTTTCCGGACAGCAGTACCACCACCAACCAGTTTTTGAACATCGGCTACACGAAGACAGTCTCGGCCGCTTTGCTGAACGAGTTCCACGCGACCGCGGCTCGCTACTTCAACCAGTCAACGCCCGCGAGTCATCCTCCTACTCCATCTGCTCTGGGCATCCAGATAAATTCTGACTTGCCTTACGCTCCACCCATCATCAACCTCTTCGATAGCGGCCTGAACCTAGGTTTCAATGAAAACGTGCCCCGCAAGAAGGCAGACAACACCTATGCTGTGTCGGACTCACTTGCCTGGACCAAGGGACGGCACACGGTGAAGGCTGGTGGCAAGTTCGCCTTTTTGCAGGAGAATTCCGTCTATAGCTACGCCACCAATGGCTGGTTCTTTTTCTACGGAGCTGGAACCAGCGTCGGCTCTGGCACTGACCTCGCGGACTTCCTGTTTGGCGCACCCGACGAATACCAGCAATATCCCACCGGCAACAACAATGAGCACCAGAAACAGATGGCCGCGTTTGTCCAGGATGAATGGAAGGTGACTCCGCGCCTCACGCTTACCGTGGGTCTTCGCTATGAATACACCAGCCCGGAAACCGACATTCACGGGCACAGTTACAGCATCATCCCGGGACGCCAGTCCACGAGGTTCCAGAATGCGCCCCTGGGGCTGTTAGTTCCCGGCGATCCCGGAGCGCCGCATGGCTGGTATTTCCCCGATTACAAGGATTTCGCCCCACGTTTCGGTTTTGCCTGGGATCCGTTCGGCAACGGAAAGACCAGCGTCCGCGGTGGCGCGGGCATGTTCTTCGACACTCTGAACGGATGGATGTCCGACTGGAACAACGGCGTGCTGCCCTGGTGGTCATCGGCCGACCTCTTCTTTCCTGCGGCTCCTGCCAATGCGCAGAACACAAGCATGGCAATGCCGTACCAGACTGCTGGCGCTCCTGATCCATTCCCCTCCACCCCACCGCCCCAGAATCTCGACTTCGGCGCTGCCGGGTACTTGCCTTTCGGCTTCGGCGATCTCTTTGTCGATCCGCACCTGAAGACGCCCTATGTGTATCAATACAACCTCACGGTGGAGCGGCAACTGGCGAATGGCTTTATGGCCGAGATAGGTTATTTAGGAAGCTCGTCTCACAAGCTGCTCACCTGGTCCGATATCAATCCCATAATTCCCGGAACCACCAACCGGCTCATCAACGTGCAGGAGAGGCTAACGGCGCAAACCGGTTTCGCTCCTCTTCCGAACAGCTTCGCCGGCCTGAACAACGCAAACTACAATGCGTTCGAGGCCAGCCTTACCAAGAGAATGGGCGCTGTGCGCTCGGTCGGCTCCATGTTTTTCACTCTGGCGTACACGTGGTCGCACAATCTCGACAACGGGTCGGGATTTAACCAGCGCACCTCGAATATCCCTTACTTCAACCGGCACGAGCTTTATTCCAATTCGGATTTTGACATGAGAAACCGCCTGGTGCTCAGCGGAGGATGGGACCTGCCCTTCGCCGATCTGTGGGCCACTGGTCCCAAGCGCCTGACCCATGGTTGGAGTCTTTACCCCATCTTCTTCGTTCAGTCGGGGATTCCGCTCGACTTAAATGCAGGCCTCGGCAATCCCCAAGAGGCGGTCCCAGGGCCCTCAGGCGCGGGCGATCCGCAACTGATTCGTCCCGATCAGTTGACCAGTCATGTTCAGACGTTCGATCCACGGCACCAGCAGACGATCAATGGTCTTACCGGAAATTACTATTTCAATCCGACCGACTTCGCGCCAGACCCTTGCATTGGACTGGGTACTTGCCCCCTGGGTTTCTACGGAACGTTCCGGAGGAACTCTTTTGTAGGGCCAAGTCGCGTCAACCTGGACCTGGCGCTGGAGAAAGCTACAAACCTCGTCGGCGACCAAGTGAAGCTGGGCTTCCGGGTTGAGGCCTTTAATATTCTGAATCATACGCAGTTCAAGAACCCCGGGAGCATCAACGTGGGCTCTCCGTCTCTCGGCTTGGTGTCCACAACCTATGATCCAAGAATCCTGCAGCTTGCTCTGCGGCTAACGTTCTGAGTGGCGCAGGCATCGAGACCGAGTGGAGCGTTGTGGCGCCCGCCAATCGTTCGTGACGCCGGGGGTAAAGTGATCTTCCGATTCCTGAACATAAGAGAGTCATAACTGCCGATCTACGAAAGGTGATCATTGAAAGACGACAACCGCAAACCCCATTCGCCACTGGAAAACAGTTTTACGCGCCGGCGCTTTCTGAACGGTGGGGCTCTCACGATGGGTGGCGCAGCACTGCCGGTGCAAGCTTTCGCTAAATTCTCAACGGCAGGCAGTCCTCAACAGGAGTCGTTCCAGCGCACGGAACCCGACTTGATCCTCTACAACGGCCACTTCTGGACAGTCGATCCACGACTGCCTCGCGCCCAGGCCGTGGCCGTCAGCGGAGGGCGGTTCGTCGCCGTCGGCTCCAACGACGATGTTCTGCACCTCGCCGCCGGCCGCACCCGCAAAGTCGACGTGGCGCAGAAAACGGTCCTTCCCGGTTTCATCGACGCGCACACTCATCCTGCCGAGTCGGGACGGCTGCATCTCCGCCAGGTCGATTGCGATCTTCGTTCTATCGCTGCGATCCAGGCGGCGCTGCGCGAGCGTGCGGCGAAAACTCCTTCAGACCAGTGGGTGTTGGGGTTTAAGTATGACGACACCAAGACTTCCGACGGACGCAGGCTCACGCTCCAGGATCTGGACGCCGCCGTTCCCGACCATCCCGTGCTGGTAACCCACCGAGGCGGCCATGAAGCTTTCGCGAATTCGGCTGCCTTGAAGCTGGCCAAGGTTGACGAGACTACGCCCAATCCTACGGGAGGACAATTCGAGCACGATTCGGCCGGTCATCTCAGCGGCCGCATCAATGAGCGCGCAATCGAGCCTTTTAACAAAGTGATTCCCTCGATCAATACCCGGGATGACTACCGTGAAGGCGTGAAGCTCATTGCCAAGATGATGACCAGGACGGGCATCACGTCGGTCGGCGATGCACTCGGCAGCCCGGAGGATTTGCAGGCCTACCAGGACGCGCGCGACAGCGGCGACTTGCTCTTCCGCGTTTATTGCTTCATTCATTCCTCTTCGATTGATCGCATGATCGCCGCCGGTGTGAGAACTGGTTTCGGAGACGAATGGGTGCGCGTGGGCGGCATGAAGCAGGTGGCGGATGGCGCAATCTCGGGACGCACTGCCCGGCTCTCGCAACCCTATGTCGGTCACCCCAATGACTACGGAACTTTTTCGGCGACCGAAGAAGAGCTGTACGAGTACGGACACAAAGCTTACGCTGCCGGCTGGCAATTAGGCACCCACGCGAACGGCGACGTTGCGATCGAAAGAGTATTGAACGTCTACGAACGTATCAATCGCGAAATTCCACGAAAAGACCCGCGCTTCCGGATCGAACATTGCACCGTGATCAACGATTCGATTATCCAACGCATGCGCTCCTTGCACGTGATCCCGACTCCATTCTCGACGTACGTCTATTACCATGGCGAGAAGATGCAGTACTACGGTGAGGAACGACTCAAGCACATGTTCGCCTTGCGCACTTTTCTCGACGCGGGCCTGCGTCCGACTCAGGCTTCGGATTACCCGCCGGGAGAATTTCCTGCAATGATGGCGTTGCAATCGGAAGTTACGCGTACGGATATGAACGGGCGCGTTTGGGGTGCCAACCAGTGCATCAGCGTCGAAGAAGCGATCTTTGTCGGTACCGTGAACGGCGCTTACGCTTCTTTCGAAGAGAATCTGAAAGGCTCGATCGAGCCCGGCAAGTTGGCGGATCTGGTTGTGCTCGGACGCGATCCCTTCAAGGAAGACCCTTCCACTCTGGTCACGATTCCGGTTGAGCGCACGATGGTGGGCGGCAAGTGGGTTTACGAATCATGATCCTCAGTATCCGCATGAGGACGCAATGAGCCAGGAAAAGCAAGATCGAAAGCTCGGCATGCAACAGGAAATCACGCGCCGCGATTTTCTGAATGGCGTGAGCATCGCGGTGGGAACTTCGCTGCTGGCCACAAATCCGTTGTGGCTGGAGGCTTTCGGCATTCCCCAGTCCCCGTTTGCTCCGGAAAAGGATCCCAACTATTACCCGCCGGCCAAAACCGGAATGCGCGGGAGTCACGACGGCTCATGGGAAGTTGCCCATGCCTTGCGCGATGGCACCGAATGGCCCGACCCCATTGCCGACCACGAGTCTTACGACCTGATCGTTGTCGGAGCCGGCATCAGTGGCCTGGCGGCCGCGTACTTTTACCGTAAGTCCGCTGGAGCCAATGCTCGCATCCTGCTCCTCGACAACCACGACGATTTCGGCGGGCACGCCAAGCGCAACGAGTTCCAGGCCGGCCAGCGCCTGCTTCTCGGCTATGGTGGCACACAGTCTATCGAGGCGCCGGCCCATTACAGCAAGGAGGCGATCGGTCTTTTCAAGGAGCTGGGGATCGACGTGCAGCGTTTCTACAAATACTACGATCAGAAGTTGTACGAGTCGATGAAACTGGGAGAATCCACATTCTTCGACAAAGAGACGTTCGGTGTGGATCGACTCGTGGCCGAAGCCGGTCTGCATTACTTCGGTCCGACATTCACCGCGGAGACCGCGGCTCAGCTACCCATCGCCGAAGCCGCCCAGCACGACATCCTTCGTCTCCAAGTAACCACGATCGACTACCTTCCCGGCCTCACGCCGGAGCAGAAACGCGCCAAGCTGATCAAGACCAGCTACAAGGATTTCCTTCTGAATTACGTCAAAGTACATCCCGATGTGGTCAAGGTTTTCCAGACCGCGCCCCACGATTTGTACGGCGTTGGTGTCGATGCCGTGTCAGCCTACGACTGTGGCCGATACGGTTATCCCGGTTTCAAGGGCATCACTCTTCCCAAGCGGCATCGCGAAGACGACCAGGAAGAGGAAGAACCCTATATCTTCCATTTCCCCGACGGCAATGCTTCCATCGCAAGAATGCTGGTGCGCTCGCTGGTGCCCGGCGTTCTGCCCGGCAACACCATGGAAGACATCGTCACTGCACGGGCGAATTATGCCCGCCTCGACGATCCTGCCTCCCGGGTTCGCGTCCGCTTGAATAGCACGGCCGTGCGGGCGAAGCATGTCGGTGATCCTGCGGCCGCCAAAGAAGTGGAGGTCACATATGTTCGCGGTGGACAGGCCCACCGAGTCCGCGCCGGCCATTGCGTGCTCGCCTGTTACAACATGATTGTCCCCTATCTGTGCCCCGAGATGTCCGACAAACAAAAGGGATCGCTGGCCTATTGCGTGAAGATTCCTCTTGTCTACACGAATGTGCAAATCAGCAATTGGAGGTCCTTCCAGAAACTCGGGATCAACGGCGTCTACGCACCGGGAGCCTACTTCAGCAATGTGACGCTGGATTTTCCGGTCTCAATGGGCGACTACCAGTTTCCCAGTGCGCCCGATGAATCTTGCCTATTGCATCTGCTTCGGACTCCGTGCAGGCCCGGTCTGTCCTGCAAAGATCAATATCGAGCTGGGCGCTACGAACTAGTTAGCACGCAGTTCGAGACTTTCGAGCGCCAAGTTCGCGATCAACTTGGCCGGATGCTTTCCGCCGGGGGCTTCGATCCCGCTCGCGACATTCAAGCCATCACTGTCAACCGCTGGCCCCACGGATATGCCTATGAGTACAACTCGCTGTTCGAACCCATTGACCGGCCCGCCTCCGAGCGCCCGTGCGTAATTGGGCGCCAGCCATTCGGTCGCATCCACATTGCCAATTCCGACGCCGATGGCCATGCCTATACCAACATAGCCATTGACCAGGGCCATCGCGCTGTCTCCGAGATAGTAGGCAGCCGGAAGCTTGCAGTTCCGAAGGCATAGGACTTCCATGAACAAGAACGAAAACGCCCGCCGCGAGCGCGAGCTCGGCATGCGCCGCGCCATCACCCGCAGGGATTTTCTGAATGGAATTGCCGTCGGAGCGGGGAGCACGCTCGCCAGCGCTTGGCTGCCAGGTCTCACCCTCGCAGCCGAAACAGCCCACTTTGCGCAAGATGCGCCCGGATACAATCCTGCCGCTCTTACTGGCATGCGCGGCAGTCACCCGGGAGCCTTTGAGGTTGCGCACGCACTGCGTGACGGCAATTTCTGGGAGACCACGGGCAAACCGGTCGACACGCACGAAACCTACGATCTCATCGTCGTCGGCGCCGGCATGAGCGGACTCGCCGCCGCTTACTTCTACCGCAAGCAGGCTGGGTCGTCAGCCCGCATCCTTATTCTCGATAATCATGACGATTTCGGTGGTCACGCCAAGCGCAACGAGTTTCGCCCGGGCGGCCGACTGCTCCTTGCCAACGGCGGAACCGTCGCTATCGAATCTCCTTTTCCCTACAGCCAGGAAGCGCGGGGCCTGCTCACCGAACTTGGCATCGATCCTCCCGCGCTGGAAAAGAAGTGCATCGACCGCGATGTCTATCGCGGCCTCGGGTCCAGTTATTTTTTCGACAAGGAAACCTTCGGCGTCGACCGTCTCGTCATCGGCGTTCCCGGTGGTTCCTACGGCTCCCCGGCTGCGCCCGGAAGCAAGGCGTGGCCCGAATTCCTGGCCAAGACGCCGTTCTCGGCCGAAGGTCAGCGCGATATCACTCGCATCCAGGAAGAGAAAGTCGATTACATGCCGGGCGTGCCCCAAGCGGAGAAGAAAGCTCGCCTCTCGCGCATGAGCTACAAGGACTTCCTCCTAAATGTCGTCAAAGCCCGTCCCGATGTGATCCCTTTCTACCAGACACGCACTCATGGGCTCTACGGCATCGGAATCGATGCGGTGCCGGCACTCGATTGCTGGGCGGTGAACTTTCCCGGCTTCCAGGGCCTGGATCTCGATCGCGTCCCGTCGAAGGGCCTCACGTTCACAGCGCTCGGAGAAGTTACGCCGCAAGAGCGCTATCACTTTCACTTCCCCGACGGCAACGCCTCCATCGCAAGAATGCTGGTGCGGTCGTTAATTCCAGGCTCGATTCCCGGCACTACGGCCGAGGACATTGTCACAGCCAAGGTGGATTATGCCCGTCTCGACAGCAGCGGCTCGCCCATCCGCATGCGTCTGAGCAGCACGGCTGTGGGAGTAAGGCATGTGGGCGATGTTGCGTCCGCTAAGGAAGTAGAAGTCACCTACGGACGCGAGAACAGGGCTTACACGGCGCGCAGCAAAGGTGTCGTCCTCGCCTGCTGGAACATGGTCATCCCTTACCTCTGCGAGGAACTGCCGGCAAAACAGAAAGAAGCGCTGCACTACGGAGTGAAGGTGCCGCTGGTCTACACCGTCGTGGCTATCAGCAAATGGTCGTCGTTCCACAAGCTGGGCATTCGCGGTGCGTCCTGCCCCGGCATGTATCACTCCTCAGTGAATCTCGATCAGCCCGTGAACATCGGAGACTACAAGTGTTCGCATTCACCCGAAGAGCCGATATTGGTGCGGATGTTGCGCACGCCCTGCCAGCCAGGCTTGTCCGCTCGTGACCAGCAGTGCGCCGGACACTACGAACTGCTGGCCACTCCGTTTGAAACCTTCGAGCGGAATATCCGTGACCAACTGGAACGTGTGCTCGGTGGAGGTGGATTTGACCCCGCGCGCGACATCGAGGCCATTACCGTCAACCGCTGGCCCCACGGTTATGCCTACGAGTACAACCCGCTGTGGGACCCGGACTGGCCCACAGGCCAGCGCCCTTGCGACATCGCGCGCCAGCGTCACGGAAGAATTACCATTGCCAATTCCGACGCTGCCGCGGCCGCCTATACCGACCAGGCCATCGATCAGGGCTACCGGGCAGTGCAGGAACTGTTGTCATTGAGCTGACCAAGGACCAAAGGTATGTTTGGGCACACCCGCTAAGAATGACTCCGACGATATAAATAGTAGACCATTCCCCGTATCTGCGTCACACCGGCGTCACAATTTGGCAGTCCGAGACGATTGGGGTAGAGGCGTCGCAACTGCGCCCGGGTTTATTAAGTTTGCTCCTCCAGGGCGCTCAAGAACCGGACCACCGCTCGCGTGATCCGCTCTGCCGTAAAGGATTGTGGCAGCGGAACCGCCAGCATTGGCTGATTCGTCTGCGGGTGCCGCGAGAACAGGCTAGAAACGGCTGCGTGCGATTGCTGGCCGGGCGCGGTCGCGCAGTTCTTAAATTCCGAGGCAACGGACTGGAGGAATGCCAACCCGGCCTTGGCCAAGCCAACCGCGGCTCGTTCAACGGCGCCAACTCCATCCTCGCCGCTGGCTGGGACGCTGGAACTGGAGGGCTCCACGGTACTCTGTGCCGCTGGTGCCGAGGTTGTTGTCTCGCCAACCCGGATTGCTTGCGGCGGGGGCGTATCGATGATGGGCTTCGGTCTTCCGGGTTGGTTGGCAAAGATTTCTTTCACCTGCTGTAGGACGCTCTTGCGCCCGAGCTTTGCGAAGCTGACTTCGGAAACGGTCGAGTCAAACACGCCGGCAAACTTTTCGATTTCCTTCTTCCACTGGTACTTAACCGACGCCGGCGCCACAATCAACACTCGTTGTATCCCGCGGCTGCGAGGCAGGAATTCGGTGGCTGCCAGCGCTTGCACGGTCTTACCCAACCCCATGTCGTCGGCTAGGATGACACGGCCGCGGCATGCCGCAAAGATGGCCCCTCGCACCTGATAGGAGAGCAGAGAAG
>Ga0182024_10019042_pt1 | contig 12703 bp, 2 predicted proteins | sample P32metaG_FD_120480 | JGI IMG/M metagenome (GOLD analysis project Ga0182024, IMG submission 120480) | Permafrost microbial communities from Stordalen Mire, Sweden - P3-2 metaG (Illumina Assembly) | ecosystem: Environmental > Terrestrial > Soil > Wetlands > Permafrost | place: Sweden: Stordalen... | reverse complement strand
CTACCGGCAGTGCGCGAAAAGCTGGTTGCGGTCGGGGAACCGAAGGTCAGCGTGGCCGTCTGGCCCGAGCCCGGCGTCACCGAGACATTGGTCAGGCCGGTGCCAAGGGTCAATGTCCCGACGGTCTGCGAAGTGGGGGCCGAGCCGTTGCCCAGCAGCGAGATGGTGCCGCCCTTGGAGGTGATGCCGACGGTGCCGGCCAGTTGGGCTGGGCTGTTGCCCGCGCTGGCGTTGTCGAGGACCAGCGACGAGCCGCCGAGTAGCGTGATGCCGGCGGTCGTATTGGTTACGTTCAGGAACGAGCCGCCGCCGTTGATGATCAGGCTGCTTCGGGCGTTACTGAGCGTGATCTGGCCGGAATACGTGTTGGCGTTCGTGAAGTCAAAGGCGCCGGTTGCGGTGCCGGTGCTAGAGCCCGTGCCGCTCAGGGTCAGGTTGGACGTGCCCGAAAGCACGCCGCCAACGATCAATGGCATCGTGCTGTTATTGGCCCAGGTTTCGGTCGTGCCGACCGCCACGTTAGTGTTGAGGGTGATGGTGGCCGAGGCCGGGGCGTTATCGACCAGCCCGCCAGCGCCAAGTGTCAGCAGGTTCGTGCCACCGATGGTGACCGACGAAACGGCGTCCGGCGTGAAAGTGAGGCTGTTGATCGAAAAGTTCGTTCCAAGCTGGTTGGAGAGGTTGCCCGCTCCAGCGAGGACGAAGAAAACGTTGTCGGCCGAGCCAGGGAGGTTGGGCTGCGTGTTGTTGTTAAAGGCCGAGGAAGAAGACCAGTTGGTGCCGCTGGCGCCGCCGGTCGTGTTCCAGTTGTTGTCGTGATCGCCCGTCCAGTAGAAACTTCCCGCTTGGGCCATTGAAGTACACACCAAGCCCGCGGCCGCAGCCAGTCTGGCGACTACTTGCCCGCGCTTACCCGAGCCCAGGAAAAATGGACGACGCCGCGAATTACCCATCGACATTTTCAACCTCCGCATGGCCGTAAAAAGGCCTTGATATCCCCGAAACCCTGCAATTCGCCTTGGCGACCTCTGATGTGCTGACTCGCCTTAGCGGGGCGATTGCGTACTAAAGCCCGTGACTGCCGTGAATTGTTTTACCAGCGAGCCAGCACACGGCAGGGGATAAAAGTGCCCGTTTCCCGAGGCCCGTGCCGGAACGCGGTTCCGCAACCCCATAATGTAGCGAAATCAAAAAAGCTTACAACAATATGAGATTTAGCCCACATTGCCCCAAGCCGTTGATCGACAAGCAATAAGACCGGGTCGGGCAGGTCCCGTCACAATGGGCGATCTCGGCAAATCTGCCGGATTATCTTGTAAGGTTTGGGGCTTTGCGCGACATTTGGGGGTGCCATGGAAACCGGCGAGCGAGAGGACGAGCTTGTAATCCGCAGGGTGCTGGGGGAACGTTTGAAGGTGCTCGCCATCATCCGCTCGATCGTCCCGCGCGACGACTTGGCCGAGGATATCTTCCAAGACCTTTGCGTGCTGGTATTACAGAAGCGACATGAGCTCCCGGAAGACCGGTTCCTGCCCGGCTGGCTGAGGACCGCGGGGCGGCAATTGGCCTTGAACGCGGTGCGCAAGCATGCCAACCGCGTGGCTCAGTTGGGGGACCAGGTGCACCTGCTGATGGACCCTCACTGGCAACAATTCGACGGCGCATCCACCTCGGCGCTGAGCGGCGCTCTCGAAGAGTGCGTGCGTCAACTCAGCCCCAAGGCGCGCGACATCCTCCGGCAGCGCTATACGGACGGGGTGGGCTACGCGGAGTTGGCACGCCGCCTGGGCAAACCGGTGGGGAACTTGTACGTGACCCTCAGCCGCATCCATAAGAAATTGGCCGAGTGCATCCTTTGGCGAATCGCGCTGGAAGGTGGTGGCCGTGATTGACCCACCCGTAAACAACCCCTCTCCGCCTCATCCCCCCCACGCGGGGAATAACGGTCATGCCGAAGACCCGGTCTTCCTCGAGCGCGTCATGCGCTACCTCAATAACACCATCCCCGCCGAGGCGGCGCAGGAACTGGGTAAGGAGCTTGAGAGCGAGCCGGCCAAGCGCGAAGTCTTCGCGCGGATATGCCTGGTGGACACGCTGGCGCGGGAGCGTCTGGCGATCCGCAGTTCGGACTTCATTCACCTGGATGACGACGAGGTCGTCCAGCGGCCGGTCGAGGAAGGGACCGGCTCGCTGCACGATGCCATCGCCTTCCCGGCCATCCATCTGGAGCCGGAGCCGGAAGAGCCGGTAATCCACCTCCCCGCCGCCGAGGAGACCGGCCCGCCGCCGACCGATGGGAAAGGGCGCCTTCGCCGCGGGGGGCTTGCTGCGGCGGTCCTGCTCGCGCTGGGGGCCACGTTCGCGATCATCCATCACCTGGCCGCGTCGCCCGTGGCGACCATCGAGGCCCTGAGCGCGGCGCAGTGGGAAGGGGACGACTCCTCCGCCCTGTCGGTCCATGCGGCGATCCGGTCGGGGCGTTCGCTCTCTCTTGCCAGCGGTTGCGCCAGCCTCCGCTTCGCCAGCGGCACGGAGATCATTGTGGAGGCGCCGGCGCGCTTCACCGTCAACTCCGCCGAGACGATTTCGCTCGTCAGCGGGAAGCTTGCGGTCAAGCTGGCGCCGGGAAGCAACGGATTCACCATCCAGACGCCCACCGGCATCGTCACCGACCTGGGGACCGAATTCGGCGTGGCCTGCGATGCCGTCACCGGCAACACCGAGGTGGACGTCTTCAAGGGCAGCGTCAGAGTCCAGCCCAGCAACGCCAAGTCCGCGCCCCCGCAGGACGTCAAGGCGGGGGATGCCGCCCACGTCACCACCGGGAACGTCACGCTCGCCCCGAATCAGAGCGAGCCGCAGCGTTTTGTGCGAAGCCTGAACGCCAGTGCGACATCGTTGGACCTGGCGGATCTGCTGTCGGGCGGGGACGGGACAACCCACCTCCGCGATGGCCTGCTCGATGCCGCCACTGGGAACGCCCGCGGCGTCACCCCGGCGGCCGTAGTCAAAGGCGACGGAATCTACCGTCGCGTGTCATCGCTGCCCGTCGTTGACGGGTGCCTCATTCCGGATGGGTCCGCCGGGCCGTCCACGGTGGACTCGGCGGGGCATACCTTCCCCTTCCCGCGCACCGACCACTCCACTTACAGCCGAATCTGCGCCGGTGGGGTCGTGCCCGTACCCAAGGGGGCGATCCCGATCGGCACAATCCTCGATGGCATCGATTACTTCCAGTCTGGCCACGGCTTCGTCTTCGTTCATTCCAACGCGGCGGTTACTTTTGACCTGGCCGCCATCCGCAGGCTGCACCCCAACCTCTCACTGAAACGCTTCCACTGCGTCGTGGGCAGTTCATTCAACGTCGTCCAAAACCCCGAGCGCAACAAGGCAATGCTCGCCAAGGACGATGCATATGTTCTTGTGGACGGAAAGCCCCGCTTCCAGCGGCTCGGGTTCCGCATCCGCGACGGAGGCATGCGGGTCGACATTCCGCTCACCAGCGCCGACCGCTTCCTCACCCTCGCTTCCACCGACGGGGGCGACGGCCAGTCATACGACGATACTCTCTTCGGCGACCCGGTTTTTGACGTGACGGCGAAGTAGTGCGAGTTCACCTAAACCCTTGAAATTGCCTGCCCGTCGATAAAGTTTTTGCATAAGATGCAATCACACACCTCGCATTCGATGGTACAATGAGATCGGCGCAGGTCTTTCTGGCAATGCTGGCGGAGGGAATTCATGTCCGATCGGAGAAAATCAAGCACGGTGGGCGTACGGCCACGCAATGTGGTTGAATCGCTGGAAGCTCGCTATTTGCTGTCCAGCATCGTGCTCGGCCAACAGCCGGGCGCGCAGAACAACACCGAGTTCCACGGCAACGCCGCGCGCAGCGGCTTCGATCAGAACGAAACAGTCCTTACTCCCTCCAACGTCGCCTCGAACTTCGGGGAGGCGTGGGAATCGCCCAAGCTCGACGGGGCCGTCTATGCCACCCCGCTCTTTCTCGACAGCCTGTCGATCAGCGGGAGCGTCGCCGCCAGCCCCGGAAGCGCCCCCGGCACGGCGAGCGACGGCATCCAAAACTCTTCCTTTGTCGGTAAGTCGTTGGGGATCGTGTTCGCCGCCACCGGCGGCGGCACGGTATACGCCATTGCCGCCCAGGATACGAACGGCGCGACCGGCATCACGCCCGGCACCATCGTCTGGCAGGAGCACCTGGGCGGCGCCTACTCCGGCATCGACGGCAACACCATCGGCGTCCTCAGCACGCCGATCATCGACCTCGCCAGCGGCCGGCTTTACGTCTGCGGGTCCGTCACCTACAACGGGCAAAACGACTTCTGGGTCTTTGCGCTCAGCCTTCACGACGGCAGCATCATTCCCGGCTGGCCGATAGAATATACCCAGACCCAGCTCGATGCCCTCAATCAAAACCAAGCCAACGGCGCCGATGTCGCCGTCCCGTTTTCCGAAACCGGCGCCGACCAGCGCGGCGCGCTGAACCTCAGCCCCACCGGCAACACCCTTTACGTCGACTATGCCTGCTACGGCGCCAGCAACCCCGGATGGATGACCACCGTCGCCACGGGCGTGACCAACGGCGTATCCAACGGGCAAACCGCGGCCATCGTCAGCTCCTTCTCTTCGGTTGACACCACCGCCGCCAACGCCAACGGCGGCCAGTGGGGCGCCGGCGGACCGACCATCGACGCCAGCGGCAACGTCTTCGTCACCACCGGCGACTCGCCCGGCGGCACGGGAAACCCGGCCGGCGATTGGGGCAATTCGGTCTTGGAGTTCGGACCCAGCCAAACCCTCGCTTTGACCGGTGTCTATACCCCTTGGAACTATCCCACACAGGACACCATCGACAGCGACATGGGCGGTGGTTCGCCCATCCTCGTCAACCTGCCCACCGGGTCCTCCACGACTACCGAACTGCTCGCAACCGGCGGCAAACAAGGCAACGGCTACCTCGTCGATGCCGGGAACCATCTCAACAACCCCACCCCCAACCCCAACAACAGCCCCGCCTCCTATCCCGCCAGCCTGACCGCACGCGCTCCCGGCAATGAAACACCCGACCAGGATGCGTCTCTTTATAACACCACGGCAACGGGGACGCGCACCTACTGGGTATCACCCAACGGCCCGCAGGACGGGCCCCTGGCCCTGTTCCTGCCCTACAATGAGTCCAGCGCCTCGGGCGACACCGCCAAGGCCCGCGACACCCCGGCCACGTTCACCGATTCAGCGGGCAACCAATATGTGATCTTCGCCGGCACGACCAAGTCGGGTGTCGGATCGACCACCCCGATCGCCCCGTCGCTCATCGTGACGGAGGTCGTCCATTCGCCCGGCCAACCTGCCTACTTGCAGGTCGTTTCCTCGAATAACGCCGTCATGAGCAATCCGGGGGCGAACCTGATTACCGCCAACGGGACCTCCAATGAGATCGACTGGGTCGTCGACTCCGGCGTCCTGCGCACCAGCGGGATGACCAACTTCGCCAACGGCGACCCCGTCCTCTATGCTTTCAACGCCGAAACCATGACGCCCATCTGGAGCAGCGCCTACCAGCAACTGGACATGCCCTCCGGGAAGTACAACTCCCTGGCCGTCGCCCGCGGCAACGTTTTCGTCGGAACCGACCGCATCCAGGCCTTCGGCCTGACCACCACCACCACCGTCGATGACTCAGTCCGGGGCACCGGCATGGACCAGTTCAATTACGTCGGCTCGGGTTGGACCCACGTCACCGGCGACTCCACCATGGGCACCTTTGACGCGACGCTCAGCACCGACAACGTCCAGAGCGACTACGCCACCCTCACCTTCACAGGCTCACAGATCCAGATCTACGCCGACGAAGACGCCTACGGTACCGACACGATCGAGCTAGACGGCGGGAACACCCAGACTTTCAGCCTCTCAGCCACACCCACATCGCCCAACGGCGACGGCGAAGGCGACATCCTCATTGACACCATTTCGGGCCTCAGTGCCGGTACCCACACCCTCGAGATCCTCAATAACGCCGCCAGCAACACCATTAACGTCGACAAAGTGGTCATTACCCCGCCCAATTCCACGCCCGCGCAGCTTGGCGTGTCCGCCACCGACGGGAACGCGATTCCCGCCGGCGCGGGCTCCGTGATTTCCTACACCGTCAATTACAACAACGCCGGCACCATGGGCTACACCACCGTCGGCAGCCCTGTGGTCACTGTCCCGGCAACCGGAACCAACGCCACCGGCGTGACCTTGACCGAAACCGTGCCGGTCAACACCACCGCGGACCTGGCTAACAGCACTGCCGGTTGGACGCTTCTGTCTGCCGGCCCCGGCGGCGCCGGAACCGGCGGCTCAACCTACACCTACACGGTCGGCGCCCTCAACGCCGGCGTCACCGGCTCGGCCGTCTTCTCCGTGGACGTGAACAGCGGCATCCCCACCGGCACCGCCTACGTCACCGACAACGTCTCCATTTCCGACGCCGCCGGCGACACGGCCAGCGCCACCCGCCAGACCCCCATCCCACCCGCCGCCGAGGTCGCCCTGGTCTTCAGCCAGGAGCCACCCGCCATCGGCGGCGCTGGCCTGACCTTGAACCCTGCCCCCCAGGTCACTGTCCAGGACCAATTCGGAGACGTGTACACCAGCGACAGTTCTTCCACCGTCACCCTCACCCTCAGCAGCGGCGGCACCTTCGTGGGCGGCAGCACCACCGCGACCGCCACGGTATCCAACGGCGTAGCCACCTTCCCTTCCCTCGAGATCAGCTCCCCCGGCACCTATACCCTCACCGCCACCGACCAGTCCTTTACCAGCGCCACCTCCAGCTCGATTACCATTTCCAACACCTCCAAGCTCGGCTTCATCCAGCAGCCGACCGCGGTCAACGCCGGTGTGGCAATCAGCCCCGCCGTCACCGTCGGGGTCGAGAACCAGTCCGGAAACGTCGTCACCACCGACAACTCCACCGTCACCCTGGGGTTCAACGACCCACAGGACTTCTTTGCCGACGGCCTCACCTCGGTGACCGCGCAGGCGGTAAACGGCGTGGCCACCTTCAGCAACCTGGTCATCGACGCCAGTGGGAGCTACACCCTCGTCGCCTCCGACGGGGCCCTTCCCACCACCCAATCGAATTCGTTCAATGTCAGTGCCAGTGCGACAAAACTGGTCTTCACCCAGCAGCCTGCCAACACTCTCGCCGGCGAAGCGGTCAACCCGTCGGTTGCCGTCTCATTGGAAGACCAGTTCGGCAATGTCGCGACTGGCAATACCTCCAACGTCACCTTGGCTCTGAGCACCGGCAGTTTGTTCGGTGGCGCAACCTCCGTAACCGTCGCCGCCGTCAATGGCGTCGCCCTGTTCAACGATCTGGTGGTGAACGCCGCCGGCTCCTACACGCTGACCGCCACCGACCCGACCCTGACGTCAGCCACGTCCAACACCTTTGCCATCCAAACCCCTGGTAGCGGCAACCCCACGCTGACCCCAATCGACGACAACAACGCCAACAATACAGGGGCAACGCCGCATGTCGTTTACTCCTCGGCCAACTGGGTCCAGTCGTCTACCTCCCTGGCAAACAATTTCGACGGCACCATCACCAGCGACAGCACCATCGGCGACACCGCGACCATCACTTTCACCGGCGCCCTCATCACCTTCTATGCCGCCCTGTCGACCGCGCCCGGCTCCAGCGCCGACATCTTCCTGGACGGCAATTACGAAGGCAACGTAAACCTGAATGCCTCGACGCCCGCTATCGCCCCGGTCTATACCAGCCCGTTGCTCACCTCCTCTACTTCGCCGGGCGCGGCCCCCGGCACCCACACCCTGATCGTCAAAGTCACCGGGCCCGATGTCTCGATCGACAAATTCGTCGTTGGGCCGGCCACTCCGACCATCGCCTGGGCCAACCCGGTCAGCATCAGCTACGGGACCGCCCTCACGGGCACGCAGCTCGATGCGTTTGTCAGCAACGCCGCCGGCTTCGGCGGCACGTTCACCTATTCGCCGGTCCTGGGGACCATTTTGAGCGCCGGCGCCAATCAGGCCCTGCTTGCCACCTTCACCCCCACCGATCAAACCGATTACCTCACGGCCAAGGCCGAACAATTCCTGACGGTTAACCAGACTACCCCGCTCATCACCTGGAACGGGCCCAATCTCGATTTGACCTACGGCCAGGGGTTGACCCAGGGGACGGATACCTCGACAACGACTTACCAACTCGACGCCACCGTCACCGCCCTGTACAATGGCAGCACGATTACTGTTCCTGGAACTATTGTTTACACGCCGGGCGCAGGCTTCGTTCCCCCGGCCGGCCAGGACTATCCCCTCAGCCTCACTTTCACTCCGACTGACACCGCCGACTACACCTCGGAAACCGTCGAAAACAACGTCGACGTTGACCCGGCGACGCCGATCATCAACTGGCCGACCCCCGCCGACATCCAGGATGGGACGCCCTTAAGCGCGACGCAGCTCGATGCCACCAATGCCGGAACCAACATCATTCCGGGAACGACGGTCCAGGGCACGTTTACCTATTCACCGCCACTCGGCACCGTTCTGCCTATCGGCCAGCAGCAGGCACTTGGCGTAACGTTCACCCCCACGAACACGACCGAATACAGCGTTGTCGGCCAGACCGACTACATCAACGTCGACGCCGGCCCTGCCACGAAACTCGGATTCCTCCAGCAACCGACTGCCATCAAGAGCGGCGGGACCATCACACCGGCGGTGACGGTCGCCGTCGAGGACGCGGTGGGCAGCACCATCCCAACCGACACCAGCACCGTCACCCTGACCCTGAACGGCGGCACCTTCAGCGGGGGCGGCACCACCGCAATGGCGACTGCCGTGAACGGCGTGGCCACTTTCTCCAACCTCACCATCCCCAATAACGGCCTCTACACCTTGACCGCCACCGATGGCTCCCTCACCAGCGCCGTATCCAACGAGTTCAGCGTCGGAACCTCGGTCTACGTGAACTTCAACAACGCCGCCACCGACTTGACCACAAGCTTCGCACAGAACCAGGACGGCGTCGTGGGCGGCGCCGACTTTACCTGGGGCGCGACTAATGGCGTCGACGACCAGACCGGCTCAAAGCCCGGTGGAGGCGTGGACACGACCGCCGCGACCGATCAGACCTCAATCTACACCCCGGCAACCGTCGATCTGGCCGACGGGAACGTCCATACCATCTCCGAGTTTGTGAACGCGTCATCGGGGGGCCTCGGCGCCGGCAATAAGATCTTGCAGCTCGGGTTCAATACCTCGGCAACCGGTGCTTTCAACGCCGATTACTCCTTCATCTCCGCCCGCGTCTACGGCGATTTCCACGCCGAGTTCCAGTCCTGCAATGGGGCCGGGCAGGGCGCCGTCGCAATCGACACCACCGCGGCCCCCACCGGGGTACAGCCCGGGGACTGGCTCCAGCTCATCTTGACAACGCAGGAGACCGCTTCGGGCAGCTTCGCCGGCACGTTCTCTCTGCTAGACTATGGCCAAGCCGGCACGCTGGCTGGCGTGGGCGTTCCCAAAGTCATTATCGCCCCCGTTTCCTATACCGTCACAGGGTTGAACACGATCGGCACCGGCGCGACGATGTATTCCGGTTGGCGGAACAGCGGAGTGATGGGGACCAGTCAATATCCCCTGGAGTACGACAATTTCGCCGTCGACCAGACTCCGCAGCATCTGGCCTATCTCGCCCAGCCCACCGTCACCACCGCCGGCGTCCCCTTCAGCACGCCTTTCGTCGTCGCCGTCGAGGACATCAACGGCAACGTCGTCGCCGGCGACTCCTCGACCGTGACCCTGAAAACCAACACCGGCGCCCCCTTCGCCAACGGAATGACAACGATTTCGGCCGTGGCCGTCAACGGCATCGCCACCTTCAACAACGTAACCCTGAATGCCGCCGGCGGTTTCATCATTATCGCCACCGATTCCAATCAAAGCCTGGACCTGGCCTTTGCCCCGGTGACGGTCAACGGCTCGTCCAAGCTCGCCTTCACCCAGCAGCCTCCCAGCAGCGCCGCGGCCGGCGCGGCCATCAGCCCCGCCGTTGCCGTTTCCGTCCAGGATGTCAACGGCGTCACGGTGCCGGTCGACACCTCCACCGTGACCCTGACGCTCAGCAGCGGGACCTTCGCCAACACCGGCACCAACACCATGTCCGTCGCCGCCGTCAATGGAGTGGCCACGTTCACCGGAATGGTCATTAACGCCGTCGGCAACTATACGTTGACCGCATCGGATGGGACTCTCACCGGTGCGACGTCCAATCAGTTCGCGGTTAACGTCGAGGTAGGGCCCGCAAAGGTCGCCTTCCAACAGCAGCCGGCCAACGGAAACGCCGGGATTGCGATCGCACCCGCGGTCACCGTCGCGGTGGAGGACGTCAACGGCAACGTCGTCACCACTAATACCTCCACCGTCACCCTCACCCTCAGCAGCGGCACGTTCTCCACCGGCGGCAACACAGTCACGGCAGCCGCCTCCGGTGGCGTGGCGACCTTCAGTACTCTTGTCATCACCGCCGTCGGCGCCTACACCTTGACCGCCACCGACGGCACCCTCACCAGCGCCACTTCCAACCAGTTTGCCGTCACCAGCGGCCCATTGTCCTTCCTTGACAACTTCAACGCCGCCGCTACGGACTTGACCTCCAAATTCACAATGACCGATGATACGGGCACCGGCGCTCCCCTGACCTGGGCGGCGGCCACCGGCATCGACGACCAGACCGGCCCCGCCGCCGGAGGTGGCGTCCAATCCAGCGGTAACGGCGGCCTCGACGCCACTGCCGTCTACACCCCGTCAACCGTCAATCTTTCCGACGGGAACATACATACGCTGTCGGAATACGTAACCTGGAATTCAGCCATAGCGACCGGCGACAAGCCCCTGCAACTCGGCTTCCTTGCCCCCGGCTCGACCTATTTCAACCTCAACAACGCTACCACCACCAACCAATCGTTTGTCTCGGCCCGCATCCTTGGCAACAGCACCGCGGAATTCCAATACGGCAGCGCCGGCGCCGGAGCATCGATCGACAACACCGCCTTCACCGCCACGCCCGCCAGCGGCGACTGGCTCCAGCTCGTCTTCACGGTCCAGCAAACCGCCGCCGGCAGCTTCCAAGGCACTTTCTCCGTCCAGGACTATGGACAGACCGCCACCGTCGGCGCTGCTTCCGTCGCCAGCACGCCGACCATTCTCCTGGCGCCCGTTCCCTACACCATCACCGGCCTGACCGGCATGGGCACCGGGGCAGGCCTTTCGGCCGGCTTCCGCGTCTTGACTGCCGCCCAACTCAGCTACGACAACTTCTCCGACGACCCGGCCATCGCCATCATCGATGACACAACCACTGGAACCGGGGCCGGCCAGGTCAATTACAGCACGGGCTGGACGGCCGGCACTTCGCTTGCCAGCGGCTACGACGGGTCCTATACGTCGGATGCTACCACCAATGCCACCGCTACCGTCAGCTTCACAGGCACCCAGATCAGGTACTATGCCGTCGAAAAATCCACTTTCGGCGTCGCCACCGTAAGTGTCGACGGCGGCCCCAAAACTTCGGTCAACGAGTATAATGCGTCAACCACCGGCATCGGCGACGTGCTGGTCTACACCAGCCCCGTCCTCACCCCCGGCACCCATACCCTCACCATTACCGTCAGCGGCACGAAAGGCCATACCGGCGGCGGCACGACCGTTTCCGTCGATCGCTTTGACATCATCAAAGCCACGCCGATCGTAACCTGGCCAAGCCCCGCTACGATCAACTACGGGACCCCCTTGAGCGCCACCCAACTCGATGCGACCGCCAGCGTGCCCGGGACTTTCGTCTACTCCCAGCCCAGCGGGACGGTCCTGGGCATCGGCCCGAACCAGACGCTCAACGCCGTTTTCGTTCCGACCGATACGGCCGACTATGGCACCGCCAGCTTTTCGACTCAGATCACCGTCGCCCCCGTCACCCCGGCGGTGACCGGCGTCAGCCCCAGCACCGGCCCGGCCGCCGGCGGGACTTCGGTGGTCATCACCGGGACCAACTTCACCGGCGCAAGTGCCGTCACGTTCGGCGGCATCCCTGCCACCAGCTTCGCTCTGAACTCGGCCACCCAGATCACCGCCATCGATCCGGCGGGCTCGGGCATGGTCAATGTACTGGTCACAGCCCCCGGCGGCACCTCCGCCATTTCCACTTCCGATCAGTTCACCTATGTCGCGCCCCCCACCGTGGTCAGCGTCACAACCAATGACGGGGAGGGAGACGGGAACACGACCCAGGCGTCGGAGGTCCGTCAGTTGGTGGTCACCTTCAGCCAGGCCGTGAACCTCACTCAGCCGGGGGCGTTCAGCCTCGGCGTGTACAACCTTAACGGCACTGGCGGAGCGGTCAGCGGCAACGGGACCAACGACGGCAGCATCACGAACATCTCCAGCGTGCTCAACACGGCTACCACCACCAATGGAGGCGTAACCTGGACGATCACGTTCGCGCCAGGCACCGCGAACACCGATGCCAGCGCAAGCCTGATCGACGGCATCTACTCCTTCTCGATCAATAATTCGGACGTAACGTCAAACGGCGTCGCCTTGACAGGCTCCAACACCTATACCTTCCACCGCCTCTACGGCGACGTCACCGGCACTGGTG
>Ga0182024_10019041_pt1 | contig 12703 bp, 9 predicted proteins | sample P32metaG_FD_120480 | JGI IMG/M metagenome (GOLD analysis project Ga0182024, IMG submission 120480) | Permafrost microbial communities from Stordalen Mire, Sweden - P3-2 metaG (Illumina Assembly) | ecosystem: Environmental > Terrestrial > Soil > Wetlands > Permafrost | place: Sweden: Stordalen... | reverse complement strand
CGCTCGCCCATCGCGGCGTCCCATCTCTCGCTGTTGCGATTTGGTGGGCCGCATTGTCGAATGTCGTGGTGTTGAATTACCCGCGGCGGCCTCGCCGCCGTGCCTGAGACCGTTCGCGGTCCACCGCATGTCTGGAGAGACGGCAGAATGGAGCTCGTCACCATAAGAAAGTAAGAGCGGCCGGTTGATGCCTTGGGGAAAAGATACAGCCGTTATCGAAGCAAAGAGATTTGTCTAACGGTCCGCGAACACGGCGACCGCCGACGATTATGAGCCAACCGGCAAAAAAAAGGAGGCGGCGCCGTTTCAGGGCGCGTCTTTGACCGGTGCCGCTAAACCGCGGACCTGAGTAATAACAGCGCGGCATTGATCTTGGCGCCAATGCCGGAGAGAACGGCAAGAATGCCTATCGCGATCCCGGTGAGGATCAGGCCATATTCTATTGCGGTCGCGCCGTTGTCGTCTTTTAAGAACGCGATGGCCTGATCGATCATAATTCCTGCCGAGGGAGCGAGGCGCCTGCCAACAGTGAAGCGCCTTGAAGCAGGCAATTACTGGTCAGAATTGCTCATTCGGCTTTTATTAAATTGGTAGCGTGCTTCCTCGTCCGGCTGCGGGGCTCTCTGCTCGCAAGTCTGCCGGCCTTCGCCCGCTGGGTGGGCGCGACCTCAGTTATTTTCGACCAGCTCCCGCAGTGCATCGGGCTTGAGAATGATGGTCCAACGGTTTTGCAATTTCAAAATGCCGCGGCGGTGCCAGTCGCGCATGCAGCGATTGACGTTCTCACGGGTTCCTCCCGCCATTTCCGCCAGCTCTCGCTGCGACAGCGAAATCTTGGCGGGTCCATGGAGCTGCGGCGGATAGTGCAACAGCGTCTTGGCAAGGCGTGACGGCAGGTCGAAAAAGGCGATGTCGGCCATCCGTTCGTCGGACCGACGGATCCTGCCGCAGAGGATCTCCATCATCTTGAGGCACGCCGTCGGATATTTCTCCAGCACCGGCAATACATCGCGTCGATCCAAGACCAACAGCTCGCATTTGGTCAGGGCGGTGGCGTTGGCCGATCGGGGCTTGCCATCGAGCATGGCGATCTCGCCGAACAATTCGCCGGCCGGAAGATCGGCAAGGATGACCTCACGACCGCGCACCGTTGGCAGCGAAATGCGCACCGTTCCGACGACGATCGCCATCATGTTTTGCCCGGGCTCGCCGAAGTGACAGATCGGTTGGCCGGCGGTGAAATTGCGCGGCGAGGCATGGGAGACCAATTCACGCCGGCCCTGGTCGTCTAACACTCTGAATAAAGGGCATTTTTCCAGCAATTTACCGCCATGCAGGGTCCTTGCACCGTTCGGCATCGTAGCCTCGCCTCATGGTCTCCGCCGCGGACTGCCCCCGCGTCGCGTAGCCGATATCAAAGAAGTCGAGTACGTTACATCCTGGACTCATCCTGAGCACGTCCGCAACGGCTTTGTCGCCGCTGCGCCCCTGGAGCCGCCCTGGATAGTGTTCGCGGCGTTAAAGATTGGAATTGAGGTCTTTGTCGCGCGAGCGATGTTTGCCCCATAGGGCACGCCATGAGGCGCGCGCCACGGATTGCCGCGTGTCCGGAAATCGGTGCAAAATGCCCAGTCGATACACCGTCGATGACCCGATTCCGGCTTGCGAAGATCAAAGCACTATCTCTCGCAGCCACGGCGCGCCGGGTGATCGTCAGGACAACCCATGAAGCAGCGGGTGAATGATCCGAGCCGGCCTGCTCATTCGCTCACCGACCGGATCGGGAGTCCGGATCCGGCGCGCGGCGCCACGACGGTCCGCGGCGGGCTTTTTCTCAAATACGTCGGGTTGTTCGTCGCGGTCGTCGGTCTGGCGCTGTTGGCCGACGGCACTTTCGAGATCTGGTTTTCCTATCAGGACCACAAGGCATCGTTGATCCGCATCCAGCGCGAACAGGCCGAATCGGCGGCTGGCAAGATTGAACAGTTCATCCATGACATCGAAAACCAGGTAGGCTCGGCGTCGGAGCTGCCGTGGGCCGCCAGCAGTGCGGAGCAGCGCCGCCTCGATGCCTTGCGATTGCTGCGACAGACGCCCGCCATCACCGATTTCGCTCAAATCGATCCGCTTGGCCACGAGCAACTGCGCGTATCGGACTTCACCACCGACGTCATCGGCAGCAATTTGGACAAGTCCGCGACCGCCGAGGTCACCGAAGCGTTGGCGCACGGCGTTTATTACGGTCCGGTATACTTCCGCAAGGAATCGGAGCCCTACATGACCGTCGCGGTCAGCAGGAGAGCCGACGGCGGAGTCGGCATCGCCGAGGTCAATCTGAAGTTGATCTGGGAAGTGGTGTCGAACATCAAGGTCGGGCAGCATGGCCGCGCCTTTGTGGTTGACGGCGCCGGCCGCCTTATCGCGCATCCGGACATCAGCCTGGTGTTGCGCAAGATCGACATGTCCAGGCTCCCTCAGGTGCGCGGCGCGCAAGCCGGGCCGACGGATGACGCCGTACAAGACGTCCGGGAGGCCAGCGATCTCGACAATCGCAGGGTATTGACGGCCCATGCGTCGGTTATTCCGCCGGGCTGGCTGGTTTTTGTCGAGACTCCGATCCAAGAAGCCTATGCGCCGCTGTATGCGGCCGTCGAACGAACCGGCCTGGTGCTGCTCGGCGCCCTGGCGCTGGCGATTTTCGCCGGGACATTCCTCGCCCGCCGCATGGTGGTGCCGATCCAGGCGCTGCGCCTGGGGGCGGCGCGCATCGGCAGCGGCGACCTCGCGCAGCGTATCATCATCAAGACCGGCGACGAGGTTGAAGCACTGTCCGATCAGTTCAACGTCATGGCCGCCAAATTGCAGGAATCCTATGCGGACCTCGAGAACAAGATCGAAGTTCGCACCCACGAACTCAGCGAGGCTTTGCAACAACAGACTGCGACGACGGACGTGCTGCAAGTCATCAGCGCTTCGCCCGGCGATCTGACGCCGGTTTTCGCCGCGATTCTGCAAAACGCAGCCCGGACTTGCGAGGCCGAATCCGGCACGGTGTGGCTTGCCGAAAGCGGCGGGTTACGACGAGCGGCCCAGCACTGCCCGCCGGCCGGCCATCAAGCGGCGCCGGCGGCGTCGGCGTTGCAACCCGGTCCGAACACCGTCATCGGGCGCGTGGCCAATACCAAGGAAGTTGTTCATGTTGTCGATCCCGGGCTCGACGCCGAGCCTTGCGAAGCCAAATCCATTTCGATTGGCGCGCCCGAGGTTGCTCATGCCGGCACCATAGTCGGCGTCCCGATGCTCAAAGACACGACGTTTGTCGGCGTCATCGCTATCCGCCGGCGGGACGTGCGCGCCTTCACCGCCAAGCAAATTTCGCTGTTGACCGGCTTTGCCGCGCAGGCGGTCATCGCCATCGACAATGCGCGGCTGCTTGGCGAACTGCGCCAGCGCACCGAGGAACTGGCCCGCTCGGTGGCCGAGCTGCAGGCGCTCGGCGAAGTCTCGCAAGCCGTGAATTCGACGCTCGATCTCGAAACCGTGCTGTCGACGATCGTCGCCCAGGCGGTGCAATTATCCGACACGGATGCCGGCGCCATCTACGTCTATGACGAGCGCGGCCGGGAATTTCACCTGCGCGCCACCTATGGGATGAGCGGGGAGCTCATCGGCGCCCTGGCCGGCCGGCACATCGGCCTCGATGAGCCGAACGTCATGCCGGCCATTGCGTTGCGCGAGCCCACCCAGGTCGCCGATCTGACCGAGGTGGCCGCGACACCGTTGAATGCGCTCATCCTGCGCGCCGGATACCGCGCGCTGTTGGTTGCGCCGCTGCTGCGCAGCGAGGAGATCGTCGGTCTATTAGTGGTGCGGCGGCGAACCCCGGGCCGGTTTCTGCAAAATACCGTGGATTTGATCACCACCCTGGCGGCGCAGTCGGTACTGGCGATTCAAAACGCGCGTCTGTTTCACGACGTCGAAGACAAGGGGCATCAGCTCGAAGTGGCGAGCATGCACAAGTCCCAGTTCCTGGCCAACATGAGTCATGAGCTGCGCACGCCGCTCAACGCCATCCTGGGCTATACCGAGCTTGTCCTTGACAATATTTACGGCGAGTTTCCGGCGCGGATGCGCGTGGTGATGGATCGCGTGCAGGCGAATGGCAAGCATTTGCTCGGGCTGATCAACGACGTGCTCGATTTGTCGAAGATCGAGGCCGGCCAGGTCGTGCTGTCGCTCGATGATTATTCCATTACCGATATGCTGCAGAGCGTCTACGCGGCCGTCGAGCCGCTCGCGCGCGGCAAAAAGCTCAACTTCCGCATCGATGTGGCTGGCGACCTGCCGCGTGCCCATGGCGACGACCGGCGTCTCACCCAGGTCGTGCTCAATCTCGTCGGCAATGCCATCAAGTTCACCGACAAGGGCGAAGTCACCATAGAAGCCGTCAGCAACGGCCGTACCTACACCGTCGCGGTGCGTGATACCGGACCGGGCATTGCCGAGGCCGACCAGTCGAGAATCTTCGAGGAATTCCAGCAGGCGGACAATTCCATCACAAAGGCAAAGGGAGGCAGCGGGCTCGGCCTGTCGATCGCCAAGCGGATCGTTGAAATGCACGGCGGCCGGCTTTGGGTGCAATCCATCCCCGGTACCGGCTCGACTTTCTATTTCACGGTGCCGTTACGGGCCGAACATCCGCAATCATGACCAGGCACATTTTGATCGTCGAAGATCATGAGGACAATCGGCAGATCCTGCGTGATCTGCTGACCAGCGCCGGCTATGCGATGTCCGAGGCAGGCGACGGTGAGGCCGCTCTGACCGCCGTTCAGGCGCGGCGGCCGGATCTTATCCTGATGGATATCCAACTGCCGCTGCTCGACGGTTATGAGGTGACGCGCCGCATCAAGTCCAATCCGGACCTGCAGGATATCCCCATAGTCGTGGTCTCATCCTATGCGCTCAGCGGCGACGAGGTGAAGGCGCGCGAAGCCGGCTGCGACGCCTATGTCACCAAGCCCTACAGTCCACGTCGGCTTCTGGCCAAGATCAAGGAGTTCTTGCCGTGATCATGCCGGTAAGCAATGGCGTAAAGACGCCGCGCGCCGGACGCCGCCATGCATAATCCGGCACGCATCCTCGTTGTCGATGACAACGAGACCAACCGCGACATTCTGGTGACGCGCCTGGCGAAGCACGGCTATGAGCTCATGCAGGCCGGCGATGGCGAGGAAGCGCTGGCGAGTATCCGCCAGCATCGTCCGGACCTTGTCTTGCTTGACGTGATGATGCCGAAACTCGACGGTTTGGAAGTCTGCCGGCAGCTGCGGGCCGATACGACACTGCCGTTCATGCCGATCATCCTGGTGACCGCCAAGGGCGGCGCCGCCGACGTCGTCGCCGGGCTCGATGCCGGGGCCGACGAATATCTGGTCAAGCCGATCGATCAGTCGGCCCTGGTCGCCAGGGTACGGTCCATGCTGCGCATCAAAGCCCTGAACGATCAGGTGCAGGCGCAAGCGGCGGACCTGGCAAAGTGGAACAGGACTCTCGGGCAGCGCGTCGACGAACAGGTTGCCGAGCTCGGACGCTTGAACCGGCTGAGGAGATTTCTCTCGCCGCAGATCGCCAACGTGGTGTTGTCGTCCGGGGCCGAGCGGCTGCTCGAAAGCCATCGTCGCGAAATTACGGTTGCGTTCTGCGATCTACGCGGCTTCACGGCATTTGCCGAAGCCGGCGAGCCGGAAGACATTATTGCCGTGCTCCAGGACTATTACCGTTGCCTGGGTCAATCGATCGATCGCTTCGAGGGTACGCTCGAGCGTTTTGTCGGCGATGGCCTGCTGATCTTTTTCAACGATCCGATTCCGTGCCCGGACCCGTCGGTGCGCGCGGTGCGCATGGCGGTTCAGATGCGAAGCGACGTGGCCGCCCTGACGGCGAAATGGCGCCGTACCGGACATCAGCTTGGCTTCGGCGTCGGCATCGCGGCGGGCTATGCCACCCTGGGCGAAATCGGATACGAGGGCCGCTTCCACTATTCGGCCGTTGGCAGCGTCGTCAATCTCGGCGCCCGGCTGGCGGCGGAAGCCGCCACGGGGCAGATCCTGGTGGATGGCCGAGTCCAACTGGCCATTGAAGCGATCGCGCTGACCGAGCCGGTCGGCGACCTTGCGCTCAAGGGCTTTCGGCTGCCCGTCCCGACGTTCAACGTGCGCGATCTGGTACCCTGACGAATGCGTCGCGGACGCGGGGGACGCTCAGGCGCCGCTACGCCGGGCCTGTTGCAACGCCATTAGCGATTCAATCCGAGACGATTGCGCTCTAACGATCCGAACAAGTCGGAAATTCGATGATGTCCGGCACTCGGCTGCGAAATGAATCGGGGATGCTGAGGTTGAGTTTCGTCGCGGTCGTCCAGTTCATGACCGTGTCGAATTTTTCCGGCTGTTGGACCGGAAGCGTAGCCGGATTGGCGCCGTGCAGGATGCGATCCACATAGCCGGCGGCGCGCCTGAACAGGTCGGGAAAGTTCGGCCCGTAGGACATCAGACCGCCGGCTTCGACATACTGGCGAAACGCATTGATGGTCGGCAGCGACTCCTCGAGCGCCAGCTTCGCAATCAGACAGCGGTTGGTGGTGACCAGAGGGTCGGTGCACACATAAATTCCGTCCGCCCGGTCCTTCAGGTTCTTCACCTTGGGCAGAACGTCGTCCGTCCTTTTGATGTCCAAGATTGAAATCTCAAGGGCGGGCGACCGTTGCGCGGCGGTTTCCTGAACGGCTTTCATTTCCAATGCGACGTTGAGGCTGTCGGTGTTGCCCAGCAAAGCCAAGCGTCGGATGCCGGGGACGAGTTCCTGCAACAGCTGAACCCGCTTGCCGGCCAGATCGGTCTGCTGATTGGAAAAGCCGGTGATATTGTCGCCCGGCTGCGAAATCGTCTCGACCAGCCTGGTGCCGACTGGATCGCCAGCCGTCGCAAAAACGACCGGGATCTTGGTCTTCGACGTCGCCTCCTTGGCGGCCAGAACAGCCTGCGTGCCGCCGGTAACGATGACGGCGACGCGCTGTCGAACGAATTCGTCGGCGATGGCTTTGTAGCGGCCGTCGTTGCCGCCCGCCCATTGGTAGTCGATCTTGATGGTCTGGTCCGTGATCCAGCCGTGTTCGTTGAGGCCCTGCTCGAACGCCGCGACGAACGTGCTCCAGATCGTTTTCGTGGTCGCCCCAAGAAAGCCGATGGTCGGCGGCGCGGCTTGCGGCTGCGCCCACGCGAAACGCGGCCGGACGATCGGCGCCAGCACCGAGCCGCCGAGCATCGAGACGAATTCGCGCCGGCGCAAGCTGCGCTCCTTAGCGGACCGCATCGGCGCGGCGACGGACGCGATCCGGGATTTTAAGGTCCAGCATCCGGGCGGTCTCCAAGTTGACCACCAGTTCGAAATCTTTTTCGGTGTGGACCGGAATATCGGCCGGCTTGCCGCCGCGCAGAATTCTGTCGGTCAAATCCGCCGCCAGGGCGAACATGGTGCGAAAGTTCGGTCCGTACGATATCAGGCCGCCGGTTTCGATATAGTCCCGGAATGCGTGCATCGTCGGAAGTTTCACGCTCGCGGCCGCCATGTTTATATTGATCCGATGGTGCGTGATTAGCGGATCGGTACAGACGTAGAGCGCATCCGCTTCGCCCCTGAGCCGTTTGATAGCCGGGCCGATCTGCGCCCCGGTCTGGACGTCGCATGTCACGGTCTCCAGGCCGAGCTTCTTGGCCCGCTTCTGGACGCGGTCAATTTCCAGACGGACATTTTGACTGGAGGAATTGGCGAGGATCGCCAACCGTTTCAAATCGGGTATGGTTTCGAGCAGCAGATCGAATCGCTTGTCGGCAAGATCGGTCTGGCCATTCGAAATGCCCGTGACATTGCCTCCCGGACGCTTCAAGCTGGCGACCAGCTTGGTGCCGACGGGGTCGCCGGCCGTCGCGAAAACTATCGGTATCGCCGTGGTCGCCTTCTTGGCAGCCAGCACCGCCGGGGTCCCGCCCGTGACGATGACGTCCACCCCGCGCTGGACGAAATCTTTTGCAATCCTGGCATAATTGTCGTCGCGCCCTTCCGCCCACTGGTACCGAATGTCGACGTTATGGTCTTTGATCCAGCCGAGTTCGTGCAACCGCTTCTCGAAAGCGGCGACGAAGGCGCTCCAGACGGTATGTGAAGTCGCACCGAGAAATCCGATGCTGGCGGGTCGCTGCCAGCAATGATGCTTGATGTACTCGCGTGACGGCATGATCCCCTCCGTGCGCGACGCTGTTCGCGGTGTTTTGGCCGTGCGGCAGCGCAAGGTTCAGCCTTGGCGGCTGAACCGTCAAGGTCATTTATCACGTCGGCAATGCCCTCAATACGCAGCAGAAGACTGGTTGGACCTACCGCGGGCTTCCGTTCCAGGCGAAAATGCGCGGGTCGAGCGCCTACACTCTCACAACAGCAACTGCTTATGGCCCTTCATGTGGTTTTGGCCATTTGGACCAGTTCGGCTTCTGAAGGCCGCCCACCCCGGTAACCGAGGAAGCCGTCGGAATATGAAATAGCACGGTCGGGCGCGCCATCGCGCGAGCCCAAGCCGCGGCTGATCTTGATTCTCTGTTTAATTTAATTGGCGTTGAGGTTTTGCACCTGCCAGGTCGTGCCGACATTGCCGATGCCGAGAGCCGACGACACCGTCGCGCCGTTCATCAGCCACACCGCAAGATCGCCGGCGCTGTCGAGCAAGAGAATGTCGCTCTTGCCGTCGCCGTTGTAGTCGCCAACCTGGGCGACGTTCCAGTTGCTCGGCAGCGTGCCGACGACCGCTGCGGAGGTGACCTGCGTGCCGTTGGTGAACCAGATCGACAGCGCGTTGCTGTTGGTGTCGCGCCACAGAATGTCGATGTTGCCGTCGCCCTTGAAATCGCCGACGCCCTGGACCACGAAATTACTGGTGACGTTGCCAAGGCTGCTGGAACCCGTGACCTGGCCGTTCTGCACGCCCCACAAGGCGATGTCGCCGGCGGTGTCGCGCCACAGAATGCCGCTGTTGCCGTCGCCGAGGATGGTCCAGTTGTTAGGCACTGCGCCAAAAATCGCCGTCGAGGCGACCGACGCGCCGTTCATGAACCACACCGCCACGGTGCCGGTGTTGCTGTCGCGCCAGAGCAAATCGCCCATGCCGTCGCCGTTGAGATCGCCGGTGCCGTAGAGCGTCCAGTTGCTCGTCAAGTTACCGACACCGGCGGCCGAGGACACCGCGGCGCCGTTCATGAACCACATCGAAACGTTGCCGCTTGAGTCGCGCCAGAGAATGTCGGCCTTGCCGTCGCCATCGAAGTCATGCTGGCCGATGATCGAAAAGCTGCCCGGTACGGCGCCGAGGCCGGCCGACTGCAGAATCGCGCCGCCGTTCATCAGCCATACCGCGAGGTTGCCGCTGGTGTTCTCCCAGAGAATGTCGCTGTTGAGATCGTCGTTGAAGTCGTGGGTCTGGGTCGGACTCAGGTTGACGATGAACCCTTCGCTGCAATTGCACGGCCCGGTGCCATAGCCGACAATGATCTTGCCGTCCGCGGAAACGCCGCTCGGCGTCGCCAATGCCCAGCCGGAGATGTTGACCCCCAAGCCGGTGAGCACGGCACTCAGGCTCTGCATGCCGGTGGTCGCCGTCCAAATCCAGCCCTGCTGGTGTTCCGTCGAATCATAGCCGTATCCGACCACGACCGAGCCATCGGCGTTGACCGCGGTGGCCTGCGAAGAATTGCCTCCCGGCAACTGACCGAGCAGCGTCATGCTGCTGGTGCTGTTGTTCCAGAGGAATGCCTGGCTGGGTTGGCTGGTGCCGGGGACGATGCTGCCGACGATGATATTGCCATTGGAGCTGATGGCGCTGGGATAGGCCGACACCCCGCCGGTGGGGCCGGCGAAGACATGATAGGTGCCGTTGACCCAGCGCCAGGCGGCGCCGGCCAGCCCTCCGCTTGACGAAGCGGCGCCGGCAAGGACCGTTCCGTCGGCGCTGACGCCGACGGCGGAATTCGCAAAACAGCTTTGGATGGGACAGCCGAGGCCCTGCATGGTGGAGCCGCTGACCCAGCGAAACGCCTCGCCGTTGCAGAATGCGTTGCTGGCGCTTTGCCCGACGATGACGGTGCCGTCGGCATTGATCGCCGTGGCCATGCTGCTCGGCGGGGCGGTGTTGCTGCTGCAGGTATTGTCCGCCAGCGCGCCGATGCTGGACATGGTCCCGGCAGTCCAGCGGAACGCCGTCTGGGTACTGCCGTAGGCGTAGCCGGTGATGACCGAGCCGTCGGAATTGACGGCGGTCCCCTTGCTGTTGGCCATGCCCAGAAAGCCGAGTGCGGTGAGCGTACCGCCGGCCCAGCTGAAGGCCTCTGGCGGGTTGCCGCCGAACAGCTCTCCGGTCACCACTTTGCCGTTGGCGCTGACGCCGCCAGTGGCGAGCGCATTGTTGCCCGACAGGCCGCCGAGGCTGTGCAGGCTCGCCGCCTGGGCGCCCGGAGCCACAGCCGAGCAGATTACAAACAGACCGACGACCAGCGCCCGCGCCAGCGCTTTCTTAAGCGAGCTCGCCTGCATGCCACGTGAGGATGGTCTCGGCACACCGGCTGCCGCCAAGGCGTGCGGCAATGATGCGCTCCGCACGGAAATGCGCTCCCGCGAGCTGCGCGCCGCCATAACGCCGTTCGATGATGTCGATTGCATTGGCGCGATCCCCCCAACCACTGCAACGAAGGCCGCTTCCCATCAACCAACATACCGTATGGGAACCGCGCTTGCTACCGGCATTGCGATGGTCTCAGCCGGTGCCTGCGCCATGAACCGTCCACACTGTCTCACGCGGCCGTGCCGGCGCGCCCGGCCGAAATCAGGTCCGCGCCGCCATGACGCGCGCATGCCGGGTGCCCGCCCGGCGGCGCTATTCCGCCGCCGCGGCTTTCGCCGCCGCCTGCTCCTGGATGAATTTGTTCAGGGTCAGATTGTCGACCTTGCCGGAGCCGAGCATCGGCAGCTTGTCGAGCACGACGACGTCGGACGGCAGCATCAATTCGGAGGCGTGCTTGCTGCGCGCGTAAGTCATGAACTCGCTGCGCGTGGCGCCGTGCTTGTCGGTGACCATGATCAGCCGCTCGCCCTTGCGCGGGTCGGGCACCGACACCACCGCCGTTTGATTGTCCGGCCACAGCCCGGCGGCCAGCATCTCGACCGCCGCCAGCGAGATCATCTCGCCGCCGACCTTGGCGAAGCGCTTGGCGCGGCCTTTGATGCTGACAAAGCCCTGCTCGTCGATGGTGACGATGTCGCCGGTATCGTGCCAGCCGTCCGGCGGCGGCTCGAGCACGCCCGGCTTGTCGGCGCGCACATAGCCGAGCATGACGTTCGGCCCCTTGACGTAGAGCCGGCCGCCATCGTCGACGCCCTCGACCTTCTCCAGCTTCGCCGTCATGCCCGGCAGCAGGCGGCCGACGCTGTCGAACTTGTTGAACATCGGCGTATTGAGCGCCATCACCGGCGAGCACTCGGTGACGCCGTAGCCTTCGAGAATGCGCAGCCCGAATTTTTCCAGATAAATCTGCCGGGTCGCTTCCTTGACCGGCTCGGCGCCGGCCAGCACATAGCGCAGCGAGCGGAAATCGTACGGGTTCGCCACCCGGGCATAGCCGTTGAGGAAGGTGTCGGTGCCGAACAGCACGGTCGCGCATACGCCGTACACCAGTTCCGGCACGGTGCGGTAGTGCAGCGGCGACGGATACAGATAGATCGGCACGCCGGACACCAGCGGCAGCACCGTCCCGGCGGTGAGGCCGAACGAGTGGAAGATCGGCAGCACGTTGAACAGCTTGTCCTCGCGGCCGAAGTCGATGCGGGCGGCGGCCTGCGCCACGTTGGCCAGCATGTTGCGGTGCGACAGCACGACGCCCTTGGGCGCGCCCTCGGAGCCGGACGTGAACAGGATCGTCGCCCAGTCGTCGGGCTTGCGGGCGACCAGCGGCTTCTTCCAATGCAGCGCGCCGCGAAGCTTGTCGAACAGGCCGATGGTCGGCCGGATGTCTTCCAGATAGACGATGCGCAGCGCTTTCTCGAGCTGCGCGACGAGATTATCGAGCCGGCCCTTTTCGACGAAGGCGCGCGAGGTCAGGACGGTGTCGAGGTCGGCGGCCCGGCAGGCGGCCAGCACGTTGGCGGCGCCGGCGGTGAAGTTGATCATCGCCGGCACCCGGCCGGCGGACATCACGGCGAGAAACGTGACCACGCCGCCGTTGGAGGTCGGCAGCATGACGCCGAGCGCGCGGCCTTCGGCTGCCAGCGGCAGCAGCTTGGCGCCCAGCACCGCGACCGTCTGCAAGAGTTTCTTGTAGGTCATCTGGCCGCTCACCGGGTCTTCGATCGCCAGCCAATTCGGGCCGTGGGCCTTGGCGGCGTCGATCAGCGCCTCGATGACGGTGCGGTCGGTCGCGGTGGTGCGAAAGATCATATCCGACATGATCTCGTACAGCGCCGCGCCGGCGGCCTGCCGGCGGCGGCGTCCCTTCAGCTCCGGATCGAGCTTAAGCTTCAGCGCCTCCAGGATTGTGACGGTGATCTTGGGGAACAGCCGGCGCCGCACCTGCGAACGCTTGAGCCGGCTGAACATCGTCGCCTCCGG
>Ga0182024_10019040_pt1 | contig 12703 bp, 14 predicted proteins | sample P32metaG_FD_120480 | JGI IMG/M metagenome (GOLD analysis project Ga0182024, IMG submission 120480) | Permafrost microbial communities from Stordalen Mire, Sweden - P3-2 metaG (Illumina Assembly) | ecosystem: Environmental > Terrestrial > Soil > Wetlands > Permafrost | place: Sweden: Stordalen... | reverse complement strand
TGTGAGCATAGATGCCGCAGTAATGCGCCGGATTGCGCAGCGAGCCGGCGATGTCGCTGCCGGCGCCGAGCGCGGACAAGCCAGCGGCCAGCGCCGCCGCTTCGCCGCCCGACGACCCGCCCGGGCCGCGCGCCCTGTCCCACGGGTTGTTGGTGGTGCCGTAGACCTCGTTGTAGCTCTGCGCATCCTGCAGCATCAGCGGGACGTTGGTCTTGCCGTAGATCACCGCGCCGGCCGCCAACAGCCGGTCGACCAAGACCGCATTGTCGGCGGCGATGTTGTCCTTCCACGGCGGATTGCCCCACGTGCTCGGCAGCCCGACGACATTGAAGGACTCCTTCACTGTCATGGGGACGCCGTGCAGCGGGCCCCATACCTCGCCGCGCGCCAGCGCAGCGTCGGCGGCGCGGGCGCGTTCGCGTGCCCGATCGATCTGCCAGGCAACGATCGCGTTCAGCGCCGGGTTGTACCGCCCGGCGCGTTCCAGAAAGAAGTCGAGGAGTTCAAGACAGCCGATGCGCCGGTCGCGGATCTCGCCGGCCAGCCCGGTCGCGGAGGCAAAAGCACGCTCATCCATGTCTCTCTCCCCCTCCTGGCCAAGAGGATGGCTCAAGCCGTCAGAATTTCGAGAACGTGCCCGTTCGGGTCCTCGAAATAGACGCCGCGGCCGCCGCGCCGGTGGTTGATCTCCATGTCGGCGCGCGAGCGCGGCCCGCTGCCGTAGGGGATCCCCTCGGCCTTGACGCGCCCGAAAATCGCGTCGAACTCCGCTTCTCCGACCTTGAAGGCATAGTGATGCATATCGAAACTGCCGCGCTCGTCGAAATCGAGGGTCAACGCCTCATTGACCTGGACCGGCGCGAAATGGGAATGCGGCCCCTTGTACTCGAGCCCGAAAATCCGGGCGAAGAACCGGGCCGAGGCGACCTTGTCATGAGCCGGGACGATGGTGTGATCGAGAACGATAGCCATGGCAACCTCCTCCAGCGATCAGGCGAGAGATGGGGTGCGGGGTGACAATTCACACTATCGCGGCTTGAGATTGTCCCCAAGAGGCGCCTGGGGACATGCCGATTGAAACACGCGAGTTGTCCCCATACGGTAGCGACGAGAGCGATCCCCGAGGTTCAGCAAAATGCTTGGCGCCGATTGTTCGCGAGAAACGACGAGTCCTGCATTGACGAGGCCGCGCGCATGAGGCTGGGTATTGTCTCCGACATTCATTGCAATGCGGCCGGCCTGGCGCAGGCGCTGGCATTGATGGGGGATATCGACGAGCTGATCTGCCTCGGCGACAGCATCTACGAATACCGTTTCTCGAACGAGGTCGTCCGCCTCCTCAAGGACCGCGAGGCGCAGGTGATCGTCGGCAATCACGAGGAGTGCTTCTTCGGCCCGCACGGCGCCCGCGCCCGCGCCCGGCCGGGCATCGATCCGGACCTGGCCGAGTGGCTCGCCGGCCAGCCCGAGCGCCGCGAGCTGACGATCGGCGGCAAGCGCTTGCTGCTGGTGCATTCGACGCCATGGGAGCCGCGCGGCACCTATGTCTTTCCGCAGAGCGCCCTCCTCGCCCGATTTGCCGAGGCGGAGGCGGACGTCGTGCTCTACGGGCACACCCACCAGCAGGTCGTCCGACGCGTCGGCCCAGTGCTGGTGATCAACCCGGGCTCGACCGGCGAGCCGCGCGACGGCGCCAACCGCTTCCAGCTCAGCTGCGCGGTGCTCGACACGGCGAGCGAGGAGGTGCGGGTTATCGATTTTCCGGACCCGCGGTGACCGGCCCCGCGCGCTATTTCGAGGACTACAAGCCGGGCGCGGTCTTCACGTCCGGCGCCATTGCGGTCAGCGAAGCGGAGATCGTCGAGTTCGCCCGGCAGTACGACCCGCAGGCGATGCACACCGACCCCGAGGCGGCGAGAAGCGGCCGGTTCGGCGGGCTGATCGCCAGCGGCTGGCATACTGCGGCCTTAATGATGCGGCTCTTCGCCACCAATTTTCTGTCGCCGGCATCGAGCGTCGCCTCGCCCGGGATCGACGAATTGCGCTGGCTCCAGCCGGTGCGGCCGGGCGATGCGTTGAGCTTGCGTGTGACCGTCATCGAGGCGCGGCGCTCGCGCTCCCGGCCGCAGGAGGGCATCGTTCGCAGCCTGATCGAAGTCCTCAACCAGGACGGCGCTGTGGTGATGAGTCTGAAGCCGGTCAGCCTGATCGCCTGTCGGCCGCGATAGACGGCGCCTCCCAGGCTACCGCCAACGGCGCCGCCAGCCGCCGCCCCAACCACCGCTGCTCCAGCGACCGCCGCCTCGGACGAGCCTGATGATGAGCAGCAGCAGCATGGCGCCGATCGTGGCGTTGATGATCAGGGCGACAATTCCGGTACCGATGTGGAGGCCGAGTCGCGGCATCAACCAGTCGCCGATGAAGGCGCCGACAATTCCGATCAACAGGTCGCCAACGAGGCCAAACCCGGTCCCGTTCATTATCTGACCGGCCAGCCAACCGGCCACGATACCCACGAACAATATGACGATGAGGCTTTCGCCGGACAGGTACATGGCCATCCCCTCAGGGTTATTTTCAATTTGACGGCGCCGCGGGCCAGCCGCGATTGCCGATTGCCGTCTTGAATTTAGGGGACGGGGATAGCGCCGGTAGGCTCGGAAACTACCTACCCAAGTAATCACCACACCGGCGGGCGCTCAGCCCGGCAGCTGCCATCCCAGCCAGTCGCAGAGCGCGCGGCCCATCACCCATTCGAGATCCTCGCCTTGGAGCCAGGGCAGCTCCTCGGCGAACAGCGCGATCGCCTGGGCGTAGCTGCAGGGGATGCCGGTCAGGTCGGTGCCCCAGAACATCCGCCTCGGGCCGAAGGCATCGAACACCCGGCGCAGATAGGGATGGAGACGCGGATAGGGGTAGGCCTCGCTTGAATAGCGGGGCAATGCCGAGGCCTTGGCGGCGACGTTGGGGCGTCGGGCCAGCGCGAGGAGCTGGGGCAGCTCGGCAAAGGCGGCCTCGTCCTTCCCCTCGCGCGCCAACGCCAGATGGTCGATCACCAGGCGCAGGCCGGGATGGCGCTCGGCGATGCTATCGACCTCCGGCAAGAGGCCGGGGACCGAGACCATCGCCGGCAAGCCGAGGCGCTCGGCAAGGCGCCACAGCCAATCGCTTGCGGGTTCGGTGAATAACTCCCGCGCCCCGGCACCAGCCGTCGTGACGCGAATGCCGAGCATGCCGGGCTGGCTGCGCCAATGCTCGAGAAGATGCCGGTCTGCGGGCGCGAGCGGCGGGCGTCCCATCACCGCGAAGCGCTCGGGATAAAGCCGCGCGGCTTCAAGTGCGAGGTCGTTGCGGTCGCCTTCCCAGGAGGGCGGCACGATGACGACGCGGTCGACCCCGGCCGCCTCCATCTCACGCAGCAGATTTTCCTGCGAAAACGGCTGCGGGCGGTGGGCGCGCGCCTGACCGCCCGGCGGCCATGGCCGCTCAGGCGTCTCCGGCCCCCAGATATGGACCTGTGCATCGACGATCAGCATGGCGTCCTCCTCGACCCCAACTTAATCTCTCGGCCTTTCGTGGGGGAGAGGGAGTGCAGCGGCACGCCCCCGCGCTTGTCAGCCGGCGGGCTTCATGGTTCGATCCGCTGCGCGCATCGTCCGAGCCCGTAGGATTTTGAGATGACCGACAGCATCATCGTCGATACCGCGACCCGGATCTTCGCCGATCTGTGCGAACCCGGCACGGTCAATGCCGCCGAGGAGGGCAAGTGGCCGCAGGCGCTATGGGACGCGCTCGAAGCCTCCGGCCTGACCTTGACCTGGGTCCCCGATACCCTCGGCGGCGCGGGGGCCGAAGTGATCGACGGGTTCCAGGTGCTGCGCGTCGCCGGCCGGTTTTCCGCGCCGGTGCCGCTCGCCGAAACCCTGCTCGCCGGGTGGCTCCTGGCTCAGGCCAGGATCGAGGCGCCGGCCGGGCCGATGACGATCGCGCCAGTCTATGAGGACGGCCACATCGAGCTTGCCGGGCGCACCTTGAGCGGCCGGGCTCGGCACCTCCCCTTTGCCCGCAACGCGCGCCACATCGTCGTCCTCGCCTACGAGGCGGGCACCCCCTCGGTTGCGCTGGTCCCGGTCGACGGGCTGGCGATCAGCCAGGGCACCAGCCTGGCCGGCGAGCCGCGAGACACCGTCACGTTCGACGGCGCCACCGCCATCGCGGCCGCCCCGGCCCCCACCCTCGACACGCCGCGCCTCGTCAAGCTCGGCGCCGCGGCGCGGGCCCAGCAAATGGCCGGAGCGCTCGAACACATCCTCGATCAGTCGGTGCAATGGTCGCTCGACCGCGTGCAGTTCGGCCGGCCGATCGCCAAGTTCCAGGCGGTGCAGCACAACCTCGCCAGCCTCGCCGGCGAGGTCGCCGCCGCCGGCGCCGCCGCCGATGCCGCCGCGGAGGCAATTGCCACCCACGGGCTCGGCAGCTACCTAGTCACGGCCGAGGTCGCGATCGCCAAGCTGCGGGTCGGCGAGGCAGCCGGGACCGGCGCTGCGATCGCCCATCAGGTGCACGGCGCGATGGGCTTTACCTACGAGCACTCGCTGCACCATGCGACCCGGCGGTTGTGGGCGTGGCGCGAGGAGTTCGGCAATGAGACCCATTGGGCCACCCAGCTCGGCCACATGGTCGCCGAGGCCGGCGCCGACGAGTTGTGGCCGTTCATCACCCAAGGTTCATAGCCCAAGGACTGACTTCAAAGAGGCGCCGATGGCCATCAATTTTCATTTCGACCCGGTCGACCTGCCGCCTGAGTGCAGGGAGCTGCGCCAGGAGGTCCGCGCGTTTCTGCGCGAGGAAATCGCAGCCGGCAGCTTCAGCCCGCACAGCGGCCGAAGCGGCGCCGAAAAGAGTTTCGCCCGCAAGGTCGGCGCGCGCGGCTGGATCGGCATGACCTGGCCGAAGAAATACGGTGGGCATGAGCGCTCGCATCTCGAACGCTACGTGGTGATCGAGGAAATGTTGGCGCACCGCGCGCCGACCCGGTCCTATTCGACGGCCGACCGGCAGAGCGGGCCGGTCATCCTGCGCTATGGCCAGGAGGCGGTGAAGGGGAAGATCCTGCCGCAGATCGCCTCGGGCGAACTATGCTTCTGCATCGGCCTCAGCGAGCCCAATTCCGGCTCGGACGTCTTCGCCGCCTCGACCCGCGCGACCAAGACCGAGGGTGGCTGGCTGGTCAACGGGCGCAAGATCTGGACGTCGAACGCGCATAATTCCGACTACATGATCGCGCTCTTGCGCACCTCGCCCAAGACCAAGGAGAACCATCGCCACGGCTTGACCCAGTTTTTGATCGACTGCAAGTCGCCGGGGATCACGATCCGGCCGATCGTCAACCTCACCGGCTCGCATGATTTCAACGAGGTCGTCTTCGACGACGCGTTCGTGCCCGATCTGCACCTGATCGGCGAGGTCGACATGGCCTGGAAGCAGGCCTCGGACGAACTGGCCTATGAGCGTAGCGGGCCCGACCGCTGGCTCGAGACCTTCCCGGCGCTCGTCGAGCTGGTGCGCCGCGCCGGCCCTGAGCCGAGCGAGCGACTCGCCGAAGGCATCGGCCGCGAGGTCGCCCATCTGGCAACCCTTCGCCGCATGTCGGTCAGCATCGCCGGCATGCTGCAGGCCGGCAAGACGCCGGCGGTCGAGGCCGCCGCGGTCAAGGACCTCGGCACCAACTGGGAGCAGGCCTTGCCCAACAAGGTCCGCCTGCTGGCGCCGCCGACCGGCGATTCGGCGCCGGACACCAATGACGACCGCTTCGAGGAGGCGCTGCGCCATACCACGCTGATCGCACCCAAGCTGACGATCCAGGGCGGGACCCGCGAGGTGCTGCGCGGCATCATCGCCCGCGGGCTGGGGCTACGCTGAAGATACAAGGGACGCTGCCAAACCAGCCAGCGTCCTTCGAGACGCGCCCTGCGGGCGCTCCTCAGGATAAGGTGAAGTTACTGATGGCATCAAGAAAAGACCTCATCCTGAGGAGCCCGCGCAGCGGGCGTCTCGAAGGACGCACCATATTGATCCAGCCGGTCGCGTAGGAATACCAATGCCCGACCTCCGCCCGCTCCTCTCGCCCGACAGCGTCGCCATTGTCGGCGCTTCGGGCGATGATCATTCGCTGCGCGGCCGGCTCACCCATTACCTGATCGAGCACGGTTTCCCCGGCCCGGTCTACCCGGTGACGCGCAGCCAGGAGGAGGTGCTCGGGCACAAGGCCTATGCCGCAATTGCCGACCTGCCCGAGGCGCCGGAGCTTGCGGTGATCCTTGTCCCGGCGGCGCATGTCGTCGCGGCGATCGAGCACTGCGGGGCGCGCGGCATCCCGGCCGCGATCGTCATCAGCTCCGGGTTCGGCGAAGAAGAGGGCGAGGCGGCGGCGGCGCGCGACACCGCGCTGCGGGCGATCGCCAAACGGACGGGCATGCTGATCGCCGGGCCGAATTCCGAGGGGCTGGTCAACCCGCTGCGCCCGCTGGTGGCGACCTTCAGCCCGGTGTTCCACGATGCGACGCAGCCATTGCTGCCGCAAAGCAGCAAGGCAAGGCCGATCGCGGTCAGCTGCCAGAGCGGCGCGTTGACCTTTGCCTTTCTGAGCCGCGGCCGCGACCGCCAGCTGCGCTTCACCTATCAGGTCAGCGCCGGCAACCAGACCGTGCTCGAAGCCCACGATTATGTCGACTGGGTGCTCGATGCCGGCGGCGCCGACATCTTCCTGTGCTATCTCGAAGGCATCCGCGACACCGCCCGCTTTCGCGCCGTCGCCGACAAGGCGGCGCGCGCGAAGAAGCCGCTGATCGTCGCCAAGGTCGGGCGCTCCGATGCCGGGCGCCGCGCCGCCTCCTCGCATACCGGGGCGCTGGCTCACGCTGGCGCGGCCGACGATGCGATCTTCCGCCACCACGGCATCATCCGCGGCGACGATCTCGACCACATGGTCGATGTCGCGACCGCGTTTGCCTATTGCCCGCTGCCGAAGGGCAACCGGGTGGCGATCATCACCGGCTCGGGCGGCAGCGCGGTATGGATGTCCGACATCCTGTCGGCGCACGGGCTCGAACTGCCGGTTATCGAGGATCACCTGCAAGAGCGCATCATGGCGCTCCTCCCTTCCTACGGCTCGGCGCAAAACCCGATCGACGCGACCGCGCAGGCGATCGGCGAAGTCGGCTACGCGCCGCTTGTCGAGATCGTCGCGCAATCCGAGCGGATCGACACGATCCTCTTGATCAGTTCGATGGCGAACGAAAACCGGGCCGGAAAACTCGCCGAGGAAATGAACGCGATCGGCGCGAGGATCGACAAGCCGATCCTCTTATCGACCTACACGACCGCCAGCGCAGCAGCGATCGGCACATTGGCCGGGGCCGGCATCCCCTGCTACACCTCGATGCCGAGCTGCGCCCGAGCGATCCGCGCACTCGTCGATTACGGCGCGTTCCAGGAGCGCCTGGCGCGCCGCCCGGCCGCGCCCCCTGCCCCGTCGCCGGCGCGCGAGGAAGTTGCGCGCCTGCTCGCGGCATCCGGGCCGGTGCTAACGGAGGTCGCATCGAAGGCGCTGCTCGCTTGCTATGGCGTCCCGCTTCCCGCCGAGGTGCTGGCGACGAACGAAGCCGATGCGGTCGCGGCGGCGGCAAAGATTGGCGGTGCCGTGGCGCTCAAGGTCCAATCGCCCGAGATCATGCACAAGACCGAAGCCGGTGCGGTGATGCTGAACCTCAGCGGCGAGGCGGCGGTGCGCGACGGCTACCGCGCGGTCTTGGCGCGGGCGCGGGCCGCGCACCCCGCGGCACAGATCGACGGTGTCCTGGTACAGGCGATGGCGCGACCCGGCCGCGACATCATCCTCGGGGTCGTCAGCGACCCGGATTTCGGCCCGATGCTGATGGTCGGGCTCGGCGGGATCCATGTCGAGGTCCTAAAGGACGTCGCCTTCGCCCCGGTGCCGCTCGGCACCGAGGAGGCGCTGGCGCTGCTCGACGAGCTGAAAGGCGCGGCATTGCTCGACGGCGTGCGCGGCGAGCCCGCCGCCGACCGCGCCGCCCTGGCTAGGCTGATGGTCGCCCTGTCGCGCTTTGCCGCCGATCACGCCGATCAGGTGGCCGAGATCGACCTTAACCCGGTCATCGTCCATCCCGCCGGCGAGGGCCTCACAATCGTCGACGCGCTGATCGTGAAGAAGTGATCCACCACCGAGGCACGGATAACACGAAGACTTGCAAAATCGTCACCCCCGCGAAAGCGGGGGTCCAGGGTAACCACTCGGTCATTTGTCCCCTGGATTCCCGCTTCCGCGGGAAAGACGGGTCTCTGCGTGCTCCCCGTGTCTCCGTGGTTTTCAAGGAGATGAAAGCATGAGCGACTATACCGGCTTCAAGGAAATCGGCGTCAGCCTCGACGGGATCGTGGCGACGGTCGAGATGCGCCGCCCGCCGCATAATTTCTTCGACAGCGCCCTGATCGCCGAGATCGGCGAGGCCTTCGAGCGGCTCGACGCCGACCCGGCCTGCCGGGCGATCGTGCTTGCCGCCGAGGGCCGCTCATTCTGCGCCGGCGCCGATTTTTCCAAGCGCATGGACACCGGCACGGTGACGGAAGCGTCACGCAGCGGCGCCGGGCGGCATCTCTACAAGGAAGGGATCCGCCTCTTCCGCACGAAAAAGCCGATCGTCGGTGCAGTGCACGGCGCGGCGGTCGGCGGCGGGCTCGGCCTCGCTCTCGTCCCCGATTTCCGGGTGACCTGCACCGAGGCGCGGTTCAGCGCCAATTTCAACCGGCTCGGCTTTCATCCCGGTTTCGGCCTGACCGCGACCTTGCCGCGCCTCGTCGGCGCCCAGCAGGCGGCGCTCTTGTTCTACACCGGCCGGCGCATTCCGGGCGACGAGGCGGTGCGCATCGGGCTCGCCGATATGCTGGTGGCGCAGGACGAGGTGCGCGGCGCCGCGCAGGCCCTGGCGCTGGAGATCGCGCAATCGGCCCCGCTCGCCGTCATCTCGACCCGCGAGACCGTACGACGCGGCCTCGTCGACCTGATCGAGGCGGCGACCGAGCGGGAACTGGTCGAGCAGGACTGGCTGCGCCGCACCGAGGATTTCCAGGAAGGCATCAAGGCGATGGCCGAGCGCCGCCTGCCCAATTTCCAGGGCCGGTGACTCAGAACCGGCCGCGCAGCGCGGCGGCAAAAAGGCGCCAGCTTTGCAGCGGGTCGGGCGCCGCGAGCTCCGGCGCGAACGGATTGAAATCCGCCCGCACCAGCCGCAAGAGAAACCGGTCCGCGACGACCGCCGGCAACATCGCGGCGCGCGCCGATCGAGGAACCTCGCGGCGATTTCGCCGTGCCGCCTCCAAATGTCCGGCGGCGGCTTCGGCAATTTCCGCGGCGGCGGCACGCAATGCCGCGGTGACGCGCCCGCCCGCGTAATCTTGCGGGTCAAGCCGGGTGCCCGCCGCGATCTCGGCGGGGATGTAACAGCGCCCGGCCCTGGCATGGAACGGCATCGCCCGAAGCAGCCCGGCCAGGGCGTAGCCGATGCCGATTTCGCGGGCGGAAGTGCGAGCCGCCGGTGCATGCACGCCGAGCACCTCGAGGGCGAGGTAGAGCAGCGTCGCGGCGGTCCCCTCGGCGTACTCTTCCAGGAGGATAAGGGTCGCCGGGAGCTGATCGGCGAGGTCGCCCTCGCGCGCGTCGATCATCCGGTCGAAATGGGCGCGAGTCAGCGCATGCGCGCCGATCGCCGCGGCGAGCGGCCCGGCAACCTCATGCGGGCGCGTCGGGCCGCCGACAAACGCGGCATCGACGATTTCGCGCCACCATTGCAGGCGGATCTGGCCGAGCATCGGCTGGGTGACGATCTCGCGCACCCGGGCGATCTCGTAGTTGAACGCATAGAGCGCGAACATCGCCTCGCGCCGATCGGCCGGGGCAAAGAGGGCGGTCTGGTAGCGGTCGCGGTCGTGCCGCCGAACCAGCGCCGCGAGCGGCGAGAGGCCTCGAATCGCCCCCGGCATCGCTTCGACGCGCGAACTCCCCTTGCGCGTTTCGTGGGTCACACTATCTTGCCTACCCTTCGCTCGCTACCCGGCGACCCCAACCCGGTGAGAGGACAGCCATGGCTTTCGAACTGCCCCCCCTGCCTTATCCGAAAAACGCGCTCGAACCGCATACCTCGGCCACGACGCTCGATTTCCACCACGGCAAACACCATCAGGCCTATGTGACCAATCTCAACAACCTGGTCAAAGACACGCCGATGGCGAGCCAATCGCTCGAACAGATCATCGCCGCGACCGCCAAGGACGCTTCCAAGGCCGGCATCTTCAACAATGCCGCCCAGGTGTGGAACCATACCTTCTTCTGGAACTGCATGAAGCCGCACGGCGGCGGAAACCCAAGCGGCGCCATCGCCCAGGCGATCGACCGCGATCTCGGCGGCGTTGCCAAATTCAAGGACGATTTCAAGGCGGCTGCGGTCGGCCAGTTCGGCAGCGGCTGGGCCTGGCTCGTCGCCAGCGGCGGCAAACTCTCGATCACCCGGACGCCGAATGCGGTCAACCCGCTGTCCGAGGGACAGACCGCGCTCCTCACCTGCGATGTGTGGGAGCACGCCTACTACCTCGACTTTCAGAACCGCCGGCCCGACTTCGTCCAGGCGTTTCTCGACCATCTCGTCAATTGGGATTTCGCCGCGCAAAACCTGGCAAAGGCGAAGTGACCGTATAGCCTTCGTCATCCCTGGGCTTGACCCCGGGGATGACGAGGCGCTTAAAGGCGCGCGCCGGTGTCGAGCAGCACCGCGGTATAGGCCCGGTAGCTCATGCCCAGCGCCTCGGCGCGCGCGAGACGGGAGAGCGCGATCTCGCGCGGCGGCGTCTTCCACGCTCGCGCATGCGCCTTTTTCCAGCAGAAATGGCGCCACCCCGCGCCGGGATCGATCGGCGGCCCGTTATTGTGGCCGATTCCGAAGGGCACAAAGCCCGCGCTGGCGTCCACCGCTGCCATGATCGGACCGGCTCCCGATATTCGCCTATTTGGAGTGCACGGGCTATACCAGCCTTGGGACTCACCGCTCAGACCGGCGGTAGAAGTGCCGCCGCGACGCGGCGGTCTTCGGCTAAAAGCACGTTGTAGGTGCGGCAGGCCGCGCCGGTCTCCATCCCCTCGATCGCGATGCCGCGCGCCTTGAGCGCGGCGCGCAACGCCGCCGCGACCGGAGCCATACGCCGGCCAAGCCCGAGCAGCAACAGTTCAACGCCGCCGTGCTCGACGACCGGGGCGAGGCCTATTTCGGTCATCGAGGCGTCAGCCCACACCAAGGTTCGGTCGGGAAACACCAGGACCGGGCCGAGATAGACGGTTCCGCTAACACTAAACCCGCCCGGCCCGTAGCGTTCGATGATCTGCTGCCCGGGTTGGAGCAGTTGGGTCAGCTCCATCGACGCGGCTCCCTTCGGCTCAGCGCGAGGCGCGTTCCGCGCCGCCGGTCGCTGTTTCGCTGCCCTTGGCGATCGCGCGCCGATTCGGCTGGACGTAGTAGAGGATCGGGGCGGCGATGAAGAGCGAGGAATAGGTCCCGATCACGATGCCCCACAGCATCGCGATGCTGAACCCCTTCAAGACCTCGCCGCCGAAGAATAGCAGCGACAGCACGGCGAGCGCGACGGTGCTGACGGTCAGGATCGTGCGCGAGAGGGTTTCGTTGAGCGCGAGATTGATCAGATCGCGAAACGGCATCGTGCGGTATTTGCGCATCGATTCGCGCACCCGGTCATAGATCACCACCGTGTCGTTGATCGAATACCCGGCGACGGTCAGGATCGCCGCCAGGGTCGTCAGGTTGAATTCGAGCTGGAAGATCGCGAACAGGCCGACCGTCGTGATCACGTCATGCAAGGTCGCGATGGTCGCTCCGACGCCGAACTGCCACTCGAAACGGAACCAGATGTAGATGAGGATCGCGCCGAGGGCGAGCACGGTCGCCAGCACCCCGTTGCGGATCAGCTCGCCGCCGACGCTCGGGCCGACCACCTCGGTTCGGCGATATTCGATATTCGTGCCCAGCGCGTCGCGCGCCAGCTGCACCGCCTTCATCTGCGCGGCGTCGCCGCCGGGCTGCTGCGGCAGGCGGATCAACACGTCGTCCGGGCTGCCGAATTGCTGCAGCGATGCATCGCCTAGATGCAGCGCATCGAGCTTTGTCCGCATCGCCGCGAGATCGGCGGGCCCCGTCGTCGTCCGCGCCTCGATCAGCGTACCGCCGACGAAATCGATGCCGTAATTGAGCCCAATGGTGAAAAACAAGCCGATCGTCAGCACGGTCAGCGCCAGCGAGAAGGCGAAGCCGAACAGGTGCCAGCGCATGAAATCGATTTTCGGCACGCGCCGGATCACAATCAGCGGTCTCATCGCGCCTCGATCATTTCCACGGAGTGTCGTCACCCCCGCGCAAGCGGGGGTCGAGGGCCGGTGACGGACCCCAGGATCTCTGGATTCCCGCGTTCGCGGGAATGACGACCGAAAGAGCCGTCACAGCGGGATCGCCTTTGGCTTCAATTGCCGGACCCAGGTCACGATCTGCAGCCGGGTTACCAGGATCGCCGAGAACAGTGACGTGAGGACGCCGATGCTGAGGGTCACCGCAAACCCCTTTACCGG
>Ga0182024_10019039_pt1 | contig 12703 bp, 12 predicted proteins | sample P32metaG_FD_120480 | JGI IMG/M metagenome (GOLD analysis project Ga0182024, IMG submission 120480) | Permafrost microbial communities from Stordalen Mire, Sweden - P3-2 metaG (Illumina Assembly) | ecosystem: Environmental > Terrestrial > Soil > Wetlands > Permafrost | place: Sweden: Stordalen... | reverse complement strand
TGGCCACTACGCGCGCCTGTTCGCGGCGTGGAGAGGTCGGCCTCCCCGGCTCGAGCTATCAGTCGAACCTGAGCCCCATTGACCGTCCCCGGGACGGGCTTTCACGCTCCACCCGAGCCGAGGGCGGACCCAATGACGGGCGGGAGCAAGGGACGGCACGCCTGGAACGCCGCTTGGAACACGGGCGAGAGCGGGTCGACCGTCTTCAGGTACTGCCGGGCTACGCGCGCTGCGCTACCCGAGCCGAGGTCGACGTCCGGGAAAGTGAGCTCGCCGTGGGAACGCATGCACGTCGAGAACTTCAACAAGGCGGTGTTGTCCTGGGTCAGCGCCTGGGCGCTCGGCACCGGTCTCAGTGCCTGGCAGTCCTTCAAAGCAGACTGGAACTGAGGCGAGTTGCGGTCGAGGCTCGCTAGAGCGGCTATCGAGAACGAACCGGCGCTGTCGGGATCGGGGAAACCCGGCTCACCATGTTTTTGCATGCATTCGGCGTAGGTCACAGCCTGTTTGACCAGAGCGCTGGACGAGCCGCTGGGCGGTGCGGCAGCCACCTGGCTGGCGGTCGTGGAAGTGCTCTTGCTTAGAGCCGCCACCTTGGGCGCAGCGGCGCCGCCTCCACAGGCGGAAGCCAGCAGAGCGACGAGGACGACGAAAGACCCGAGCCCGCCAAGCGTGGCACCCGGCCGCAGTCTCCGGGCACGGCACGCCGGAAAGCGGTGTGTGAGCACCGCTCCATTATCGCGGCCGCGCCTGGTTGACTGCCGAGCGGGTTAGCGCGCCATGTCCTGGGGGCCCGTGATCCTTCGTCCAAGTTTCGTAGAAAGCGCGTAAAGGTCCGTCCAGTCAAGTGAGGACCGCCCGTCGTCCGATAGACAAAAGACGCTCGCGGCGAAGTCGCCGCCCGCGCCCACGGAAGGACCCGATGAGCCAGTTCATGGTCGGGCGGCAACCGATCTTCGACGCCAAGCTCGGCGTCCGCGGGTACGAACTGCTGTTCCGGGACCCCGTCGACCCGAGGCCGAACGGCGACAAGATGACTGCCGACGTCCTTGTGCGCGCCGGCCTCGACGTCGGCCTGGCAAGCCTGGTCGGGACGAAGCTCGCGTTTGTCAACGCCACCCGTTCATTTCTGGTCGGGGAGCACGAAGTCCCTTTTTCCCCGAGCCAAGCGGTGATCGAGATCCTCGAAGACGTCCCCAGAGACGCCGAGGTGCTCGCAGGGTGCCGGCGCCTGGTCTCGAAGGGCTACACGCTGGCCCTGGACGACTACGTCTGGGCCCACGCGGACCCCCTGCTCGAACTGGTCTCGATAGTCAAGCTCGACGTCCTGGCACTGTCGCAGGACGAACTTGCCCACGCAGCCCGGCAGTGTGCGATCTTCGGCGCCGAGCCGTTGGCTGAGAAGGTCGAGACGCGCGAGCAGCTAGCTGTTTGCCAGGATCTTGGCTTTGACCTCTTCCAGGGGTACCTGCTGTCCAGGCCGGAAGTGGTGGAGGGCCAGGCCCTTTCCCCGAACCGGCTGACATGCCTGCGAGTGCTCGAAAAGCTCTGTGACCCGGCCACCTCCTTCGGCGAAGTGGAAAGCATCGTCCGTACCGACGCGGCGCTCAGCTACCGTTTCTTGCGCGCCGCCGGCGCAGGTGCCGCTAGGGGGCTCTACCGTTCCCTCACCTCGGTGCGCGAGGCAGTGGTGATGCTCGGAGAGCGCCGCCTTCGTGCGTGGGTCACTCTCATGCTTTTGTCCGGGGCACACGAAGGCTGTGACGAGCAGTTCAACATCGCCATGACCCGCGCTCGGATGGCCGAGCTGATGGCCCAAGAAGTCGAGCCCAGCCTGATGGACCAGGCCTTCACAGTTGGGCTTGTATCGGCGCTCGATCTTCTACTGCAAGCGTCACTCCAGACGATCCTCGATGGCCTTTCGCTCGACACCGAACCGCAAGAGGCATTGCTCAGCCATACCGGGACGCTGGGCGGGATCCTCGCTGACGTCCTCGCTTGGGAGGTCGGCGGCGGGGACCTCAAGCTGCGCTCTACGCTCAGCCCAGCCGATGTCGAGCAGTGTTACCTGCAAGCGCTCGCCTGGGCAACCGAAGTCTGCGGAGTGCTCGACTTCACTGACTGACCCGACGTGGCTGGCCCCAGCTGGCCGAACTGGCCTGGCTCAACCTCGCATGTCGACGGCTCGTACCCGGTCGGCGATGATCGTTACGACGACCCTGGTTTCTCCGGGGGGATCGTACAGGCGGAGGTCAGCGTTGTACTTGGCACCTAGCTTGTCCGCAAAGGCGTAATCGGGGTCGGCTTCGATCTCGGCATCGCCGCGGATCTCGAGGTAGCGCTGGCTGATAACGGGGTCAGGGATGAGGAGGCTGCAGGCTGGGTGGCGTTGTAGGTTGACGGTCTTCTGGCGTGACGAGGCCAAGGAGAGGCGCACGGTGTCACTTTCGGCCAAGAACCACAAGATTGATTGCTGGGGGCGCCCGCTGGCGCCAACGGTGGCGAGACTGGCCACCTGGGCGTCGAGCAGGTCACGATGAGAGGCAGGGATGGTTTCCACGGCCACGTTCTATCGGCTTCATCCGGCTAGTGATCGCCGCGGTCACTAACTGGGGATGTTCCGGCGAGGGATAACGTGGAGGGCTATGGGCTTCCCCGAGACTCGGATGCGGCGCCTGCGCCGCTCTGCGGTGCTGCGCGAGATGCTGGCCGAGACCAGGCTCACGGTGAAGGACTTGGTCGTGCCCCTGTTTGTGCGCGAGGGCATCGACGCTCCGCAGCCCGTGGCATCGCTGCCCGGGGTGGTCCAGCACACGGTCGAGTCGTTGGTCAAGGAGGCTCGCCGGCTCTCAGGTGCGGGGGTCCCCGCCCTTGTGCTGTTCGGCGTCCCTGCGGAAAAGGATGCCGAAGGATCTCAGGCTTGGTCCCCCGATGGCATCGTCCAGGTGGCTCTCTCATCGCTGCGCCATGAGCTCGGCAACCAGATGGTCCTCATGGCCGACCTCTGTCTCGACGAGTACACCGACCATGGCCATTGCGGCGTCCTCGATGCTCGGGGCGAGGTCGACAACGACCCGACGCTGGCCATTTACGGCAGAGTTGCGCTGGCCCAAGCTAAAGCGGGCGCGGACATTGTCGCTCCCTCGGGGATGATGGACGGCCAGGTGTCGGCCATCCGGTCGGCGCTCGACGACGAGGGCTACGAGGAGGTTGGCATTCTGGCTTACGCCGCCAAATTTGCCTCGGCACTGTATGGCCCGTTCCGTGATGCGGTCGATGTGACCATTGCCGGCGGCGGCGACAGGAAGGGCTACCAGCAAGACCCGCGCAACCTCCGTGAAGCCCTGCGGGAAGTGGAGCTCGACGTCGCCGAAGGTGCCGACATGGTCATGGTAAAGCCTGCCCTTTGCTATCTGGACGTCATCGCAGCGGTCCGCCAAGCCGTACGGGTACCCGTGGCGGCCTACCACGTGAGCGGGGAGTACGCCATGGTCAAGGCGGCGGCCGAGCGCGGCTGGCTGGACGGCAGCGCCGTAGCGCTCGAACAACTCGGTGCGATCAAGCGGGCCGGCGCCGACTTCGTGCTCACGTACTTCGCGGGCGAGGTTGCCGAACTTCTCGGGGCTTGAGGCCGGGCGCCCACAGAGATGAGCGAGCGAGACACGAACGAGTCGCTGTTCGAGCGCGCTTGCCGGGTGACGCCCGGGGGGGTCAACTCGCCGGTCCGGGCGTTCAAAGCTGTTGGTGGTACGCCGTACTTTGTCGTTAGTGGACAAGGCGCGTATGTCACCGACGTCGAGGGCAACCGCTACATCGACTACGTGCAGTCCTACGGCGCCTCCATCCTCGGCCACGCCCACCCCAAGGTCGTGGAGGCGATAAGGCGTGCTGCTGGCGAGGGGACGACGTTCGGGGCGCCGACCCCACGCGAGGTCGAGCTTGCCGAAGAGATCTGCGCCAGGGTGCCGGGCTGCGACGAGGTGAGGCTGGTTAGCAGCGGGACGGAGGCGGCCATGTCAGCCGCCCGGCTGGCACGGGGAGCGACCGGGCGCGACCGGGTGGTGCTGTTCGAAGGCTGTTACCACGGGCACAGCGACGGCCTGCTGGCGGGCGGCGGGAGCGGAGTGGCAACGCTGGGCCTGCCCGCCTCCGCGGGCGTGCCGAAAGGCTCGGTCGCCGAGACGCTTGTCGCCCCCTACAACGTCGTGCCCGAACTGGGCACCGACGTGGCGGCTGTCATCGTCGAACCGATTGCAGCGAACATGGGCCTGGTACCGCCCGGGCCGGGGTTCCTCGAGGGCCTGCGCGAAGCTTGCACCAAGGTCGGCGCCCTGCTCATTTTTGACGAAGTGATAACAGGTTTCCGGGTGGGGCGGGGCGGGGCCTCGACGCTGTTCGGGGTCGTCCCCGACCTGTGGTGCTTCGGCAAAGTAGTGGGTGGAGGCCTCCCCTTGGCCGCCTTCGGCGGCAGGCGAGCGGTGATGGACGAGCTTGCTCCCGTAGGGCCCGTTTACCAGGCCGGGACGCTGTCGGGTAACCCCGTGGCGACCGCAGCCGGCCTCGCGTGCCTTTCCCTGCTCGATGACAGCGACTACAAGGAACTGGCAACATTTGCCAGCCGGCTCGGCGCGGGGCTGGCATCTGCCGGAGCCGAAGCGGGGTTGGAAGTGCAGGTACCGGTGGCTGGGCCGCTGGTCGGGATGTTCTTTGGGCGCTCCGTTGTGAGGGACTACGAAGGGGCTCGGGCCTCAGCCGGCACTGGCCTCTACCCGCCGGTCATGCGCGGTCTGCTCGGACGCGGCATCGCGATAGCGCCCGGGCCGTACGAAGTGTTGTTCCCGAGCCTCGCCCACGGCGAAGCCGAGCTCGAGCGGACTGTCGGTGCGTTCTCCGAGGCTGCTCGGGGCCTCGCCCCTTAGCCCCCGCTCCTGTGTCAGCTCGAAGGGGGTTTTGCCCGGGCGATGGCGGCCACGGCTTTGTAGGCGGCCTCCGCCGGCCCCATCTCGTCGGGCCGCAGCAGGTTGGACATGATGCGCAAGAGCCATTCCATGAGGCTGCGGCTCTGCATGCCGGTTGCCGTGCAAGCTCGCATCACTTGCGGCCGGCTGATCGCCCGGACGAAAGCGCGGGCTACCCGGTAGTAGAGGCCGTACTCCGCTTGCAGGCGCTCCTCGTAAAGGCGGAGCACCCCGGCGTCACCGCTCGTGAGCGCCTCGTGGAGCACTTCGGCCGCCATGCGGCCGGTTTCGTAACCGTAGGTGATGCCCTCGCCGTTGAACGGGTTGATCGAGCCTCCGGCGTCGCCCACGACCAAGTGGCTCGGGCCCGACCTCGGGCCGACCGAAAGGCCCATCGGGAGCCGGCCCCCGGTGGCTGGGCCAAGGCAGGTCTCAGGCTTGATCCCCCACGACGCGTCGGCGTAACTGCAGAATGCGTCGAGCATTTGGGTGGTATTGACGCCTTTCCACCGGTTGTTCGTACTGAGCAGGCCAACGCCCACGTTGATGCGCCCGTCACCGAGAGGGAAAATCCAGCCGTAACCCGGCATCGCGTTGCCCGCTTCGTCCTTCAGGTCGAGCCAGGAATCGATCCAAGGCTCGTCGTGGCGCGGGGAGCTCCAGTAGCCGCGTAAGGCCATGCCCTGTGGGTACTCGCGCTTGCGCTGGTTGCCGAGCGACCAGCCGAAGCGGGAATTGGCGCCGTCAGCCACCACCACGTAACGGGCGGTCACCTGGCCGGCATGGCCGTCTTCACCCTTGGCCGCAATGCGGGCACCGCGCAGAGACGGCCCTTCCATAATGGGCTCGACTGCCTCGGTGTGCTCCCAGAGGGATGCGCCGCTCTTGGCAGCGTTGCCGGCGACGAGCCCGTCGAGGTCCTTGCGGGTCACCACATAGCCGTAGGGCGGCAGGCCCTTCACCACTGGCCAAGGCATTACGAGGCTGCGCCCGAAGCCGTGGGAGCGCAGCCCCTCATAGCGATGACAGGAGGCCAGCTCGGGCCCCAGGCCCATGTCCTGCAGCTGGCGCACCGAGCGCGGCGTGAGGCCGTCCCCACATGTCTTTTCTCTGGGGAAAGCCTTCTTCTCCAACAACACTACGTCATGGCCCGCCTTGGCGAGCCAGTAGGCACAGGATGAGCCGGACGGCCCGGCGCCAATAACCAGGACGTCGCAGTCGTACTCGCCGGGAGTAACGGGGGCAGTTGTCGTGGTCACGAGGCAGTGGTGGTAGTCATCGGCTTTCCTGCCTGATGCTAGCCGCCAATGGGCTCGGGACTACTCGTGGGCGCAGCCCCAGAGGCCGCCCGGCCCGGTTGAGCGCGAAAACGGATAGATGCCGTACCGAGCAGCCGGCGAGATGTGCCCGCCGTGCCTCTGGCGCTAGCGTAAGGCGGTGATGGACCAATACCTGCCGATCTTGCTGATTGTCGTCCTGGCGCTGCTGTTCGCGATCGGCTCGTTCATAGCCTCCAGCACGCTGGGCCCCAAGCTCAGGCTCGACCCTGCCAAGCGCGGCCCCTACGAGTCGGGCATCGCTCCCAAGCGCGAACCGTCGGCTCGCTTCCCGGTGCGCTTCTACCTCGTGGCGATGATTTTCGTCATCTTCGACATCGAGGTCGTGTTCCTCTACCCGTTCGCTGTCATGTACCGCCAGCTAGGCCTCTTCGGCTTCGTCGAAATGGCGTCGTTCATCGTTGTGGTGTTCATCGCTTTCGCCTACCTCGTCTCGGAGGGCGCCCTTGATTGGGGCCCAGGGAAGCGCTTCGGCACCCGGAGCGGTGCGCCCGTCACCCGTTCCCTGAGCGCGTCCGTCCGGCGCGTGAGCAGGCCCGGAGCTCCCCCCTCCCGCGCTTACACGGGTGCTGGCCCCCGAGGCGGGACGAGCGGCGGAGGCGGGACAACGACCGCCCCCGCGGTCACCGTCCCGGCCGGGGAGGCGGCGCAGTAAATGGGCCTCGAGGAGCTAAACCACAACTTCTTCACCGGGACGCTCGAAGGTGTCGTCAAGTGGGCTCGGGCATCGAGCTCCTGGGGGGCCAACTTCGGGCTCGCTTGCTGCGCCATAGAGATGATGGGCGCCGGCGCAGCCAACTACGACTTGGCCCGATTCGGGATGGAGGTCTTCCGTGCCTCGCCCCGCCAGGCTGACCTCATGATCGTTGCAGGCCGGCTCAGCCAGAAGATGGCTCCCGTCCTCCGCCAGGTCTACGACCAGATGATGGAGCCGAAATGGGTCATCTCGATGGGGGTCTGCGCCTCGACAGGCGGGATGTTCAACAACTACGCCCTGGTGCAGGGAGTTGACCAAGTCGTACCGGTGGACGTTTACACCCCTGGCTGCCCCCCTGGGCCAGAGACTCTCATCCACTCGATACTCACGCTTCACGAGCAGATCCGCCGCGGCGAGATCACCCGGCGTCGGACGCTGACCGGCGCGGGCGCCGGGATCCACGTCGAAGAGATCCGCTCCGTCCAGCCGTCTTCACCTGCAGTCACCCACGCGGTGGAGCGGTGAGCGAAGCGGGGGCGACCGAGCCCACCGAGCCAAACGAGCCGGCAGTGGCCGAGGGCCAGGCCCCGCTCTACGGGTGCCCGGTAACTGACCTCTTCGGCCAACGCACTGTGCACACCGACCGGGCCCGTTACTTCGCGCTGATGGAGGGCCTCCACAAGGACGGCTTCGAGGCCTGTATAGGTGTCTCCGGTGTGGACTACTTGACCCACCCTGGCCGCGACCTGCCAACAGGTGTGGGGGCGGAGCGTTTCGAAGTCGTCGTCGAACTGCTCTCTTTTTCCCGCAAGGAGCGCCTCCGTGTCCGGTGCCAGGTGCCAGCCGGCGACCCTGTGGTCCCGAGCTTGTTCGACCTGTGGCCGGGCAGCGAAGCGCACGAACGTGAGACTTTCGACATGTTCGGGGTCCGCTTCAGCGACCATCCCGACCTCACCCGGATCCTGATGCCCGAGGACTGGGAGGGCCACCCGCTGCGCAAGGACTACGCCCCCGCCCACGTCGCGGTCCAGTTCAAGGAGGCACCCAAGTGAGCAGGTCGACTGGGACCTCGGGCCACGAGGGAGCGCTCGACGACCTGTTGAAGGCCAAGACGTCGGAGGGCGCGCAGGAAATGGCCTCCCGCGAGAACACCACCCGGCGGGAACTGCGGTCCGAGTTCGGTGGGGTCCTTCGTCTGCCTGAGGGGGTGTCGCTCGACGCTGACGACATCAACTACGAAGCTCCCGACGACGAAACCATGATCCTGAACCTCGGGCCCTCGCACCCTTCCACTCACGGGGTGCTGAGAGTCATGGTCGAAATTCGAGGCGAGCAGGTGCTGCGCACCAAGCCTGTGATCGGCTATCTGCACACCGGCATGGAAAAAACCGGCGAAGAGCTGATGTACCAGCAAGGTTCCACCAACGTGACCCGGATGGACTATCTCTCGCCATTTTTCAACGAGGTCGCTTACTGCCTTTCTGTTGAAAAGTTGGCCGGCATTGAGGTGCCCGAGCGCGCAGGCTGGATAAGGATGCTGATGTGCGAGCTGAACCGCATATCCTCACACCTTTTGTGGCTCGCGACCAACGGCGCTGACCTGGGCGCGCTCAATATGCTCGTTTATGGCTGGCGTGACCGCGAGCTACTGCTCAGCTTTTTTGAAAAAGTGAGCGGCTTGCGGATGAACCACAACTACATCCGCCCCGGTGGCGTGGCTGCAGACCTGCCCGACGGCTGGCGCGACGACGTGGCGGCGATATGCGACACGGTGATGAGGCGGATGGACGAGTACGACAACCTGCTCACTGGCCAGCCGCTGCTGCAAAACCGTATGAGCGGGGTCGGCGCCCTCGACGCCAGCACGGCTGTCGGGCTCGGGCTGACCGGGCCGCTGCTGCGGTCGACGGGAGTGGCGTACGACGTACGACGGGATTACCCGTACCTCTACTACGACGATGTCCGCTTCGACGTGATCGTCGGCACCCTCGGTGACTGCTGGGACCGTTTTGCGATACGTTTCAACGAGATCCGCGAGTCCGTGCGGATTATCCGCCAAGTCGCCAAGGCAATGCCCAATGGGGACTACCGGGCCCAGGACAAGAAGGTCACCCCGCCTCCCCGGAACCGCATCAACGAGTCGATGGAAGCGCTCATCCATCACTTCAAGCTCTTCACGGAGGGCTTCCGGGTGGCTCCCGGGGACGCCTACGTGCCGGTCGAGTCGCCAAGGGGCGAACTCGGCTGCTACATAGTCTCCGACGGCACGTCTCGGCCCTACCGGCTCCACGTGCGGGCACCGTCGTTCGCGAACCTGCAGGCCTTGGCGCCGATGGCGCGCGGGGCGTTCATACCTGACGTGATCGCCTGCATATCCAGTATCGACCCGGTACTGGGGGACGTGGACCGTTGAGCACAGTTCTGGGACTCGATTGGGCCCAAAGCGGGCTCCTCGGCAAAGATCGATAGACGTGGCCCGGCTGAACGACGACAACCTCGTGCGAGCGCGAGAACTGATCGCTTTGTACCCGGTCAAGCGCTCTGCCCTCATCCCGGTCCTGCACGTCCTGCAGGAGCAGGACGGCTACTTGAGCCCCGACGGGCTCTCCCACGTCGCCGAGTTGTTCGACCTCACAGCTGCTGAGGTAAGGGGCACCGCGAGCTTCTACGACATGTTCTTCCTGGAACCTGTAGGCCGCTACGTTGTCGCTGTTTGCACGAACATCGCTTGCATGCTCGCTGGGGCCTATGAGCTCCTCGACCACATCGAAAAGCGCCTCGAGATCAGTGCTGGGGGCACCACGGCAGACGGCTCGTTCACGCTTGAAGATGCGGAATGCCTGGCACTTTGCGGCAACGCCCCATGCCTCACGGTCAACTGGCGCTACTTCGGGGATATGACCCCTGGGCGTTGGGAAACACTGGCTGAGGATCTCCTCGCCGGTCGCCTGGCAGACGAGGTACCCCCCCACGGAACACTTTGCCGGGTGCGGCGTGCCGTCGGGCTGCCGGCAAGCGCACCCGCCGCCAGCGACGCCGCGGGTGCGGGCCGCTCCGCGGCTAGCAAGGGGGCCGCTCAGGGAAGCGCCAAGCGGCAGGTCCCAGCGGCGCTCGACAACGCCGGCCACCTCGACCATGCCGGGCACGAGGTGCAACTGGCTACCTCCCGCTCCACCGCTGCAGTGGGCAGCACCCTCGCTCCCGGCGGCTCGCCTCGTGAAGCGGCAGGGGAAGGCGAAGCGACGGGAGACGCGCAATGACAACCACCGGTCCCACGGGCGCCAAGCTTGGACCGTACGTGATCAGCTCCCGCTTCGGGCTGAGGCAGAGCTGGGGCATCGAAGCGTACCTTGCCCACGAGGGGTACGAGGGTCTGCGTAAGGCCCTCGCGATGACCCCTGAGGACGTCCACCAGGCAGCGCTCGCCTCGAGCATCCTCGGACGGGGCGGGGCGGGCTTCGACGCTGGCCGCAAGTGGGGGATGCTGCGCAAGGCAAAGCCTAATTACCTGGTCGTCAACGGCGATGAGAGCGAACCGGCCACTTTCAAGGACCACGCGATCATGGAAGGGGACCCGCACCAGCTGATCGAGGGCATTCTCACGTGTGCTTATGCCACCGGCGCCGACCAGGTGTTCCTGTACGTGCGCGGTGAGATGGCCCTCGCTCATGAGCGCCTCCAGGCGGCCCTCAACGAGGCCTATGACTACGGCGCAGTGGGCCGGAACATCCTCGGCTCGGATTTTTCGGTCGACATCGTCATCCACCCCGGCGCTGGCGCGTACATATGCGGCGACGAGACAGGGATGCTCGAGAGCCTCGAAGGAAAGCGCGGCTACCCACGCATCAAACCCCCTTTCTACCCGGCGGTAATCGGCCTGTACGGAGCTCCCACAGTCGTGAACAACGTCGAGACGCTTTCCAACCTCCCGTGGATCATGCGCAACGGCAGCGATGCCTTCTCGGCCCTGGGCGAAGGCCGTTCCCGGGGCACCAAGATATTGTCGCTCTCCGGCCATGTCCGCAGGCCGGGGAACTACGAAGTCGAGTTCGCCAAGTTGACGTTCCGGGACCTTATCTATGACGCCAAGCTCGGTGCGGGCATCAGGGAGGACCGCGGGCTCAAAGCCATAATCCCCGGTGGTGCCTCGTCGCCTTGGTTCGGGCCGGACCACCTGGACCTGTCGCTCGCCAATGAAGCGATCGCCGAGGCCGGTTCGATGGTCGGTTCTGGAGCTATCACGATCATGGACGAGACGACCTGTACGGTCCGGGCCGCGTGGCGGATCACTCGCTTCTTCCATAGGGAGTCCTGCGGCCAGTGCACACCGTGCCGGGAAGGCTCGGGCTGGGCCGAAAAAGTAATGCGCCGCATAGAGGACGGCGAGGGCAGGGAGGCCGATCTCGACCTTCTTATGGACATCTGCGACAACATTTCACCGGGGGTCGTCTGGCCGCCCGCCCAGACGACGATATGCCCTCTCGGGCCTTCGATCCCGAGCCCGGTAGCGTCGGCCATCCGCCTGTTCCGCGGCGAGTTCTTGGACCACATCCGCCAAGGCCTTTGCCCCTTCCCACCTGACCGGTTGCAAACGAGCCCCGCATATGCCTGACCCAGTGCCGCCCAGCCAGCAAGTCAGCCCCGCCGCCGTCACCGGCGGCACCGGCACGCCGATAGAACCTCACGTCGAGCCCGAAGGCGTCACCATCACCCTCGACGGGCGCCAGGTGACTGCCAAGAAGGGGGAGATGCTCATCGCAGCCGCCGAGCGGGCCGGGACGTACATCCCCCGTTTTTGTTACCACCCCCGCATGAAGCCGGTCGGCATGTGCCGCATGTGCCTCGTCGACGTGAAGGGCCCGAGAGGCTCGAGCCTGCAACCCGCCTGTTTCATCGAAGTCGTTCCGGGTATGGAGGCTGTGACCGACAGCCCCAAGGTGAAAAAGGCCCAGGACGGGATCCTCGAGTTCCTGCTTGTAAACCACCCGCTGGACTGCCCCGTATGCGACAAGGGTGGCGAGTGCCCGCTGCAGGACCAGACCATGGCTTATGGGCCGGGAGAAACACGCTTCGTAGAGGAAAAGCGGCATTGGGACAAGCCGACCCCGCTCTCCCCGCTCGTGCTCATCGACCGCGAGCGGTGCATCCAGTGCGCCCGCTGCACGCGCTTTGCCGACGAGGTCGCCGGCGACGCAGGCATCGATTTCGCCTCGCGCAGTGACACGACCGAAGTTGCAATTTTCCCCGGTGAGCCCTTTGTCTCCAATTTCAGCGGCAACGTCGTACAGATTTGCCCTGTAGGCGCGCTCCTGGCGAAGCCGTACCGTTTCAAGGCGCGGCCTTGGGACCTGGAACAGGTCGAGACCACGTGCACGTTGTGCGCCGTCGGGTGCCGGACCGCTGCGCAATCAAGCTCGGACGAAATAGTACGTTTCCTCGGGGTGGACAGCGACCCGGTCAACTGGGGTTGGCTCTGCGACAAGGGCCGTTTTGGGTTCGAGGCTCTCAACAGCCCCGAGCGGACCGCTCACCCCTTGGCGCGCCGTGTGGCTGACGCAGTGGCTGGGACAAACGGTTCGGGCGGCAACGGGAACGCGAGCAAGGAGCTAGTACGGGTCAGTTGGTCCGAAGCTTTTTCGGAGATCGCCAGCCAACTGGCCGGGGTCGCGGGTGACGCCATCGGCGTCATCGGTGGCGCCCGCCTGCCCAAC
>Ga0182024_10019038_pt1 | contig 12705 bp, 11 predicted proteins | sample P32metaG_FD_120480 | JGI IMG/M metagenome (GOLD analysis project Ga0182024, IMG submission 120480) | Permafrost microbial communities from Stordalen Mire, Sweden - P3-2 metaG (Illumina Assembly) | ecosystem: Environmental > Terrestrial > Soil > Wetlands > Permafrost | place: Sweden: Stordalen... | reverse complement strand
GAGCGTCTGCTCGCGGAGCAAATGACGGCCTGGCACAACGGCGTGACGTGGTCGACCTACGTCACGGTCGGCGGCTCGGGGGTGCTGCTCTGTGCGATGATGTTGATCGCGTGGCTCGCGTCTCGCGACTTCCGCGCCCGTGAGGCCGAGGCGTGGCTGCGCCGGGTGCAGATGGCATTAAACACACAGGTGCAAGGCGACCTGCGTGTTGAGTCTCTCGGTGAGAAGATCCTCGGCGTGCTGGTGGAGAACCTGGACGCCCAGGTCGGCGCGGTGTATGTGACCGAAACGGGTGAGCGGCTGCGCCGGGTCGCGGCTCACGCGCTCGAGCCGTCGATGGAGCAAGGCGCGACGCTGCGACTCGGCGAGGGGCTCACCGGCCAGGCAGCGAAGGAGAACCAGGTGGTTCACTTGCGCGACTTGCCGGAGGACTACCTGCGCGTCACGTCGGCGGTGGGTCGCACGAAGTCACGCGAACTCGTCATCGCGCCCGCGAGCGTAGACGGTACGGTGTACGCCGTCGCGGAGTTTGGATTTCTGCATAGGGTCGACCCGACGGAGATCGAGGTCTTGGGTCGCGTGTCGGAGATGATCGCGATCGCGATCCGCTCGGCCCGAGATCGTAGCCGGCTCGAGGAGCTGCTCGAAGAGACCCAGCGCCAAGCCGAGGAGCTCCAGACGCAGCAAGAGGAGCTCCGCGTCTCGAACGAGGAGCTTGAACAGGGGAGCCACACGTTGCAGCTCTCGCAGACCCAGCTCGAGAATCAGCAAGCCGAGCTCGAACAGATCAACACCCAGCTCGAGGAGCAAACACAGTCTCTCGAGCGGCAACGCGACGAACTGGCGCTAGCCGGGGCGGAGCTCCAGCGTGCGAGTGTCTACAAATCCGAGTTCCTCGCCAACATGTCTCACGAGCTGAGGACACCGCTCAACAGCACGCTGATCCTCGCCAAGCTGCTCTCCGACAATCGCGAGGGCAACTTGAATCCCGAGCAGATCAAGTTCGCGCAGACGATCTCCTCCGCGGGCAATGATCTGTTGACGCTCATCAACGACATCCTCGATCTGTCGAAGATCGAAGCCGGCAAGCTCGACGTTCGCCCGGAGTCGATCACGATCGCGCGCCTCGTCGACGACCTCTCAAACATGTTTCAGCCGATCGCGGCTCAGAAGCAGCTCGATCTCAAGATGTCGATCGAAGTAGGCGTACCGCCCGCAGTCGAGACCGATCCGACGCGACTCCTGCAGATCCTCAAGAATCTGCTCTCGAACGCGATCAAGTTCACCGAGCGCGGCGGGGTCTCGCTCGTGGTCGGAGCTACGGACGGGGGCATTCAGTTTGACGTGCGCGACACGGGCATTGGCATTGCGGAAGATCAACACGAGCTGATCTTCGAAGCGTTCCGTCAGGCCGATGGTGGGACCACCCGCAAGTTTGGTGGCACCGGTCTCGGCCTTTCGATCTCGCGCGATTTGGCACGCCTGCTCGGTGGCGAGTTGCACGTCGAAAGCACACCGGGACGCGGGAGTACGTTCACGTTGTCGTTGCCATCGCGATATGCGGTACATGACGCAACACCAGCGCCGCGCCGCCCCGCGGCTCCGAGCCCACGGCGCGAGCCAGGCGCAATTGCTGCCCTAAGTGGCCGTCCAACACCGGCGGTGGATGATCGCGACCGGCTTGAATCGACGTCTCGCTCCCTTCTCATTATCGAGGACGATCCGGCCTTCGCGCGAATCCTCTACGATCTTGGCCACGAGCTCAAATTCCAGGGCCTGCTCGCGGCGACGGCCGAAGACGGTCTCGCCATGGCGAAGCGGTACCGACCAAGCGCAATCGTGCTCGACGTCGGGCTGCCGGATCGCTCGGGCCTCTCGGTCCTCGATGCTCTCAAACGTGATTCGCTGACGCGGCATGTCCCGGTCCACGTGATTTCGGCCTCGGACCATGCAAGGACCGCGCTCGAGATGGGCGCGGCCGGATATGCACTCAAGCCCATCGAGCGCGAACAGCTCCTCGAAGCGATCAAACACCTCGAAGCCAAGGTCACCCAGAAGCTCCGCCGCGTGTTGATCGTCGAAGACGATCCCGTCTTAAGAGAGAGCACGGCCCGCCTACTCGCCTCCAACGACGTCGAGACCGTCGCGGTAGGGACTACGGCCCAAGCCCTCGAGCACCTCGGTGCCACGACCTTCGATTGCTTGGTCCTCGATCTGTCACTTCCTGATCGAAGCGGGCTCGAGCTACTTGGAGAGATGTCTCGCGGAGACCAGTACGGCGTACCGCCCGTGATCGTCTACACCGGCCGTTCACTGTCACAAGACGAGATCCACGAGCTCGAGCAGTTCTCGAGCTCGATCATTATCAAGGGAGCGCGCTCCCCGGAGCGCCTGCTCGACGAGGTTACGCTGTTCTTGCACCAGGTAGAGTCCGAGCTTCCACCGGAACGCCAGCGCATGCTCCGCGACGTTCGCGACCGCGAAGCCGTGTTCGAGGGCCGTCGTATCCTCATTGTCGAGGACGACGCGCGCAACGTGTTCGCCGTGACGAGCGTACTCGAGTCCAGGGGCGCCAAGGTCGAGATCGCGCGCAACGGGCGCGAGGCGCTCGAACACTTGCGCCAGCACCCCAGCGTCGATCTCGTGCTGATGGACATCATGATGCCGGTGATGGATGGCCTAGAGGCGACCCGGGAGATCCGCAAGCAGCCCCAGTTTGCCAAGCTGCCGATCATCGCGCTTACGGCCAAGGCGATGATCGACGATCGGGAGAAAAGCCTAGAAGCCGGTGCGAACGACTACATCGCCAAGCCGATCGATGTCGACAAGCTCCTATCCCTGGCCCGGGTGTGGATCCGCAAGTGATGGACCAATCGATCCGCGACGTCGAGCTCGGCCTCCTGCTCGAGGCCATCTACCTCACGTACCACTATGACTTTCGGAGCTACTCGGAGGCATCGATCAAGCGCCGCGTCAAGACGGCACTCGTCCACTTCCATTGCGAAACGATCTCCAGGCTCCAAGAGCGTGTACTCCGCGAGCCGAAACTGTTCACCGAGTTGCTGCGCTTCCTTACCGTTCAGGTGAGCGAGATGTTCCGAGACCCGACATACTACCGCGCTCTTCGGGAGACGGTGGTCCCTTATCTGAAGACGTATGCGGCGCTGAAGATCTGGGTCGCGGGATGCTCCACTGGAGAGGAGGCCTATTCGCTCGCGATCGTGCTTTACGAAGAGGGGCTTCTCGACCGCACCTTGATCTACGCGACCGACATCAACCCGGAGAGCCTTTGCACGGCCGAAGAGGGGGTGTATGAGACTGAGCGCTTCACAAAGTTCACCGAAAGTTACCGGCTTGCCGGCGGCCGAGCATCGCTCGGCGACTATTACTCGGCCGCCTATGGAGGAGCCGTGCTCGACCGCAGTTTGAAGAGGGCGATCATGTTCTCCGACCATAGTCTCGCGACCGACGCTGTGTTCGCGGAGATGCACCTCGTGTCGTGCCGCAACGTGCTCATCTACTTCGAGAAGGAGCTCCAGGAGCGCGCGGTCGGTTTGCTAAGCGACTCACTGTGCCGCAAGGGCTTTCTCGGTCTCGGGCTCAAAGAGACGCTGCGATTTTCCCAGCACGCGGCGGCGTTCACGGAGCTCGTGCCGGACGCTCGTATCTACCAAAAGATCTAGATGAGCGACATCGAAGCCATCGTAATCGGAGGATCGGCGGGGGGGCTCGACGCGCTGCTCTCTATCGTGCCTGCGCTGCCCGAACAGGTGTCGTGCCCGATCGTCTTCGTGCTTCACCTTCCACCCGCGCAGCCGAACCTCGTGCCGGAGATCCTGTCTCGGGTCTGTGCGCGGGCCGTGTACGAAGCCGAGGACAAGATGCCGCTCTGCAACCAAACGATATACGTCGCGGCGCCGAACTATCATCTCCTGATAGAACGGAATCGCTCGCTGTCACTATCGATTGACGAACCCGTCCATCATTCGCGCCCGGCGATTGACGTGCTGTTCGAGTCGGCCGCCGACGCCTACGGACCGGCGGTGGCCGGCCTCGTGCTCTCCGGCGCGAACCAGGATGGCGCGGAGGGGCTTTGGCAGATTCGGCAGGCCGGTGGTGTGGCGATCGTCCAAGCCCCAGCGACGGCGTCTTCTCCGATGATGCCCGAGACGGCCATGCGGCGCGTCGGACCCTCCGCCCATGTGGTCCGGCTCATGGACCTCGGAGCCTTCCTCGCTAGGCTCGTCGGCGCTAAGACTCGCGGTGGGGACTTGCTGTGATGACGTCCGAACCGATCAAGTTTCTTGTCGTCGACGACAAGACCGAGAACCTGTTCGCGCTCGAGGCGATCATCCGCCGTGAGGGTCTCGAAGTGCTCCTGGCGCGATCGGGATCCGATGCCCTCGAGCTGTTGCTCGTACACGATGTGTCGCTGGCACTGCTTGACGTCCAGATGCCCGTGATGGACGGCTTCGAGCTCGCCGAGTTGATGCGCGGGGTTGAGCGAACCAAGCGCGTGCCGATCATCTTCGTAACTGCCGGGATCCGTGATCCGCAGCGCGTGTTCAAGGGCTATGAATCCGGCGCCGTCGACTTCCTGTTCAAGCCGATCGATCCGCATATCCTGAAGAGCAAGGCGGACGTGTTCTTCGAGCTGGCGCGCCAGCGCCGGGAGGTCTCGCAGACGCTCCGTCTCAACGAGATGTTCGTCGGCATCCTCGGACACGACCTGCGGAACCCGCTCGCTGCGATGATCATGGGCACGGCGTGGCTCCAGCGACAGATCGCCGACGAAGCCCAGATGCATACCTTGCGCCAAATGATGGCGGCGGGACATCGCATGACCGAGATGATCGAGCAGCTCCTCGATCTGACCCGCGCCAGGCTCGCGGGTGGGCTCGGCCTCTCGCTGGTGCGCAAGCATCTCGATGTCGGGGAGCTCGTCGAGCGCGCCGTCGACGAGCTTCGCGCGACGAACCCGGACCGCGAGATCGTGATCGAATCCGATGGCGATTGCACGACGTGGGGCGATCCCGATCGGCTGCTGCAGCTGTTCTCCAATTTGGTCGGCAATGCACTCCACCACGGGACGCGAGGGGCCCCCATCTCGTTAAGCATCGCCGGCGGCGAACGCGAGATCGTGATCCGGATCCGCAATGGAGGTGTCATCCCGCCCGAGCTATTGCCGGCGATCTTCGAACCGTTCCGTGGCCGAACCAACAGCTCATCGCGACCCGGCGGTCTCGGTCTCGGGCTTTTCATCTCCCAGCAGATCGTGACGGCACACGACGGCGACATCGGAGTCGAATCGCTCTCCACGAGCGGGACGGTCGTCTTCACCGTGCGCCTGCCGCGCCGGCGCGATCACGTCGCGCAAACGAATACAGCCGAGTGACCCAATGAAGGCCGGGGATGTTATCATTGGAGTGCTGGCGGCAGTTGGGATTGGCTATTTTTGGTACATAAACAGGCTCGCGGCCATGACGCGCGACCCGCGTCAATATGAACTTGGTGCGCTCATGATCGCTGCGTTCGATGAGAAGCAATTTAATTGGGGCTGGACAAAAGTTCGGCAGTTTGTGGACACTGAGTATGCCCATCTATCCTTTGGGCAACGTCAGACGCGGCTGCCCGTGCAGAATTTCCGACGCCTGTTCCGGCGTCAGTTCCTCCATCCCGAAATCTTCCGCTTCCGTCAACGTTGCGATCCTCGCTATCCACGAAATACCTTCTATTGCGCGGCGATCCGGCGGCGTTTTTCAAAATCCTGCAAGCTCACCGCGACATGGCCCCTCAGCCGCCCGTCAACGGCTTGGGCGATCAGGTCAGGCTTCTATGCCGGGGTCGCGTCACCGGGAATATAGAACAGCAGGTGAACCTGCGGCAGTGTTTTAATTTGAGGGTGGTGATCTGAACCCCGCGACAGCCCAGCCAACGGCCGCAGGACCACGCGCTGCCCGCCGCCGACTTGAGGGCGGCTCTGATCCGTGAAATGAATCAGCCAACCGCAAACCCAGGATAAAAATGATGAAGTACAATCGCCTCGGCCGCACCGGCCTGTTTGTTTCCGAGATCTGCTTCGGCACCATGACCTTTTCCGGCGAGAACTGGCTGGGCGGCATGATCGGCAATACCGGCCAGAAGGAAGCCACACATCTGATCGAGAAGTGCTTCAAGGCCGGGGTCAATTTCTTCGACACCGCCGATGTCTATTCCGTCGGCCAGTCGGAGATCATCACCGGCCAGGCGATCCGCGATATCGGCGTACCGCGCAGCCAGATCGTGCTGGCGACCAAGGTGTTCGGCCGTATGGGAACCGGCACCAATGACGCGGGCGCGTCGCGCGGCCACATCATGGACGGTGTGGCGAAAAGCCTGGACCGGCTGAAGATGGATCACATCGACCTTTACCAGATTCACGGCACCGATCCGGTGACGCCGGTGGAGGAAACCATGCGGGCGCTCGACGATTTGGTCCGCCAGGGCATGGTGCGCTACATCGGCGTTTCCAACTGGACTGCCTGGCGCATCGCCAAGGCGAACGGCATTTCCGACAAGCATGGCTGGAACAGGATCGAAAGCCTGCAGGCCTATTACTCGCTGGCCGGGCGCGAACTGGAGCGCGAACTGGTGCCCTTGATGCAGGAAGAAAAAATCGCCTGCCTGGTATGGTCGCCGCTGGCCGGCGGTTATCTGTCAGGCAAATTTTCGCCGGGTGGAGACGCCCAGGCCGAGGGACGGCGCAAGAATTTCGACTTCCCGCCCCTGGACAAGGCCAAGGCCGACGCGCTGGTGGCGGCGATGCGACCCATCGCCAAAGCACATGACACATCCGTGGCGCGGGTGGCCCTGGCTTACGTCTTGGAAAAGCCCTGGGTGACCAGCGTGATCATCGGCGCGCGGACCGAGGCGCAGCTGGACGACAATCTGGAAGCGGGAAAATTGCAGCTTGCAAAGGACGAGGTCGCCAAGCTGGACGATCTCTCCAAACTGCCGCCCGAATATCCCGACTGGATGTTGGAACGCCAGGGCCAGCAGCGCATGCCGCCGTCGAACGCCTGACACTCACAGCCTCCATAGCCGGGCCATCAGGACGGGCAAAACACGGTGAGGATGATGTAGGACTGCACTCACAACCGCAGTTGCAGAAGGGATCAAACTCGTATTGCCTGATTGCGGCTTTTTGGAAGTTGACTTGTCGGTACCCTGCCAGGCAATGAATTACATAAGACTCGATTACCACAAATCATTTGAGCAACCTCAGAGGGTTGCTGGCAATTAATCAGGATGTCTATGACAAACGGAGCAGTTAAATTCTATAATAGCGCCAAAGGTTTTGGGTTTATTACTTCCGATGGAGACGGCAAGGACGTATTCGTACCGGCAAACTCGCTCGTTTCATCCGGCATTTCTAACCTGAAGGCTGGTCAGCGGATCTCCTTTGAGACAGAACCCAGCGGCAAGGGCCCAAAGGCAGTCAATCTGAAGGTGCTTGCCGATTTGCAACCGCTTAAGGCGGTGAAAAAGCATCCAGCACTGCTAACAAAGGATGCTGGAACGCCGACGCTCACAATATTCCGCGACCCTGCTTCTGAGGAATCCGACATCGTGTTGGCCGCGGTTCGTGCCGCTGGTTATAACCCACGGATCATAGACTATCTTGCCACACCGCCAACCAGGGATGAGCTCAAAAATCTGACGATACTGTTACGCGGGGGCGATCAGAGCTTGGTAAGAAGATACGATCCTTTATTTCACGAGCTTCGTCTTGATGACAGATTCATAAGTGAAAATGACTTTTTGGCAGCAATTGTTGAACACCCGTCATTGATCAACGGCCCCATCCTAGCAACGGTTCATAAGGCACGCCGTTGCCTTTCCGAGAATGAGGTTAAATCCTTTCTGGGCATCGAACTGCCCGACGAGTCCCGCATGATGACAAAGCCGAAGGGGGTTCCTAAGCGCATTGCGGCTACGATAAAGGGCGACGTTGCGTCAGTGTCCGCCACGAAAGTGGAAAAAGTGGAAGAAGATTGCAGGGCTGAAAGGAAACGAACGAAGAAAGTTCGGGAAAAAAGAAAAGCCACTGTTCCAAAAGCGTCTAATCTGCAAACTAAGACCAAGCCGAAGACCAAGCCGAAGACCAAGCCGAAGACCAAGCCGAAGACCAAGCCGAAGACCAAGAAGACAACCACGGGAACGAAGTCGGCAACGAGAGTTGTGCGAAGATCGGTCAGAAACACACCCGCGCGTTGAGGAAGTGAGGGTCGACGGTTATTATGTCCGTCGTATTCTGCGCCTGGCTCTGTTTGCGCCCGACATCGTCGAGGCGATCCTGGATTGCCGGCGGCCGCCTAAAATGACGTTGGCGGTGCTGATGCGGCCATTTCCGGTGGGGTGGCAGGAGCAGTTCAGCGTGTTATTGCTGTAATTCCAGGTGCTCCTCGTCAGCCGGACCACATCCGGTTATCATTTGCCTGAAATAACAGTGCGAGCAAGCATGAGCAACTGAGCTTTCATCTGGACTTTACAGATGACTGTGCGGAAAAGCGCGCTGCTGAGATGCTTCAGCAGGAAGAGGCAGCAGAAGCCTAACGCTTCTTCCACCGCGCCGATGCAGCCGCGCTAGCAATCTCTGACCGTTGCGCGGGGGTCAGAGCCTTGGCGCGCGCCTTACCGCCCTTCTTGCCCCCTTTGGCTTGGGCTTTATGGCCAGTTTCCGGTTCTTGCCCCGTGGCAATCCGCATTACCATGACGGCATTCTGGGTTACGTCGGCGGGGCGCTTCTGGCCGTTAGGTCCCTTTGGCATGTAGCCTCTCATAGGCCGCGATAATGGCCCGCAGATTGCCCGCTTTGTGGCGGTATTCGGTAGCAGCGGCAGCGCTCAAGTCTATTTCCTCTGGGCCGCCGGCTGCTAGCAACCTTCGCGTTCCAGACTCAAATTCCACAGCCTTGGCCTCAAGCCAATCGGCCTGATCCAGGTAGGCAGCCAGCAGGGCGTTGAGGGCAGCTTGGGGCATGGCGGCAATCTAGGGAGGGCGGCTTACCCCATCAACCCCGGCCAGATTTCAAACCAGTGCCCCCAACCGAACCACAGATCCCTTAAACCATTGGTCTTCAGGCTCAACTGGGCGGCGCTCAACTGGAAATTGGGTAGTCTCGTTAGGCGAACTCGTCGGCTTTGGCGGGCCGATCACGTCGGCGGGGCGCTCTGGCCTTGGGGCGCCTCGGGGGTGGCCTCATAGCCCCCTCATTTGGGGCAGTGGCATTTGCGCCATGATACCGTAATTCAAGGGGACCCCACGACCGACCCTTCGGCTTGTGGCAATGGGACAAAAGACGTACAGAAGGGGCTGCGACGGTGTTTCGTCAGATGATGCACATAGTTGACTCTCCATACGCATGTGTGCGCCTGGCCGAGACAGCCAATACTCCAGACCTGATCATACTCCTCGCATCGCCAGGCAATCGCCTGGAGAAAACTTGATGCATTAGGAGTCGTCATGGCTACCGGTACCGTTAAATTTTTCAATTCATCTAAGGGCTTTGGGTTTATCGCGCCTGACGGTGGCGGCAAGGACGTGTTTGTCCACGCTTCCGCCCTCGAAGCGGCGGGCATGAACTCTCTCGCGGAAGGCCAGAAAGTGTCGTTCGACATCCAGCCCGACGCCAAAGGCGCCAAGGCGGGCAATTTGAAGGCCATCTAAGGCTTTTGCAAAACCGGCGGGAAGGCGAAAATCTTTTCGCCGCGGTCTGTCATTCTTTAAATAATGTCCGACCATCAGGGCGTGCCTGTTCTCTTCTTGCCGGCGCTGGGCAAAAGGGGCCAGCCAGCAACGATCCGAGCGTGTACTCAGGCTGGAAGACCTTTCTGCGCAATCACGCCGATGGCATTGCGGCGGTTGATTTTCTGGTTGTTCCGACGCTGACCTTCGAGCGCCTAGGCGTTCCCGTTGAGCTCGTCATGGAGGCCGCGCGCAACAATCCATTCCGATCTGGACGTCTTTGAATGCCGTTTGGACGACGGTACCTTCTCGGTAGGCTATCAGACCGTATGGCGTGTCTATATGCCACTCAGGAAGAAACCGTCCAACGATCCGACATTGGAAGTGTGGCGAATATTGCAGGCGCGAGTGCTGGCGCCTTGAAACAAACTCAGGCTTTTGCTTCGGCGATAATCGCTTCAGCCTTAGCGAACAGCGCTGGGTCGATGGATAGACCGGAAGCGCCGACATTCTCTTCAAGCTGTTCGGGCCTACTTGCGCCGACGATGGCAGCGGCGACATTCGGCTCGCGCAGCACCCAGGCGAGCGAAAATTGTGCAAGTGTGCAATTTGCTTTTTTCGCAAGAGGCTGCAACATCTGGACAGCCTCGAGAAATTCCGACTGCATTGAGCCCTGAATGAAGTGTCCCATGATATCGCTGCTGGCGCGCGAACCGACGGGCGGCGGCGAGCCTGGAAGATATTTCCCCGTCAGAACACCTTGCGCCAGCGGTGACCAGACGATCTGAGACACGCCCATTTCGCGGCATTGCGGGATAACCTTTTCCTCGGGTCCGCGCCATAGCAGGGAATATTGCGGCTGACTTGAAACAAAACGCTCCACACCCGAAAGCGCAAAAGCATTTGTGATCTGCTGCGGGGACCATTCGCTGAAGCCGATATAGCGCGCCTTGCCTTGGTGCACGACATCGCTGAGTGCCCGCATCGTCTCTTCGAGCGGCGTGTTGGGGTCATAGCGGTGGCATTGATAAAGATCGACATAATCAACGCACAACCGCTTAAGCGACGCATCGATCTGTTTGAGGATTTGCGCGCGTGAAAGCCCCATGTCGGTATCGCTCATGGGAAAGAACACTTTTGTGGCTAATATATAGCTGTCGCGCGGTCTGCCAGCGAGCGCCTCGCCAAGAAAGCTCTCGGCGGCGCCCCGGCCATAGACATTCGCCGTGTCAATGAAGTTGATGCCGAGCTCGAAGGCACGCCTTACACAGGCGGTGGCGCGTTCACGATCCACGCCGACACCATAGGTGAGCCAGGAACCGAGAGCGATCTCGGAAACGAGAAGGTCACTGCTGCCTAATTTGCGGTATTTCATTTTATTCTCCGTGTCGGACTGCTAGCTAGCGCAACCCGAGAATTACGATCTGGGTGATAGCGTCGACATGCGTTTTGACATTATATTTCTCCGGGATTTATACAGTCCGATCCGCTGATCCCAGTCGCGGTGCGCGATAGACTTGTTTTCCGCGCAGACCATCATGGGAATGATGCAATTCCAGCATGCGTTTCGGGGCGGCACGTAACGCTTCTGGTACTTTGTCACCGGTACTGGACTTTTCTGGCGTAACACCACCATCCGCCAGCCAGAGCGCGCCAGTAACGTAACTCGCCTGATCAGATGCCAGGAAGACAAAGATGTTCGCGATTTCCTCGGGCGTTGCGCGCCGGCCCAGGGGCACCATCGTGCCGATCGCTTGCTGCTCTTCTGGAAAAATCGGACTGTCGGGGCCGCGAGTCCAAGCGGTATCGACGGGGCCGGGGCAGACGCAATTGGCGCGGACACCATAGCGGGCCTGCTCCAGGGCAACACCTTTCATGAAGGCGTGCAGAAATCCTTTGGAGCCCCCATAGGGCGTGAACATGGGCGAGCCGTTCAATCCCGCTTCTGACCCAGTATAAACGATATTGCCTTGCGTCTTGCGCAGATGAGGCAAGGTGAACTTGGTCATCAAAAAAGCGGAACGAATATTGTTCCTCAGAGTGCTATCGAAATCCTCGATCCGGTAGGCATCGGTTTCGGCATTGGCGATGAAGACGCCGGCATTGCTCACCAACACATCAATCCGGCCGAAGCGACGTAAGGCGAGGTCCACCAGTGTCCGGGCGTCGCCTTCTTCCGCCAAATCGCCGAGATACATCTCCGCCTCGCCGCCTTTCGCGATGATGGTCGTCGCAACATCTCCAACTGGATCGCCGGGTAATCCGCCAAGAACAAGGCGCGCACCTTCGTGGGCAAATCGCTGCGCGATCGCTTCACCGATACCTGTTCCAGCACCCGTCACGATCGCGACTTTCTTTTCAAGCATCATGGTTTTTTGGCTTCTTCATGAGCCAGCATAATCAGGGAAAACAGATTCTAGACATTGATTTACCTCAAAGGAATACGCTAGCGGTTTCGCATGTTGCCGGCGGTCGCTTGTGAAATTGATCTTGGCGCTTATCTGTTGCGCCGATCACCGGTCAATGGACATGTGGCCGCAGTTAGCAACAAAATGGTTCAAAGGTGCAGGACTTTGCGCAGCGAAGCCTCGATCTGGCCACCGCAATAGGCCTCGCCATAGTTTCGCCGCGCCTTGGCGGCCAGCTTCACCAGCGGCGGCAGATCCGCGACCCTTCGCGTCAGGGCTGCCGTCGTCGGCGCGGTTTCCTCGAGGATCGTTTCGATCTGAGGGATGCGATCTGCCATGGTTGACCACAAAGTGGCTGTTACGACGTCGGCGATGCCCGGTACCTCGCCGCCCAGCAGGAAGCCGCTGTTTGGCTTCAGGCCATGGCGACGCCCAATCTCTTCCCAAAGCGACATCCACTTCTTTAGGCGTGGAACGAACTCCTCCCACTTCTTTTTTGTCCACATCTCGCGGCCGCCATCCAGGGTAATCTCGTCGATCACGTCATTGGCGTCGTTGACGATCTTGATGG
>Ga0182024_10019037_pt1 | contig 12705 bp, 8 predicted proteins | sample P32metaG_FD_120480 | JGI IMG/M metagenome (GOLD analysis project Ga0182024, IMG submission 120480) | Permafrost microbial communities from Stordalen Mire, Sweden - P3-2 metaG (Illumina Assembly) | ecosystem: Environmental > Terrestrial > Soil > Wetlands > Permafrost | place: Sweden: Stordalen... | reverse complement strand
TCATACGTGCACCGACCGGACGAAGGTGAGCGCCATGTTGAGCGGCACGACGGCGACGAAGAAGAGGTATCGGGCAGAGACGACGCCAGCGAGCGCCGCCGGTAAAGCGAAGACGGGCAGACCGGCGAGTGAGAGAAGGCTGGCGAGGCCGATGAACGCGAAAGAGACGAGGAAGGTTCCGCGCAGAGGTTGGGTGTTCAGGAGCGACGTTGCGGCGCGTCGCTCGTAGAGCGCGGAATGATGAAGGCGAATGGTACGGACGATGTGGTTGAGCGCCCAGAGGAGAGACGAGAGTAGGAGCGGCCAGAGTGGGAAGCTGGGCGTGAAGGATGTCGGGACGAACGGCTGGAGTGCGGGCATCGTTCGCAGGGTTGCGGTGGCGCTGATCAGGAGAGGCGCTGCAGACGAGCCGAGCAGCGCGGAGCTGAGAAGGAAGTCGATGGGGGTGTGGGGCGTGTTCCAGGCGGGGCGCGCGGGGACGAGATAGATGAAGGCGCTGGTGAGGATGCCTGCGAGGCCGAGCATGGGTGCGAGGAATTTGAGTGCGAGAAGGATGGCTGTGGCGAAGGGAAGCATATGAAGCGCGTTGAGCCACGAGGCGGCAGTAAGTGCGGTGAGTGCGCATAAGAAAAGGCCGAAGAGGAGAACTTCGCGGGAGAGCCAGGAGCGGCGCCACATCTTCAGGGCTCGCCATGCGTAGGCAGGACGGCCAAGGTGGAGGACGGAGATGTTGAGCGTGAAGACAGTGAGTGCGAGGATGAGCGTGAGCGCGATGGGACCGGCGTGGTGCGAGAGCAGCGCGGCGACCAGGGTGCCCGCGGAGAGTTGGATGAGAGAGGTCATCCAGACCAAAGACCAATGTGGGTGTTCGGGGTGCAGGGTTTCGTTGTCGACGCGTTCGAGTCTTGACGTCGCGCCTTCGGGAAGGGTGATGCGGGTCGTCGAAATAGTGATACCGGCGGAGGGCATGCCGGGGGCGTTGGCGGCGGCATAGTCGCTACGCCATTCCAGCTGATCGACGATCTCGATTTCGATGGCGCTTTCGGGGCAAGCGTTGACGCAGGCTGGCTCGAGACCGTCGGTGAGGCGATCGTGGCACATGTCGCATTTGCCCACGACGCCGCGTTCGGGGTTGAATTGCGGCACCGAATAGGGGCAGTTCCAAACGCAATACTGGCAGCCGATACAGGCGTCCGCCGAGTGGAGAACGATGCCGGTGATGGGATCTTTGGTGTAGGCGTCGACGGGACAGCCCTTGATGCAGTCTGCGCTAAGGCAGTGGTTGCAGCCCATGGAGAGGTAGAAGCGGTCGGTGTTGGGGTAGGTGCCTCCCTCGATCTCGCCGATGCGACGCCAGCGGAGGTCGGCGGGGTTGCCGTTCTGTTCATTGCAGGCGACCTCGCAGGAGCGGCAGCCGATGCACTTGGTCATGTCGAAGTGAAAGCGGTATTGCTCGCCAGGCGCAAGGGGACGATCGGGAATGAGAGTGGTCTTGATCTCTACCTTCGGCAGCGTGACGGGAAAGAATTCCAGGCCGTTCTCCGTCAGGCGCACGATCGAGTTCGGGGTATGCGAGTGCGCGAGTTCATGGAGTGGGAGCGGCATGATTTCCTTGTGGGGCGGGTAGCGGCCGGTAATGGCTGCTAGTAGATGTCGCGATGGTAGCGGTGCTGGTCTTTGAGCTGCAGAACATATTCGGAGGCGACTTCCTTGTCCAGGTTGCCTTGCTCCTCCGCGATAGTGTGAATGGTGTCGTCAACGTCCTTCGCCATGCGGGCGGCGTCGCCGCAGACGTAGATGCTGGCGCCGTCTTGCAGCCAGGACCAGAAGAGGGGAGCCTGCTCCAGCATTTTGTCCTGCACGTAGACCTTGTGCTCCTGGTCACGGGAGAAGGCGAGATCGAGACGGGTGAGGTGCTTGTCTGATTGCATTGACTCGAGCTCGTCGCGGTAGAGGAAATCGGTGCTGGCACTGCGCTCGCCAAAGAAAAGCCAGTTGCGGCCGGTTGAGCCGAGGGCGCGACGCTGATGCAGGAAGGAGCGGAAGGGCGCGATGCCGGTGCCGGGGCCGATCATGATGATGGGCGCGTCGGCTTGCTTGGGCAGGCGGAATTTTTTGTTGGGCTGGATGTAGATGGGCAGGCGTTCGCCCGTGGGAATGCGGTCGGCGAGGAAAGTGGAGCAGACGCCGCCGCGCTCGCGGTTATGGGAGCGATAGCGTACGACGGCGACGGTGGTGTGGATCTCGCCTGCGTGCGCGAGTGGGCTGGACGAGATGGAGTAGAGGCGCGGCGCGAGTTTGGGTAGCATGGCGACGAAGTCCGCGGGATCGAGAAGGACACCGGGATAGTCATGCAGAAGGTCGATGAGGCCACGGTCGTAGGTGTACTTTTCCAGATGAGACTGCTGTTCAGGAATGAGGAGGCGGGAGAGGCTGTGGCACTGGCCAATCGTTGCATAGGCTTCGATCATCTTGCGGGTGAGGCGCGTGATCTGAAGGTGGTTGAGGAGAGCGTCGACGAGCGTGGTGGCACCGGCGTGAGGAAGCTGAACCGGAACCTGCGGACTGAAGTTGAGAGTGTGCAGAATCTCTTCGACGAGTCGCAGGTCGTTTTGCGGGATGATGCCGCAGGAGTCGCCGGCCTCGTACTTCAAGGCCGAGTTGTCGATAGAGAAAGCCATGTGCAGCGTGAGCTTGCTGGAGACCTCGTGGGTGAGAGGTCGCTTGTCGACGATGGGGGCGAGGTAGGGATTAGTGCGCGTGTGTGCGGGCGCGATGGTGGATGCGACGGGAGACGACGGGGTTGAGGGGATGGCGGCAGCGGGTGCAGTGATTGCGGGGCGGGCGGTTACGATCTCGGTGAGGCGCGTGAGCAGCGTGCTCTGCCAGCGGGCGAAGGGTTCGTCGAGATCCAGATCGCAGTCGATGCGGTCACAGAGGCGAACACCGCCGAGGGCAAGGAGTTTCTGGTCGAGGTCGCTGCCGAACCTGCAGAACTGCTCGTAGTTGGAATCGCCAAGCGAAAGGACGCTGTAGGAGAGGTCGCCGTAGCGAGGGAAGTGTTCGAGGCAGAGCTGCTCGTAGAAGGGTTTGACTGCTTCGGGGGCTTCGCCTTCGCCGTAGGTACTGGCAATGATGACAGCGTAGCGCTCCGCGGCTAACGCGGCGGGGGTGTAACCCTCGAGAGATATAAGGGAGGCGATATAACCGTTAGCCTTGAGCTCCTTCGTGACCTTGCGAGCCAGGCCTTCGGCGGTGCCGGACTGCGAGGCATAGAGCACGGCGATCTTGAGTGAGGCTGTTGCCGGTGCAGGAGTGGCCGGAGCGGCCGAAAACAAACCCGCGAGGAGGCCGTTGAGCTAGCCGCGCTGCTCGGGTGTGAAGGGCGCGTTATCTGGGATGTAAGGAAGTGGCTGCATGGCTATGCGTTCTCCTGTTGGTTGCAGAACGACTGGAGCTCAGCGATGGTGTGGCGTCGCGTGAAGTGGAGGAAGGACTCGTTCAACTGCCGATGCTGGGTGTACGCGGTGAAGAGGCCGTATATTTTCTCGGGAAGGTCGGAGAAGCGGATGGCGGGAAGGAGTTCGCGGGCCAGGCCCTGGTCCTGATCCGCGCCGCCGCCGATGAGAACCTGGTAGCCCTCTTCGCCGGAGACTTTGACGCCGAGGAGGCCGATGTCGCCGATGTAGTGCTGCGCGCAGGAGTGGTGGCAGCCGGTGACGTGGAGGTTGACGGGCTGCTCGATCTTGAAGCGGCCGTCGAGCATGTTGGCGAGAGTGACCGCGTGGGTTTTGGTGTCGGTGGCAGAGAAGCGACAGCCTTGATTGCCAGTGCAGGCGACAGAGCCGCTGAGAACTGTGCCAGCTTTATAGTCGAGCCCAGCGGCGGTGAGTTTTTGCTTCACGGCCTCGATGTGCACGGTGGCGATGTTGGGGATCAGCAGGTTCTGCCAGACGGTGAGGCGGAGTTCTCCGCTGCCGAAGCGGTCGGCGATCTCGGCGATGGCGCGCATCTGTTCGACAGGAAGGCGGCCGACGGGGATGGAGACGCCAATGTAGTGGAGGCCGGATTGCGACTGCGGGTGGACTCCGATGTGCCCGTCGCGGTCGATGGAGCGGCGGGGTTCGCACTCGGAGGCGGCAATCCGGATGAGAGGGAAGGCAAGAAGCTTTTCGGTCTCGGAGAGGAACCGGTCAACGCCCCAGCGGTCGATGAGGTACTTGAGGCGAGCCTTCTTGCGGTCGGTGCGGTCGCCGTGCTGCGTGAAGACGCGGATCATGGCGGCGGCGACGGCGACAGTTTCATCGGAGCGAAGGAGGAGACCGCAGTCGGTGGCGAACTGGCGATGGCCTGTGATTCCGCAAAGGAGGACGCGGAAGTAGATGCCCGGCGGAATGCTGCGGCCTTCGTTGACCTCGACGGCGATGAAGCCAATGTCGTTGGTGTCGGCGACGACGGAGATGGCGCCGCCATTATCGAAGGCAACGTTGAACTTTCGCGGGAGCTCGTACATGTCGTTCGAGTTGGAGATGTAGTTTTGCAGCGCTTCGGCAAGGGGAGCGACGTCGATGAGCTCCTGGGGGTCGAGCCCGGTGATGGGGGAGGCGGTGATGTTGCGGATGTTGTCTGCGCCGGAGCCGCGGGATGTCATGCCGAGGGCCTGAATGCGATTGAGGACGCGGATAATATTTGTTGGTGCGAGCTCGCGGATCTGGAGGTTGCTGCGCGTGGTCAGATCAGCGCGGCCGGAGCCCCAATCTTCGGCCATCTGCGCGAGGCCCTTGAGTTGGTGTGTGGTGAGGATGCCGCCGGGGATGCGGAGGCGCAGCATGAAGGAATCCTGTGTGGGGGCGACGTGGAATAGACCGAAATACTTCATGCGGAAGCGGTCTTCTTCGGTGGGCGGCTGGTTCCGGTTGGAGTACTGAAGGAGCTTGTCCCAGATGGCAAGGGGGTTCTGCTCGTGCTTCCAGCGTTCTTCCTTGCACAGGTCGGAGAGCGGAGTGCTGAACCAGAACTCCTCCTCCTCGACCGTTGCCTGGTTGGGAAAACCGGAGGTGGGGTCGCAGGTGATCAAGCCAGCGGCGGTGTGGCCGACGAAGGGGGTGAGGCCGCGATGGGCGATGCCGGCGAACAAGCCCTGAAGGTAGCCCTTCTGCTCGATGGTGAACTCTGCCGAATTGATTACGGTGTTCGTGTCCATGCCGAAGATCCTCTCGAAGCGACACGTCGTGCGCGAGGTGCGGACGGAGTGTTCTTGAGCGCCGCCAATCTAGGGACAGACGAGCGAGCGCAAACCGTAGTGCATCGCAGCGACAATCCCCGGATGGGGCTGCGAAAGGAATACGATTGGGCTCTTCATGGAGCTTGGGATGAACTGGATCTGCGGCCTCAGACACGTCATGGTGTCGAGACTTGGTGACGAAGTATCCGCGACAGACGCTCCGTTGAGCAGAGCTTAGCGCGAATCGGCCCGAGGTGCAAGCGGAATTCTTTGGACATCGAGGAAATGCAGGGGCGATTGCAGATGTGTCGTGTCTCAAATATTACCGTCATACCGCAGACGATTCTCTTCTCCATTTGCTGGTACTGACCGGAATCGTTGTGTTTTTAAGCTGTTGCACGTCATGTGGAGTTTCTCTTTGTTTCGCTTGAGAGTTGCGTCTAGAATCAGAAAACGGTCTTCTTCTTGAAATTACTCGTTCTGAATTAGCTGCGCTGCGATGGTTGCCGTGGCTGAGGCGGGAGGAGAAGATCACAACCAGGACCGAACGGGAGAGGGAGGAAGCGTGGCGCATGCAAGCTTCAATGGACTTCGTGTACTCTCGCTCGAATCTCGCCGCGCGAACGAGATAGAGAAGTTGATCCGCACCTATGGCGGAGAGCCCATCGTTGTGCCGGCGATGCGCGAAGTGGGGTTGGAGTCCAATCAACAGGCGCTTGAATTTGCGGCGAAGCTGCTGGAAGGCAGTTATGACCTGGTGATCTTTATGACGGGCATGGGTGTGAGGGCGCTGGTGGAGATCGCGCAGACCCGCTTTGACCGCGAGGAGTTTCTTGCCGCTTTACGCAACGTGAAGATCGCGGCCCGCGGCGCAAAGCCAAGCACGGCGCTACGCGAGTTGAAGATACCGGTCCACGTAATGTCGGAGGATCCGAGTACGTGGCATGAACTGCTGAATGCGCTCGAGGCAACTTTTGGCGATTCGCTGCGAGAGATGCGCGTGGCGATACAGGAGTACGGCGCATCGAATCCCGAACTGCTGGCGGAGCTGAGCAGCCGAAGCCGCGAACTAACTAAAGTGCCGGTGTACCAGTGGGGACTGCCGGAGGATCTGCAGCCGCTGCGGGAGTGCGTGCTGGGTGTGCTGAACAGCATCGTGGACGTTGTTCTGTTCATGACAGCGGTGCAGGTGATCCATCTGTTTCAAGTGGCGGAGCAGATGGGAATGCAGGACGAGCTGCGCGAGGCATTGCGAAAGACGGTGGTCCTGTCCATCGGCCCCAGGACATCGGAAGAGCTGTCACATTATGGAATAGAACCTGACTTCGAGCCGTCTCGACCGAAGATGGGTTTTCTGGTGAACGAGGCGGCGCAGTATGCGAGCAGGCTACTGGAGAAGAAGCGCAACGGCGAGATCGAAGCCGTGGTCTCTCACCCTATGTCAGCTGAAGAAGCGAACCGTGCGGAGAAAGCCAGTGTGCGGCGAGTGGCTTCGTCGACATCGACGATGGCCGGGTTTCGCGACGGGTTGGCCCAAATGGATTTTCTGCACGAGATCAGCAGTCGTATGGCGGCGGCTGATTCGCTGCATCTGGTGCTGGATCGAATTGTTGGCTTTATCACAAGCGTCATTCCGTGTGACTCGTGCTTCATCTATGTGCTCGAAGGAGAGAGCCTCACGTTGCGCGCCTCAATGAACCCACACGCCGAACTGGTCGACCATATTGGCATGCAGATCGGACAGGGTGTTACAGGCTGGGTCGCGAAGCATCGACAGCCGGTTTCTATCGCCTCCGACGCATCAAACGATCCACGTTTTCAAGCATTCAAAAATATCCCAGAGGACCATTTTGAGGCGATGTTGTGCACGCCGATTCTGTGTGCGGGACGGGTGGTTGGTGTCATCAATCTGCAGCATCGCATGTCGTACCGGCACACGACGGAGCAGGTTCGACTGTTGTCGACGCTGGGGTTTCTCGTTGGCGCCGAAATTGAGCGGGCGAGGTTGGAGACAGAGAACGCGCAGCTTACAGGGAGACTAGAGACCCGCAAGGCAGTAGATCGCGCGAAGAGCGTTCTGCAGCGCGACCTGTCCGTCAATGAAGAAGAGGCTTATCAGATGATGCAGCGGGAGAGTCGGCAACGACGCAAGTCCATGCGAGAGATCGCCGACGCGATTCTGTTGGCAGAGGATCTGAGACGGGTGCGGTCGACGAGTTGACGGTTACACGTTTGTCGGCTGTGCTTCTGCTCCAGTACAGTTGCTGCATGACGACTCCCGCGTCCTCGCGTTTCGATAAGATTGCTGAGCGTGAGAAGGGGCTACATCGCAGCCTTTCCGCCGGGCAGCTTTCGATGATCGCCATCGGCGGCGCCATCGGCACGGGTCTCTTTCTTGGCTCCAGGTTCGCCATTGGATTTGCCGGACCCGCGGTGCTCCTCAGCTACTTCATCGGTGCTGTCATCGCGCTTCTGCTGATGGGTTGCATGGCCGAGATGACCGTCGCCCACCCGACCTCCGGCTCCTTCGGTGCATGGGCGGAGTTCTACCTGTCGCCGCTCTCAGGCTTCCTCGTGCGCTACGCCTACTGGGCCGGCGTGGTCTTCGCGCTCGGGACAGAGATCACGGCTATCGCGGTCTACATGCGTTTTTGGTTTCCTTCCGTGCCCGGCTGGTTCTGGATATTCGGCTTCACCCTCGTGCTTGTTCTCGTGAACGCTTTCAATGTCAAATTCTTTGGCGCAGTCGAGTACGGCTTCTCTGCTTTGAAGATCTCGGCTATCGTGGCCTTCCTGATTCTGGGCGCGTGGGTTGTCTTCTCGGCGTCCCATTATGTCTCAGCAGATCACGGCATGCCCATCGGTTTCTCCAACTACACTGCCTTCGGCGGGTTCTTTCCGAAGGGCATTTGGGGCATGTGGGTCGCGGTGCTGGTCTCGCTCTTCAGCTACTTCTCGATTGAGATGATCGCGGTCGCGGCCGGCGAGGCGAAAGACCCGCAGCGAGCCATCGTGCATGCTTTCCGTGCCACCATGTTCCGCTTGGTTCTTTTCTATCTCCTCACCCTTGCGCTGGTGCTCGCCATCGTACCGTGGAACGTCACGGCCTCCGGTGCGACTCAGTCGCCCTTCGTCACCGTCATGATACGCACCCATATTGCCGGCGCAGCCGGGGTCGTCAACTTCGTCATTCTCATCGCCGCTCTCTCAGCCATGAACAGCCAGCTTTACATCACGACGAGAATGCTCTTTTCGCTCTCCCGTGCCGGCTTCGCGCCTCGCCGCCTGGGCGTGCTCACACGCAGCGGAGTTCCCATCGCCGCGCTGCTTGTTTCGACCCTTGGCATCGGTCTCGCGGCCATCCTCAACGCCCGCTATCATGACCGATCCTTCCTCCTCATGCTTGCAATCTCGATGTTCGGCCCGATGTTTACCTGGCTGATGATCTTTCTGACCCATCTGAGCTTTCGCCGACGTCACGCACATACGAAACTCTCCTTCCGCATGTGGGGTTATCCCTACACAAGCCTGCTCGGCGCAGCGTTGATGTTCGCCGCACTTGTAACTACGCTCTTTACCCGCGAGTTCCGCCCCACCTTGATCTACGGCATTCCGTTCCTGCTGGCGCTTACTGCGGCTTACACGCTGCGGCGCGCCCGAACTGTCGTCATCGCCCAGCCACTCCTCGAGGAAACAGAATCATTATGAGCACTCTCACACACCGGCCTGCCTCCGACGCGCTCTCGCAAGATCCGCTGCTCGTCTGGCGCAAGGAGTTTCCCATCCTTGAGCACACGACGTACATGATCAGTCACTCGCTCGGACCCATGCCTCTCCGCGCCCAGACCGCGCTGCGGCAGTTCACGGACATTTGGGCAACTCGTGGCATCCGCGCTTGGGATGAGGGTTGGTGGGAGATGCCGGTCACCTGCGGAGATCTCATCGGCCCCATCATCGGTGCGCCAAAAGGCCGCGTCGTCATGCATCAGAACGTCTCCATCTGCCAATCCATCATTACCTCATGTTTCGACTGGAGCGGACCGCGCAACAAACTCGTCACCGACGGCTTGAACTTTCCCTCGAATGACTACATCTACCATGGGCTCGCACGACAGGGCGCAGAGATTGTCTCCGTCGCCTCGCCCGATGGCATGACCGTTCCGCTCGAGCGCATTCTCGAAGCCATTGACGAACGGACACAGCTCGTCAGCATCTCGCATGTGGCCTTCCGAAGCTCATCCCTGCAGGATCTCGCCGCCATCACGGTACGAGCACATGAGGTCGGCGCGTACATCGTGGCCGATCTCTACCAATCCGCAGGCATCGTGCCGCTCGATGTCACCGCGCTTAACCTTGATTTCGCCACCGGAGGCTCGGTCAAGTGGCTGCTCGGAGGACCCGGTGCCGGCTATCTCTACGTTCGCGCTGATCTCGACCTGAAGCTCCACCCCATCGCCACCGGTTGGGCCGCCCACGCGCATCCCTTCGAGTTTGTCGAGGGACCCATCGAGTACGCTCCTGACATACGCCGCTTCCTCAACGGCACGCCGAACGTCCCGGCGATGTACTCCGCCCGCTCCGGTTACGAGATCGTCAACGAGATCGGCGTCGCCGCTATCCGGGCCAAGTCGCAGCGCCAGACCCAACGTCTCATCGCGCTCGCGGACGAGGCAGGTCTTACCGTACGCAGTCCGCGTGACTCCACAGCCCGCGGCGGCACCATCATCCTCGACGTCCCGAATGGTCGAGAGGTCACCGTGGAATTGGGTTGTCGCCAGATCTTAGTTGATTTTCGTCCCGGCGCCGGCATCCGAATCGCACCCCACTTTTATACTTCCGACGACGAGATTGCCCACACCATCCACGAGCTGCATTCCATCGTCAATCCCTGACTTCCCCCTGAAGATCGACCTCAGGAAGACCGGATATTCGGAAGTTTGCGGTGGGTCACCCCCTCCCCCCTGGGGGTACCATGGTGTAAGTCTATTTTTTGCAATAACATACCAAATATAGTATCGCTAAAATATTCTAAACAAATGGGTTACAGGCAAATATTAGGGAACAAAGGAGATACCGTCATAGTAGTGCTGGCGATCTCGAGGTTCCTTGTGAAATGTCTATAGTTCTATTTTAGCGGATGGGGCGGAACTCAATGGACATCGTCTATTTGGTTTAGGTTCAAGGGTTTAGGCGATTTGGGGACTTGACATGCGTTTTTGCTGAGCAAATTGCAGAAAGAAAAGACAAAGGGGTCGGCTACTGTTGCCGACGCGCCTCCGGCGCTGGTATTTCCGGACCTTGCAAAAGCATAGCGACGGCGTACAACAAGCAACTACGAGATGCGGGGGTCTCTCCACTGCGGCGGCAAAAGCGCCGCCTTCGGTCGAGATGACGCGGGTTTGTGGTGGATTGAGGAGACAGCCAACAACAAAAGAACTTTCACAGATGAGACTGCGCGGCTCCGGTCGAGATGACACATCGATCTATGTAATGAAGAGACAGGACACTGGTAAGAACAAATCCCTAGCCGCCGGCGATGGCCCCAATGATCAAAAGGGGTTCCGCACCTGACGCGACCTCTTTCGGCAACGGCGCGTCAGGCGGCTCGTGCGACAAGTCTTCCTCGCAGGCGAAGAACCGCAGAAATGGGCGCCGCTGTTGCGTGACCTGGTCGCGGATCGTCCCACGCAGCATCGGATGGGCGGCCTCAAGTGCATCCAGCACCGAGCGCTGCGTAGGCTGCCCTGCAACGTCGAGCGTCACCTCGCCGTCGATGCGCGCCAGCGTCCGCAGATGAGGCGGCAGCCAAACTCGTATCATGGCAGCGTCTGGACCTCGACAGAGAGGACCGCCGGAAGGTCCCTGACAATGGGAGCCCAGCTATCTCCCGCGTCAGGCGAGGCATACACTTGCCCGCCCGTGGTTCCGAAGTACACCCCGCAGGAATCGAGCGAGTCCACGGCCATCGCGTCGCGCAACACGTTCACGTAGCAGTCGCTCTGCGGCAGTCCCTGCGTCAGCGCCTCCCACTCATTTCCACCGGTGCGGCTGCGATACACGCGCAGCTTCCCATCCGGAGGATAGTGTTCCGAGTCGCTCTTGATCGGCACGACGTAGATGGTCTCCGGTTCGTGCGCATGAACGTCGATCGCGAACCCGAAGTCGGTGGGCAGGTTCCCGCTAACCTCGTGCCACGACTCTCCGGCGTTGTCGCTGCGCATCACGTCCCAATGCTTCTGCATAAACAGCACGCCCGGACGTGACGGGTGCATCGCAATGTGGTGTACGCAGTGGCCCACTTCGGCAGTCGGGTCGGGGATGTATTGGGACTTCAATCCCTGATTGATCGGCCGCCACGTCTCGCCGCCGTCGTCGGTGCGGAAAGCTCCCGCGGCTGAGATGGCGATGAATATTCGCTGCGGATCCGCCGGATCCAGAATGACCGTGTGCAGGCACATTCCACCGGCGCCAGGCTGCCAGCCGGGGCCGGAGCCATGGCCTCGCAGACCCGAAAGTTCCAGCCACGTCTGTCCGCCGTCGTTCGAGCGGAATAAAGCGGCATCCTCCACTCCGGCGTAGACCGTCTCCGGGTCGGTCAGCGAAGGCTCAAGATGCCAGACCCGCTTGAACTCCCAGGGGTGCGGCGTGCCGTCGTACCACTGGTGGGTGCCGGGAACGCCGTCGTAGGTGAACTTGTTCCCCACCGGCTCCCACGTCTTGCCTCCGTCGTTCGAGCGCTGAATCAACTGCCCAAACCAGCCGCTGGACTGGGACGCATACAGCCGGTTCGGATCAGCCGGTGATCCCTTGACGTGGTAGACCTCCCAGCCCGCGAAATGAGGGCCAGCAACCTCCCATTTTTCACGCTTTGCATCCGACGTAAGGACGAAGGCGCCCTTCCGTGTACCTACCAGTACCCGTATTTTGCTCATGCCTTGCTCCTTCCTCGGCTTCGCGCATCCATATCGACAACGCCATCAATAGAACACTCTTGCTGTCTCTCTGGCAATGCCTGATTTCCATATTCCAGGCGGCGAAGCGGTGCTCTGCTCGTCGACCGCACTGTGCCGATGAGGCCGTGAGTCGCTTCAGCGAGATGACGTACTTTTGAGTGGGTTCGACAGAAGAACGGACAACTGCAACCAGGCCGTTGGTGGATTACTGGGGGGCGCGGGGGGCGAAGTAGCCTTTTTGGGCGCGGACGTTGTAGCGGCCGCGGCGGTCGGTAGCCTGGAGGTAGATGGTGCGGAAGGAGCCGTCCGATTTAAGGTCCGCGGGGCGGTAGACGAGGTGGTACTGGCTGCGGAGCTCCTCTTCGATGTTCTTGAAGCCGATGGCTACGTCCTCAAGCCTAGTGGGGTAGAAGGCCTGGCCGCCGGTGGCCTCGGAGATGGCTTTGAGGACGTCGTCGCCCTTGTCCTTGCTGGGGCTGACGTTGGTGCTGATGGAGTAGACGATGGTGTCGGCGCGCTGGCACATCT
>Ga0182024_10019036_pt1 | contig 12705 bp, 8 predicted proteins | sample P32metaG_FD_120480 | JGI IMG/M metagenome (GOLD analysis project Ga0182024, IMG submission 120480) | Permafrost microbial communities from Stordalen Mire, Sweden - P3-2 metaG (Illumina Assembly) | ecosystem: Environmental > Terrestrial > Soil > Wetlands > Permafrost | place: Sweden: Stordalen... | reverse complement strand
TCGTCGATACGTTCGCCGAGTGCAGCAGCGCTGCGACGAGCTAAGTTCTAGCCGGCGCTGATTCACGAGCCCCACGCCAAGTTCAAGCCGCGGCAGCGAAATGTCCGTTGCGATAGTCAGCGAGCGCCTGCTCAATCTCCTCGCGTGTGTTCATCACGAATGGCCCGTACTGCACGACGGGCTCGTGCAGCGGCTTGGCCGCCAGAAGGAGTAAGCGCACCCCATCGGCTCCAGCTTGCACGCGCACGCCATCGCCGTCAGACAAAACGCCAGCCGCTCGCTGCGGTAGCGGCGCTGTGGCGACGGCCGGACCGATGTGGGCGCTGCCTTCATAGGTGTAGAGAAAGGCGTTGTAACCCGCGGCAACTGGGACGTTGAACTCAGCTGCGGCCGGCAGGCGTACGTCGAGGAACAGCGGATCGGTGCTGAGCTTGTCACCGCGAGTGTTGACCGGGCCGCTGGTGGCGTCGCCGTCCAGCTCGAGCGTGCCGGCAATGACCTTCACTTCCCCGTCCTGCGCTAGCTTTACGCAGGGGATCTGGGCACTGGGAATATCGCGATAGCGAGCAGGATTCATTTTTTCCCTCGACGGGAGGTTTACCCACAGCTGAAAGCCGCGCATGCGGCCTGCGCTCTGCTGCGGCATTTCGGAATGAATGATGCCGCGCGCCGCCGTCATCCACTGCACATCGCCAGGACCAAGGTCACCGCGGTTACCGAGGTGATCTTCGTGGCGCATGTGGCCATCGAGCATGTACGTGACGGTCTCGAAGCCGCGATGCGGATGGGCGGGAAAACCGGCGATGTAATCGTTTGGGTCATCCGAATAGAACTCATCTAGCATTAAGAACGGATCCACGTACAGCCCGCGTTGGCTACCAAGGCTGCGGCGCAACTTGACGCCCGCGCCATCCGAAGTCGGTGTCGATGGAATGATTTGGACCAAAGTGCGCATATTCATCTTGAATCTCCGTTGAGAATTTCATCGAACGCTCGCCGGTGGGAATGTCAGTTCACGCTGCATTTCTGTTGAGCGGCGCGTCATACGCGGCCAGACGTGCAATCTCAGCGACGGCTTTGGCCAGCCCTGTCTCCTTGCTCTGCGGGCTGATTGCAAGGCCTTCGGCATAGACAAATTCGACGTCAGTCATTCCGAGGAAGCGCAGAAAGTCACGCACATAGCTGGTCTGCGTGTCCAGCGACGTGCCGGCATAGAGGCCCCCGCGAGCGGCAAACACGTATACCTTCTTGCCGGTGAGCAGGCCCACGGGACCCTTATCGGAGTATTTGAACGTCACGCCGGCGCGCGCGATGTGATCGAAGTAGGCCTTCAACTGCGAGGGCACGCCGAAGTTGTACATAGGCAAGCCGAATACGATCACGTCCGCTTGCTCCAGTTCGTCGATCAGCGTGTCGGAGTAGGCCACCATCGCGTGCTGCGCAGCGCTGCGCTCTTCGGGCTTAGTGATAAAGGCGCCGAAGCGCTCGGCATTTAGGTGCGGCACGGGCTCGGCCGCGGCGACGTCGCGCACCACGATCTTGGCGGCGGGATAATTCTCGCGAAACGCGGCCACAAACTGATCAGCCAGTCGGCTCGACTGGCCGCTGCTGTTGTAGATGCTAGCGTTGACCTGGAGCAAGGTGGTCATGGGTGCGATTTCCTTCAAACTAGATGTAGTGACGTACTTTTCCTCTAGCTCCTTTATAAGTATTTATTTATTAGATAAAAAGTAGAATAATTAGCGCATACCTATCTGTTAATTAGATACATTATGATCGATCCCCGCATCTCCCTGGAGCAGTGGCGCTCCCTCCTGGCCGTGGTGGATGCCGGGGGCTATGCGCAAGCCGCCGAGGCGCTCCACAAGAGCCAATCGGCCGTGACCTATGCCGTGCAGAAGATTGAAGCGCTACTCGCGGTGAAAATATTCGAAGTGATCGGCCGCAAGGCCCATCTGACACCGACCGGCGAGGTCCTATACCGGCGCGCCAAAGCCCTAGTGGAAGAAGCCGGCTTGCTGGAAAGAGCTGCGGGAAGTCTTGCGGCGGGCTGGGAACCAGAGCTGCGATTGGCGGTAGAAATCATCTTCCCCACTTGGCTGCTGTTGCAATGTTTCGCGCGTTTCGCCGAGGAGCAGCCGCAGATGCGCATCGAGCTCTACGAAACCGTGATCAGCGGCACTGAGGAAGCGCTGGTACAGCGCAAGGTTGATTTGGCCATCTGTTCGCAGATACCACCCGGCTTCGCCGGCGACCCGCTGATGCGGATTCGGTTCATCGCCGTGGCACACCCGCAGCATCCGTTGCACCAGCTCGGGCGCGAACTGACCATGCAGGATCTGCGCAAGCAACGCCACCTGGTGATTCGCGACACCGGCAGCCAGCGCCGCAGTGGCAGCTGGGTGGGCTCGGAGCAGATTTGGACGGTCAGCAACAAGGCCACCTCGATCCACGCTGTTGGCATGGGGCTAGGATTCGCCTGGTTTCCCGAGGACACCGTGCGTGCCGAACTGGACCGCGGCGTGCTCAAGCCCTTGCCGCTGCGCGAAGGCGGCGAGCGTTGGGGTGATCTTTACCTCGTGTTCGCCGATCGCGACTACGCCGGTCCCGGGGCACTGCGGCTGGCGCAGATCATCCACAAGCACGTGGGGGAACAATGTCGCCAGCTTGAGCACGAACCGGCGCAGGCCGCTGGAGGCTCACAACCTGTCCCTGAACCGACTGGTCAGTAGCTCTCCCTGGTCTCACAACTATTTTGGAAATTTCATCAGCCGATCGTGTTAGCGAATTTTGATGGATAGTGTTATTTGAACGAGTCTACCTTTGTAGCGCGAGCGACCAGCCCGGAACGAGGGACCAATGTATGCCCAAAATCGACACCAGTGCCGTGCACGCACGCAAGGGTTCAAGCTACAGGTCTAACACTTAACCATTTGGATCGCGAAAATAGACCGATTGCACGAAGCCGTGATTTGCGATGCCGCGCGTTTCGATTTGCGACGATTGTCGCTTCAGACGGATCAGTTCAAGCATGTCCGGCGCAACCTTCAGCGCAACGTGCAGATCGAAATCGTGCTGCGCCTTGAAATCAAACGGGCAGCCGGGTGCCCGCGTCGTAAATGTCGTCGAAGCTACGATGACAGAGAGCACTCGCATAGGGTGGCTGTCGCCAAGCGGATTTCGATCGCTCAGCGCGTCCGCCGTTTCACCGGAACCGTGTAGCGGCGCGGTCCGGAAATTCCGCTCGGGAATTTCAGTAGCGGCTTCGCGCGGCCTTTCCACCCTTGTGCGCACCCCTGCTCTCCCGCCACAAGCCTAAGAAGGCATTCCGCATTATGGTAAGTGCCCTCGGCTACCGGCTCGACAACCGCTCACACCCATTCGCGGCCGACCATATTCACCGGTCGCGGCGGTGTGCGCCGATACGCACTTCCCACAGCTGCGACGTGCATCGCTGTGCGCGATGGCCTGACGTGTTGGAATTCCTGCCGATTTTGTCAAGCACCTATCGTGAGCCTATCGCGTAAGAGTTCTGTGCAATTGCGTAACGCTTCAAACCTGCCATTTCCTGGTCACAGCCCCCGAGCGCTTCGATGAAGCCCGTCCGCGCCGCAAACACCGCAGAGGATATTCTCTCCCTCACCGATCCGAGCGAGATCTGCGACAGGTTCCCACCGATTGAAACGCTGCAGCGCGATGCCTTCATGCAGGCAACGATCGGCATCGCCTTCGCAAACCGTGATGGTAGTTACCGTCACTGCAACGCGACATTTAGTTTGCTGCTCGGGTTCAGTGCGGCAGAACTCAACCGCCAGTCCATCACGAGTCTCACGCTGGTAGACGACCTTGAGCCCACCACTGCAGGGCTTGAGCGCTTGTGGGCTGGAAAAATAGACCAGCTGGACGTAGAGAAGCGCTGCGTGCACAAGGATGGGAGTGCGCTATGGGTCCGCGTCACCACCTCGCTCATTCGTCATGGCGAGGAACCCGTGTGTACGGTCGAGTTCCTGCGCGACATCTCTCCGCGCAAGAAGATGGCAGCCGCATTGTTGCAAAGCCGGACTTTGCTCGCTACCGCCATCGCTGAATTGCCGCACGCGCTCCTCGCCTGCGACGTCAACGGCGTGGCGACGAACTACAACCGCGCAGCGGTCGAGCTTTTTGGCATTCGCACTGAGGACACAATCGCTACGGGCGGCGCCGATCTGATCCGATCGCAGATTTATCGGCCGGGTCGGACGACGCCGATACCTCACGAAGAGTATCCGCAAGAATGCGCGTTACGCGGTGAGGACGTCAGCGATGTCGAGCTTGTGATGGTCACGCCGAGCGGTGCCGTGCGAACGACACTGTCCACCGCGCGACGGCTGGTAGGCCCGGCCGGTCAAGCACTCGGCGCCGTATGGATGGTTCAGGACATTACCGAGCGTCGCCGCGCCGAGCAGGAGTTTGATCACGTACACAAGCAGCTGCTGGTCGCATCCCGCCACGCGGGCATGGCCGAGGTGGCCACTAACGTATTGCACAACGTCGGCAATGTGCTCAACAGTGTGAATGTGTCTGCAAGTGTGGTTTCGGAGCGCATCAAGAAATCCAAGTGCGCCAAACTCGGTCAGGTCGCCGCGTTGCTTACCGAACACGCCAGCGGCCTCGCGAGCTTCCTCACGGGCCCGAAAGGTAGGCATGTGCCAGGCTACCTTCAGGAGCTCGCCGCGGATCTCGTCAGCGAGCGGGATACGGCTGTGTCCGAACTGATGGAGCTGCGCGGCAACGTGGAACATATCAATGAAATCGTCGCAATGCAGCAAAGCTACGCCAAGCGCGGTGGCCTAATCGAGACGGTGGACATACGCGGGCTCGTCGATGACAGCTTACGAATGAACGAGGGGGCTTTCAGCCGCCACGGCGTGAAGATGAACCGCGACTACGCAGACGTGCCGCCAATACCAGTCGACAGGCACAAAGTCCTGCAGATCCTGGTTAACGTCATCCGCAACGCCAAGTACGCCTGCGACGAAGCGCAAGGCGATGATAAACAGATCACGGTGCGGATCCGCTCGACGAATGGATCGCTGCTCGTCTCTGTCATCGACACCGGCGTTGGGATCCCCAAGGAAAACCTCGAGCGCATCTTCAATCACGGTTTCACCACGCGCGCTGATGGCCACGGCTTCGGACTGCACAGCAGCGCAATCGCGGCCAAAGAGATGGGAGGCACACTGCACGCAGAGAGCGCCGGTCCCGGGCAGGGCGCTGCTTTTACCCTGACGTTGCCGCTCGTCTCTGCGGAGTCCCTCGATGCAAAATGACCCTGAACTGGTCACCCATCGGGTCCTCGTCATCGACGACAATCCGGCGATTCACAAGGACTATCGTAAGATTCTCGTAGCCGATGACGACGTCCAGATCTCGGCAGCTGAAGCAGCACTGTTCGATGGGCTGCAGCCTGAGAGCGCGCGCCCGACCTTTTACATGGATTCGGCGATGCAGGGAAAGGACGGGGTTGAACGCGCCCGTGAGGCTCTCGCCGCAGGCCGCCCGTATTCGGTCGCCTTTGTCGACATGCGGATGCCGCCCGGGTGGGACGGGCTCGAGACGATCGAACACCTGTGGAGGGTGGATCCGGAAATACAAGTGGTCATCTGCTCCGCCTACGCCGACTACGACTGGCTGGAGCTCCTGGCGCGACTCGGCCATTCGGACAAGCTCATCGTCATAAAGAAGCCGTTCGAGCCGATTGAGATCCTCCAGTGTGCCAGCGCATTGAGCCGCAAATGGCAGAATGCCCGCGCACTCAGGAGTCACGTCGAAAGTCTCGAGCTGGTCGTCACCGATCGCACCAAGGGGCTTGAGGCGGCGAATCGACAGCTGCGCCATCTTGCTTCGCACGATGCACTCACGGGGTTGCCGAACCGTTTGCTGCTGGATGACCGTATTGCCCAGGCCATCGCCCAGGCGCAACGCAATTCCCATGAATTCGCGGTTCTCGTCATTGATCTCGATAGATTCAAGCTTATTAACGACTCCCTGGGACACAGGGCAGGCGACGATCTATTGCGCGAGGTGGCGCAGCGTCTCAGCAGCGCCGTTCGCGCCATCGACACGACGGCGCGCACGGGAGGCGATGAGTTCGTGATCCTCCTCGCCGGACCTGTGACGCGGGCAGAAGCGCTTGCGATCGGCAAGCGAGCGATCGAGGTCATGGAACCATCCGTGCGACTGCTTGGGATCGACGTCCACATCTCGCCCAGCATCGGCATCGCCTTCTTCCCCCAGGATGGGGCAAGCGTGGACGCACTGCTTGCGCGAGCGGATGCCGCGATGTACTGCGCGAAGGAGCGTGGCCGCAACAATATGCAGTGTTATGAAGAGGGCATGAGTTCGGCTACGCACGAACGGGTACGCTTTGAAAGCGACCTGCACGACGCGCTGCGCTTGAGGCAATTCGAACTGCACTATCAGCCGAAGGTCGACATGTCCACCGGTCGGATCAATAGCGCCGAAGCCCTGATCCGCTGGCGGCATCCGCAGCGCGGTCTGGTGCCGCCGAACGAGTTCATTATGATCGCCGACGAGTGCGGATTACTCGATGACATCGGTGAATGGGTGGTGTTTGAAGCCTGTCGCCAGGCCAAGGCGTGGCAGCGCGAAGGATTACGTCCCATGCGAGTCGCAGTCAACCTCGCCCCCTCGCAATTCCGGCTCGCTAATCTAGTCGATCAGATCCGTGAGGCGCTGGAAGCGACTGCCTTGGATCCGCAGTTCCTCGAGGTCGAGCTTACCGAAACCGCGGTAATGAGCGATCCAGAGTCATCGGTACGCATTCTGGAAGCTATCAGCCGCATGGGGGTTCTGGTATCGGTTGATGACTTTGGCACCGGCTACTCGAGCATGAGCTATCTTCGCCGCTTTCCGATCGACAAGCTCAAGATCGACCGCTGCTTCGTCGATGAGATGACTCGACGCCCAGAGGATGCATCGATCGTGCGTGCGATCATCTCTCTTGCGCACAGTCTCCATTTGAAAGTGGTCGCAGAAGGCGTAGAGACCCCAGAGCAACTGGCGCTACTCGCGCAGCTCGGATGCGATCAGTACCAGGGATTTCACTTCAGCGCGGCAGTGCTCCCAGAGCGATTCGCCGCCCTCGTAAGACAGGAGCCAGGAACCACCGAAGACGAAGCGGCGCAGACGCAAAGCAAACTTGCGATATTGGCGCGCGCAAGCGGCTAATAACGCAAGTCAGTGCGGTGCGTGCAGCCGAATGTGAACTGTCCGTTAGGTTGCGACACGTGATCCCCTGCCGATGCAACGGCGGAAGCACCCGGGCGATCGCCGGCTCGCGAACGCTCTTCGATCGTTGTGCGTTAGCCACAAGGCCCTTGGCAGGCAGCCGTTTATCCTGCCATTGATTTCCCCTGCAGACCTGCAAAAGGCGAATCCTGGTGCTCCTGATTGTCGCGTCGACGAAGCGATCGTCAGTCAAACCAGCAATCCTTCCGTGAAAGAAATCGCGTGACGTCTGGTCCATGGCTCTCTTGCTTTTTTAGAGAACTCGATCGCCTCGCGACTCCAATTCCGCAGTTGCGTCTTCAACATCGTCGACATCAAATTCGAGCCATGCCTGCGGAACTGGCGTGTTGTCTGGTCAGAAATCTTTGCCGAAGCAGGCCGATTGCCTCGGGATGCGCAGTGGCCCCAATTCAACACCCGGTACCGCAGGGTCACGCGACCGCATGACGGCAGCGATTGCAGTTTTGCGAGCGCCTTGACGATTCGGGCATGGGGCCGCAAAAACCGTGCAGACGCTCGGCCACACGGTGTTGCGTTCACGATGGATCAATACGCGGACGCGTGGCCTGAGGAGATCGCAGGTAGTGGAGGGAAGGTTGCGGAATTCCTCTTTGCCGCATCTGGTAGCAAAACGGTAGCAACCGATTCATGATCGACGTCGTTCCACCGCCTTCATCGCAGGGTGAGGCGGCAAATAATTCCGAGTAGTTCGCGAGAGTTCGTGGCAGCCCGCCAGCGTGAACTGCTCGTCATCGTGTCTCGGGCTGGTGCCGCTCGAGGCACACCTGTACGGCCTCCACAAAAGAGCTCACTGCGCCGTCTGTGTTGCCGACGTGTGCGGAAAGATCGGGCTGGATTGATATTCCCGGATGAAACACTGACACGATCCGCGCCTTTGGTAGAAGCTCCCGAATTCGGTCAATTGTTTTTTCCGGGTGCTCGCGTTCCGCGCTCGGGAAGGCACTGACGACATAGGCAATGGCTATAGCGGCCGGGTCCGCGTCTGGCGGTCGCGACCCTGCATCTAGATCCGGCATCGAAATATGGCGTGCATCCAGTCTCTGTTCGCGGAGCGAGCGTACTAGCAATTCGGCGGCAATCGTGTCGACGGTTGAGCCCATCCCCAGACACAGCAAGATCGAGCCGGGGGGTACAGCTACCGGACCCTGCCATCTTCCGGTCAACTGTTCACGATGCTGGCGCAGGATGAGCCCCGCGTTTTGATTGTCCAAGACCGTAGCGTGGCTGCGGCGCAACCGTCTGGGCTCGCCGCTGAGTGCGGACACGACTGCCACAAGCAGGTCACGCATCTTGATCTGCTGATCAAGGCTAATCGCACCGGCCTCGCGATCGAGAAACGCAAGGTGAAGTGCGGGCATCAGAACCTGGTCGCAATACGCTGCAAACGATTTATGTTTGAGGAAAGCCCGAGCGAACGCGAGGATCTCGTCGGCGTCCCCTGAGAGTGCCCGTTGATAGAACTTCTGGGGTAGCGTTAGGGTCTGCGTGTCTCCCAGCAGAAGGTCGAGGAAGTTCAGTGCCCGGGTGTGACGGCCTATCATTAGAAGGCATAAGGTCAACGGGGTCGACAGGACCAAGCCGATCGGGCCCCAGAGTGCGCTCCAAAAGATTGCCGCCACCACGACCGAAAGCGGTGAGAGGCCAGTAGCGTGACCATAGAGATTGGGCTCCACGGCTTGTCCGGCGATGAGCTCGACAACGATGAATAGCCCCATTGTGCAGATGCCGAGCGACCATCCCGGAACCACTGCGATTGACAGCGCGGTTGCCAGGAGCGCCGCGAGCCAAATCCCAACGTAAGGGACGAACCGCAAGAGTGTAGCCAAGGCGCCCAAAAGGATCGCCTGTGAAACTCCCAGAAAGGCGAGGCCAAGTCCAATGGCGAGGCCGACTCCGAGGTTGACGGCGAACTGCGATACGAAGTACCTCGAGAGTCGTTCGCCAGCGTCATTGAGGGCAACGGTCGTCAGCCGTATGTTGGTCCCACCGGCGACACGGATGAATCGGTCCCTCAGTGCTTCCTGCTCGAGCAACACGAACACCAGTACGACAAGCACAATCCCGGTGGATTCGATGGGGGCCCAGATCGATGCGAACACTTTCGCAACGATCTGCAAAGCGGAGGGGCGGGGTTGGCGCAACTCAACAGGAATCGGCGCCGTACTCGAAGTGAGGTCGTTTGTACCGGAGGTCACGTTTGGTTCGACGTTCATCGGATGGCTCTCGATGAGCCGACTGGCCTCGCTCGTTAGAGCATTGAACCGACCCACCGTCATTTCATCCAGGATGCGCAGCTTCTGTTGAATCGTTCTCTCGTACTGTGGAAAGCTCGAAGCCATGCGCAAGACCTGAGTGCCCAACACGCCGGCTGCTCCCGCGACCAACAAAGCCAAGGTGAGGACTGCAGAGAGCACTGCAGGGGCTTGGCCCAGACCTATGCGCCTCAGTCTGCGGACCAAGGGCGCGATCGGCAGGCTCAGCATCATTGCGACGGTCAAAGGGATGAGTACGTTTCGACCGACATAGAGCAGGGACAGCACCGTTGCGAAAGCGATGATGCCGATGGCACGGTCGCGTAACGAGCCGACGTCGGGCGCTTCGGGAGTGGCTCCGCGAAGCGAATCCGGGTTATCCCTATCCATATGTGAGTTTGAGGCCCATCTACTAGCCCCTATTAGATCAGATCTCGACGCGCTGGCGAGATGATTAGGGGAGAGTTTGGACGGCAACATTCAACGCGAGCGGCCGCGGGAGCCGCCCGAGCTACGTGCCGATGCGCGGTGCTTCAGCAACCAAACGCGAGCCGCGCTGCCCGGTGAGGTAGCTCCAAAACCGTTGGTTTTGAACTCGCCGACGATTCTACAGCTGTAGCGGGAACATCAAGTGGATGAACGCCCCAAACGATCCAGGGGGAAAATCCGGCCAACCGGATTCGCGACCGAGCATCTTCACAAGCGGCGAAGGCGACACGCCCGCTGTCCATATTACCGTACTGCGTTCGATCCTCTTGCCGCCCGCGACTGCGCCGCGCTCATCGATGTGCTCCACCATCGCGCCCGTGACGACCTTCACGCAAAGCTTCACCAGGCGCGCGGCCGCATTTTCCGCCAAGGATTCCGCAAAGCTTGGGTACCCGCTTGCCGCCCTCGAGCAGGAAAATCGACGTGTTCGCAGGGTTGATCCGTCGAAAGTTCGAGCGCAAGGTTGTCGTGGTCCAAAAGTCGCGGTCGGCGTTTATGTTGGAACGCTCGCTGAGAACAATAGGCGGCAAACCATGATCCACAAATTCGATGCAATTATAGTCGGTGCCGGTCAGGCGGGCCCTGGCTTGGCCGGCCGTCTGGCGGAGGCCGGGATGACAGTGGCCCTGGTGGAGCGCAAGTTGTTCGGCGGCACCTGCGTGAACACCGGTTGCACGCCGACCAAGACGTTAGTCGCAAGCGCGTATGCCGCATATCTGGCGCGCCGCGCGGGGGATTATGGCGTCAGCTTGGGAAGCACCGTCACCGTGGACATGAAGAAGGTCAAGGTACGGCAGGATACGGTGGTGCGCAATTCCAGGGAGGGCCTTGAAGCGTGGCTGACGAGCTTACGCAACTGCACGATCTATCGCGGCCACGCGCGGCTCGAATCAGCGAGCCAAGTGCGGGTGGGCAATGACTTGCTCACCGCGGAGCGGATCTTCCTCAATGTGGGCGGCCGGGCGAACGTTCCTGATCTGCCGGGTATAGATCAGGTGACCTACCTCACCAACAGCAGCCTACTCCAGCTCCAGATTCTACCGCGCCATCTAGTAATTGTCGGCGGTAGCTATGTTGGACTCGAGTTCGCCCAGATCTATCGACGCTTCGGGTCGGAGGTCACGGTCGTGGAAATGGCCGATCGCCTCGTCAAGCGCGAGGATCCGGAAGTTTCGGCCGGCGCCCAGGAGATTCTCGAAGCCGAAGGCATCCAGATCCGACTGGATGCGGAATGCGTTCGCTTCGCAGCTAGTGGCCAGGATGTACGCGTCTATGTCAACTGCCGCGATGGTGAGCCGGAGATCCTCGGATCGCACGTGCTTCTCGCTGTAGGCCGGCGACCGAATACCGATGACCTTGGGCTGGAAACGGCGGGTGTCGAGATCGACGAGCGCGGCTACATCGTTGTCGACGATGAGTTGCGCACGAGCGCGCCGGGTATCTGGGCGTTGGGCGACTGCAACGGAAAGGGGGCGTTCACCCACACAGCCTACAATGACTTTGAGATCGTCGCAGCCAATCTGCTCGATCAAGACAGACGTCGGGTCAGTGACCGGATACCCGCCTACGCTCTCTTTACCGATCCGCCCCTTGGCCGGGTCGGACTGACCGAGGTAGAGGCGAAGGCGGCAGGCAAGCGCCTGCTTGTCGGGTTTCGACCGATGACGGAGGTCCGACGAGCGGTCGAGAAGGGTGAAACACGAGGTTTCATGAAAATCCTCGTCGACGCTGAAAGCCGGCTGATCCTCGGTGCCGCGATCCTGGGGACGGGCGGCGATGAGGCGATCCACGGGATTCTCGACATCATGTACGCCAAGGCGCCCTATACGACTCTGCAGCGCGCCGTGCACATCCATCCGACGGTGTCGGAGCTGATTCCGACAATGCTAGGTGAGCTCAAGTCGCCAGCCGCCGTTGGAACTAGAGCTGATGTTTGAGCGCGGCGTAACGCCGCCATGATTCGATGAACTACAAAGCGCTTGTTATTCGGCCCGAGGGGCCGGGTCATCTGGATGTTACGTCGGCCGAGAATTCGCTCGCGGGATTGTGGATAATCCAGCACCGAGCACAACAGAGCACAACGAAACACGCAAAAGCCCGCAACCACTTGGCTAAGTACTGAGGTCACTATGACCTGGCTCCCGTTCCGGTTCTTTGCAGGCAGGACACAACACACGTGAGTTGCACTCTGGGATCGACTCTGAGGCAATGTTTCGCCTCTTCAAAGGCGCGCGTGGGTCAAGGCCGGCTTTCTAATCAGTCGTACCACGCCGGCGACTTACGCACTGTACTAAAGAACCCCATGCTGTGGCCGATCCACAGCTGCGCTCCGGTACGCCGCAGCAGTTCCTCGACTTTCTGGCGCGACTCAACTGTGCCCGTGGTCTTTTCCTCGTCCGGCATACGCTTCAGGTCGCGCTCTTCCGCATAGTGATACAGGTCGCCCGAGAGCACTACGGGTCCGGTGTTCTTGAGGCGCACCAGCAATGAACAATGCCCCGGCGTATGTCCGGGCGTCGCGATCACGACGACTGTCCCGTCCCCGAAGACGTCATAGTCGCCGTTGAGAAGCTTCGTCTTGCTGTTCTCGAGCGCTGAATACTGGCCGAACCAGGGGTAAGCGCGCGCTGCCGTGCTGAACATCTGGTCGCGA
>Ga0182024_10019035_pt1 | contig 12706 bp, 9 predicted proteins | sample P32metaG_FD_120480 | JGI IMG/M metagenome (GOLD analysis project Ga0182024, IMG submission 120480) | Permafrost microbial communities from Stordalen Mire, Sweden - P3-2 metaG (Illumina Assembly) | ecosystem: Environmental > Terrestrial > Soil > Wetlands > Permafrost | place: Sweden: Stordalen... | reverse complement strand
GAGCGGCTCCGCATGACTCGGGGCCGATGTGGGTCGCTAGCTCACATTCGTATGACTTTTGCATTCACTACACCTCGCCGGTTTAACCGGCGCACAGGAGAAAAACCGATGAAATTACGCCCGTCGGCTTGGACTCGATCGCTTCTCAGCGCCGCAGCTATACTACTCACAAGCCAGTGTCTCTTCGCGGAAGTTCTGGATAAGACCAAGAGAATTGGCGGGACGACTGTGCACTATCAGGTGGTGCTTCCGAACAGCTACGATCCAGCTAAAACCTATCCCGCCGTGCTGGCATTTCCGGGAGGTCCCCAGACGATGGACACCGTCGAAGGCACAGTGGAGCGCAACTGGCGCGAGCAGGCGGAACGGCTGGGTTACATCGTTATCGTGCCCGAGGCGCCTGACGGCGAATTGTTTTTCGACGGCGGCGACAAAGTCTTCCCGGAGTTTATCGTGAAGCTTCTGGGCGACTTCAAAGTGCTCGATAACAAGTTTCACATGGCGGGGGTTTCAAACGGGGGGCTGAGCGCGTTTCATATCGCGGCTTTGTATCCGCAATACTTCTGGTCTGTCACGGGGCTTCCTGGATATCTGATTGACGCTACTCCGGCGCGTGTTCACGCGCTCGCGAAGATGTGCATCAATATGTATGCGGGAGAGAGGGATACGGGGTGGCTTGAAAGTGAGAAGAAGCAGGCTACGCAATTCCGCGCGCTGGGGTATGCGGTCGAGCTCAACGAAGAAAATGGCCAAGGTCACGTCATGCGGACGCTCGAAGGCGACGGCGCGGCGCGGCTTTTTCGGCAATTCGAACAGGCGCGCTATGGTTGCGGCAAGTAGCGAGTGCAGGTGCTCGCGGACTTGGCAGTCTGATCGAACGTTTCGCTAAAGACCAAAATGGGAACTCCATCCGACAAAGCTCCATCCGACAAAATTGAACAGCGGCTTGCCCGCCGTGATTTTATGCGCGATTCAGGGATCGCCGCAGCAGGAATGGCGGGGCTTGCGGCGGTGATTCCTGTTGCGGCCTTTGGGCAGGCTGCGTCGGTAACGCAACCGGACGCTTCCAGTGTTGCGAACAAGACCCAGAAACCGACGGTTACCCAGCCATCCCTCAGTCGGCAGTTTGCCCGCTGGGCAGCCGGTCTTCGATTCGAAGAGCTGCCTCCGGCAGTGATCGATCGCGCAAAAGGGCTCACGCTGCACGCGCTCAGTTCCGTTCTCCTTGGCTCGCAATCTTTTGCCGGCCAGGAGGCCGTGAAACTGGTCACCGAGGAAGAATCCGGCGTGCGCGACGGCGCGACCATCATGGTGAGCGGCACAAAGGTAACGCGGAGCGGAGCCGCTTTTGCAAACTCGGAAATGACGCTCGCGGGTGGCAAGTGGGATACGTTCCGCATGCTCACGCATCCGGGAACGAGCATCATCCCAAGTGCCTTCGTGGCGGCAGAGACCGAAGGCGTTTCGGGAAAAGTGTTCATCACTGGTGTCGTCGCCGGATACGAAGTAATGGAGCGCATGGCCGCCGACTTCATTCCGACGGTGATGGCGCGCGGCTTCCACGCGAGCCCCGTGTTCGGAATTTTTGGAGCGGCGGTCGCGGGTGCGAAGGTGATGCGCTTCAACGAAGATCAAATAAATGACGCGATCGGCCTGTGCGTGAACCTCGCGGGTGGCAACCTTGAAAGTGGCGCGCTTCGCGAAGGGATTGCGGCGCGGAACGCCATGCTGGCGATCGCATTGGCCAAGCAAGGGCATCCGGGTGGAGAGGCGGTGCTCGAAGGCGATGCGGGCTTCTATTATGCCTACGCTGGCAACAACCACGGCGAGCTTACCTACAGCTTCACCGGCGACCTTCGCACCAGCCTCGACAAGATAACCGCCAACTTAGGCAACGAATGGATGGTTCTTGAAACGCTTTACCGAATTTATTCCATTTCCGGGTATAACCTCGCGCACATCGACGTTACGGCAAAGCTGTGCGAGGAGCACAACATTCGCTATGAAGATGTCGATCGCGTGGAAGCGGTGGTGAATTGGCTCGAGACCCAGTATCCGAGCCCGGCTTTTCCGACGCGGCGCGAAGACGCGACCACTCCTCCGAGGGCTGGAAACACGCGCTACTACACAGCTTACGGCGTGGTGAAACGCGGATTTCCGATGCTGCCAGGCACGCCCGAGCCGCCCGAAGTACTGGAGCTGATGAAGCGCGTCACGATTATTCCGTCGCACCAGATGCCGCTCTTCGCGCCGCGAATCACGATATTCACCAAGGATGGCAAAAGCTTTACGAAGCAAGCCACGGGACGCGAATTTATCTGGGATTTCGACCGGGAAGTGAGCCGTATTCGCGCCATCACTCCCGGCTTGCCCATACCGGCGGCGCAGTATGAGGAAGTCATCGCCATGTGCCGCAATCTCGAGAAGGAAGAACGCGCCGATCAGCTCATTCAGTTGACGCTTAGGAACGCTAGCGGCACGCGGGGCTAGAACCAAGTTTTGCGACGGTATTCCCGATACTCCGCGCCGAATTTTTCCTCGAGAACGCACGCTTCCTTTCTTGCGCGAATCACTTGTATCGGAACCAGCACAAGAAAGAATAGTAGCCAGAATGGCTTGCCGATCGCCAACACCAGCCCTGCGATCCACATCGCACCAAAGACGTAGATGGGGTTGCGAATCCTGGAATAAATCCCCTGCCTGATAAGAGCCTTCGCTTTTGGCTGTACAGAGAACGAAGTTCCGATTTGCACTCGTGCCGTCGCCCACAGAACGAACGCCAAAACCGCGAGGATCAGTCCGACCATCTGGCTAATTGACAACGGCCGGCTCACGCCGTACCAGACCAAGACAATCGTGCCGATGGACGAGATGCAAATGTGTGCAATCATGGTGCTCGAATTCGTAGGAACTGTGCCTCGCTCCGGCTCGCCAAGTTCGCATCGCGCAGCCTGCGTCATTTAAGAAAGCGATGTGGGCCCATCGAAATTCAAATTACACGCGCCGATCAACTGGAACTACATTGTAGCCTGTAATCAGGCCGCTGCTCGTCTTCCACGAAGCAAGCCGGGGCGGAATCGCCCACAATTCAATTAAAGAAAAGTTGCGATTTTAGGAATCGCGACGGCACTGATGTTCGCCAAACCATTCACGTGCGCATCAAGCGCCTGTTCTGGCGAGGTGTTTCTTATGGGAGGATAGCCATGAATCGTCATTGAAAAAAGTCCGGTGCCACGCTCGGTTCGTACCCCAACCGTGCTCCAATGTTTTCGTTTCTCGCGACACTTTTGGTCGCGCTCGGCTGCGTCGACGCGACGCCAGCGTCGGCGTCAAGTGATGGCTGCGAGAAGCTGACTCACCGCACGCTGAAAGACACGACAATCCACATCCGCATCCGTGGTTCCCGCCGCCGCTCCTGTGCCGGAGTATTGTAAAGTCATGGGGAACATACACGAGGATGACGTCCCTCCTGAGAAGATCATCGTCACACGGGACAAACGGCGCGTCGACCCCACCCAGATCGTGTGCCCATATCCGCAGACGGCGGTATACAACAGCGCAGGAGACGTGAACGTGGCCAAGAGCTACCGCTGCGAGGGCCGCGTCTGGTGGGATTTGGAGGCGATGCAAGGCGTTCGGAAGCCCCCGAGGGTAAGACGAAGAAATGAAGTCCTGGCGGAATTCGCTAAGACAGGACCTCGCCGAGAACATGAGGGCTCGTGCGACCGTGCGACGCGGTTGGTGCGGCGCCGCGGGGCTGCTACACTCGAATCGCCCCCAGGCGCGTGCCTCCATGGCAAGTTCCCAACCCATTTCATCTGCGCCGAACAAGAGAGCGCTGGTCGCACCGCTGTGGCACACGATTGTTCTCGTCGTCGTGATTCTGGGTATCGCTCTTCTGCAGAGTCGGCAGCCACATCAATTGGATTCGGTCCAGCTGAAGTCCCGGCTCCCGCTGTATGCCGCGCAGATACTGTTTGAGCTGATCCTGTTCGCTTATGTCTGGCTGCTGGGGTTGAGACTGACCGGCACGCCGGTTAGTGAGCTGATTGGGGGAAAGTGGGCTAGCTTGCGCGACATGGTTCAGGATATTCGAGTCGCCGTCATGTTCTGGATTGTCGTCGCGGGAGTTTTGCTGGTCCTCAACAAGGTTCTTGGCGAGAATGCGGGCGGGCTGCGGGCGGTGAAGGCCCTATTGCCGCAGGGGCCTCTCGAAATGGCGCTGTGGGTGGTGGTGTGCGTGACGGCGGGATTCTGCGAGGAGTTTGTGTTTCGCGGGTACTTGCAGAGCCAGTTTGTGGCGCTAACGGGGCGCGCGGAATGGGCGATCGTGCTTCAGGCACTGGTGTTTGGGGCTGGACACGGGTATCAGGGGATGAAGGGGATGATTACGATTGCCATTTATGGGGCGATGTTTGGGATTCTCGCGGCAATGAGCAAAAGTTTGCGGCCGGGGATGATTCAGCACGCGGGGCAGGATATTTTTTCAGGAATCGTGGGAAGCGCGCTCGCTCGCAAGAACTACTTCTGATGTGGAGTTGCGGCGGCAGTTACATCTTGTAGCGGCCGAGGTCTTCGTCGTTCAAGTTTTCAAGCCACTTGCGGAGTTCTTCGTTGGAGCTTTTCTCGGACACAACGCTCATTTTCGAATTTTTCAGGACTTGATCTTCGACGAAGATGGGGCAATCGAGGCGCAAGGCAAGGGCGAGGGCATCGCTTGGGCGCGAATCCATCGACATCATCTGGCCTTCTCGCTCCATCCAGATCAGGGCATAGAAGGTGTCGTCCTTCAGATCGGAAACGACGACCTTTTGCACGTGAACGTTCAGGCCGGTGAGCATGTTTTTCAGAAGGTCATGCGTCATGGGACGAGGGGTCTGCACTTTTTCGATTTCCAAGGCGATGGCGTTGGCTTCGTAAATTCCGACCCAGATCGGGAGTATTCCGGTGCCTTGGGTTTCCTTGAGCACTACGACCGGCATGTTGGTCACAGGATCCATCATTAAGCCCCGAATTTTGACTTCGAGTTCCATGGTGGCCTCTCCTGTGACTGCACGGCAACTGCTTCAACTGATTTCAACAGACCTGCTCGCCGACGAGACTGTTTGGGCCAGCGCGCGTGACTTTGACCTGCACGTATTGTCCCAAAAGATTTTGATGCGGCGAAGTGAAATTTAGCACACGGTTGCTGGTCGAGCGGCCGGCCCATTGATCGCGGGCCGCGTGACGCGTGTCGACGAGCACTTCGAGCGTTTCGCCGATTAGTCTTTCGTTGCGGGCCGTTTGAATTAAGCGCTGCCGCTCCTGCAGAACGGCGAGGCGGCGGCTCTTTTCTTCCTCGGGGATGGCGTCGGGCATGGTGCTGGCGGACGTGTTAGGCCGCGGGGAGTATTTGAAGGAGAACACGCCATCGTAGCCGACGGCATCGAGAAGGGTGAGGGAGTCCTCGAAATCCGCTTCGGTTTCACCTGGAAAACCGATAATGATGTCGCTCGTCATGCTGATCGGACGCCGGGCGGCGCGGACCCAGGATATTTTCCCGAGGTATTCTTCGCGCGTGTAGGTGCGAAGCATCGCGCGCAGGATGCGGTTCGATCCCGACTGCACGGGAAGATGGAAATGATCGCAAAGGGCGGGGATCTCGTCGACCGCTTCGACGATGTCGCGCGTGAAATCATTGGGATGCGATGTGGTGAAGCGCACGCGGCGGATGCTCGCGATTTCGGCAACGGCGCGCAGGAGGTCGACGAATTTCCAATCGCGCGGCGATGGATCGCGGTAGGAATTTACGGTCTGCCCTAACAACTGAATTTCGGTGTAGCCGGCGTCGGCCAGGCGGCGGGCTTCGGCCAGCACAGCTTCGCTCGGGCGGCTGCGTTCGGGGCCGCGGGTGTGGGGCACGACGCAGTAAGAGCAGGCGTAGTCGCAGCCTTCGATAATGGTGATGTAGGCACGAATCGGGTTGTCGCGGCGGGTGATTTCGGTTTCGAAGGTTTCGTCGGTGTCGAGGTCAAGGCCCATTACGCGGCGGCCGCCGGCTTCGAGTTGGGCCATCAGCGCGGGGAGTTTTTGATAACTCGCCGATCCGCATACGAGACTCACCCAGGGGGCGCGCTCGAAAATTTCCTCACCTTCCTGTTGCGCCAGGCAACCGAGCACTCCGATAACTTTGCCCATGTCTCGCGCGGCGGTGCGCCACTCTCCTAGCCTAGAGAAAACTTTTTGCGCGGCCTTTTCGCGAATGCTGCATGTGTTGTAGAGGACCAAATCGGCTTGGGCGGCGGACTCGGCTGGACGGTAGCCGCGAGAAAGGAGCACGCCCGAGACTTTCTCGGAATCGTGGACATTCATCTGGCAGCCAAATGTTTCAATGTGGAAGGACTTTGCACCAGCTTCTGGAGAAAAATTCACTGCGTGTTCCGGCTCGGGCGTCCCGCTTGATGCGGACAGGGCTTCGATGCCGATGTCGAAGGCTTTGCTCATCGCTCTCCGCTCATCTTAACACACGCTCATTTCGGAGTCGGGCAACTGGCCCTAGCGGTCGTGGGCGCTAGAAGTGAGGAATTGAAATCACCTGCTGCGGATTTCTGCCGATCGCTTGCCTTCTTATGGTGCCGAGTGAGCAGTATGCCTTTCCTTTGTTTGCAATGAGTTAGAGTGGATTCCGCCGGACATGGTGTGTCGATTAAATTTAAGGCTCGATGGCAACTTTGAAGGCTGCATGGGAGGGCCGTCGGCTCAACGTTTGGCTGCCGGAGCTGGTAGTGCGTCGAGTTGTTTTGTGTTGCCATACAGGCGGAACCGTAGCAATGCGAAAAGAGGTTTGCAATGGGGTGGTTGTCGTGATGTTTTTGAAAAGCGGAAGCACAGATGTACGGAAAATGGGAAGGAACGCACGCCAACGGCGCGGCAAAGCCCGTGTCCCTACTGGAATTCGCTATCGATCCTCGCGTGGCAGCGTACGAGGCGTACGAGGTGTCCGTCGCGATCCGGGTCCTATCCGATGTGTATTTCCTGCCGCCGGCTCACCGCGTCGCCGTCTCCCCTTTGCAATTCGCGGAAAACGATTGTGGAGACGAGAGTCATCGCGCCAAGCACAAAGAACGCGCGGTGGATACCATGAATGAATTGCAGGGGATCGGAACGGTGGCGATCGGGAAGGAAGAAGGCAGTTACTAGCGACGCCGAGGCTACGCCGAAGCTGATGGACATCTGCTGCATCGTGCTCGCGATAGAACTTGCGCTACTCGCTTGTTCCTCCGTGATGTCGGCATAGACGAGAGTGTTCATGCTCGTATATTGCAGGGACGTGAAGAACCCGTAGCAGAACACTTCTGCGACGATCAGCCATACCGGCGTGCCTTTTTTGATGGTCGCGAAAAGCAAGATCAACAAACCGATCATCAGAGTGTTGGAAACAAGCACGACGCGGTATCCAAAGCGCGCCAAAATTCGCGGCATTGTCATCTTTAGGCTCATGGCGGCAATTGCCTGCGGCATCATGAGCAGGCCGGATTGAATCGGCGTGAACCCCAGGCCAACCTGATACAAAAGCGGAAACAGAAATGGAATGCCGCCAATGCCAAGGCGAGTCAAAAAGCTGCCGCTGACTGCCGCGCGGAACGTGCGAATCCGAAATAGAATGAGACGCAACACCGGATATGCGGTCCGCGTCGCGTGAAATCCGTAGCCTGCCAGGAGAAGGATGGAAACCGCCAGAAGCCCGAGAATCTCTCGCGCGCTTAGCGTATGTTCGCCGAACACTTCCAGCACGTACGAAAGCAATGCGACGCCGGCGCCGAAAAGAAACAGCCCGCCTACATCGAGAGGATCGGTGTGCTCGCGGTAGTCCGGCAGGTGTAGATAGACCATGTACAGACCGGCGACGCCAATCGGAATATTCACGAAGAAAATAAATCTCCAGTGAAGGTATCCAACGATCAGGCCGCCGGCGATAGGACCCAGCATAGGGCCAATCAAACCTGGGATCGCGACGAAGCTCATGGCGCGAATGAGTTCGGATTTGGCAAAAGTGCGCACCATGGTGAGTCGTCCAACAGGAACCATCATGGCTCCGCCACAGCCCTGCAGGATGCGGCACGCAACCAGCGCATGGATGTTGCTCGATACGCCACAGAGAAATGATCCAAGCGTGAAGATGCCAATCGCGGAGGCAAACACCGGACGCGTTCCGAATCGGTCGGCCATCCAGCCGCTGATTGGAATGAAAACGGCAAGGCTTAAGGTGTAGCTTGCCAGTACCGACTTCATGCTCAGAGGAGCAACGTGGAGCGCCGCGGCGATTGTTGGGACCGCGGTGTTTAGAATCGTGGTGTCCAGCGACTCCATAAAAAACGCTACCGCAATCAGCCACGGAAGTAACCGCCTGCTGGAATCCGCCAGCGAGGGCGGCGGACGCAGAGCTTCAATAGAAGGGTTCATCTTCGGGATCGGCTGCATCGGTCTCCGTGGTCGCGTCCATCGGTGGCCGAATCGACCTTTCGTGAGCGGTGGCGGGCGTTGACTGAGATAGTAGGCGGTCTGTATTGGTCGATGGTGCCCATCGTGGGTAGGAATCTTAATATAACCTTCTAAACGGACCAGCCGTTGACTTTTCTCTCAGAGAACATGCTCAATGTGATGATGAGGCCAATTACGCTGGCCGTGGCGCTCCGGACTGTGCGATGACAATCCTTCCCAATTCAAAAGGTGAGGGAAGAAAAAGACGCCGGCGAAACCGTAAGGTTCTCTCCCTTTTTGGCTATCGGGGATGGGCTATAATCGGAACTCCTGTAGCGATTTCGAATGGCTGTGGTCCCGGCACAAGGGGGATGCCGCATGAAATCCATTTACTGGCTGACTTCAGGGATCTTTCTTCTGGGGGCAGTGGTCGCGGTCGTGCGCCCACTCGTTTCCGTTGGTGCCCAGAATCTGTCCGCACCGCAACAGCTCGCGCATAACATCTATAAGGAACTCGTCGAGATCAATACAGTCACGACGACCGGCGATACGGGGAAAGCGGCGGACGCCATGGCTGCGCGGCTTCGCGCGGCTGGATTCCCGGAATCAGATGTGCAGGTGTTCAAGCCGGCGCCGCGCAAAGGGAATTTGGTGGCGCGGCTGCATGGCTCGGGGGCACGAAAGCCGATCCTGCTACTGGTGCACCTTGATGTGGTGGAGGCGCGGCGCGAAGACTGGTCGGTTGATCCCTTTCAGCTTCTTGAGAAGGACGGCTATTACTACGCGCGGGGCTCTGGCGACGACAAGTTCATGGCTGCCACGTTCGTTTCAAACCTGATTCGTTACAAGCAAGAAGGGCTTAAGCCGGATCGCGACATCATTCTGGCACTGGAGACCGACGAAGAAATTCTCGATCGCAATGGGGTTGGCATGCAATGGCTGATCAAGAACCGCCGCGATTTGATTGACGCTGAATTTGCTCTGAACGAAGGCGGGGGAGTGGGGTTGAGAAACGGCAAGGCTCTGCGCAACAACGTACAGACCAGCGAAAAAGTGCCGGTCGACTACGGCTTCGAGGTTCGAAACGCGGGCGGCCACAGCTCGGTGCCGTCCAAAGACAACGCGATCTACCACCTGGCTGGGGGGCTCACGCGCCTTGCGCAATTCGATTTTCCAATCCAGCTCAACGAGACCACTAGTACGTGGCTTGAAGAGGCGGCGGGCACCGAGGAGAAGCAGCTCGGCGCGGATATGATTTCGGTGGCGTCGGCGCACCCCGACCCGGCGGCGGTTGCGCGGCTCTCCGCTCGGCCCGTTTATAACGCGCAGCTTCGCACAACCTGTGTGGCGACGCTGCTAGAAGGCGGGCACGCTGACAATGCCTTGCCGCAGAGGGCGCAGGCTACCGTGAATTGCCGCGTCTTGCCGGGCGAGTCGATGGATGGGGTTCAGAAGACGTTGGTGCGGGTGCTGGCCGACGACCAAATTTCGGTGGCCCCCACGTGGACACATGTGCAGAGCGCGCCGTCGCCGCTCAAGCCGGAAATCTTCGGGGCGATCAAGCAAGTGACAGCTGAAATTTGGCCGGGCATCCCTGTGATTCCGACGATGAGTACCGGCGCGACCGACGGCAGCTTCCTGCGCAACATCGGCATTCCCGTTTACGGCACCTCGGGGCTGGCGAGCGACATCGACGACGTGCGCGCGCATGGCAAGGACGAGCGCGTGCTGATCAAATCCTTCTACGACGGCCAGGAGTACCTCTACAAACTGGTGAAGTTATTGGCTTCGGGAAAGTGAATCGCTATGGCACGGCTCGATACCGGAGCTGGAAGGGCGCTTCTCACCCTTCGTCGAAAGGTTCCCCCATTTTTACCGACCCACCCGTCGATGCCGCGCAATCGAGCTAAGACGACCGAGCTGCACATCCCGGAATATTAATAATTTTTGACAAAGATCGAAAAACTGTGGTAAATGGCTGCGGGCACAATCGAAAGCAGCAGGGGTGTGAGTATTCATTTTCGAATTGGCATTTCTGGGCAATTCTGAATCGCGAAGATCTCATTGATATAAGACAAGGGATTTTTTCGGAGGACACGTGAATCAAGCGGAACGGGAAAGAAAGGAACTTAGCCGGCGAGCGCTGCTGAAGAATGCGGCGGGAGCGGTGTTGGGGGCGGCGGGGGCGAGCCTTCTCGGGGCAAAATCCATCGGGGCGCAGGTGGAGGGGCTTGAGCCGAATCCTGAAGTGCCTGTGCTGCGTCTGAACGCAGGAGCGCTAACGTACCTCGATCGGAAGCAGTACATCCACAACATGGAGATCGTGTCGCACTTATCGGGATCGACGATCAGTGGGGGCGAGCCTCTGATGGCGATGTTCGCGCACGGCAAGCAGCGGTTGTTACCAGCGGGAGGAGGATTCGTCGATGTAAGCGAACCTAAGAATCCTGTGGTTTTCAGCAAGGGGCAGATCCGAGGAAATGGACCGGTCGTGTATAACACGCAACTCAAAAAATGGCTCGAGATGACGACGGCGGCACAGCCGCTCACGTCGGCCACGCCTACCTATCCACACGGTCAATGGGACAAGCCGCTTCGCGACAAAGTGCTGGCATACAAAGGACTGCGTGGTATCCGGAATTACGACATTACCGACCCTTCTAAACCAAGCCTGCTGCAGGAGTTCAACACCGGCGAAAAGGGCAACGGGACGCACATGAATTTTTACGATGGGGGCAAGTATGCGTACCTCGATTGCGGCTGGGACGACACGCTGCGGATGGAAAATCACCAGCGGCCTTATAGCAACGGGGTGATGATCGTTGACATGACCGACCCTGCCGATGTGAAGGAAGTTTCGCGGTGGTGGGCGCCGGGGCAGAAATTTGGCGAGGACGAAGAGTATAAGAAATATATCTGGGCGGGCGATCATACGTCGTGGCCATCAAATCATGGAGCGATCACCGTGCCCAAGCGGGTGGAAGACGGCGGGACGGTCGGGTACAGCGGTTTTGGGGCATTCGGAATGTTCGTGATGGACTTGAGCGACATCAAAAACCCCAAGCCGATGAGCCAACTGCAATATGAATTCAACGCGTTTGGCACGATTCCATTTCATACGTGCTATCCGGTAGTTTCCGATGCGGCGCATCCGCGGTTGAACAATTTAATTGTGGCCTTGCATGAAGCGCTCGAAGCGGATTGCCGGGAGGTGTACCACACACCGTATGTGGTGGACGTAAAGGATCCGAAGAATCCGAAGATCATCGGGTTCTTCCCGCGTCCTCAAGCGCCCAAAGACGCTCCCTATCCAGATTTCTGCATGGCGCGGGGGCGGTTTGGCTCGCACAACACGCAGTGCTGGCTAGCGCCGGGGGCGTCACATCCGGAGATCATGGCGATTTCGTGGTTCAACGCCGGGGTTCGCATTTTCGATATTTCGAATCCGACCGAGCCAAAGGAAGTGGCATGGTTCGTGCCACCGCGCGACGGCGACATCAACGAATATGAGAGCTGGTGGCGCGGGACTACGGAGAATGTCTTCGTCGAGTGGGATCGGAACATCATTTGGATCGGGACGCACGAAGGGACGTACGGGCTTTCGTGTCCAGCGCTTGGGAAGCCGGTGCTCGAGGCGCGCAAGGTGGAGAAATGGTCGATCCCACATTGCAATGTGGGGTGGGACGATGCGACACCAAAGGCATTCTATTTGGGGAGATCGCTTAGCCAGATTGGCTAGGCAGCGAGTTCACAGCGGTTAGTCGTGGAGGCCCGGCGAGTCCCGTTCGCCGGGCTTTTCATTTTTGGCCGGCGTTAAGACGTGAGATTTCGGTCAAGGCGGACCAGTCGAGATGGCTCATGCCTTGCGCTTGGGCAGCGATGCATTTGTCGCGGACCAGGCTAGCGTAGGGGAGCGGGGTGTGAACTTCAGCGGCGGCGGCGAGAATGAGGGTGACATCCTTTAGGCCGCCGTCGAGCGTGAAGCCGGCATTCGCGAAATTGCGGGAACTGATTCTGTCGACGTATTCGGATGCAGCGGGCATAAATTGTTTGAACATGCCGGTGATAATTGAGCGGTCAACGCCGCGCTGTTCTGCAAATACGAAGACTTGGCCCATCATTTCGATCAGGCTGGCCACCATGAAATTGCCTGCAAGCTTCATGCTCATAGCTACGGCGGGATCTTCGCCCATGGGAATGATGCGGTCGGCGTAGGCGTTGATTACGGGGCGAGCGCGCTCGACTG
>Ga0182024_10019034_pt1 | contig 12706 bp, 11 predicted proteins | sample P32metaG_FD_120480 | JGI IMG/M metagenome (GOLD analysis project Ga0182024, IMG submission 120480) | Permafrost microbial communities from Stordalen Mire, Sweden - P3-2 metaG (Illumina Assembly) | ecosystem: Environmental > Terrestrial > Soil > Wetlands > Permafrost | place: Sweden: Stordalen... | reverse complement strand
TAATCCGTCCTGGTTGAGGGTGCAGTAATGGCTCCAGACATCGCCAAGGTCGATGCCGATCGTGATCTCAACCTTGGCCTGCCTGCGTGGAACTTCAGCGATGAGGTGCTGCGCTGGCTTCTTCATGGGAACAGTCTGCTCCTCCTTCGGAGGACCTGCTCATCCCATTTATCGATACTGATCGTCTTCGGTGAGCGCATCGGCGATTTGGCAACAGTTGACTACGCGACTCCGATAATGATCGCGCGGGGAGCCCGCGCTCACCGGCGGAGTTTGTTGCCATGCTCTCGCAACATGTCCTTTCGGTACCGGCACCTTATGCTCCACTTCGGCCATGCCAGCGCCACGGTCGAAACGGACAAGATCACAGCCCTAGCTGCGAACACCCTGTGACGGCGGTCACATTCAAAGCTTGGTGAGTCTCCTGATAATTCTCTGATATCGCGGCCCAGACCTGTGCCATCGAGGACGGTGAGCGGTCTGTCTTCCGTGGATGAGTTCTATTCGTGGATGACATTGTGATGTGGAGGTTTCATGGGACGTGGCAGCTCAATTTGCGCGGTTGTTGCGGTCCTTCTCTGCGGTTGGACACTTATTCCCAGCGCAAATGCGCTTCCTAGTTATGCCCGGCAGACGGGGCTGCCATGCAGCGGCTGCCACACCACGCCGCCAGAATTGAATAACGCCGGACGTCTGTTCAAGCTGCTGGGATATACAGACCGGGCCGAAAACAAAACCATCACCGCCGCTGGCGACAGCCGCCGCTCACCCTTGAGCTTGCTAGAGGTTCTGCCTCTGAGTGTGTTCCTGGAAGCGTCGATGACGGGTACCAAGGCTCCCCAGCCCGGTACGCAGAACTGGAACGCTGAATTTCCTCAGGATATCTCGCTTTTTCTGGCCGGGGCCTGGGCCTCGCATGTCGGCAGCTTCCTGCAGGTGACCTATGATCCGAAAGGCGATCACTTCAGCATCGACAACACCGATATTCGTTTTGCCAACAAGACAAAGGCCGTCGGCAAAGAACTGGACTATGGCCTGACATTGAACAATAACCCTACGCTGGAGGATTTGTGGAACGCATCCCCGGCATGGGGATACCCTTTCATCGCAAATGACTCGGCTCCGGGCCCTTCAGCGTCGCCCATTATCAATGGGCAATTGGCGACGGATGTGGCGGGCTTGGGAGGCTATGCCATGTGGGACCAGCACGTATATGTTGCCGGGACCCTCTATCGCTCGGACCACATCGGCGATACGCCGCCTACAACCGGGACATGCTGCTCATACAACATTCATGGCGTGGCTCCCTACTGGCGTGTGGCATTCCAACAGGCCGGGCGAACGGGAAGTTTGGAAGTGGGCGCGTACGGCATGCATATGAAATCGACACCCAGCGCTGTCACTGGCCCGGAAGACAGTTATACGGATTTTGGTCCGGATATTGAATATGACCGGACCGTAGGCAGGGATGTCTTATCGGTGCGCGCTTCGTATGTTCGCGAGGATTCAGCCCTGGCGGCAAGCGCTGCCAACGGAACCGCAAGCCCGGGCGCGCATCATCTGAACGCCAGCAATGCCAACGTCGCATACCATTTTGGCAATCGTTTATCGGGAACCGTAGGGTGGTTTCTGACCGACGGAACCAACGATCCCCTTCTGTACCCTCAGGCGGCTGTCACAGGGAGCGCCAATGGGGGAGCAAGAAGTGAAGGCTTCATCACAAACGTCTCCTACTGGCCATGGCAAAACATTGATCTGGCCGCCCAGTACACCAACTACACACGCTTCAATGGCGGAGTCGCGAACTACGATGGCGCAGGTCGCGCCGCTAGCGATAACGACACCCTTTATTTGTTAGCTCGCTTCGTTTTCTGAGGCGGGTCCCAATTTCCCAAAGGCGCGCCAGACGCAAACTCTCAATGATGTATCACCAGGAGATTCTATGAAACGCATTACTTTAGGCGCAGTTATGGCTATGGCCGCTTTCAGCACGGCAGGCTTTGCCGGAACCATTCACGGCAAGGTTTCGGGTGTCAAAAGCGAATCGGTTGTGTATGTGAATGTCATTGCCGGAAAAACCTTCCCCGCTCCCTCGCAACACGTCACCATGGACCAGAAGGGTCTGATGTTTGTGCCGCATATTCTTGTCGTTCAACAGGGCACTACGGTCGAATTTCTCAACAGTGACAGCGTGGCCCACAATGTTTTCTGGTCCGCCGTCAGTGGCGACAAGAAGCTGGGCCACAACCTGGGCACATGGCCGCAGGGGCAGAGGCAATCGTTCAAATTCGACAACCCTGGAATCATTCCGTTGTTCTGCAATGTGCATCCGGATATGACCGGCTACCTGGTCGTCTCGCCCACGCCTTACTTCGCCACCACCGACAAGACGGGTGCTTACACAATTGAAAACGTCCCGGATGGCGACTACACCCTGACCGCCTGGAATGAGGGAGCCAAGAGCAAGTCCAATCCAGTGAAAGTGGCGGGAGACACCTCGGCCGACTTCACCCTCAGCAAGTAGCTCTCGGGGCGGCCGCCGAATCTTCTGCCGCCTGCAACTCCTTCCGCCAATCGTGTGAGGTCCTCAGATGCTCGAACGCTTTGTCGACAAGAGGGTTGATAAAGATTGGCTCAATACCAACTTCCCCTGCATGATGGCTTGTCCCGCGCACACCAATGCCGGGCGTTATGTTGCGCTGATTGCCGAGGGAGAATTCGAAGAGGCGTACCGCGCTGCGCGTGAGCCCAATCCTATGGCCAGCATCTGCGGCCGCGTCTGCGCGCATCCCTGCGAGACGGCCTGCCGCCGCGGAGAGATTGACAAACCCATCGCCATTCGCGCGCTCAAGCGCTTCCTCACCGAACGTCACGGACCGGAGTCGCGACACCCCATTGATGTAAATGCCGGTCGCATTCAACCCAAACTACCTTTTCGCATTGCCATCGTCGGCGCGGGACCGGTGGGCTTGTCCGCGGCGCACGACCTGGCCCTGATGGGCTACGCGGTGACCATCTTTGAAGCGTCCCAGGTGCCGGGTGGAATGCTCTATCTCGGTCTCCCCGAGTATCGCCTGCCGCGCGATGTTGTGGAAGCGCAGGTCAGGGAGATTCTTTCCACCGGCGACATCACCTTGAAGCTGAATCATGCGGCGGGCCGCGAATTCGCAATCGCCGATCTGCGCCGGGACTTCGATGCAGTGCTAGTTGCCGTGGGCGCGCATCGCAGCCGCGATCTCACCATACCCGGTGTGGACCTGGATGGCGTGTACAAAGGCATCGACTTTCTGCTGAACGTCAACCTTGGCTACCGGTTCACCATCGGCAAGAAGGTCCTGGTCATCGGCGGCGGGAACGTGGCCATGGATGTGGCCCGCTCTGCTGCCCGCGAAGTGCTGCGCCAGCATGCTGGCGGCGTGGAGTACTTCGAGCCTTCGCAAGGCAACGTGGATGCCGTGGCAACCCGCGAAATGATGGACGTGTCCCTCTCCGCGTTGCGGCTCGGCGCGCAGGAAGTGCACCTGGTTTGCCTGGAGAACCGCGCGGAGATGCCCGCGGCTCTCGAAGAGATTGAAGAGGCTGAAGAAGAAGGAATCATCATCCATTCCGGCTTTGGCCCCAAGCAGATCATCGGCGAAGGCGGCCGCGCCGTCGCGCTTGAAGTGCTCAAGACTAAGTCCGTCTTCGATGCAAACCACCGCTTTAGCCCCACCTTCTTCGAAAACAGCGAGACGCGGCTCGACTGCGACACGATCATCATGGCGATCGGCCAGGCGCCCAATCTCCAGTTCCTCGGCCCCGACGATGGCGTGGAGGTTTCGCCGCGCGGCCTGATCGCGGTCAACCCGGAGACCCTGATGACTTCGGCCAGCGGCGTCTTCGCAGGCGGGGACTGTGTCTTCGGCCCTCGCCTCATCATTGACAGCGTCGCTGATGGCAAGCGCGCGGCGGTCGGCATCGACGAGTTTCTGCGCGGGGTGCAACACTCCAACCCGATCGTGGAGGTGGAAGTGCTGGAACGCCATCGCATGCCGCTGAATCTGCTCGACCTGGTGCGGCCGCCGATTCCCATGCTCCCCCTCAATCGCCGTACTGGAGTTACCGAGGTCGAGATCGGCTTCGATGAGGAAGCCGCTATTGCCGAGGCCCAGCGCTGCCTCCACTGCTGGGTCAATACCGTCTTTGAAGGCAACGCGACGGACGCCACCGAGTGCATTCTGTGCGGCGGCTGCGTCGATGTGTGCCCGGAGAACTGCCTGGAGCTGGTATCGCTCGACCGCATCGCGTTTGACGAGGGGACCAAGAGTCAACTCCGCGACGTCCGCGACCTCCTCAACGTGGAACTCGACGACATCCAGGCGGAAGAGCTTGGCGCCATCACAGGTTCGGCCATGCTGAAGGATGAATCGCGCTGCATCCGTTGCGGACTTTGCGCCGCGCGCTGCCCATCCGGCACCATCACGATGGAATCGTACAACCTTGTCTCCACGGACCCGACCGGCTTGATCTCCCTGGAATTCATTGATCGTTCCATGCGCTCACAACTGCCGCTCGCAGGCGCGGCGAAGAGGTAATCGATGTCCGACGCAACTCACATCGCGGCGAATAAACTCCCAATGGAGTTCGACCGCCGGGAATTCTTCACCAAGATAGGCCTCGGATCGCTCGGTGTTGCCGCAGCGGGCACCCTGGTCTTCTCCTACGAATATCTTTCGCCCAACGTCTTGTATGAGCCCTCGGCCATCGTCAACGCCGGCAAGCCGGAGAGTTTTTCAGTGAATTCGGTCACCATGGACGTCAACTCAGGGATTTACCTGGTGCGCGCCGAAGAGGGCTACTTCGCGCTCAACGCGGTATGTACTCATCTCGGCTGCCTGACCGCATGGAACCAGGACCTGGGCATCATCGCCTGCCCCTGTCATGGAAGCAAATTCACACGTACTGGAGAAAAGATTGAAGGCCCCGCGCCCAAGCCGCTGCCATGGCTAAGGACCTGGGTCGGCGACGAAGGCGACCTGATGGTCGATCGCTCTACTGAGATCCCGCCACTGCAGTATCTGAGGATATGAGCATGAACCTGAACGCCGGTCACGTGGTCGACAAAGTGCGCGGGAGCCGGGTATGGCGATCTGTGTTCCGCAGCGGCACCGGCTCAAGCACACTGCACCGCGCGCTTGCCATCCAGCAGAACATATTCCTTCATCTGTTTGCCGCCAAGGTGCGCAAGCGCATGGTGCGCTTCAGCGCGACGTGGTACTTGGGCACGCTGACGTTCGGGACATTTCTGATCCTGGTGACAACCGGCATCCTACTGATGCTCTAATACCATCCATCAGCCCCGCAAGCTTACGCCGATATGAAGGATCTGCAATTTGTCGTCTCGTCAGGACTCTTCCTGCGCAATCTGCACCGCTGGTCTGCGCAGTTGATGGTCTTCCTCGTCTTTGCGCACATGTTTAAGGTCTTTTATCGCGGGGCGTACCGGGCGCCGCGCGAGTTCAACTGGGTCATCGGCATCGTGCTGCTGATGATAACTCTGCTGCTCAGCTACACGGGTTATCTGTTGCCGTGGGACCAGCTGGCATTCTGGGCCATCACGGTCGGCTCGAACCTGTCCAAAGCCGTGCCGCTGGTAGGCGGCAAGATTCACTTCCTGCTACTGGGGGGCAACCAGGTGAATGCGAATGCTCTGCTGCGCTTCTACGTGCTGCACTGTGTCGTACTCCCGCTGGCGGCCATCCTCTTCATCGCCATTCACTTCTGGCGGATACGCAAGGACGGCGGCCTGTATGTGCAGCAGTCGGAGCGAAAGCCGCTGGCCGCCGCTGAAACTGTTCTCAGCGCGAAGGAGGGGCAATGAGCGACGCGAAGGACTTTGTCGCAGGCATCGACTCAGACCAGCGCCGGTCCCCTACACGCGTGGTTTTTGTCACGCGCCGGACATCGGCGCAGGTGAGTGTCACCCAGGAAGACCAGGTGCAGACCTACCCCGAAGTGCTCTTCCGCGCAGCCCTGGCCATTGAGTTGCTTGCTATCGCGCTGGTTGTGTTTTCACTGTTCTTCAACGCCCCGCTGGAAGGGATCGCCGACCCAACGCACACGCCGAACCCGGCAAAGGCTCCTTGGTACTTCCTCGGTCTGCAGGAACTGCTCCACTACTTCCCGCCCGTGGTGGCTGGCGTACTGGTGCCCACGATGCTCATCGTTTCCCTGGTGGTGATTCCTTACTTCAATATCAACATTGAAGCGAATGGGCTGTTCCTCAAAGACCATGCCAGGCGATTGAGGCTGTTCTACCTTGTGGCTCTGGCAATGCTGGCCTTCCTGCTGGCATTCCATGTCTACGTCGCCATCCCGCCCACGGTGGTTGTGGCGTTGGCCATGATTGTGGCGGCCTACAGCACGCCTGACTCGCCTTCGCGTCTGCGCCGGTACCTGGCCCAAAAGCCCGTGGCCTATTGGATCATGACGTGGTTTCTCTTTGAACTGATTGTGCTCACCGCTGTCGGCACATGGTTCCGCGGCCCAGGCTGGTCCTGGGTTTTGCCTTGGAGGAGTTAGATGCAACCGATCAAGAAGCGTCTTTCCTCTGCATGGCAAGCGCTGTTTGGCGATCCAGTGAGGGCATTCGGCGTTGTCAGCGTGATTCTGTTGCTGGCGCTGGCCATAGCTCCCGCCAAGGAGCAATTCAGCCAATGGCACGGATATCAGCGCAGCTATCTCGCCCTGATCGGCGACCGTGGCGATGCGGTTAGCTTGCGCCGCCGCTTCGAGCCGGGGATTCATCAGATCTGGCTGCCGGAACTGGCGGTCGTCGATCGCTGCACCACGTGCCACCTGGGCCTGACGGAAGCTAGTCTTGCCGACGTAGCGCAGCAGCCCTTCCGCAAGCACCCGGTCGTTCCCCATTCTCTCGATGCATTTGGCTGCGTCATCTGCCACGGCGGCCAGGGGCAAGCCACAACAGTTGTTGAAGCCCACTGGAGCGAGCGCGCCGGCGAACAACCGATTCTGCCAACACGCTACATCGAGGCCGGCTGCGGTCAATGCCACCAGAACGCTCTCGCTGGAACGCCGCAACTCAACCTGGGCAGAGCGATGCTTGCGCGTTACGGATGCGTCCACTGCCATGCCATCACTCGTCCCGACGGCAGCAAGCTTGAGGCGACGGACTATCCTCCTTCGCTTGCCCACATCGCGGACAAGACAACGCGCGAATGGATCTTCAGCTGGCTCAAAGATCCGCCGGCATACGCCGCATCGGCGACGATGCCCAACTACAAACTCAGCGATGCTGATGCCAGCGACATCTCGGCTTACCTGGTGAGCAGCAGCATCCCGCAAGCGAGGGACACAGTCGCACTCGGCGTCAGGCCCGCAGCCGCGACCGATGCGGTCGCGGGACCAACCCTCTATGGCGAATCCTTCTGTGCCTCCTGCCATGCATTGCAGAACGCCGCAGGAAATGTAGTGGGCGGCGATCTGGGTCCGGAACTGACGCGCATCGGCAACAAGGCAAAGCCCGAGTGGCTGGCAGCGTGGCTCGAGAATCCACGCATATACGACGGCACAACGCCGATGCCGCACTACCGCTTCACGCCGCAGCAGATCGCAACCTTAGTTGAATTTCTACAGACAAAAACGGACTCCGACTACGGCTCGGGTGTTCATCTGGATGAGGCCAGCCCGCAACAAGTCGCCCACGGACGGAAGCTCATTGTCGAACTGGGGTGCGCAGCCTGCCACGAAATCAACGGCGTGCAGAAGCCGGAGAACTTTGCGCCCGAACTCAGCACCATCGGCAGCAAGCCGCTGGCGCAGATCATCTTCCTGCCGGGCATGGAACACTCGCTTCCTAGTTATATCGCCGCCAAGATTCGCCAGCCGCGCGCCTTCGGCACCAGCGTCAAGATGCCGCAGTTCACGTTGACAGCTCCGCAAATAGATGCGCTCACCACGGCACTGCTCGCGCTAACTGCTCGCGGACGGTCCATGCCCGACAATCTGCGCGTTGCAGCTGTTCCGGATACCAACTATCAACCTGCCGGGCACGCGGGCAAGCTGATCGCTGAACTGGCCTGCTTCAGTTGCCACCGCTTCAATGGCAGGGGCGGTGACATGGCCCCCGACCTTTCATGGGAAGGAAGCTCGGTGCAGCGGCAATGGCTCACTGACTTCCTTCACAACCCCAATACACTGCGTCCATCGCTCATTCGGCGCATGCCGCGCTTCAACCTCAGCGAAAGCGACAACAAGGAGCTGACGGAGTACATTCTCTCGGTCTATCAGTCGCCGGCAATCGATGCGGATCTCGCGCCCGCTGCCACGAATCCTTCGGAGACCGTGGAGCACGGACGCCAACTGTTTTATTCCAAGTACGCCTGCCAGGCGTGCCATATCGTCGACACCAAGACCGACAAGGGATACATAGGGCCCACGCTGACTCAGGTTGGTTCGCGCCTGACTCCGGGATGGGTCTATGCGTGGCTGAAGAATCCGCAGGCGTTGCGGCCAGAAACCACTGAGCCGAATCAGAACCTGAGCGATGACGACGCCCGCGCTCTGACAGCCTTTCTGATGTCTCTGAAGGGCCCAGGCGGTCGAGGAGCGAAGCAATGATGACGCGATCGTTTACATCGACGACCCTCCGAGCCTTCGCGGCGCCGGCGGCTCTCTCGCTCCTCGCGCTCGCCGGATGCAAGCACGCTGCTCCTGCGAATTCGGTACTGAAGGCGACCGCTCAAGGCTCTGCGCTGGTTGAGTCAAGCGGCGGCCATCAGGTGGGGGCCACCGGGACAGCTCTCAAGGATCCACTGGTGGTCCAGGTCAACGACGATCAGGGAAATGCGGTTTCCGGAGCCATGGTTGAGTTCCACGGCTCTGCGGAGGCCGGCTTCGATCCGGCGACGGTGCTGACCGATTCCAGCGGACAGGCAACGACGTTGGTCACGCTGGGCACCATCTCAGGTCGATACCGGATCAATGCCGTTACGGGCGGCAAGACCGGACCCGTCTCTCTGGAGACCGTGGAGACGGCGCTCGACTATCAGCAGCGCGTCGGGGCGATTCTCGTCGACAAATATTGCAGCCGTTGCCACGATCCTGAGTCGTCTCCGGCACGCGTCTCGAACTACGACAACCTTGAGGTCAAGCCGCATCCGTTCACAGACGGCGCCACATTGAACAAAATAAGTGATGCCGACCTGATTTCACTCGTCCTGCACGGCGGTCCAGCCTTGAATCGTTCGGCCCTGATGCCCCCGTACGGAAATACACTGAGCGCTGCCGACGTTAAAGCTCTCATCGCATACATGCGAGCGGTGGCCGACCCTCCGTATGAGCCGGCAGGCACGGTTTATGCCATCAAATAGCTTGCTTCGTCACCGGGCCCTTACCATCCATAGCGAGTTCTAAGTTATGTTGGGCGGCTGACACTGATTGTAACGATCTGATGGCCTATGCCGATTCTCCTCCATTTTCCCGGATATCGACCCACGATGGCCGTTCTCGGTGAGCCCTCGCTCCAGCAGGCCAGCGATTCGGCGATCATCTCCAATGACCAATACATTCATAGCTAGTTCCGAGCTACGTCCGTCGGGTGTTTCTGATCACTAAGATTTGCTGACACGATGCCGTCAATGGCGTCGATCCGGCTCACCCGGCGCTCCGCCCAATGCCAACACCGACGATGTAGGTGACGGCTCCTTCGAGTGCGCCGGCACTCCCGCCATGAAGAAGAAAGGCAATACGGGGATGAATGCTCCGACAGCCGTGGCTCTATCAGTTACAGGGAACCTTCGCAGGCGAGCGAATGACTTTGAAGAAGAGGATTGAGGCTCCTTCTCAGTGGTTGCTAACAGGCCAATGCGCTTGTCGAGACCCGTTTGATGGATCTTGAGTTATCAGTCCCGTGATACGCGCTTTCCGGTAATCTCAGGCGTTCGGTGTCTCCTGCCCGGCACCTCACCGAAATGCCACCTTCAAAGGCCGAGACGATTCGAGGAAGAAGAGAAGCTCGCGGCACCTTTGCACTAAGCCCAAGTCCCCCAATCCCAGACCAGACATCAACCCTGCCCCCGAAGAAATAGCTGGCAAACTACCCTCCCCACCCGCCTACAATAGAAACAGCGGCCAAACGGGCCGCGCCGCCGCCAGCCACTCGGGCGGGCTCGCAGCCCGCTCCCATCCACTCGGCCCGCGCCCCTCCGGCCCGAACCGGCGCCCGTAACCCCTTTAGAAGGAGGCCAAAAACCGGGAGATCCACCCTAAAATATCTGGAATCTTGATTTTGTCAAAAAACCCCCGGGGGGTCATGTTTTGAATGTCTCAGTCGAAGCCGTGGTAGCAAAGAAGCCACCACACCCAACCTCAGTGCCGCCCCTGCGCCCGCATCGCGTGGGCGATGGCCTCCAGCAGCCGCTCCGGCGTCGGCGAGTCGGGCACCGGAATCTGCATCTTGGCGCACATGCGCGCGGCAATGCGCGAAGCCATCTCCGCCCGCTTGCCAAGGTCGAGATCCAGCGCGCGGCTGAAGAAGGCGTCCAGCACGTTCAGGTCGTCGTGGTTCAGCCGGGCAATCGCATCGGCCGGCAGCAGCGACGCGTTCTGCGCGACGGCGATCTGCTGGGAGGCCTGGCTTACGGACTCAGGAATGGTGGGCGTAAGCCCCGCGGTGAAGGTGCGGCTGTTGTGCGAGAGCAGAGGCTGGTGCTCCACCGTCTCGTGGACGACGATGGTGCCCGCCACCAGATCGCCGATGCGCTTCTGCTGCTTGTTGCAGAGCATGGTGATGACGCCGGCGAGATAGAAGCCGGGAAGATAGTCGATCGGCCGCAGCAGGTTGCGTGCGAGCGTCTCGAAGAGCGTGACCTGGCGGCCGGAGTCCTTAATCACGCGGATCTTGAACAACGCTTTCCCGGGCGTCTGACCGTTCCAGAACGCCTCGAAGAGAGAAAAGTAGCCCCAGTAGAGGAGAAAGAAAAAGAGAAAGATGGCCGCGACGAACCACTTGCCCGCGGTAGCCGAGACCTGAGCGAGGGAGTTTGTCGGCAGTGCCGCCGCGAGCAGCATAACGGTGATCACGCAGACGGTCTGCACCACGGTATCGGTGAAGATAGCAAGAAAGCGGCTGCCGATGCCCGCGATGGAGAAGTTCAGCGAGACCAGCTCTGGGGTCTCGATGCTAAGCTGATCGGAAAACCCCTCGGTATCGCGCGGCTGGCGAGAGTCGAGTTGGGCGTCGCTTATCATCTCGTATGATCTCGAATCGCTGGATTGAGCTGCGCAAGGAGAGCTGGACGCGGCTGGAGAGTCTCACCGCGCAGGTGGAGACTGGCAGCCTGAAGGCGCTGCCGGCCAGGGAACTGCGGGAGTTCGGGCTGCTCTACCGTCAGGCTGCGGCGGACCTCTCGGCGGTGCGCGTGGATGAGGCCTCGCGCACGCTTGAAGCATACCTCAACCGCCTCGTGAGCCGCGCACACAATCATGTCTACTCCGGCGGCCGGATGAGCCCGGCGACGCTCTGGGCGTTTCTGTTGCACGGCTATCCGCGTCTCTTTCGCAAGCTGCTGCCGTACACCGCGGTGGCGCTGGCAATCTTCCTCGCCGCGGCCCTGCTGGGAACGCTGGTGACCGTCACCCGCCCGGAGTTCATGCACCGCATGCTGGGCCCGGAAATGGTCGACAAGATCGAGCGCCACCAGATGTGGACCGAGTCGATCCTGAGCGCGCAGCCGCAGGCCTCGGCGGGCATTATGACCAACAACATCACAGTATGCTTCCTGACGTTTGCCGGAGGAATCGTCGCGGGGCTGGGCACGATCTGGCTGATGTTCAACAATGGCCTGGAGATCGGTGTGGTCGCCACCGCGTGCGCGCAGCACGGCCTCGCGCTCAGCCTGTGGAGCTTTGTCGCGGCGCACGGCGCGCTGGAGCTACCCAGCATCTTCATCTCGGGTGGCGCGGGACTGCGGCTCGCCAGCGGCGTGCTGTTTCCCGGAATGCTGCGCCGCCGCGATGCCGTCGCAGTCGCTGGCGGCGAGGCGGCGCGATTGATCTCAGGCACGGTCCCGCTACTGGTCATCGCGGGAACGCTGGAGGCGTTTCTGTCGCCCACCCACGCGCCAGTGGCGCTGAAGTTCGCGGTCTGCGCAGTGCTGCTGACGGGATTGGGGTTCTGGCTAAGCGAGGGCGGGCGGGAGACTTAGCTCGTCGGCCGTATCAGATATCTGCTCTCACGCAGCTGTTGATGGAGGTTGGCAAGGTAGAAAAGATATTGGCTGAACCCTGAAGCCATCAGCTTCATCGTTTTCTCCCGCTTTCCCACCGCAGCCATCAGGTAGCACTCTCGGCCCATGGCGGAGAAGAACTCGATGTTATGCCGGTTCCTGTTCTGGCTTTGAAAGAATCCCGCGTACAGAAGGATGTGCGCGCCGGCGGACTCCATCCAGAGAGGATTCTTGGCACTGGTCAGTTGCTGCATCATCAGTTCAGCGATCTGCGTAAGATCGGCAAACTGCCGGAACTCCGTTTCGCTGGGACTGTAATCCGGAGAGAGAACGCCCGCCCGGTCGATCGATTGCAGGCAGAAGTGGCCAAGCACACTGGCCAGATAGACCCCCGTGGAATCGCATATCTGCGACCATCGCTCGGTCCCCATCGCGTCGTGCAGGTGGGAAGCCCAGAAGTTCAAGGCCCGCTCTTCGGT
>Ga0182024_10019033_pt1 | contig 12707 bp, 12 predicted proteins | sample P32metaG_FD_120480 | JGI IMG/M metagenome (GOLD analysis project Ga0182024, IMG submission 120480) | Permafrost microbial communities from Stordalen Mire, Sweden - P3-2 metaG (Illumina Assembly) | ecosystem: Environmental > Terrestrial > Soil > Wetlands > Permafrost | place: Sweden: Stordalen... | reverse complement strand
CAGATCGATCAGGATATCGGCCGCGCGCAGCTCGAAAAGATTGTAGCCGGCCTTCTTGAGAAGCTTTTCGCGCTCTTCCGGAGTCGTGCGGCGAAAAGGCTCGACGCTCCGGATGCGGAAGGGCTCGATGATTGTTTTCATCCACCACTATCGTGGCACAACACACGTACCGCGAACGCCGTCGCAAGCAGCGGATCGTCCTCTTTTACAAGATTATTACCGTTTGCAAAACTCCCGTCGGCGCGCTGCGCTGGAAGGATGACAGGCAGCCCCGGCATGGCGCGCGTGATCGCCGCAGCATAATAGAATCGCAATCCGTCGCTCCATCCCATGCGCGCCGGTTCGATGTCGAAACCAGGTGCGCGTTCTTCGAGATGATTCTGTTTCAGCCACGCCTGAGCGCGCGCGATTCGAGTGTCGTTCGCGGCCACGCCGGACGCGCGCATCGCGAGCAAGCCATCGCACGTCGTCGTCCCGTAGCTCCGATACTTGCCATTCACGTCGCCCGCCTTGTTGGTATCGAGGTTCACGGTGGAGAAAAAGAATCCGCCGTCAGGATTCCGGCAGCGATCCAAATACACGAGCGCCTTCTCGATCGCCGGATCGGACGCAGGAATTCCCGCCGCGCCGAGCCCTTCGAGAACGTATCGAGTCATCGCCAGATCGACATGACCGGCCTCCGGAGGACGCCGCCGCTCGCCTCCCATCCCCCAGGCGCCGTACGCCGGATCGCTGCGCGTCCATCCGTTCTCTTCCGTGAATTGCTGCGCGCGCAAGCACGCGATCCATTGAGAACGGTCGCGCTTCAACCGAGCCGCGACGCGCACCGCAAGACCTGTCGCATAGTTCGGGTAATCGGGCGCGGCGGAATCGGACAACCCGAGCGAGCCGTCGGAATTCGTACTGCGTTTCAGAAATTCGAACGCGCGATCGACTCCCGACGCTTCGTAAGGAACCGACAGCAGCGCGTCCAACACGAACGGGGTTAGGGATTGCCCCGACCGCAACAACCCGTACGTCTTGCTATGCCATCCCCCATCGTCCGACTGCTGAGACCAGAGCCATCGCACCGCGCGCCCCAGAGCCGAATTGTCGCGACGCCCGCAGGCCGCAGCCCCGAGCGTCGCGAGCAGAAACATCCGCCGTTGCATTCTTACTTGCCCATTTTACTTAATGGCCAAATTAAGGATAGCCGCACTTGTCACCGCGACGCGGCCCGTGATGCAATGCGATCCGGCCCAAGTCCCGTCCTGATTCTGGAGTTTCAGAATGCGTGCCGTGATGTCGGTATGCCAATTGTTCCATTCTTCGCCGCCCGCGCGTCGCAACCCGTCGCTCACATTGAGATACGAGAAAAACTCCTCGCCGCCAATCGAACCGTATCCGTTCACAAACTTGGCGTCCCTCAATTGCGACTTGATCGCGGCGATCTGCGGGGCGTTCGCCTCTCGATCCTTCGCCGACCGGGTGAGCAGTTCCAGCGCCTGCGCGCTCTGATACAGAGCGACGCCAGCCGACGCCGCAGTGCCCGCTGGCGCCGCTTGTTTCGTATAATTCTCCGCCTGCGCCACTGTCGCCGCGTCGACGCGGACGCCCTTTTTCTCCGCTTCGTAAAGACTGCGCGACGCCATCGAAGTCCCGAGAACCGGGGCCCATCCGCCGCCGACGTTCCAACTCCCGTCGCGCTGCTGATTCCCCTCGATCTTCGCGACACACTTCTCCAGCGCCTTGCGCACTCGCGCATTCTCGGCCGCCGTCTTCATCGTCCCGTCAGCCTCCGACAGCAGCATCGATGTCAGAAATGTATCGATGTACGGCCCGAGCTTGCGTTGGATTTGCGTCCCGTTATGATTCGTGATCCGCAAACCATCAGCCGGACTATTTTCGACCTCGTGCAAAATATACGCGAGCGCCTTCTCGACATTCGGTTGGTACTGACTCCCCGCCCGCCGCAGCGCGAGCGCAGCCACGGCCGTATTCGCGACATCGTTGCCGTTGGTTTCCAGACGTTCGTTCTGCCGGACATACGACGTCTCGCCACCGTCCTGTCCCCAACCGCCGTCGTGCCCCTGAACCGAGGCAATCCACTGCGCGCCCTTCGCCACCGCGGTATCGACAGGTTGATTATTATTACTGGCCGAATTCGCAGCGAGCGCAAGCACCAGCGCACCCGCCGCCACCATGCTGACAGTTTTGATCTGCATTTAAAGATCTCCTTCAGACACGGTATGCCGCGCAGAAGGAGATCCTTTCAAAACTTTTTACCCGGCCTTATCCGCCAGCACCCGAACGTGATTATCGCGGACCTCAATATACCCGCCCGATACCTGAAGCTCCCGCGTCTGCCCGCCCGCGGTGATCTTCAGCGTCCCCTCGCCCAGTTCGCCGAGCAGCGCCGCGTGACCCGCCAGCACTCCGAGATACCCATCCTTACCCGGAATCTCCGCAAACTCCGCCTGCTGGTCCAGCACCAGCTTCTCCGGCGTAACGACTTCGATCTGGAACGTATCGGCCATCGGCTACTTCTTTTTCTTCATCTCTTCGTGCGCTTCCAGCACGTCGTCAATCGATCCCTGCATGTAGAACGCCTGCTCCGGAATCTCATCGTGCTTCCCCTCGACGACCTCTTTGAAGCTGCGCACCGTATCGGCGACCTTTACGTATTTGCCCTTGCGACCCGTAAACGCCTCCGCCACATGGAACGGCTGTGACAGAAATTTCTGGATCTTCCGCGCGCGCGCCACCGTCGCTTTATCCTCATCCGACAACTCGTCGACGCCCAGAATCGCGATGATGTCCTGCAGGTCCTTATAACGTTGCAGAATCAGTTTGACCTGCTGCGCGACGTCGTAATGTTCCTGCCCGATAATCAGCGGATCCAGAATGCGCGACGTCGACGCCAACGGATCGACCGCGGGATAAATCCCCAACTCCGAGATCGCGCGCGAAAGGTTCGTCGTCGCATCCAAATGCGCGAACGTCGTCGCCGGCGCCGGATCGGTGTAATCGTCGGCCGGCACGTAAATCGCCTGCACCGACGTAATCGACCCGCTCTTGGTCGACGTAATGCGCTCCTGCAAATCGCCCATTTCGCTCGCCAGGTTCGGTTGATAACCCACGGCGCTCGGCATGCGGCCCAACAGCGCGCTTACCTCGGACCCGGCCTGCGTGAAGCGGAAAATATTGTCGATGAACAGCAGCACGTCCTGATGTTCTTCATCGCGAAAATACTCGGCCACCGTGAGCGCGCTCAGCGCGACGCGAAGACGGGCCCCGGGAGGCTCCGTCATCTGGCCGTAAATCAGCGCGCACTTCGATTTCGTAAAGTCGTGCGGATCGATGACGCCGGATTCCTGAAACTCCAGCCACAAATCGTTGCCTTCACGTGTCCGCTCGCCGACGCCCGCAAATACCGACACGCCGCCGTGCTTCGTAGCCAGGTTCGAAATCAATTCTTGAATGATGACCGTCTTGCCGACGCCCGCGCCTCCGAACAGACCGATCTTTCCTCCGCGCAAATACGGTTCCAGAAGATCGACCACTTTGATGCCCGTCTCGAACATCTGCAATTCCGTCGACTGCTCTTCAAAAAGCGGCGCCGCGCGATGAATCGGCCAATGATGCGTCGTATTCACCGGACCCATATTGTCCACCGGCTCGCCGATCACGTTCAAAACCCGCCCCAAAGTCTCGCGGCCCACCGGAACCGTCACCGGCCGTTCGAGATTTTCCACGTGCATGCCGCGAACCAGTCCGTCAGTCGGCTGCAGCGCGATCGTTCGCACGCGGCTCTCGCCGATGTGCTGCGCCACTTCGCAGATAATATCGATGGGCGTCGGTACATTAAAACCTTCGCTCGTGATGCGGACCGCGGTACGGATCACGGGAATCTGCCCCTCGGGAAATTCCACGTCCACGGCCGGTCCTGCCACCTGGATCACCTTGCCAGCAACACTCATAAATCCCTCTTCCTCAATGTGGCGCAAGCTTCAGCTTGCAGCGTCGGCCTAAGCCGGCGTTCTTATTCCAACGCCGCCGCACCGCTAACGACCTCAATAATTTCGCGCGTGATACTAGCCTGCCGCACCCGGTTCATATACAGCGTCAACTTATCGATCACGTCGTCCGCATTCCGAGTCGCCGCATCCATCGCCGTCATGCGCGCCGCCAGATACGCCGCCGCCGATTCCAGCAGGGCTCGATAAATCTGCACATTCAGATACCGCGGCAAAAGACTTTTCAAAATCTCTTCCGGAGGCTGTTCGTAAATATAATCGACCGGCGCGGAAGACTTAGGAACCTCGATCGGCAACAACCGCGTTTGCGCGATCGTCGACGACATCACGCTCTTGAACTCGTTCACGAACAGATAAACGGAATCGATCTCGCCCTTCGAGAACCGGTCGATGATAGCCTGAACAATCTTCTCGGCGCTCTCGAATTTGACATTGCGAAACACGTCTAGATGCTCGCCGGCGATGTTCGGAAAACGTTTCTTAAAGTAGTCGCGCCCTTTGCGCCCAACCAGCTCGAAACTCAGATCGTCCTCTTTATGCTCGTTGGCGAACCGATGCGCCAGCTTGATCAGGTTCGAATTGAACCCGCCCGCGAGCCCTCCATCGGCGGTCAGCACAACCAGCAAAATTCGCTTCTCCGGACGCACCACGAGCAAAGGATGCGTTTCCCCATCGCCCGCCTGCGCCGCCGCCTCCGCTACATTCGCCAGCATCTGCTGCAACATTTTGGCGTACGGACGCGCCGCCAGCGCTTTTTCCTGCGCCCTGCGCAGCTTCGCCGCCGAAACCATTTTCATGGCCTTGGTGATCTGTTGCGTATTCTTCACCGAGCGCACCCGCCGCCGGATGTCGATCAAGCTGGGCATTTAATTCTGTCCATAGTCCTTTTTATTCTGGCTTCTGGCTCCTGGCTACTGGCTACTTTGCTCCCGCTGACACGCCGCCCGACGTATTCCGCCGGAGCACCCATTCTGGCTCCTGACTCCTGACTCCTGACTCCTTCTTTACCCATCTACTTCTTCCCGTGATCCTTCAGGAATTGCGGTTTGAATTCTTTGACGACCGAATCGATCTGCCCCTTGATCTCGTCGGTCAGCGCCTTCTTCTCGCGAATCGAAGGCAGCAGCCCCGGGTGCGCGTTCTCGACGAACTTGAACAACTCCGCCTCAAACGGCCTCACCAGCGGCAGCGGTAGATCGTCTAAGTTACCCTGCGTGCCGACATAAAGAATGAGAACCTGCTTTTCCACCGGCACCGGCGAATACTGCCCCTGTTTCAGCAATTCCACCATGCGGCTGCCGCGCGTCAACTGGTCCGCTGACGATTTGTCGAGCTCGGAACCGAACTGCGCGAATGCCGCCAGCGCCCGATACTGCGCCAGGTCTAATCGAAGCGATCCGGCCACCTGCTTCATCGCCTTGATCTGCGCATTGCTGCCGACGCGGCTCACCGAAATGCCCACGTTGATCGCCGGACGCACGTTGGAGTTGAACAGATCCGATTCCAAATAAATCTGTCCGTCCGTGATTGAGATCACGTTCGTCGGAATGTACGCCGAAACGTCGCCCGCCTGCGTTTCGATAAACGGCAGCGCGGTCAGCGATCCGCCGCCCTTATCGTTCGACAGCTTCGCCGCGCGCTCCAGCAGACGGCTATGTAAGTAGAACACGTCGCCCGGAAACGCCTCGCGCCCCGGAGGACGCCTCAGCAGCAGCGAGATTTCGCGATACGCCGCCGCGTGTTTCGATAAATCGTCGTACACGCACAGTGCGTGCCGGCTGCTGTCGCGGAAATATTCGCCGATCGCGCAACCCGCATACGGAGCCAGGTACTGCATCGGAGCAGGATCGGACGCCGTCGCCGCCACCACGATCGAATACTCCATCGCGCCGTAGGTTTCGAGCGTCTTCACCACCTGCGCCACCGTCGACCGCTTCTGCCCGATCGCGACGTAGATGCAAATCACGTCGCCGCCCTTTTGGTTGATGATTGCGTCCAGCGCAACCGTCGTCTTACCCGTCTGCCGGTCGCCAATGATCAGCTCGCGCTGCCCGCGTCCGATCGGAATCATCGCGTCAATCGCTTTGATACCGGTTTGCAGAGGCTCTTTCACCGGCTGCCGGTCGACCACGCCGGGCGCAATGCGCTCAATAGCGATGAAGCCCTTCGACTCGATCGGGCCCTTGCCGTCGATCGGATTTCCCAGCGCATCGACCACGCGGCCGATCAATCCTTCGCCCACCGGAACCGACATGATGCGGCCCGTGCGCTTGACCTCCTCGCCTTCCTTGATGTTGGTGTAATCGCCCAGCATCACCGCGCCCACGGAGTCTTCTTCCAGGTTCAGCGCGATGCCCGACACGCCGCCCGCGAACTCAATCAGCTCGCCCGCCATGACGTTTTCCAGGCCGTAAATACGCGCGATTCCGTCGCCCACCGAAATCACGGAGCCGGTCTCCGACACGTTGACTACTTTTTCGTAATTATCGATTTCCTCGCGCAACACGCGCGAGATTTCATCCGCCCGGATCTGAGCCATAGAATCCTCTTGCGAGCCTCTCAGCTTAAAAGCGTCGCCCGCAGCCTTTCCAATTGTCCCCGTACGCTGCCGTCGTAAACCTTCGATCCGACGCGCGCCACCACTCCGGCGACCAGCCCCGGATCGGTTTGAAACTTGAGTTTCGCTTTCTTTCCCGACATCCGCGACAACTGCACTTCGAGTGCGGCCCTTTGCGGATCGCTCAGCGGCTTGGCGCTCGAAACGTCGGCGCGGACAAACCCGAGATGCTCGTCGAGCAGCACCTCGAACGCTTCCACCATCGACGGTATTTCGTGCACCCGGCGATGATCGATCACCACGTAGAGAAAATTGCGGATCTTCACGTGAACGTCGACCAATTTCGCGATGACCGCGCGCTTCCGCGAAGGAGAAACCGCGGGCGAGAGCAACGCCCCTCTCAAATCGTCCGACGCAGAAACCATCGCGGCAACCTGCCGCAGTTGGTCCATCGCCATCTGCGGATCGATGTTCGATCCCGGCTCCGTCACCACGTCCACCAGAGCCTTCGCGTACCGCGTTGAAATGGCCGAGAGCATCTAGTATCCCGTCCCTGCGCATTGTGGGGCAGGTTGGCAACCTGCGGACCGATTGTTAATCGGTCCATCCGGGCGCAGCCCGGACGTGCTGACGCGGCCGACGTTTGTCAAAGGCAAGTAACAATCTCTCCTTTGTGGGGCGGACGCCTCGTCCGCGCCGGACCCCCCGGTCCGGCTCCGCCAGCCGCATGAACCTCGAAGAAAGGACATTAGTTCTTCGACCCCTGCTGCTGGAGGTCCTTCGTAAAGTCCTCTATCAAACCAGCCTCGGTACTTGCGTCGAGCCTGGTCCGAATCCTCTGCTCCGCCAGATCCAGCGCCAGTTTCGCCGCGTACTCGCGCAACTCCTTGCTCGCCAGATTGCCTTTCGATTCGATCTCCTGCTCGGCCTGCCTTTGGAATTTTTCGATCTGATGCGCCGTCTCTTCGCGGATCCGCGCTGCTTCCTGCTCCATCTCGAGCTTCGCTTCCGAACGGAATTTCTCGATGTCCGCGCCCAGCGATTTCAACCGCGCATCCATCTCCGCGGTCCTCTTCTCAGCCGCCAGTTTCTGCTGCTGCGCCTCGGTAATGTCTTTTTGAATATCGGTGGTGCGGTCCTTGAAAAAGCCAGGCAGGTGTTTCCCCAGCAGGTAACCCGCGCCGATTGCCAGGATGGCGAAATTCGCCCACCTCCAGACAATCATTTCGTCTTTGGTAAGAGGCTCTTCCACTTTTTCTTTTTCCTGCGCATGCACAGTCGCCGCGCCGGATAACAACATCATCGCCAACAGAGCCCTCTTCACGATTTCCTCCGCGCCAGAATCGTGTTCGCGATGCTGTCCGCCAAAGCGGCGCTGGTGTCCACAAGACTCTGTTTCCCAGCCGCGATTTCCTCTGCAATCCTTTTATCCGCCGCCGCCATCGCCTCGGCGGAACGAGACTGCCCCGCGGCGATCTGCCCGGCCTGATCCTCCAGCCAGACTCTCCGCGTTTCTTCCTGCTCGCGATAAACCTCGGAACGCGCGTCGCGAAACTTCGCTTCGTAATCCTGCGCCTTGCGCTCCGCCGCCGCCAGACTCTCGTCCGCGGCCTTGCGAGCCCCCTCCGTCAATGCCTCGCGCTGCTTCAGGACTTTTTGAAGCGGCTTAAAAAGCATCCCTTTTAGATAGAAATGCAGGATGATAAGGAGTAATGCGCTGGGGATGGCTTTTAGCAGAATCCCACTCAGGGCTTGGAGTGTCTGTTCCATCAAAAAATGTGCAGGGATCGAACGTCGAGACGAACCGCTCCGAATCCGTCAAGTTAGCACAATGGCCTATGCGGGGTCAATTACACGGACGTTTTAAGGTCATTTAAGGGCTCCGTGAGGCGCTTAGATGGTCAATTAAGCCCCTCTAAGCAGTCTTAGCAGCGGCTAATTTGGCAGCTACGGGCAGGCCCAGCTTCAGCCGCACCGCCGCGTCGATCTTTCCCCGGACGTCGGCGTGCTCTTTTAGGAACGCGCGCGCCGTCTCCCGGCCCTGCCCCAGACGCTCACCTTGAAAGTTGTACCAAGCCCCGCTCTTCTCGACAATCCCCTGCTCCGAACCGAGGTCGAGCAGATCGCCTTCGCGCGAGATTCCGTGCCCGAAGAGAATGTCGACTTCTGCCTCGCGAAACGGTGCAGCAACCTTATTTTTCACCACTTTAACCTTGGTGCGATTGCCCACCACAGCCTCGCCGTCCTTGATTGCCCCCATGCGCCGGACTTCCACGCGGACTGACGAATAGAACTTCAGGGCGCGGCCGCCGGTCGTGGTTTCCGGATTGCCGAAAACAACGCCGATTTTTTCTCGTATCTGATTGATAAATATAAGGCAAGTGTTGGTTCGGGAGATGGACCCCGTGAGCTTGCGCAGCGCCTGAGACATCAGGCGGGCATGGAGCCCCATGAAGCTGTCTCCCATTTCTCCTTCAAGTTCCGCCTTGGGAACCAGCGCCGCCACCGAATCGACGACGATGAGATCTATGGCCGCGGACTGCACCAAAGCGTTCGTGATTTCCAATGCCTGCTCCCCGCAATCCGGTTGAGAAACAAGGAGATCATCGACATTCACGCCGAGATTTCGCGAGTAGCCGGGGTCGAGCGCGTGCTCCGCGTCGATAAACGCCGCCGATCCGCCCGCCGCTTGCGCTTCTGCGATAACTTGCAGAGCCAGCGTCGTTTTGCCGGAGGCCTCGGGCCCGAAAATCTCCGTGACACGTCCTCTCGGGAATCCGCCCACACCCAAAGCAGCGTCGACCGAGATTGAACCGCTCGAAATCACCTTTACGGGCAATACGTTACGCGACCCGAGCTGCAGAACGGAGCCCTTTCCGAACTGCTTATCCATCTGAAGGATCGTCTGCATAATGATGCGGGTGCGGTCGGGAGATGCCATGCCTATAGGTGGAAAAGGCAGTAAGAAAATCTCAATGGAAGTTATATCGCTTGACAATGTATCGAGTGACGGTATATTGAATGGATGACGCCGCAAGCCTTTCATATTCTCATCGCTCTAGCCGAGCGCGACCTTCATGGATACGCCATCATGCAGGATGTTTCGACACGCACCAATGGCAAGCTAAGGCTCAGTCCTGGAACGCTTTATGGATCAATTAAGCGACTGCTCGAACAGGGACTTATTGTCGAACTTGAAGCTGACGACCGCCGCCGCTATTACCGGCTCACGCCGTTGGGGCGCAAAGCGGCGCAAGAAGAAGCCGCCCGGCTGGTGGACCTTGTCGACCAAGCGAGGCAATATGGCTTTGCCAACTAAGATTTTCCGTGCTCTCTTATCCGCCTATCCTGCTGAATTTCGACATGAATACGGCTCGGAGATGGAAGAGGTTTTTCGAGAGCGCATGCAATCGGAATCTGCCGCGCGGGTGTGGTTCGATGCGGTGCGCGATTTGATCGTCGCCGCGCCGCGCGAACATCTTCAAATCCTCAAAAGCGACTTGAAATACGCACTCCGCATCTTCGCTAAATCGCCCGCATTCACGCTGATGGCGATCTTGACGATGGCGATCGGCGTCGGCGCGAACACGGCGATTTTCAGCCTGGTCAATACGGTGCTGTTGCGATCGCTGCCGGTGAGCGATCCGGCGACGTTGGCATATGTATGGACGCCGAACGACCGCCTCAAAGCGCCGGTGCCGCGCGAGCTTACTCCGGCGGGCGACGATTTCTACCAGTTGCGCAAGCTAAATCATTCGTTCACCAATATGATCGCCTTCGCGCAGGGGCGGCTGCGCATCAGCGCGAACAATGAAGCGCCGGAGTATGCCGGCGGCGCGCATGTGACCGCTGATTTTTTTCAAGTGCTCGGTGGATCTCCGGAACTGGGGCGTCTCCTCGAGCCTTCCGATCATGACGATGTCGTGGTCATCAGTCATGCTCTGTGGCAGCAAAAATTTGCGCATGCTTCCGACATATTAGGGAAAATGATGCACTTCGGCAATGAGCAAAAAACCATCATCGGCGTGATGCCGTCTTCGTTTACATTTCCGAGCCGCGGTGAAGTGCCTCTGGGACCGGATATAAAACGAACCGACGTGTGGATTCCTGTTGCTGATTCGCTAAAACAGCTCGGAGCGACCAATCTTGACGGCGTCATCGGGCGTCTCCGCCCGCATGTTTCGTTTGCGCAGGCGCAAGCGGAGATGGTTTCGCTGATGATCCAGATCGACAAGAAGCATACCGACATTCAGGGCTGGACGGCTTGGGTTGCGCCTTTTACCGAATCGATTGTGGGGCAGGTGCGGCCTTTGATATGGATGCTTTTCGGCGCGGTGTCGCTGGTGCTTTTGATTGCGTGTGGAAACGTCGCGAATTTATTGATGGCGCGCGCGGCGGGGCGGGTTCATGAACTGGGTGTGCGATCCGCGCTGGGGGCTGAACGGGCGCGGCTGATCCGGCAGATGATTACCGAAGCGCTGCTGCTGGCGTCGATTGGCGGAGCGATCGGCATCGGACTCGCTTTCGGCGGAGTTAAATTGCTGCTGAAACTCAACCCTGGCGACATTCCTCGTTTGAACGACATCTCGATTGACGGACGAGTGCTGTTGTTCAGCGTGGTCGTTTCGCTGGCCACGGGATTTCTTTTTGGACTGCTGCCTGCATTATCCGCCTCACGGATCGATGTTGTGAGCCTGCTCAAACAGGGCGGCAGCAAAGGCGCGGCGGGAACTTCCAATCGTCTGCGCCACGCGCTCATCGTGGCTGAAGTCGCTCTCTCCGTGATCCTGCTGACAGGCGCAGGGCTGCTGGTCCGCAGCTATTTGAAAATGATGATCGAAGGTCCGGGCTTTACTTCTTCCGCCGTCACGATGCGGCTTGCCGCCGGCGATACGCGGCCGGAAATGCGGATGCAATATCACGCATACCTGCGCGATTTGATTACGAAGAGCTCGGCTCTGCCTGGCGTTGTGTCCGCGGGAATCGTGAGCGATCTGCCGCTGAGCAACAGCGATAGCGTCACCTTTGTGAATGTGGATGGTTACGCAAATGAACCCGATCAGACGGTAAACCGCTATAGCGCCTCGGGCGGATACTTCCAGACGATGGGCATTCGACTTCTCGAAGGCCGCTTCTTCGATGACCGCGATTCGGCGGAAGGGTCCGAAGCGGCGATCGTGAACCAGACATTTTGCAAAAAGTATCTCGTGGGCCGCGACCCGATCGGACAGGTGATCAGGCTTGGCGGAGTTCCTTTTAAAACACCGATTGTTATCGTCGGTGTGATCGCCGATGTGAAGCACTTCGCGCTTGATGAGAAGCCTCATGCGGAAGTGTATACGCCTCTCTGGCAATCGTTCGATGTGAACGCGGTGCTTGCCGTGCGCGCTTCGGGACCCATTGGACCGATCGCGTCCGGAATGAGGCATGCTGTCCTCTCGCTGGTGCCGACCGCTACGATCTTCGACATTCACACCATGGATGAGTTAATCTCCGACGCCAGTGCGCGGAGACGATTCCAGACCTCTCTGCTCTCGATCTTCGCGGCGATTGCGCTGATGCTCGCGCTGGTTGGAATCTATGGCCTGATGACCTATTCGGTGAAGCAGCGGACGCCGGAACTGGGGATTCGGATGACGCTCGGCGCATCGCGCGTGCAGGTTCTCGCGATGGTGCTGCGGCAAGGTGTTGGCATGACCGCGATCGGTGTTGCGGCCGGGATTGGAGGAGCGCCGGCGCTGACGAGGGTGCTCGAGGCTTCGTTATATGGCGTGAGGGCGACCGATCCGATTACGTTTTATGCGGTGCCCGTGCTGATTCTGCTGGTGTCGGCGGCGGCGTGCCTGATTCCGGCGTGGAAGGCGACGCGGATCGATCCGGCGATTGCGCTGCGGTACGAGTGAGCGCGGATTTAGAGGATGCCACGCCTTCGAGATGACCGCTCCCGATGGTCGCGGCTTTACAGGCCGGATGGGTTGATTTGCAATCGGCAGGGCTGAAAAACGGGCCGGTAGTACCGCTCCCTGTGGTCACGGCTTCCATGAGAAGGCCGGTCCTGTCAACAGGTTTTTTCTCGACCTGTCCTCAAATCCTTGTCGACGACCAGCGGGAGGCGCCATGCGCTCCGCTGCTTT
>Ga0182024_10019032_pt1 | contig 12707 bp, 13 predicted proteins | sample P32metaG_FD_120480 | JGI IMG/M metagenome (GOLD analysis project Ga0182024, IMG submission 120480) | Permafrost microbial communities from Stordalen Mire, Sweden - P3-2 metaG (Illumina Assembly) | ecosystem: Environmental > Terrestrial > Soil > Wetlands > Permafrost | place: Sweden: Stordalen... | reverse complement strand
TGACGCCGCCGGCTCGCGGGCATTGGCGCGGAGCAGGGCCAACAGCCGGTGATCCATTTCGTCTATCATATTGTTACTCTTTCATACCGAAACGCCAATATATTGGCGAATTCTATCATTCTGTGGGCTATCCGCTAGCCGGACATGGCGCTTGCATGGAGGTTGCCGTTTTGGGGGATTCGCGAAATTGTCCGGCAAACCCTTCTTCCTGATGACCGATCCCCGCCATTTCGGGGTGTTTTATGAGATCAACCCTTGGATGCAGCCCCAGACCTGGGGCCACGACCCCGCCGGCTTGCGCGCCGCGGCTGCGTCGGCATCGGGGGCACTGCGTCTCGCCATCGAGATGATGGGCGGCATGGTCGAGCTTCTGGCGCCGGTCGAAGGCATTCCTGACCTTGTGTTCCCGGCCAACGGCGCGGTGGTGCTGAACGGCAAGGTGCTGCTGGCCCGCTTCCGCCATCCGGAACGGCAGCGCGAGGAGCCGGTACTCCGTTCCGCCTTCCTGGCGTTGAAAGCGCGTGGTGTGGTGGACGAGGTGCTCACTCTTCCGCCCGCCGTGCTGCAGGAAGGCGCAGGCGATTGCATTTGGGATAACCATCGCGGCTTCTTCTGGGCGGGGTTCGGTCAGCGCTCGACACCGGATTCCCCGAACGTGATCGAAGCGGTGTTCGGCGAACGGGTTGTGGGCCTGGAACTCGCCAGTCAGCGCTTCTATCACCTCGATACCTGCTTCTGTCCTCTGACCGGCGGCGAGGTGCTTTATTATCCGCCCGCCTTCACGCCCGCAGCCCTGGCGCGAATCCATGCCCACGTCGCGCCCGCCGACCGGATCGAAGCCGGCGCCGAGGAAGCCGGCGCTTTTTGCGTCAATGCCGTGAATATCGGCCGGCAGATCGTGATGGCGAAAGCGCCGGAAACCTTGCGCCGGAAACTCTCGGTGCTGAGTTATCAATTGCGCGAAGTGGATCTGGCGCCCTTCATTCTTGCGGGCGGCGGGGCCTATTGTATGACTTTGCGGCTGGACCGCCGCAACCGCACGCACGCCGCCATGCGGGCGGCGGAATGAGGCGATCATGAACCACTTCGCGCGGACCACGGAATTCATCGCCCAGGAGCAGGCGCTTGGCGCGATGAACTACAAGCCGCTGGATGTGGTGCTGGCGCGTGGCGAGGGCGTGTATGTCTGGGACGTGGAGGGACGCCGCTATCTCGACTGTCTTTCCGCTTATTCGGCGGTCAATCAGGGCCATCGTCATCCCAAGATTCTTCAGGCATTGATCGACCAGGCGTCGCGGCTTGCACTCACGTCGCGCGCCTTCCGCAACGACCAGCTGGCATCCTTCTATCAGGAAATCTGCGCGCTCACCGGCGCTCATAAAGTGCTGCCGATGAATTCCGGCGCCGAGGCCGTGGAAACGGCGCTGAAGCTGGCGCGCAAATGGGGCTATCAGGTCAAGGGCGTGGCGGCGGACAGGGCCGAGATCATCGTCTGCGCCAACAATTTCCATGGCCGCACTATCACCATCGTGGGCTTTTCTTCCGATCCCGGTTCGCGCGAAGGCTTCGGGCCTTTCACGCCCGGTTTCCGGATCGTCCCGTTTGGCGACGCGGAGGCGTTGGAAGCGGCTATCGGGCCCAACACCGTGGCGTTCCTGGCCGAACCCATCCAGGGCGAGGCGGGCGTGATCGTGCCGCCGCCGGGCTATCTGAAAAAAGCGCGCGCGCTGTGCACCCAGCACAATGTGCTTTTCATCCTGGACGAGATTCAGACCGGATTGGGCCGCACCGGAAAGCTGTTGGCGGAGGAACACGAAGGTGTCGAAGCTGATCTCACCTTGCTGGGAAAGGCTCTATCCGGCGGCTTTTATCCCGTCTCGGCGGTGCTTTCGAATAACGAAGTGATGAACGTGCTGCACCCTGGCGAACATGGCTCGACTTTTGGCGGCAATCCGCTGGCCTGCGCCGTGGCGCGCGCGGCGCTTCGGGTGCTGGTGGAAGAGGGCATGATCGAGAACGCGGCGCGTGTGGGTGCGCGTCTCAAGGCAAGGCTCCGGGACATCCGCTCGAACCAGATCAAGGAGGTGCGCGGCTTTGGCCTGCTTCTGGGCGTCGAGTTGGTGCCCGAGGCGGGTGGAGCGCGCGCGATCTGTGAGCAATTGATGACGCGCGGTCTTCTCTGCAAGGAGACCCATGACCATACGATCCGGATTTCGCCGCCGCTGATCCTGACGGACGAGCAGGCCGACTGGATCGCCGGGGAATTCCGCGCCGCGCTGGCCTAACGCGCGGAAATGTCCCCGGAACAGCTATACGCGGTAATCGGCGGCGCAGGCGTCAGCCGAAATAACAACGTAAAACGACACGCATTTGACTTTCTCCACCCTCATCATCATTGCAGACAAACGGCCTAAGCGGCGATGATGATCGGAGATGCCCAGCCTCTGGAAATCGGAGATATCGCATGAAAATCGCTTGGAATCTGGCGGCCGCGGTCGTCGTATCATTTGCGATCGGTGGCGGCGCGTTGGCCCAAACCGTGACACCAATCAATATCTCCCTGACGAACTATGCTTTCACGCCGAGCACGATCAATTTGAAGGCAGGGACGACGTATCGGATGCATTTTAGCAATGATGGATCAAAAGGGCACAACTTCAACGCCCCGGAATTTTTTGCCGGTTCGCAAGTTGCGCGGACGGATGAGAGTAAAATCGACGAAGGAAGTGTAGAGCTTGATAGCGGCCAGGCCGCGGATATCACGGTCACGCCCAGTCGTGCCGGAACCTATTCATTCGATTGCACGCATTTTATGCACAGCATGCTCGGTATGCATGGGAAAATCATCGTTCAATAAATTGGCTTGTGGCCCGACCGGCGGCTATCCCGGCATGCCCTGTGAAGAGGGAGCGAGCCCGCCTATTTCGGCGAATTTCTGAAACAACCATCGTCCCGCCGGACCGAGCGGCCGATGCGTGGCGTGGGCCACAACCAAAGGGATGGTAAGCACGCGCTTTTGCGCCGCCCAGCGATCGATTTGAAGTGTGACCAACCGGCCTGCCGCCAGGTCATTGCCCACCCGCGGCAGCGGAACCACGCCCCAGCCCACGCCGCTCACCAACAGACTGTGCAAAATCTCGAAATTCACCACCCGCCAGATTTCGGTCGAGGCGATGCCGTAGCCGCGGATCGTGGACTCTTCTTCATGGGTGAGCCCTTCGTATATCACCAGCTGCATATGCTCGCGCAGCATTTCGGGCGTGACAAGGCCGTTTGTCTCAGCCAGGGGATGCCGGGGCGACGCGACGGCGACAAGCTCCAGCATGGTGCAGGGCAGACGGCGGAACCCTTCGCCGGGAGAGGCGGCCTCAAAGACGGTGGCGAGATCGCTGGTGCCTTGGGCGAGAGATTCCATAGCCGCGTGCTTGGTCGAGAGCGAGGCCACAATACGCACTGATGGAAAAGCGGCATGGAAGTCGCGCATCGCCTCCGACAACACATGTGTGGGCGTATAAGGATGCACCGCCAGCCTCAGCTCTTCCTCAAGGCCCATGACCATTTGGCGCGCGTGCAGACGGTAGTTCTCGACATCGGCGAGGATTCGGCGGATGCGCGGTAGAAGCTCCTTGCCGGCCTCGGTCAGCACGGGCCGGTACGCCGAGCGGTCGAATAGAGTAGTCCCGCTCTGATCCTCCAATTTCTGGATCGCATAGGTGATGGCCGATTGCGCCCGGTTCAGGCGCCGGGCGGCAGCGGCGAAGCTGCCTTCGTCAACCACCATGGCGAACACTGCGAATTGGTCCAGGCTGAATGCGTCCATGTCCTTCGGATAATTCGATGGAGATCGCCTAAATTATACCCGTTTTATAGAAAGTAACGCTGCTTATTTTGTGGGCCTCGGATGATTTTGGAGCGGCGGCGCGATGGCCCGTAACCCCCAAGCGGCCTCTGACAAGGCTTCCAACCTATTCAAGTTCCAACAGTTTACCGCGGCATCCAGCCCCCCCGAGCCGCGGTGCGGTAGGCGTGTTCTGGTCCGACACGCCGACCGCGATTTTTCCAGGAGAGGCCTGTCATGACTGACTCCGACAATGTTCATCGCCTGCCCGAGCGGCGCGAGCGGCGCGGAATGCTCAAGGCTTTGCCCGCCCCAACAAGGGAGAAGGCAGACGCGTCGAGGCCTCGCGCTGAGGCGACGGAGCCGAGCACGCCGTCGCAAGAAGCGCCCCAAGCGCCCGTTTCCCGGACGGGTGCGCGCCGCCGGCGTTGGTTGCGGCCAGCGATGTTCGCGCTTCTGCCCTTGGTGTTGATCGGCGGGGCGATCGCCTATGTCAAAGGTGGTCGCACCATGTCCACCGATGACGCCTATGTGAATACCAGGCAGGTGGGTATCTCGACCGACGTGGCCGGCATCGTTTCCGAAGTGGACGTCACCGAGAACCAGCACGTGGCGGCGGGGCAAGTTCTTTACCGGCTCGATCCGCGTCAGTTCCGCATCTCACTTGACAACGCCAAAGCCAATCTCGCGCTGGTGGCGCTCAATCTTGAATCGATGCGGAAGAATTATGAGCAGACATTGAGCGACGCCGCCGCGCAAAAGGCGCAAGTCGATCTCGATCAGGCGACTTATGAGCGCTATGACCGGCTTCTCGCCAGCAATGCCATCGCCCGGATGGTCTACGACCAGGCGCGTTTCGCGGTCCAGACCGACGCCAGCAAACTTACCGCGCTCCGCCAGCAGGCGCAGGCGCAACTGGCGCTGTTGAATGGCGACCTCAACTCGCCCGTAACTCAGCTGCCGCAATATATGCAGGCCCAGGCGCAGGTGCACGAGGCGCAGCGTCAGTTCGACGATAGCGTGGTGCGTGCGCCTTTTTCCGGCACGGTGACCGAAGTCCCCAGCATTGCGCCGGGAAAGTATCTCGCGGCATCCACCACGGCTTTCTATCTCGTCGACACCGATCATGTCTGGATCGACGCGACGCCCAAAGAGACTGAACTGACCCACGTGCTGCCGGGCCAGCGGGCAGTCGTGACGGTGGATACCTACCCTAACCTTCAATGGCACGGCACGGTCGAAAGCGTGAGCCCCGCCGCAGCCCAGCAATTTTCGCTGTTGCCGGCGCAGAATACCAGCGGCAATTGGGTGAAAGTGGTTCAACGCGTGCCGCTGCGCGTCCGCGTGGACGCGAGCAAAGGCGACATGCCCCTACTGCGCGCGGGCATGAGCGTGGAAGTCAGCTTGGATACCGGTCATGCGCGCGGCTTGCCCAAATTCGTGACCGATCTGCTCGGGATGGCGTCATGAGCGCGAGTGGCGGTCCCGATTCAGTCCGCAATCGCGGCGCCATCACGGTCTGCGTCAGTCTCGCCACGCTGATGCAAGCACTCGATTCGACCATCGCCAATGTGGCCTTGCCCAACATACAAGGCAGCATCTCGGCGAGTCAGGACCAGGCTGCCTGGGTTCTCACCTCCTATATCGCGGCGGCCGCCATCATGACGCCGCCCACCGGCTATCTCGCCGCGCGCTTCGGCACCAAGCGCCTTTTCCTCACTGCCATCGCGGGCTTCACCATCGCCTCGATGCTTTGCGGCATCGCCCAATCGCTGCCCGAGATCGTGGTGTTCCGCCTGTTGCAAGGTGCATTGGGCGCGCCGCTGGTGCCGCTGTCGCAAGCGGTCCTGCTCGACATCTATCCCAAGGAGCGCCAGGGCTTCGCCATGGCTTTGTTCGGCCTGGGCGTGATGGCCGGTCCCATTCTCGGTCCGGTGATCGGCGGTTGGCTGACGCAAGATTATAGCTGGCGCTTTGTCTTCTATATAAATTTGCCGGTGGGCGTGCTGGCTTTCGTCGGCACGACGCTCTTTCTTCCTTCCAGCCGGCAAAGCACCGGCCAGAAGCTGGACTGGCTGGGGTTCGGCGCGCTCAGCGTCGCAATCTGCGCCTTTCAGATTTTGCTCGATCGCGGCGAGCAGCTCGATTGGTTCGGCTCAAGCGAGATCTGGATCGAAGTGATCATCGCCGCCGGCTCGTTCTATGTCTTTCTCGTTCACACCTTCACCAGCGACAAGCCCTTCGTGAATCCCAGGCTGTTTCTGGACCGCAGCTTCGTCGCCGGCACCCTGATCATCTTCACGGTGGGTCTTACCTATTACGCCTCGCTGGCGCTCCAGCCGCCCTATCTGCAGACGTTGATGAACTATCCCGTCCTCACCGCCGGCCTGGTGCTGGGGCCGAGAGGTGTCGGCACCATGTTCGCCATGCTGTTTGTCGGCCAACTGACGGGACGGGTGGACACGCGCCTGCTTCTGGGCATCGGACTGGGCCTGACGGCCTGGGCCTTCTACGCCATGACCGGTTGGACACCCGATATCTCCGAGACCACGATCGTGGTGGTTGGCTTCATCCAAGGCGTGGGGCTGGGCTTCCTGTTCGTGCCCTTGAGCGCGGTGACCTTTGCAACCCTTTCCCCCGAGCAGCGCACGGAAGGGTCCGGCATTTACAATCTGTCGCGGAATATCGGCTCAAGTGTGGGCATCTCTGTCGTCAATTCGCTCCTCACCACCAACACCCAAGTCAATCATGCCGATATCGCGACTTCGGTGACGGCGGTGAACCGCACTTTCGAGGGCCACACGATTTCGCAATTCCTGAGCCCGGTGACCGCAGCGGGCAGGGCCGCGCTCGACCAGGCGGTCACTCAGCAGGCCGTGATCATCTCTTACATCGACGATTACAAGCTGCTGCTGGTTTCGACACTCGCGGTCGTTCCGCTGGTCTTCCTGTTCGCAAAGACAAATTCCGCGCCGGATCACACCATGGCGCTCGAATGAAAAGGACAACGGCGCATACAGGTTACGAAAAACGCAAGCGCTCCGGGTTCTTGTTCGAGTTCAGCACGGTGCCCAGAGCGGGATTGATGGAGGATCACATGAAGATCAGTACGATTTTGGAACGCAAGCAGCCAGGTGTCGTCACCATCGACATCCTCTCCACCCTGAGGGCGGCTGCCGAACTGATGGCCCGCCATCGTATCGCGGCGCTGATCGTGACCGAGGATGGCGCCCCTGTGGGCCTCATTTCCGAGCGCCACATCGTGGAAGTGTTCGCGCACGAAGGCAAGCTCGCCGAGGAAATGCGGATCCGGCAGGTGATCGGCCGCCAACTGATGACGATTTCGCCGGACGACACGATAAAGCGCGCTATGTCGCTGATGACGCACACGCGGATCCGCCATCTTACCGTGATAGAGGAAAACGAACTTTTAGGCATCGTCAGCCTAGGCGACGTGGTGAAACACCGTCTCGAAGAGTTGGAGCTTGAAGCAAACGTGCTTCGCGACATTTACGTCGCGGCCCGTTGACGGAGGTGTCCATGATATTTGTGATCGCGCGGATCGCCCTGGATGTCGTAAGCGCCATATTCGGCCTTACGGGCCTCATCAATCTCAGCGGCGGCGCCCATGTGCGGGCGGTTTACCGCCTTTGGCACTATCCCCATCATTTCTATCGCATCGTCGGGCTGGTCGAACTGATGGCGGTGCTTTTCCTGGTCATGCCCCAGACCCGTGTCTGGGGCGTCGCCGTGGCCGGCATGATCGCGTTCATCGCGGTCGTGACGCTTCTCCATCATCGCCAGTACCTGTGGTCGCTGCCCGCCATGCTGCTGCTGGTAGGCCTGGTTCCCGCATCGCTGGCCCACGCATAGGACCATGTCCGCCATGCAGCTCCCTTCTCGCACCGCCCCGTCCGCCAAATTCAATCCCGGCAAATTCGAGTCCGTTGCCTTGCTCCTGCAGGGCGGCGGTGCCTTGGGCGCTTACCAGGCCGGTGTCTATGAGGCGCTCGCCGAGGACGGCATCCTGCCCAATTGGCTGGGCGGCATATCGATAGGCGCCATCAACTGCGCCATCATTGCCGGCAATCCGCCGGAGAAGCGCGTCGAACGGTTGCGGCAATTTTGGGAGCTGGTGACTGCGGACAGATTCGGCGGTTGGCCCGGTTCCCCTGTGTTGTCCCGGCCGGTCGAATTTCTGAAAACGGTCCAGGGCGATCTGGGGCGCAGCATCTTGAACCAGTTCAACGCCGGCATGGCCGTGTTTCAAGGCGTTCCCGGCTTCTTCAGCCCGCGCTTTCCATCACCTTGGGCTTATCCCACCGGCGCCCCCGCCGCGACAAGCTTCTATGACACCGGCAAGCTGGAGGAAACGCTGGAAAGGTTTGTCGATTTCGACCGGATCAACGCCAAGAACGGCGTGCGCATCAGCATCGGCGCCGTCAATGTGCGCTCCGGCAATTTCGCATATTTCGACACCTCCACGCACGTGATCCAACCAAAGCACATCATGGCCAGCGGGGCGCTCCCGCCGGCATTCCCCGCGGTGGAGATTGACGGCGAGTATTATTGGGATGGCGGCGTGGTTTCCAATACGCCGCTGCAGTGGGTCTTGGACCACACGCCGCGCCAGGACACGCTGGCATTCCAGGTCGATCTCTGGAATGCGCGCGGTGAGCTTCCCGGTAATGTCGCCCAGGTCGAAACCCGCCGCAAGGAGATTCAATATTCGAGCCGTACGCGGGCGGGGACCGATTTCTTCAAATATGCGCAGCGTATGCGCAACGCCGTCGCCTCCTTGCTGGACAAATTGCCGGATGACCTCAAGGAAAGCGAAGAGGCCAAGCTCTTGCATGCCAACGCCCAGCGCAAGATCTACAACATCATCCATTTGATCTACCACGCGCGAAATTACGAAGCGTACGCGAAGGATTATGAGTTCTCGCGGACCAGCATGGAGGCCCATTGGCGCGCCGGTTACAACGACACGCGCCGCACGCTGCGCCATCTCAATGTTTTTGGCCTGGCGACAAACGAGGAAGGCGTCGTCACTTTCGATCTGGAGCATGAGGGCCGGGAATTAACGCCAGGCCGTCGCTCCGCCTTAAGAGAAGAATCCAATCATGAATATCAATGACGTGCGCAGCAAGGCATTTGCGATGCCTTTCACATCGCCCGCCTATCCGCCGGGCCCTTATCGTTTCGTGAATCGGGAATATCTCGTCCTCACATACAGAACGGACGAGGAAAAGCTTCGGGCCCTGGTGCCGGAGCCGTTGATGGTTCAGGAACCACTAGTCCGTTACGAATTTATGCGCATGCCGGATTCGACAGGGTTTGGCGATTACACCGAATGCGGGCAGGTGATCCCGGTATCTTTCCAGGGACGCAAAGGCGCCTACACCCATTGCATGTTTCTCAATGATCATCCGCCGATCGCCGGCGGCCGGGAGCTTTGGGGATTTCCGAAAAAGCTTGCCAACCCGACATTGCGGACCGAAATCGACATGCTGGTGGGAACGCTCGATTATGGCGATGTCCGCGTCGCCACCAGCACCATGGGCTACAAACACAATGCGCTCGATTCCAACGCGATAAAGGAGTCCCTGGCGGGCGTCAATTTCCTGCTCAAGATCATTCCGCATGTGGACGGCACGCCGCGCATTTGCGAGCTGGTCGAATTTCACCTCGAGGATATCGTCGTCAAAGGTGCGTGGAGCGGACCGGGCGCGTTGTCGCTCGCACCGCACGCGCTGGCGCCCGTTGCCGAACTTCCGGTCTTGGAGGTTGTGTCCGCCCGGCATTTCGTCACCGACCTGACGCTAGGGCTGGGCAAAGTCATTTATGACTATCTCAAGTAAAGGATTACCCTCATGAAGCCCAAGGGCAAAGTCGCACTTATAACCGCTACGCGCAGCGCCATCAGAAAAGAGAGCATTCCCAGGAAGCTCAAGGGCAAAGTCGCACTGATAACCGGGGCGGGCAGCGGCATCGGAAAAGAGATCGCCCGCACATTTGCGCGAGAAGGCGCCAAAGTCGTGGTTACCGATCTTGATGCCGCCCGTGCCAAGGCGGCTGCCGCGGAATTTGCCGATGAAGGCCGCGCCGTCGGTCTAGGCATGGATGTCACCAATGAAAAGCAGGTTGAATTCGCCATGCAGGCGACGGTGCGCATGTTCGGCGGCATCGATATTCTGGTGAGCAACGCGGGGATTCAGACCGTAGCGCCTCTCGACCAGCTTGAATTCGCCAAATGGAAACAGCTTCTTTCCATCCATCTTGACGGCGCGTTCCTCACGACGCGGGCCGCGCTTGGCCAAATGTACCGGCAGAAGCGGGGTGGCAGCATCATCTATATGGGCTCGGTCCACTCCAAGGAGGCGTCGCCGCTCAAGGCGCCATATGTAACGGCCAAGCACGGCCTGATTGGCCTTGCCAAAGTCGTGGCCAAGGAAGGTGCCGAGCATGGCGTGCGCGCCAATGTGATTTGCCCGGGTTTCGTGCGCACGCCCCTGGTGGAAAAGCAGATCCCCGAACAGGCCAAGGCCCTGGGCATCTCCGAGGAAGAGGTGGTGCGCAAAATGATGCTCAAGGACACCGTCGATGGTGAATTCACGACCACCGCCGACGTCGCCGAAGTCGCGTTGTTCTTCGCATCCTTCGCCTCGAACGCTTTGACGGGGCAATCACTCGTCGTTTCGCATGGCTGGTTCATGCAATAAAAAACGTAAGCGCGATACGCCCACGTTTTCGTTGGGTTTGCGGGACTCCGAGCCCCGCAGTTGGTGTCGGCTTAAAGCTTTACCGTGGAGGTCATGAATGGCGCTCGCGATTTTTTTTGTGCCGGTCTTCTTCGTTGTTGTATTGCGACTGTTCCGGGTGAAGCCCCGTCCGCGCCAAACCAACCACAGCACAGGATAAAGGCCATGACCAACTCGCACGCGCGTGTGACGACGGACAATGCCAGCCGCTAAGTGGCGCAGTTCGGCCGCAATTGGCGCAGCGCCGCTTCGCTGCTTCACTACGAGCCCGCGCACGCCGCCATCACACTGCCGTTCGGCCATTGCGACCTTCACGCCGAACGGCATTTTTTGGACATCGTCCTCACCACCAATTCTGTGGTGGATGCGACCATTCTCGAGGATCTGGTGTCCTGCGAGCTCGACCATCTCTCCCGGGGCGAGCGCCTTCGCTACCAGTGGATTCTTTCGGCGGCTCAAAACTCCGTCCCGCGGCCAAATACCTGAAAGCCAGCATCGAGGAGGCAAATCATGCTGGCAAGCAATCGCGACATGCGGCGCTACTCGCCCCACCGCTCATTTCACAGAGGAAAATATAGTCGGCACCAGCAGGGCACTGCTGATATTCTGCACAAGTTGGCCGTCCTTCTCGCTCTCGGCAGCGATTGCAATCCATTCAGGGTCCGCTACGAACGCACTCCAGCGCTTCTCACGCTCGGCCATGCTGTCCCAGGCAAGCATATAGGTAAGCTGCAGGTGGCTCTTGCCGATCAGCGTCGTCCAAAACCCGGCTTGACGAATACCGTGCTTCTCCCAAAATCGCAGCGTCTGGTTCTGGAAGCGCGAGAGCAGCGCCGGAAGGCGGCCGGGAACAGCGTGATAAATGCGCAGTTCATAGATCATCGGTTTTTTACTGGCACGCAGCCTCCCAGGCTTCCGGCGACACGATCGGTGTTTTGTTCATGGAGAGCTTTCCGCCCTTGCGGCCCGGCCTCACGCGATGCCCGCATAGGTAAGCTCTTGAAGACACATTCGCTATGGCTGCTGGGCGGCAAAGACTCTTCCGCCAACCGAACGACTGCACCGAAGGTATCAACGTGGGTCGAAAGCACCGTTCGACGCATTGCGTCCAGATTGCGGCTTGCATCGATGCCGCAATGGCGGGAATATCTGCTGCTGCGGTACCCAGGCGCGCAACCGGGCCGCGATCAGGAAAGCGGCGGTCCCCGAGCAAGCCTGATTTGCAAATGGGAAGGAGATTGATCATGACGATTCACAACATTCCTGGACGGTCGGAGCCGCTGTCGCGGCGCACGATTTTGCGCACGGGCGGTGTTGCGGGCGGCGGATTACTGCTGGGCATTTACACACCTTTCGCGAATGCGGCTGCCGTCAACACGAACAGTGTCGCTCAGGGTGAAATTGGCCCGTTCGCGCCCGATGCTTTCATCCGTATCGATGGCGCAGGCAAGGTCACCTTGATCATGCCGCAAGTCGAGATGGGACAGGGCGTCTATACTTCGCTGTCCATGATTTTGGCGGAAGAACTCGATGCGGCGTTCGAATCCGTCACCGTGGAGGCGGCGCCGCCGAGCGACGCCCTTTACGGCAACCCCGTTTTCGGAATTCAGGCAACCGGCAATTCCAATTCTGTGCGCGCGTTTTGGAAAAAGTTGAGGCAGGCAGGCGCCGGCGCGCGCGCTATTCTGGTCGAGGCTGCGGCAACGCGATGGAAGGTCGATCCGGAAAGCTGTACCACGGACAATAGCGAGGTGATTCATCCTTCGACTGGGCGCAGGCTCGCCTACGGCGCGCTCGCCGACGCAGCGGCGAAGCTCACCCCGCCTGCCAATCCGTCGCTCAAGAATCCGAAAGCGTTCAAGCTGATCGGAAAGCCTCTCAAACGGCTTGACACACCAGACAAAGTCAACGGCAAGGCGCTCTATGGAATCGACATGATGCCGGATGGCGTGAAGTTCGCGACCCTTGCCGCGAGCCCGATTTTCGGCGGCAAGGTCGGGCATGTCGACGACAGCGCGGCCAAAGCGATTCGTGGCGTGCGGCAGGTCGTCGTGCTGGATGATCTCGTGGTGGTCGTCGGCGATCATATGTGGGCCGCAAAAAAAGGA
>Ga0182024_10019031_pt1 | contig 12708 bp, 13 predicted proteins | sample P32metaG_FD_120480 | JGI IMG/M metagenome (GOLD analysis project Ga0182024, IMG submission 120480) | Permafrost microbial communities from Stordalen Mire, Sweden - P3-2 metaG (Illumina Assembly) | ecosystem: Environmental > Terrestrial > Soil > Wetlands > Permafrost | place: Sweden: Stordalen... | reverse complement strand
TGACGGTCGTTTACCGGGAGAAGGGCGAGATCGTGTCGTGGTGGACGATCACGGTGTGCCGGGGGTTCAAGGGATTCGAGCCGCCGGAAGGCGGCTGGACCGGCAAGGGCGAGCGGAGGTACTGATCACTTAAGGGCGGGGTCTCCCCGCCCCTACGGAAATGGGCCGACCTTGCACCTTCTGTCCCTCGTTCCCAAACTCCTGTTTGGGAACGCACCCCGCGAAACTCCCGTTTCGCGTCCCGTATTGGGGCCGGACGCGAAACGGAGTTTCGCAATCGTGCGTTCCCAAACAGGAGTTTGGGAACGAGAGGGAACGAGGGAAGTCCGTCGCTCACGCTTCCGGCTCGGACAACACGCCTCCGGATGCCGCACTATCGTCCCATGATTTTATCCAAAATGTACATCTCCAAAGACTCATAATCGCGCGCCGCCCGCAACTGTTCGACGCGGGCGGCGTCGATGGAACGCACGACCTCCACCAGCCGCAGGAAGACGGCCTTGCTGTTGGCGAGGTGGCGCGTCTGGTCCTCCGCCTTCGTCGTGCGCATGGCCTTCACATCGACGCCGATGCAGCCGTCGTAGCCGGCCCGCTCCAGCACCCAAACGGTGTTGAAGGCGCGGCGCAGGTCCACCGAGCCGAACACCTTGTCCTGGTCGTATTTCAAACCGTTCTGGTCGTTGATGTGGACGCTCCAGAGCTTCTTGTGCCACAGGGCGTAGGCCATGTCGTCGGACGGGTCGAGTCCGGCCAGGATGGAGTGGGCCGACTCGATGAGCACGCCGACGCGGGCCGGGTCGGCGGAGCGGTAACAGAGGGCGAGGAAATGGCCGACCGTCGGCAAATAGGCCTGGTCCATCGGCTCGTTGGGCTTCATTTCGCCAAGGATGCGGATGTGTGAGTCGTAGGCCAGCAACTCGTTTACCGCGTCGAGGATGCGCTGGGCCGAGGCCACCGGGTCCTTGGCTTCGCGGACGTAGGTGCCTTCGCGCGCCAGCCAGAGCACGATGTCGCGGCAGCCCAGCCCGCGGGCGATGTCGATGGTGCGCCGGGAGCGGTCGAGGGCGTATTTGCGTTCGGCGGCGCTGTTGGAGGTGTAGCCGCCGTCGATGGTACACGGGTGTTCCCAGAGACGCGGGGCCAGAAATTCGCAGAACAGCCCCTCGTCGTCGAGCATCTTCTTGACCTTGGCGACGCCGCGTTCCGTCTCGGCCGGCGACAGGTCGGCGGGAACCACGTCGTCGTCGTGGAACTGCACGCCGTCGAAGCCGAGTTTCTTGTACTCGCGGATTTTGGAGGCGAAGGCCACTTCGGCGCGGACGGGCGGGCCGAACGGGTCGGCGCCGGCGCCAATGTTCCAGGGGCCGAAGGTGAAGCGGTACGTCCGGTTTGGGTTGGCGGCCATTCAAGAATTCTCCCTTGGCGGTCGATCTAAGAGTATGGTCTGGATCCGGCAGTTGGCGCCAATGGCAGGCACCGACCGCTTTTCTCATTTCCGGGTGGCGTGTGGAGCGTTTGACGATCACTTGTGTGCTGTGCGGCCGGACGTGGACGGCCGCCACTTCCTTTACCCTATACGAACAGCAAGCCGTGGAGTCGCGTCCGTGCCCGGGCTGCGGGTCCAACACGCTTTGTTGCCGGGAACCGGCCGCGCCGACGCGGCGGGGACGGAAGCCCGTCCTCAAGGTAGCCGGATGAGCCTGTTTTAGAAAAAGAACCGGCGAGCGGCCGGCGTGAGCCGGCTGGTGCGACAACCTGTCAGCGACAGGATGGACACCAGCCGGCTCACGCCGGCCGCTCGCCGGTCACGCCGCCAGGATGCAGCCGCCGAGGCGGGCGCCGTGACGCGGGATGGTTTGCAGCAATTCGTCCAGGCGCGGCGAGCCAGCTTCCCGTTCGGGAAGCACCAGATACACCACGTCACAGGCCGCGGCCAGCGCCGCCGCTTCGGGCCGTCCGTCCCAGGTCGGCCCGAGTACCATCACCAGATCGCAGTGCCGCCGAAGCTGACGCAACACCGAGGCCGGCGTCTCGACCACGAGCCGCGGCCCCGCCGGCGCGGGCGCGCCGGCCGTGAGCACCGTGAGGTTGGCCTGTCCGGTCGGCTGCAAGGCCTGTTCCAGGGTGACGGCGCCGGCCAGCACGTCGGACAGGCCGGGCCGGGTTGGTAGGCCAAGACGTTCCGCCACGGCCGGCTGGCGCGTGTCGGCGTCCACCACGACGACGCGACGGCCGCCCTGGCGGGCGGCGGTGACGGCGACGTTGAGAAGCACGACAACGGCGTCCCCTCCCAGAAGGGCCGGGGCCAGCAACAGGGCCGGCGCCCCCTGGCCGGCGGCCGGCGGCGTCATGGCGGCGAGGAGTTCGCGGTACTGGCCGCTGACGGGATGGTCCGGCTGGTGATGGGCGATGATCTCTGGCGCGAAGTGCGGCAAACGCGGACCATTGACGGTCTGAGCGGGACGCAAGGCAATGGCTTTGGGGGCCGGACGGACGGCAAGCACGCTGGCCGAGGCGTCCATGCTCTTGTGCGGCCCGACTTCAATGAACGGTATTTCTTCGTCCGAGGGCGCATCCTCCGCTTCGGCCGCATCCGGCGGGGCGTCCGGGCGAACCTCGTCCTCTTCCCGAACCTGCCGCGGAGCCGCCTGCTTCAACGTCTCCAGGAATTTGCCCATGTTGCCTCTCCCTTTGTCGGACGCCTCGCCGCTCATCCGTGGACCCCGTTGCGCCCCTCGCCGTTCACCCGCGGGAAGGCGTCGTCGCCCTCCAGGTCTTCCGCGTCGGCCGGGAGTTCGGCCCCCAGGCCGAGCGCCGCCAGCGCCTCCAGCGCGGCCTCCACGTCCACCGACTCGGCGTCGGCCTCCGCCGCCAGTCTCAGTGCCTTGTGGCCGGCCTGGTTCAGCAGGCGCGGCACGCCGCCGGCGCCGCGGGCCAGCATTTCGACCGCCTCGTCTCCAAAAACCTCTTCTGGCCGGGCGCCGGCCGTGCGCAAGTGGTGCAGTAGATAATCGGCCGCCTCCTCCAGGGCCAACGCCCCGAGTTCCGCCCGCACCGCCAGCCGTTGCCGCAGCGCGGCCAGCCCCGGCCGCCGCAACGTCTCCGCAAGGGACGGCTGGGCCGCCAGGACCACCTGCAACGCCCGTCCTCCCGGCGCCTCCAGGTTGGCCAGGAGCCGCAATTCCTCCAGCAGGTCGGCGTCGAGGTGCTGCGCTTCGTCCACGATCAGCACCACCGGCTTCTGTTCCGCGGCGAAGTGTTTCAGGAGATGGTCCGTCAACGCCAGACGCATCTCCTGTTCGCCGCGGCCCTCATACGGCAGGGACAGATCGTAGAGGACGGCCTGCAACAACGCGGCCCGGTCGCGGAAATGGCTGTTGGTGAGAAAGGCCGTCGCGGTCTGACCGCCGAGCCGTTCCAGCAGGCACAGGCACAGCAGCGTCTTGCCGACGCCGGGTTCGCCGGTGAGAAGCAGCAAACCTTCGCCGTCCGCGAGGCCGCCGAGAAGGCGGCCCAGGGCGCGTTCGTGACCGTCGGCGGGGTAATAACAGGCGGGATCGGCCGTCGCCGGGAATGGCCGGCGACGTAGGCCGTAGCGTGTCTCGTCCATGATTATGACTTCCCCCTCGGCCGTGCGTGGGCCGCACGTCCGTATCGGAGAAATCGACCGGGAGGGGACGGAACTTGATGAGAAAGGTGCGGAGGCGTTGCCGCGTTGGCGACGCCTCATGGAGGCGTTATGCTCGCGGGGGGTAGAAAGCGCCGCGGGCCGCACGAACGTCGGCCGGCCCGCGCGGATTTGGCCGCGCGGGCCGCCCGGTCGTTTACTGGATCGTTTCGGTCAGCACGGAGGAGGCGCCGCCGAGCGCGGCCGAACCGGCGTCGGTGTAGGTGTCGTAGGACGAGGCGCCGGCGGCTTCTGCTTCTTCCGGCCCTTGGTTCCGCAGACATTTCCTTTCCCCTTCGCCTGCCCAGACGCCCCCTCTGGATGGTACACTCGGCATTCCCCCGCGTCTCCGCAACGTCGAGGTGCGTCATGTCGAACCATCCGTCCACCGACGCCCACGCGATCGAGCGGCCGCCAGGCAAGGCGACCGCCACGGCCCGGCTCTCGCCCTTGCCTTTCCTTCATCGTCGCTCAACGGCGCCCATTGCCGGGCGCACCAGTTCCCTTGGCGCATTGGCCCAAGAGGCCCATAAGTCAGGCGGGACAACGACTTACGATGCGCCAAATGTCGCGCCATTTGGCGCATTGGCGCAGGCGCCGGGCGCGAAGGATGGGGTCGGCGCCGCGGGCCTTCACCACGGCCGTTCGATTCTTGCCTGGGGTGCGAAAATCGTGTTTCCTTTCGTATTGTTTCCCCAAACCGCCGACTCCGAATGAAGAAGACCTCCGCCCCCTGGAAGCCGACTGCCGAGCAGATCGCCGCCGCCCACGGCGGCCGGGTACCCGACGTGATCGGCCCCGGCCTGCGCGTGCTGTTCTGCGGCATCAACCCCGGACTCTATTCCGGCGCGATCCGTCACCACTTCGGCCGGCCGGGCAACCGCTTTTGGCCGGTGCTGCACGCCGCCGGCTTCACGCCGCGTCTGCTGACGCCGTTTGCGGAGCGCGAGCTGTTGCCGCTCGGCTACGGAATCACCAATCTCTTTGAAGGGGCCACGGCCCGCGCCGATGAACTCACCGGCGACGCGCTTCAGAGAGGTGGCAAGAGGCTGGAACGCAAGGTGCGGCGCTTTCGGCCGCGAATCGTCGCCTTCCTCGGTGTCACCGCCTACCGCACGGCCCTGAACCGGCCGGACGCCGTGATCGGTTTACAGAAAGAACGATTTGGCGACGCCCTCGCCTGGGTGCTGCCGAATCCCAGTGGGCTGAACGCGCATTATCAGTTCGCGCAGTTGACCCGGTTGTTTCGGGAATTGCGGCGAGCGGCGCGGCGTAAGCCCGCCGGTATAGACTAGCGCCCCGAATAGTGGGGCGCCGCAGTGCGTGTGCAGCACCGGCGGGCTGACGCCGCGCCGCTCGCCACTTCAAGGAGTCCGATATGGCCGATGTCACTCAAGAACTGCTGTCCCTGAATCAACGCCTGCTCGACTGCATCGCCGCCGGCGACTGGGCCGCCTATCAGGAGTTGTGCGATCCCTCATTGACGGCCGTGGAGCCGGAGTCGCACGGCCAGGTCATCGAAGGGCTGGCCTTCCACCGCTTCTATTTCGACCTCGGCGGCATCCGCGGGCGCAGCCTGACGACCATGTGCGCCCCCCACGTCCGCGTCATGGGCGACGTGGCCGTCGTCGTGTGCCACCGGCTGGTGCAGCGCGTCGGGCCGGACGGGGCGCCGGCGACGACGGCCAACGTGGAGACGCGCGTCTGGCAGCGCATCGAGGGGCGCTGGCGGCACGTCCATTTCCACCGCACCGCGCTTGCGGTGTGAAACCGCCGTCCCAAGGATTTACGGGGCGGCCCCCGGCCCGAGCAGCTGTTGAAGCCGGGCCAGGGTGCGCGTCAGCAGCACGCGCACGGCGCCGTCGCTTTTGCCCAGCCGCTCGGCGATCTCCTTGGAAGGCAGGTTCTCGACGTAGCGCAGCCGCAGGGCGGTTCGGCTCTCTTCGGGCAGCGCGGCCAGCGCCTCTTGCAGCGCCCGCCCCCGTTCGTCGCGGGCCACGGCCATGCTCGGCGTCGTCATGCTCACGATCAGCAGGTCGATCAGCTGCCGTTCGCCGGTCGGGCCGGCCGGGGCGTCCAGCGGCGATTCGCGGTCGGCGGCGCGCTTCTGCGCCCCGAAGAATTTGCGGTGCAGGTCGATGATGCGCTGCTCGGCGATCTGACACAGCCAGCCGAACGGGTCGCGCCGCGAAAGGTCCGTATGCGGGAGCGCGTTCAGGGCGTATACTGCCGTCTCCTGGAGCACGTCTTGCGGCTCGGCCTTGCGGCGCAAGGCGGCGCCGAGGTTTCGTTCGACGAATGCCAGCAGGCGCGGGCGGCAGGCCTCCAGAAACTCGCCGAGGGCCTGCGCCTCGCCGGCCCGCAACCGGCGGACCAGCGCGTCGTCGGGGGTAGGCGTCATACGGGTTGCTCCGTTCGGGTCCGAATCCTTTGCCGATCATACCACGGTGTTCCCCATGAGCGGCGGCTTATCGGCTTCCTCGGAGGAAAAAAGGGTGGACGCCCCCGGCACCGAACTAGACGTCGGGGCCGAACACGCCACCGCCACCTGGAACGCCCTCACCGCGCAGGTGCAGGCGTTCATCCAGGCCTGGGAGGCGGGGCCGGCGCCCCCGGACGTGGCCGAATTCGCGGCCGCCGCCCCGGCCACCGTGCGGCGGCTCGTGCTGCTCGAACTCATCAAGGTCGATCTGGATTATCGCTGGTCGCGGGGCCGGGAGCCGCGGCGCGTGGAAGACTACCTGGCCGCCTTCCCGGAACTCGGGCGCGGCGGCCTTCCCTGCGACCTCCTCTACGAAGAATACCACGTCCGCAAGCGCGCGGGAGACCCGGTCGATCCGCGCGACTTCCTGGCGCGCTTCCCCGGCCAGGCGGCCGAGCTGGGCCGCCTGCTGGGGCTGGAGGGGCCGCACCTGTCCACGTCCCTGGTGGCCAAGCAACAGCTGCGGGCCGTCGAGGCCGCCGGCACGATCGACGACTTCGACCTGTTCGGCCTGCTGGGCAAGGGGGCGTTCGCCCGCGTCTTCCTGGCCCGGCAGCGCTCCATGCAGCGGATGGTGGCGCTCAAGGTGTCGGCGGACTCCGGCGCCGAACCGCAGACCCTCGCCCAGATGGACCACCCCCACATCGTCCGGGTCTACGACCAGCGCGTCGTACCCGACCGCAACCTGCGCCTGTTGTACATGCAATACGTCCCCGGCGGCACGCTCCTGGCGGTGCTCGATCTGGTGCGCCGGACGCCGGAGGCCGACCGGAGCGGCCGGACGTTGCTGCGGGCGGTGGACCAGGCCGTCGAACAGCGCGGCGACGCGCCGCCGGTCGGGTCCGCGTTGCGCGAGCGGCTGGCCGCCTGGAGTTGGCCGGAGGCGGTCTGCTGGCTCGGCGCCCGGCTGGCGGAGGCGCTGGATTACGCCCACCGGCAGGGGATTTTGCACCGCGACGTGAAGCCGGCGAACGTCCTGCTCACGGCCGAGGGGGCGCCCAAGTTGGCCGACTTCAACGTCAGTTTCGGCTGCAAACTCGACGGGGCCAACCCGGCGGCCTTCTTCGGCGGCAGTCTCGCGTACATGTCGCCGGAGCAGTTGGAGGCGTTCAACCCCGCCCACCCGCGCGAGGCCGGCGACCTGGACGGCCGGGCCGACCTGTACTCGCTGTGCATCCTCCTGTGGGAACTGCTCGCGGGCCGCCGGCCGTTCCGCGACGACACCCAGCCCGGCGACTGGGGGAAGATGCTGGCGCGGATGACCGAACAGCGGCGAACCGGCGTACTCCCCGCGGAAACCGCCGCCCTGCCCTCCGGCCGCCCGCGCGGGTTCGAGCAGGTGCTGCTCGCGGGCCTCGACCCCGACCCGGCGCGCCGCCCGGAAACCGGCGCCGTCCTGGCGCGCGAACTGGAGCTGTGCTTACAGCCGCGGGCGCGTGACTTGCTGTATCCGCCAGCCGGCGGCTGGCGGTCGCTCGTCCGCCGCTTCGCCGGGCCTGCGCTGGTGCTGGCGCTCGTGCTGCCCAACGCGCTCGGCGCCGTCTTTAACATCGCCTATAATCGCTCCGAAATCATCGCGCAAGTACACGGCGCGGAGCCGGCCTTCTGGAACGTCCAGGCGGCGATCAACGGGATCGCCTTTCCTCTCGGGATCGCCCTGCTGACCGTATTGGCTTTGCCGGTCGCCCGCGCCGTCCGCGGCGTGGACGCGGGCAAGCCCCCGGGCGCCGGCGGTTTGGCGCCTGCGCGTCGCCGCTGCCTCATCCTGGGCGAGGCGGCCGCCGCCATCAGCGTCGTCGAGTGGCTGTTGGCCGGGCTGGTGTTTCCCGTCGCCCTATGCACCTTCCTTGGGCCACAGCCGTTCTGGTTCTTCCTGCGCTTCGTGGTCTCGCTCGCCCTCTGCGGACTGATCGCGGCCGTCTACCCGTTCTTTGGGTTGACGTTCTTGGCGGTGCGGGTGCTGCTGCCGCCGCTGATCCGGCGGCACACCCTCGACGCGGAAGAAGCGGCGGGGTTGGAGCGGCTGAAACGCCGGACGGGGCTGTACCTGCTGCTGGCCGCGGCGGCGCCAATGTTGACGGTGGCGGCGTGGGCGGCGACGGGTTCGGAGAACCGCGCGGCCCTGGGCCTGTTGAGCGCCGTCGGCCTCATCGGCTTTGGGGCCGCGTTCGCCCTGTCCCGAGCCATTCAGGGCGATTTGGAGGCGCTGGCCCACACGGCCGCCGCCGCTTCCGACCGAGCCTAACGGACCAGGGGACAATGCCACGAACCCGTCCGAGGCGCCGATGAGGGATTCCTCATCGGCGCCTCGGACGGGTCCTTCGCTCTTGGCCAGATCGTCGTCACCCTTCTCAGCGCCTGTGGCCGCTGCCGGAGTGGCTGTAGGACGAGTGGCCGTAGCCGGAGCGGCCGTAGCAGGACGGCTGGCAGTACGAGTAGCTGTAGCACGGCGTCGGGTAGCTGTAGCACGGCGTCGGGCAGCACGAGTCGTCGTAGCAGGGCGGCACGTCGCACGAGTCGTCGTAGCAGTAGGGGCTGTAGCACGAGTCGCCGTAGCTGTAGCCGTAGCCGCCGCGGAAGTGGCTGGAACGCAGGTGGCTGCCGCGCGAACCGTGTTGGCCGGAACCGCCGTGGGGGTGGCCTCCCGCCTGGGCCATGCCGCCCGCCGCCAGGGCCAGGACCGCCGCCGCCGCCATCGTCGCCAAGATGTTCTTCATCGGATTCGCTCCATGTTCGGGTTTCGGGCCGGCTCGCATCGTCCGGCCTCTACCCTGCCAAGCGTTTCCGGAAGCGGTTTGTTACAGGCGGAAGGAAAATAATTCAGACGCCCTCGTCGGTGCGCGCCACGCCCGGCAGTTCGAGGACGAAATCCGGCCCATAAGCGAGCGATGGCGTCTTAAATCCCGGCGGCGCCTCGCCGTTCAGAACGCGCGCCACCACGGCCAGGGCCGCCAGCATCGTCAGCGTGTACCCCTCCGGCCCGCGCAACCGCGACACGACGCGACCGCCGACCGAGTCCGTGGCCTCGCCCCACAGGAGACTTTGGCCACGGGCGCGCTCCTCGTCCGACGGGCCGGGCGGCCCCGCCTGGATGCGTCGCTTCAAGTAGCCCTGCACCGCCCGCGAACCGGCCGCCCAGCCGAACCATCGCAGGAACCGGCCGGCGATCACCTGCGACAGCGCCGCCGCCACATACACCTCGATGTCGGGAATGCCGGTGCTGTGGTAGGCGGTGGCCACGTCGCCCCAGGGGATGGTCATGGCGCGGACGGGACCGCGGCCGAAGTCGATGACGCGGGTCCGCCATGCCGTCGGCACGCGCGTCAGCACGCCGCCGCGCCGGATCATGCCGCCCTTGGGCAGATTTTCCACCATCGTTGTGGCGGTGCCGCGTGAGAAGCCGCCAAGCGCCTGAAAGCCGAGGGCGAGCTTGTTCGCCGTCGGCAACCGGCGTTTGAGGTGCGCCGCCAGGCAGTCCGACGGGACCACGTCGAAGCCGACGCCCGGCATCAGCATCACGCCGGCGGCCCGCGCCTCCGCGTCGCGTCCGGCCAACTCCTCGAACACGGAGATTTCGCCGGTGACATCGAGATAATGGACGCGGCCGCGCAGGCAGGCGTCCGCCATCGGCTTGGCCGTGCGCGAAAACGGCCCGGCGCAGTTGAGCACGACGGCCACATCCTTGAGGCCGGCGTCCACGGCGGCAGGATCGTCGAGCGCGAAGGTGCGGTGTTCAAGGTTGAGTTGCCGGGCCAGGGTGCCGACCGCCTCGGCGTTGCGGCCCGCCAGGATCGGCGACAGACCGCGCTTCACGCCCTCACGGGCGATGAGCTGGGCCGTGTAGCCGTTGGCCCCGTAGATGAGATAACCGCCCATGTTGCATTCTCCCGCCCGCCGCCCGTTTCGTTGCCCGCGCCAAGTTCCCCTCGTTTCTTTACGAAGTCGGAGTGCGGTTCCACGGAAGGCCATTCACAGTCTACTCTGGTGTTCGACCGCGCCTTTGCGAGAATTGACGTGCAAACCGTGCCGGGAAAGGGTAGCATGGCCGACGAAGTCGTGCGAATGAGGACGAATGAGCAAGGCGACTGGAGGTGAACAATGAAGACGAAGGTGGTGCGAATGCTCGGCGTGGTGTGGCTGGGCGTGGCCTGCCTCGGCTTGCCGTCGCCGCTATCGGCACAGGAACCTAAATTGCGTGAGACCCTCACGGGGCAAACGGGGCCTGAGAACAGCGTGGCGTTCAGCCCGGACGGCAAGACGCTGGCCTCGGGGAGCGGGGACGAGACGATCAAGCTGTGGGACGTGGCCACGGGCAAGGAGCGGACCACCCTCAAGGGACACACGTTGGGGGTGTTTTCCGTGGCGTACAGTCCGGACGGCAAGACGCTGGCCTCGGGGAGCAGGGACGAGACGATCAAGCTGTGGGACGTGGCCACGGGCAAGGAACTGGCCACCTTCAAGGGTCACACGGGTGATGTGTGGTCCGTGGCGTACAGTCCGGACGGCAAGACGCTGGCCTCGGGAAGTGCCGACAACACGATCAAGCTGTGGGACGTGGCCACGGGCAAGGAACTGGCCACCCTCAAGGGTCACACGGGTGATGTGTGGTCCGTGGCGTACAGTCCGGACGGCAAAACGCTGGCCTCGGGGAGTGCTGACAAGACGATCAAGCTGTGGGACGTGGCGACGGGCAAGGAACTGGCCACCCTCAAGGGGCACACGGAGTCGCCGTATTCCGTAGCGTACAGTCCGGACGGCAAGACGCTGGCCTCGGGGAGTTGGGACGATACAGTGAAGCTGTGGGACGTGAAGACGGGCAAGGAACTGGCCACGCTCAAGGGACACACGGATGGGGTGTACTCCGTGGTTTTCAGCCCGGACGGCAAGACGCTGGCCTCGGGGAGTGCTGACAACACAATTAAGCTGTGGGACGTGGCGACGGGCAAGGAACTGGCCACCCTCAAGGGACACACGGCAGAGGTGTGTACCCTGGCGTTCAGTCCGGACGGCAAGACGCTTGCCTCCGGGAGTTGGGGGAATCCGGTGATGCTGTGGGACGTGGGGACGGGCAAGTGAGCGACCGGCACCACGGAACCATCCTCCGAACATTCCACCCAGAGGGCAGGCCATGTGCCTGCCCTTGCTCCTTTACGAACCTGAGAGGGCCGGATCGGGGCGTCGGGACGGGAGCGACGATGGAATGGCCGTGGGTAACGCTGTGGCGGATGTTCTCCGGCAACCGGAACGGGGCCGACGCACGCGAGCTGTTCCTACGACAGCGGCCGCGATTGCAGGACGCCTTCTTCGCGGCGGCGTGCGCCAGCGGTAAGCCGCGCGGGCTGCGCTGGAAGGCGCTGGAATGGGAGCCGGGCGTGGAGTTCGCCCGCGAACGCTCCACCGGCGAATTGGCCGCCTTGGTCGGCGTCGTGGTCCAGTTCGAGGCGGTGGAGGGCGGTGACATGGAGGGTGTGGCGGCCGTCGGCAACCTTCGCAACGCCTCGGCCGTGTTCTTTTTTCAGGGCGGTCAGTGGCGGACCACGGGCAAGACGGTGTTCAACCTCAACCCGGATGAGGCGCTGGCCCGCTTCGGGAATCAATATGATCGTTTGAAGACAGAATGAGTCAGGAATCGGTCTGCCCGGCCGTGGCGTCCCGGCGCAGCGATTCGCGCACTTCCGGCAGCGGGTACTCGATGATCGGGGCGCCCAGGGTCGGCACTTCCTGAAGCCGCCGCCAGCCGCGCGTCACGCGAGCCTCTTCCTCCGCCACGAACGCGGCGTCCATGAAGTTCTTGGCGAACGCGCCCTCGCAAAGCACCGGCGGGAAAGCCGGATCAATGACATACTGCGCCAGCGACGGGTTGCAACGGATGTGGCATTCCGGCAGGAGGTGGAGCTTCTCCGCCGGCACTTCGCCGAGCACGAAGCGCAAGTACAGGTCCGATTCGGTGATCTCGCCGACGTCAAGGCCGCAGACGTGACAGAGATAGCCTTGTTCGCAGCGCGCCATGATTCGGACCCTACTAACCCGAAGCGCAAGCAAGGGATGTCGTCAATGCCCTTGCTTTGCGCTGCGGGCTGGTGTGGATATCGTTCACCGCACCCGGATCTGACACGGTTCCATCAGCCACACCGGTTCGCCGCGCATCCGCAGGAACCCTTCCACCGCCCGCAGTTGCGGCGCCAGTTCCGGCGCGTCGCGCAGCAGCGCTTGCAGCGCCATCCGCGGCGCCAGCGATTCCGACTTCGCGTCCAGCAGCGCGTCGAGGAAGCTCCGCGGCTTCGGCAGAATCAGCAATTCCAGCTCCTTTTCCTCCGCCACGCCCGCCGCCTTCTTGGCCGACGCCACGGCGTCGTTCAGGTCGCCCAGCTCGTCCACCAAGCCCTTCTCCTTGGCTTGTCGGCCAGTCCAGATGCGGCCGCCGGCGATCGCCTCCAACTCCTTGCGCGTGATCTTCACGCCCGCCTTGGTGCGGCCCTGGATCGCCTTGTCCAGGAACTGGTCGTAGGCGTCGTGGATCAGGGCCGTCATCGCATCCTTTTCGGAGGCGCTAAAGGGA
>Ga0182024_10019030_pt1 | contig 12709 bp, 14 predicted proteins | sample P32metaG_FD_120480 | JGI IMG/M metagenome (GOLD analysis project Ga0182024, IMG submission 120480) | Permafrost microbial communities from Stordalen Mire, Sweden - P3-2 metaG (Illumina Assembly) | ecosystem: Environmental > Terrestrial > Soil > Wetlands > Permafrost | place: Sweden: Stordalen... | reverse complement strand
CGGGCCGGCCGGCCCGCTGCACCAGCTCGGGCAGGGCGAGGCGGATGTCGCCGGCGAAGAAGTTGGTATGAGGGATCTCGTTGCGCCGCGCGGCGGCGATCGCATCGGCAACGGCCTCTCCCACCAACTCGATCCCCCACAGCTCACCCGCGCGCGGGGCAAGCGTGAGCGCGATCGTGCCGATCCCGGAGTAGAGGTCGTACACGCGCTCCCAGCCCTCCAGCGCGGCGTACTCGACGACCACCTCGTAGAGCAGCTCAGCCATCTCGGTGTTCGTCTGGAAGAACGCCTCGGGAGAGATGCGCAGATCGAGCTCGCCGAGACGCTCGGGCAACTCGGCCTCGCCCCACACCAGCTCGGTGTCGCCTCCCGCGGTCGTCTCCGCGAGGCTGCGCGAGCGCGTCCACAGCACGCCGCTGAGGCGCTCACCCAGCTCCTCGCTCAGCGCGAGGGCGAGCGAGCCGGCGTCGAGCTCGCCGTCGGTCGTGACGATGCGGATCTGCAGCTGCCCGGTGCGCCGGCCTTCACGCACGACGAGGTTGCGCAAAAGCGCGCGTCCGTCGGAATCGGCCCCCACCCGCTCCACCCGCCCGGTGCGCTCGTGGCGTGAAGCCTGATCGCCCTGGCCTCGCCCGCGATCCCAGGCGGTGAGCCCCTGCTCGCGACACCAGCGCAGCGCCACCTCGCGCGCACGATTGCCCAGTTCGGAGGCCAGCAGACAGTCCTCGATCGCCACCACCGCGTTGCCGCCCGCCGGAGCATGGAAGCCACAGAGGAGGCCCGGGTGGGTGGGGTCTGCAGGGTGGGTGGGATCTCCATTTCCGAAGGAGTACTCGAGCTTGTTGCGATAGCGCCACTGCTCCAGCGCCGGCACGATCTCCTCCAGCTCGAACCCGTCCAATCGCCCGATCCGCCGCAGCGCGTCGTCAACCTGCGTGCGCTTGATCTCCAACTGGCGCTCATAGGGGAGCACCTGCCACGGCACTCCGGGATGATCGGCGCGCGGCGCGATCCGCTCGGGACTGGGCTCGAGGATCTCCACAGCGCGGGCGTGCGCGTAGTTGCGCTTGCGCTTGTACACAACGGCGCGCACACGATCACCCGGAATCCCACCGGCGACGAACACGACATAGCCGCCATCGCCCAGCCGCGCGATGCCCTCTCCGCCAAAGGCCAGCGAGTCGATGCTCAGCTCCAGCTCGTCGCCCCGTTGCGGGCTGGGGGGTTGATCGCCGGACGGGGAGGGCGGGGCGGCGGGCTCCTCGGGGGCGGGGATGACGCGCGGATCGAGGGTCACGCCGACGACGGTCCCGAACCGTCGCTGGGCGCCAGCAGCAGCTCGAGCAGCGTCTTCTGTGCATGGCGCCGGTTCTCTGCCTGGTCCCAGATGCGCTGACGCGAGCCGTACAGGACCTCAGCGGAGATCTCCTCGCCGGGGTGCGCGGGCAGATCGTGCATCGCGAAGGCGCCCGGCGCGGCAGCGTCGAGCAACGCCTCGTCGATCCGGTAGCGCCCCAGCGCGGCGCGGCGCTGATCCGCAGTGGTCTCGTCACCCATGCTCACCCACACGTCGGTGTAAACAGCCTGCGCGCCGGCCACGGCCTCGAGCGGATCGGTGTAGAGCTCGAGCGAGCCCGGAGCGCCGGCGGGCAGGGCAAGGTCATCCTCCAGCGCATAGCCGAGGGGCGAGGCCACCGCGACGCGCATCCCCGCCAGCGTGCCGAGCACGGCGAGCGAACGCGCGACGTTGTTGCCATCACCCACATACGCGATACGCACACCATCGAGCGAGCCGAGCGCCTCGCGCAACGTCAGCAGGTCAGCCAGCGCCTGGCAGGGATGGTGCAGCGCGGTGAGCATGTTGAAGATCGGGACAGAGCTGTACCGCGCCAGCTCTCCGAGCATCGCGTCGGGACCAGTGCGCACCCCCACGGCCGCGACATGCCGGGAGAGCACCAGGGCGGTGTCGCGCAGAGACTCGCCACGCGAGAGCTGCAACTCGTCGGCGCGCAGCACGACGGCATGACCACCCAGCTCGTGGATACCGACCTCGAACGACAATCGCGTTCTGGTCGAGGGCTTCTGGAAGATCAGCGCGACGCTCTGACCGGCGAGCGCCCGCGAGGAGAGCGGCGCCTGCTTCAGCTCGAGCGCGCGGTCGAGCAACGCTGAGAGCTCAGCGGCCGTGAGCTCTGCTCCGGTCAGAAAATGTCGTGCCATGGACCGGCCAGTCTAGGTTAGGCTGAGCGCAACGTCCGCCGAGAAAGGATCGCCCGATGAGAAGAGGCCCGTTGCTACCCGTTGTGATTGCTTGCTGCGCGCTCCTGTTCGCGGCGGGCTGCGGATCGAGCAGCTCCAGCACGAGCAGCTCCACGACCAGCTCGACGACCGCGAGCACCAGCGCGTCCTCCGGTCTGAAAGCGAACACAACCCCCAAGTACGCCGCACCGGCAGCCTCAGCGCCGACGCAGAGCGGGATCGTGCAGATCGCCTACCGCAACATTGCGATCGACCCCGACACCGTCAAGGTAAAGGTCGGCAGCACGCTCAAGTGGACGGACTTCGATGACGTCACACACAACGTGACCTCCGAGTCCGGTCCCTCAAAATTCGCCTCGGCCAATCTCAAAGAAGGATCGACGTTCTCCTACGAGGTCACCAAGCCGGGGGTCATTCATTACGAGTGCACCTACCATCCGGCGAGCATGAACGGGACGATCGAAGTTGTTAAGTAGCGAAGTCCGCTAGACCCCGATCGGGGGTGGAGGCGGTGGCGTAGAGACGGCGGGGAATGCGCCCCGCCGTGTGTGCCAATCGTCCCGCCTCCACAGCGTGGCGCATCGCGCGCGCCATCCGCACAGGATCCTGCGCGCGAGAAATGGCGCTGGCGGCCATCACGGCGTCGCAGCCGAGCTCCATCGCCAGCGCCGCGTCAGAGGCCGTGCCGATGCCCGCATCGAGCACCACGGGCACCTCGACGGCTTCGCGGATCAGGCTGATGTTGTAGGGGTTGCGGATGCCCATGCCACTGCCGATCGGCGAGCCAAGGGGCATCACCGCGGCGCAGCCGACATCGACCAGACGCCTGGCGAGGATCGGGTCATCGGTCGTGTAGGGCAGCACGACGAAGCCATCGTCGACGAGCTCCTCGGCGGCGCGCAGCAGCTCGGGAGCATCCGGCAGCAGCGTGTCCTCGTCGCCGATCACCTCGAGCTTGACCCAATCGGTCGCAAACGCCTCACGCGCGAGCTTGGCGGTGAGGATCGCGTCACGCGCCGTGTAGCAACCGGCGGTGTTCGGCAACAGCTCCACACCCGCCGCAGCCAGCACATCCACCAGCGAGCCGCGGGCGGCGAGATCGATCCTCCGCAAGGCGACCGTAACCAGCTCGCTGCCGCTGGCCTCGATCGCGTCGCTCATCAGCTCCAGCGAGGCAAACCCGCCGGTCCCAAGCAGCAGGCGCGAGCTCAACGTGCGACCGGCGATCGTCAGCCCGTCCTCGACCGGCACAGCGCCGTTGTGGGCGGCGGCCGTGGACGGTGCGGTGCTAGTGGGCGGTGCGGTGCTCGTGGGATCGATCATCGCCAGATCATCCTCCCTGCATCGCGGTGAGCACCTCCACGCGCGCATCCGCCGCGAGCGCAAAGGTCTGCCACGCGGCTCGCGGCACCACCTCGCCATCGACGGCCACGGCCACCCCACGCGCGTCGAGCGGCAGGCCGAGGCGATCGAGCACCGCGGCGACGGTCTCGCCAGCGGCCACGTCGGAACTCTGCCCGTTAACGATCATTGCGTAACTCCTACCGGGGAAGGCACCTGGAAGCGCGATGGATCGCAGACGGTGAGTTGCGGATCGCCGGTGGTTTGCTCGCCGAGCAGCGATCGGAGCACCAGCTCGGCGGTGAGCGGAGCCAGCAGGATGCCGTTGCGGTGATGGCCCGTCGCCCACGTCAATCCTGCGAACGCGCCCGGGCCGATCACAGGCACGTTGTCGGGCGTGCCTGGTCGCAGCCCGACAGACAGCTCCTCGATCTGCAGCTCGCTGACACCGGGCAGCAGCTCGTGCGCCTCGCGCAGCAGCTCGTACACCCCGCCGGCGGTCGCCTGCTCTTCGAAGCCGCGCTCCTCGACGGTGGCGCCCAACACATAGCGTCCATCCGCGCGGGGAACCAGATAGCCGCCCTCAAAGCGCACCACACGGCGCAACAGCCCAGGACCGGCGGGATCGCGCAGGCGCAGGATCTGGCCCTTGACCGGGCGCACGGACACGCGGGCGTGCTCGGGCAGACCCTCGATCTGGCCCGTCCACGCACCGGCGGCGAGCACCACATGGCGGGCACAGACGAGCTCGCCGTCCTGGAGCGTGACACCCGTCACTCGCGCGCTGGCCTGTGCGCTGGTCTGATCGCACTCGACGCGTGTCACCGACGCGTGCTCGCGCAGCTGCACCCCGACACGCTCACATGCCCGGCGCAACGCCACGAGCACCAGGCGTGGATCGACCGAATGATCCTCCGGGGCTTCCAGCGCCAGTCGCACGGTCGGCGCGAGCGCCGGCTCACGCTCGCGGGCCTCGCTCGGACGCAGACGCGTCGTGTGCAGCCCCAGCGACTCGCGGAAGGCAATCTGGCGCTCGAGCTCGCGTGCCTCGTCCTCGTCGCGGGCGAGAACCAGCGTGCCCGTCCTCAGTAAGCCAACCTGCTCGCCGCTGCACCGCTCCAACTCAGCCGCAAACTCCGGCCACATCTCCGCCGAGCGCAGCCCCAACTCGAGCACTGCCTGCCCGGCGTCCCCAAACTCGACCTCGGCCACCGGCGCGAGCATCCCCGCGGCGACATGCGAGGTGCCCATGCCGATCTCCCCACGCTCGAGCACCGTCACCGACAGCCCCTCCGCGCGCGCGCGCCAAGCGAGCGTCAAGCCGATCACGCCGCCGCCTACGACGATCACATCGACAGGTCGGGCACCTTTGGAGATAGCACCGTTGGAGAAAGCGGACACGGGATTGATGCTAGCCCGCTGTCAGACTGCGGATCTATGTCCGCGGGAGACCTCGGCGCCGATCGGCGCGCACGCCTTGCCAGCGCGCGGCTGTACCTAGTGTGTGGGCAGGTCTCCGACTCCTCGGACCCCGGGGCGCGCGCGCTGCCCGACCTGTTGCGCGAGGCGATCGCCGGTGGCGTCGACATCGTTCAGCTGCGCGAGAAGCAGCTTCCCGACGAGGAGCTGGTCGCCGTCGCCAACGCGGCGCGGGCCCTATGCGAGCGGCTAGAAGCGTTGCTGATCATCAACGACCGTCCGCACGTCGCACGCGAGGTGGGCGCCGACGGGGTGCACGTCGGGCAGGAGGACATGCCAGTCGCCGAAGTGCGCGAGCTGGTCGGCCCCGACATGCTGATCGGACTCTCCACACATGCGCCGGGCGAGATCGACGCAGTGGAAAGAGAGCTCGTCGACTACATCGGCGTCGGGCCCGTCCACGCCACCCCGACCAAGCCCGGGCGTCCGCCAGTCGGGTTGGAGCTCGTGCGTTACGCGGCCGAGCACGCGTCCGTGCCGTTCTTTGCGATCGGTGGCCTGGACGCCGAGAACGCCGCCGAGACGATCGACGCCGGAGCGCAGCGGCTATGTGTGCTGCGAGCCATCGCCGCCGCCACGAACCCCGAGCACGCGGCGCGTGAGCTGCGTGGATTGCTCGACGCCGATCCCCTGGAGAGCTACGCCCACCCCCTGGAGGGCTGAGTCTTGACTGCTTCGGAGGGTCCAGAGACCTCGGGGGGTCCAGAGCGCGGTCAGCGCGAAGAGCTGCTCCGCGCGGAGTTGGAGCCACTGGGCGAGGACGAGCGCCCGCCTGCGCTGCTCGTCGCGATCGCGGTCTGTGTCTTGCTGGCAATCGGGGTGATCGTCGGCGCCGCGACCGTCCACGATCTCAGCCGCCGTGGCGGATCGCTCCCCGGCGGAGCGTTTCTGGCGATCGTCTTTCTGTTCCTCGCCGGAGGTATGTACCGGCGGCACTACTGGTCTGTACTCGGCTTCGAGGCGCTGCTCGCCTTCCAGATCATCGTCACGTCGCTCGCGCTCGTCGTGGCTTCCACGATCATCGCCGCGGTCATCTGCCTACTCAGCGTCGGGCTCGGCGGCTGGTTGTTCTGGAAGCTGGTGCGCGTAATGGGCCGCATCCAGGCCGGCGAACGTGGACCGCAAGAGACGCTTCGATAGGCTCAGTCCCAATGGCAGAGACTTCCTACGACTGCATCGTGATCGGCTCAGGGCCGGGCGGCTACGTCGCCGCGATCAGGGCTGCCCAGCTGGGAAAAAAGACCGCCGTGGTGGAGAAGGACAAGGTCGGAGGGCGCTGCCTGAACTACGCGTGCATTCCCGCCAAGGCGGTACTACGCTCGGCCGACCTGCTCACGGAGATCCGCGAGGCGGAGGAGTACGGACTGAAGGTTGGGAGTGTCGAGGTCGACTACGCCGGCGTGCAGGCCCGGCGCGAGAAAGTCGTCTCCACGCTCACCGGTGGCGTGAGCGGCCTGTTCAAGAAAAACGGGATCGACCTGATCGAGGGCGACGCGACATTGACCGCCGAGGGCGATGTGCGCGTCGACCGATCGGAGATCGGCCAGCAGACGATCGCCACCGAGACGGTGATCCTCGCCGCCGGCTCGATCCCACGGGCGATCCCGGGCGTTGAGTTCGGCGGGCGCGTGATCGGCACTGAGCAGGCCTGGGCGCTACAGGAGTTGCCCGCGCGGATGGCGGTCGTCGGGGCGGGCGCGTCAGGCGCGGAGATCGCCTCGGGCTTTGCCAGGCTTGGCAGCGAGGTGTTGCTGCTCGAGGCGCTCGACCGTGTGCTGCCGAGTGAGGACGCGGACAGCTCGCGGCTGGTCGAGCGGGGCCTAAAGCGCCAAGGCATCCAGATCCACACCAGCACTCCGGTAAAAGACGTGCAAGAGAGCGATAGCGGTGTGAGCTTCGCCTACGGCGAGGAGAGCACCGAGGTCGACTATCTCGTGATCGCCGCCGGACGCGGCGCAGACATCGAGGGGCTCGGGCTGGCGGAGGCGGGAGTCGAGCTGGATGAGCGCGGGCTGGTGAAGGTCGACGGCCAGTTGCGCACCTCGCGCGCGGGCGTCTATGCGATCGGCGACCTCGTCCCCGGCCCCGCGCTCGCGCACAAGGCATCTGATGAGGGCGTGATCGCCGCCGAGGACTCCGCGGGCCTGCAGACCCACCCGATCGCCTACGTCGACATCCCGCGGGCGACCTTCTGCACACCCAACGTCGGCTCCTTCGGCCTGACCGAGGCCCAGGCCCGCGAGCAGGGCTACGACGTGATCGTCGGCAAGGTGCCCTACGGCGCGGTCGGCGGCGGGATCGTCTACGGCGACCGCTCGGGCATGGTCAAGCTCGTGGGCGAGTCCAAGTACGGAGAGCTGCTCGGCGGACACATCGTCGGCGCGCGCGCGACTGAGCTGATCCAGGAGCTCGTCAACGTACGTGCGCTCGAGGGCGGCTTCGCCGAGGTGGCGCGCACGATCCACGGCCACCCCACGCTGTCGGAGGCCGTGATGGAGGCCGGGCGCGCCGCCGACGGCTGGTTGATTCACGGTTGAGTCGCGCATTAGTCTCGGCGAGATGACCGCGCCGGACGCAGCCTTCTACTTCGACCTCGCAAGCCCGCTCGCCTACCTCGCGGCCGAGCGCGTTCTGCAGGTGCTCGGCGGACCGGCGGAGTGGCAGCCGGTGCTCGCAAGCGAGCTGTCCAATGCGGAGAGATTCGAGTCTTATCGCTGCCGCACGGAGGAAGAGATCTTCCGTGCCGAGATCGAGCGGCGCGCCCTAGAACAGGGCCTACAGCCGCTGAAGTGGCCCGATCCATTCCCATTCGACAGCGCGCTGGCGATGCGCGTCGCGACCTACGCCAAGTCGATCGGCCGCACCGTCCCCTTCGTACAGGCGGCCTTCCGTCAGGCTTTCGCCGGTGGAGCAGATCTCGAGCAGATCGATTTCGTGCTGATCGCCGCCGCGGCCTGCGAGATGCACCCAACCGCAGTGCTCAAAGGGGCCGAGCTGCGCTCGGTCCGCGAGGAGATGGGCCGAGCCACCACCGCGGCCGCGCAGGCCGGCGTGAGCGACGTGCCCGCCGTGCGCATCGGGGAGCGAGTGTTCGTCGGTGAGCACGCCGTGGAGGACGCGGCGGCACATGCGGCGCAAGCAACGAATACGGGCGACGCGGAGCATGCCGGGAACACAAGCGGAGTGGAGATGAGGTGAAGGCCAACCGCGCCTATCGACTGATCGTCACGCGCAGTGGCCGCGCACCGGCGCTGCTGGCTGACGCCGCGCGGGTCGACCACATCGAGATCGTCGAAGTCGACGCCGGAGAAGTGGTCCTGTTCTGGGACCGCCCGCCCCAGGCAGCTTCGAAGCTCGCGCGGGCATTGCGCGCCGACCTGTCACAACTGGAGGCCGAGGAGTTCCTCGCGCGCTGGGCTACCGTGGAGCATTGATGGAGAACCTGCCCGAGCCCGAGGCCACATCCAGCATCCCCGAGCCGGTCCTCGCGCGCGAGTGGCTCGAGACGATGACGCTGATCCGCCGCTTCGAGGAGCGCGCGGGTGAGATGTACGCGCGAGCGAAGATCGGCGGCTTCCTACACCTGTCGATCGGCGAGGAGGCAACGATCGTCGGCAGCACGCGGGCGCTGCGAGAGACTGACTACCTCGTCTCGACCTACCGTTCGCACGGCTATGCGCTGGCGCGCGGCACTCCGCCCGAGAAGGTCATGGCCGAGCTGTTCGGGCGCGTCGATGGCTGCTGCGGCGGGCACGGCGGCTCGATGCACATGTTCGACCTCTCCCGGCGCTTCATGGGCGGCTACGGGATCGTCGGCGGCAACCTGCCGATCGCAACCGGGATCGGACTGGCGAGCGACTACACCGAGACCGATGATGTGACCCTGTGCACGTTCGGCGACGGCGCGTCTAACCAGGGCACCTTTGGAGAAACGCTTAATCTGGCGGCGCTGTGGCGCCTGCCGGTGGTGTTCGTGGTGATCAACAACCAGTTCGGCATGGGCACATCGCTCGCGCGCCATTCGGCCGTGACCGACTTGCAGCGCAAGGGCGAGTCCCTGGGCGTCCCGGGTACCCGCTGCGACGGGATGGACGTGCTCGACACGCACGCGGTGATCGCAGAGGCCGTGGAGCGCGTAAGGGAAGACCGCCAGCCGGTGCTCGTCGAGGCTGTGACCTACCGCTTTCGCGGCCATTCGATGGCAGATCCGGAGGAGTACCGCAGCAAGGAGGAGGTCGCGCACTGGCGTGAGCGCGACCCGATTCCGGCGTTTGGCGAGTTGCTGGAACGCGAGGGAGTCCTTACTGGGGACGAGCGCAAGCGGCTCGACGGAGAAGCGGTCGCGCGCGTGGATGAGGCAGTCGCATTTGCCGAGGCCTCGCCGTTCCCCGAGCCAGAGTCGCTCTACGAGAACGTCTACGTGCTCGACGAGCAAGTCCACGGCGCGTATCACTGATGGGCGAGCTGCGCTACCGCGAGGCCCTGAACGCGGCGCTGCGCGAGGAGCTCAGACGCGACGAGCGCGTGGTGCTGATGGGCGAGGACATCGGCGTGTTTGGCGGGGCGTTCAAGGTCACCGCCGGCCTGCTCGAGGAGTTCGGTGAGCGGCGGGTACGCGACACGCCAATTTCGGAGAACACGATCGTGGGTGTCGGCGTGGGAGCCGCGATGAGCGGACTGAGGCCGGTAGTCGAGCTGATGACGGTCAACTTCGCCTTGCTCGCGTTTGACCAGATCGTCAACAGCGCCGCACACATCCGCTACATGTTCGGCGGCCAGGTGTCAGTACCGCTGGTGATCCGGATGCCTCAGGGCGCCGGCCACCAGCTCGGGCCGACCCACTCCCACTGCCTGGAGGCGATGTTCTTGCACGTTCCTGGTCTGCTCGTTGCCGTTCCCGCCACGCCGGCCGACGCGAAGGGCCTGTTGAAGACCGCGATCAGGGACGAGAACCCCGTGATCTTCATCGAGCACGAGTCGCTGTACGGCATCCGTGGCGAGGTGCCCGAAGGCGAGGAGGAGACCGTCGAGTTCGGCCACGCGCGCATCGCCCGCGAGGGCGCCGACGTGACGATCGTCGGTGTCTCGCGGATGGCGCTCACGGCAGAGCGGGCCGCGGAGACGCTCGCGCAGGAGCACGGCGTGGAGGCCGAGGTGATCGATCCGCGCACACTGCGCCCGCTCGACCTAGACACGATCCTCACCTCGGTGCGCAAGACCAATCGCTGTGTCGTCGTCGAGGAGGGCTGGCCCCACGGTGGGGTCGGCGCGAACCTGGCGGCGCTGATCGCCGAGCACGCCTTCGACGACCTCGACGCGCCCGTCGCGCGCGTGTCCGGCGCCGACGTGCCGATGCCATATTCCAAGCCGTTGGAGGACATCGCCTTTCCCCACGAGCCCCAGATCATCCAGGCTGCGCTCGCGACCGTCGGCAAGCGCCCGGCAGCGATTCCCGGGGCGGGCTAGATGGCTGAGATCGTGATGCCCCGATTGTCGGACACGATGGAGGAGGGCACGATCCTGAGCTGGCTCGTGGCCGACGGGGAGCAGGTGAGCCGTGGTCAGGAGCTAGTCGAGATCGAGACCGACAAGGCGAACATGACCTACGAGTCCGACCAGGAGGGTGTCCTTGCGATCGTCGCCGCCGAGGGCGACACGCTGCCGGTCGGGGCGGTCATCGCACAGATCGGCGGTGGTGGCGGCGATCCCGGTGGTGGCGGCGATCCGGGCGCGCCGGCCTCGACTGCCGCCGGGAATGAGGATGGGCCGGCTTCGAGTGGCACAGATTCGACGGAGGTCTCTCCGGCGAAGGATCCGCCGGAGGGTGAGCGGGTCAAGGCATCGCCGCTGGCCAAGCGAATCGCAAGCGAGCGTGGGGTGGATCTGCACACGGTGACCGGCAGTGGCCCAGGCGGGCGGATCGTCAAGGCGGACGTGCCCGAGACGGAAGTGACGTCGCCGCCCGCTGGGGGGACGACAGCGCAACCCGACACAGGCGCGATGCCGCCACCCGACACAGGCGTGACGTCGCCGCCCGAGGCGGGACTCGCCGGTGTGATGACGGCCAAGGGCGAGAGCACCGTCGTTGAGCTGTCACGCACACAGCAGACGATCGCGCGGCGGATGGCCGAATCGAAGGCCACGATCCCCCACTTCGAGCTCCAATCCGACGTGGACATGGAGGCGTGCGTCGCGCTGCGCGCCGAGCTGAAGTCCCTCGCGAAGGATGGTATCCCCACCCACCCAGTCCCCACCTACAACGACATGGTGATCAAGGCCTGCGCACTGGCGCTGCGTGAGTTTCCCACGGCCAACTCCAGCTACCGCGACGGTCGCCTGCAGCTGCACACCCGCGTCAACGTCGGTATGGCGGTCGCGGCCGACGCCGACGAGCCAGCGGGCGGCACGTTGATCGTGCCGACCGTATTCGACGCCGACCAGAAGTCCCTCGGCGAGATTGCCCGCGAGACAAGGGCGCTGGCCGCTCGCGTGCGCGAGCACTCGATCACCCCACCCGAGCTGGGCGGAGGCACGTTCACCGTCTCCAATCTCGGCATGTTCGGCATCACCAGCTTCACCGCGATCATCAACCCACCACAGGCGGCGATCCTGTCCGTCGGGTCGCTGGAGCCGCGCGCCGTGGTCCACGACGGCGAGGTGCAGGCACGCAACACGATGACCATCACCCTCGCCTGCGACCACCGGATCCTCTACGGCGCTCCAGCCGCGCGCTTTCTCGCGCGCATCCGCGAGTTGCTGCAAGCGCCTACCGCACTCACGCTGTGATCGAGAAGCCCGACGTCGACCACAAGCCCGACGTCAACCACAGGCCCGCCGCTAACCTGAACACATGACGCGCGACGAGCTTTGGGTGTGCCACCTCGGCACGATTCCCTACCTCGACGCGGTCACCCTCCAAGAGCGCATCCATGCGCGGCGGCGGGCCGATGAGCTGCCCGACACGCTACTGCTACTCGAGCACCCTCCCGTTTACACACGCGGACGGCGCTCCGCCGCCGGCGAGCTAGCGCTCGGCGAGGACTTCTACCGAACGCGCGGGATCGACCTCGTCGAGACCAACCGCGGCGGACGCGTCACCTATCACGGTCCGGGCCAGCTCGTCGGCTATCCGATCATGCACGTCACCGACATCGGCTCGCACCTGCGCACGATGGAAGCTTCAATCGTCTCCGCGCTCGCCTGTGAGGGGATCGAAGCTCACTCGCGCGCGGACGAGGGCCCCGACTACACAGGCGTCTGGGTTGGTCCCCGCAAGATCGCCTCGATCGGTGTACACGTCTCCCGCGGGATCTCCACTCACGGCTTTGCGGTCAATGTCGAGAACGACCTCGACCCCTTCTCCTGGGTGATCGCCTGCGGACTGCCCGACGTCGAGATGACCTCGATCGCCAGCGAGAGCCAAGCGGACTCGCCGGCCGCTGAGACCGACGGCGAAGGGGAACGGCTACGTTGCTTTCGCAAGCGCATCGCCCACAGCTTCTGCGAAGTCCACGGCCGTCGCCAGCGGATCGTCTCACCGCGGCGCCTGGGAATCGATGCGCCGATCGCACGCCCACACTCACGACGCGTAGCGGTGGCCGTATGAGCGCGCCCGCGACCGCCGAGCGGG
>Ga0182024_10019029_pt1 | contig 12709 bp, 10 predicted proteins | sample P32metaG_FD_120480 | JGI IMG/M metagenome (GOLD analysis project Ga0182024, IMG submission 120480) | Permafrost microbial communities from Stordalen Mire, Sweden - P3-2 metaG (Illumina Assembly) | ecosystem: Environmental > Terrestrial > Soil > Wetlands > Permafrost | place: Sweden: Stordalen... | reverse complement strand
CTTTAGTTATTTCTCGCCGCAGTATCGTACCGAAAAGGGATTGCTTGGCCCCGAGTTTCAGCTGTACTCCACCCAGACCGCGTCTCAGCGCGCCAACATCGTTAACTCGATCGTCTATGGCAAATTCGACGGCGCCACCACTTTCAACTTCACGCCCTTCATAAACCAGGCCGGCAACACCACAAATTTACTCAACTACATCGCCGGCGTTTTTCTGCATGGCTCCATGTCGACGGCACTGCAGCAGGCCGCCACCGACGCCGTGAATGCTGTCGCGACGCCGCAGGCCAAAGCGCAGGCCGCGCTCTACGTCGTGCTGACCTCGGGCGAGTACCAGATTATTCAATAAGGAGAACCGGAAATGCTTTCACGACGCGGATTCATTCAGGTAGGCGCCGCCACGGTCGGGTCGCTCGCGCTTCGCCCTTTCGGCCTGCTGCCCGCATTGGCGCAGAGCGGTGGCAATTATCGCGCTCTGGTTTGCGTATTTTTGTTCGGCGGCAACGACTCCAACAACACCGTGATACCGATGGACGATGCCAGCTTCCAAGCCTACACGTCCATTCGCGGAAGTCTGGCTCTCTCCAGCAGCGAACTGACGCCCACCGTGTATAGCGCGGCCAATGCGCCCTATGCGTTCCATGGAAAGCTCACCGAGGTCGCCAGTCTGTTTTCCAGCAAAGAACTGGCCGTCGTCGCCAACGTCGGTTCGCTGGTGCAGCCCCTCACCCGCGATCAGTATCAGAACCAGCAGGCGCCGATTCCGAACAACCTGTTCTCGCATTCCGATCAGCAGTTGCAATGGCAGACCTCCGTCGCTCAGGGAAACAGCCCCACCGGTTGGGCCGGCCGCGCCGCCGACTACATCGAGTCGCAAAATATCAACTCGTCCAAATTCCCGACCTTCCTCTCGGTTGCAGGAAACTCCCAGGAAGGAGTGGGCTTGCAAACGCAGCCCGTGGCGCTGTCGCCGGGAGCGTCGCTGAATCTGGCCGGATTCACCAGTGCGGCGGCCTCGCAAGCCCGCTTGAACGCAGTCACCAATCTGCTCAAGACCGACACCGGTGTATCTCTCGTGCAGGCGGCCAACGACATTATGGCGAACAGCATCAGCGACGCCACGGCGCTCACCCAGGCCCTCGGCAAGTCGACCACGCTGAAGACGCAGTTCCCCACCACCAGCATCGGCGCGCAATTGAAGCAGGTAGCGGAAATTATCCAGGTGCAGTCCTACCTCGGGATGAGCCGGCAGATCTTCTTTTGCTCGCTCGGCGGGTTCGACACGCATGCCACGGAACTGGAAACGCACAACAATCTCTATCCTCAATTGAGCCCCGCGCTCGCGGCGTTTTATGCTGCGACACAGGAGTTGGGCATGGCTCAAAACGTGACCACCTTCACCGAGTCCGATTTCAGCCGCACCTTCCAGCCCACCACCACCGACGGCAGCGATCATGCCTGGGGAAGCCATCATCTGGTGCTCGGCGGAGCCGTACAAGGCGGCCAGATTTACGGAGCATTTCCGACCTTCGAATTGGCCGGCCCGAACGACGCCGATGTGCGCGGCCGCTGGATTCCCACTACCTCCATCGATCAGTACGGCGCGACCTTATGTTCCTGGTTCGGCATCCCCGACAGCGCGCTGGCCACCGTGTTCCCTAACTTCGCGAACTTCAACTCCCAGAAGCTGGGTTTCTTGGGTACCCTGGGTTCGTAACAGGCCGCCCGAGTCCGGCTGGCCTCTACAATGAGGGATTGGAACCGGTCTCTCACTACTTCTATTCGCATCGCCTCAAACTGCACTTCTGGGATTGGGGACAAGACGGCAAGCCCGCGTTAGTGCTGGTGCACGGCGGGCTCGATCATGCCCGCAATTGGGACTGGGTGGCGCGTGCCCTGCGCGAGCGCTTCCATGTTTACGCCATCGATCTGCGCGGCCACGGCAACAGCGCCTGGGCTCCGGGCGCAATGTACAGCGTTCCCGAATATATCCTGGATCTTTCCGCGCTGGCCGATGTTATCGGGAAGTTTCCCATCTACCTGATCGGGCATTCGCTCGGCGGCGTGATCACTTTGCTCTATTCCGGCCTCTATCCCGATCGCGTGCGGCGAGCCGTGGCCATCGAAGGCTTGGGACTCCCGGCGTCCCATCGCGTTCACAACCCAATTCCGGAAAGAATCCGAACCTGGATTGAAGGTATCCGCCAAACCGAGCGTCGCGAACCGCGGGCTTATCCCAACCTGGAGGCCGCCGTCACCCGCATGAAGGAAAGGAACCCGCACCTGACCAGCGAGCTCGCCAGGCACCTCACTTTGCACGGAACCAACTGGAACCCCGACGGCTCATTGGTTTGGAAATTTGACAACTTCGTCCGCACGCTTCCGCCCTACGGGCATGGCATTGAGGACTTCCACGCGATTTTCAGCCAAATTACCTGCCCGGTGCTCCTGTTCTGGGGAATGGAAAGCCGCATGCCCGACCCGGAAACCGACAGCCGCGCCGCCGCCATCCGGAATCGCCGCGTGGTTAAGGTGCCCGGCGCCGGACATTGGGTCCATCACGATCGCCTGGACCTCTTTTTGGAAGAAACGATGCGTTTTCTTTCTGATATTTAGCCCCGGCGCACGAAACGACGCACGAAACAAAGACGACGCCATATGCTTCAATATCTTTAGGGAGGGAACCGTCCATGCGTAGCTTGTACTTTTTTGCCCTGTTCCTGTCTGCGTCTGCGATCCTGGCTGCCGCGGATTTCGCCACCGGACTAACCGCCTATCAGAAGGGCGATTATGTAACTGCCGCAAAGGAATGGCGTCCCCTCGCTGAAGAGGGCGAGGCCTCTGTTCAGTACAACCTTGCGCTGCTCTATGTGGATGGCTACGGTGTCGCGCAGGACTACGCGGAAGCCGTGAAATGGTTCAAGCGCTCCGCCGATCAGGGCTACATCGAGGCCCAGCACGATCTGGGAGCCATGTACGGCGCGGGCAAAGGCGTAAAGCGGGATTATCTGGAAGCTTATAAATGGATGAACATCTGCGCAGCGCAGGGCAACGCCGGATGCGTGGCACAGCGCGAGCTACTCGCCAAGAAGTTGAAGCCGGCCCAAATCACCCAGGCCCAGCGCCTCTCTAGCGAATTCATGCCGAAAAAAGAATCCGAGAAGGCCGAAAAGTAGCTCAACGCCGGGCCTTCCGCTCGGCATTTTAAGTTTCGCGCCCGTTATCCTAAGAGTATATGGCGTTTCATCTGGCGGTCGACTATCGCCCGCGCGGCGACCAGGCTACCGCCATCGATCAACTCTTCCGCGGCGTTCTCGATGGCGAAAAACATCAGGTCTTGCTCGGAGTCACAGGCTCGGGAAAAACCTACACTATGGCCCAGGTGATGGAAAAAACCGGCCGGCCCGCGCTGGTGCTCGCGCATAACAAAACCCTGGCCGCCCAGCTCTATCACGAATTCAAAACGTTTTTCCCCTCTAACGCCGTTGAATATTTCGTCAGCTATTACGACTATTACCAGCCCGAAGCCTACCTGCCCTCCGGCGATATCTACATCGAAAAGGAAGCCACCATCAACGACGAGCTCGATAAGCTCAGGCTCTCGGCCACCCGGTCCCTATTCGAACGCCGCGATTGCGTGATCGTCGCCAGCGTCAGTTGCATTTATGGCCTGGGATCGCCCGAAGCCTATTACGGAATGCTTCTGATGCTGGAGAAGGGCCAGAAGATCTCTCGCCAACAGATCCTCGCGCGCCTGGTCGAGATCCTCTACGAACGCAACGACAACAACTTCCAGCGCGGGACTTTCCGCGTGCGCGGCGACGTCATCGAGGTCTTTCCAACCTACGACGACAACGCCTATCGAATCGAACTCTGGGGCGACCAAATCGACTCGCTCAGCCAAATCGATCCGCTGCTGGGCCAAGTCCGCCAAACCTACCTGCGCTTGCCGATTTACCCCAAAACGCATTACGTCATGACGCCCGAGAGCCGCGAGCAGGCGCTCCAGAGTATCGAGCGCGAGCTCCAGTGGTGGCACAAGGAGCTGGAAAAAGAAGGCAAGGTCGTGGAAGCGCAGCGGCTCTACCAGCGCACCATGTTCGATCTGGAAATGATCCGCCAGATCGGCTATTGCCACGGCATAGAAAACTATTCGCGCCATTTCTCCGGCCGCCTGCCGGGCGAAGCGCCGCCCACGCTGCTCGATTATCTGCCCCACGATCATCTGATTTTCATCGACGAGAGCCACCAGACCATTCCGCAGTTGCAAGGCATGTATCACGGCGACCGGTCACGTAAACAGGTGCTGGTGAATTACGGATTCCGGCTGCCCAGCGCGCTCGATAACCGGCCGCTTACTTTTGAAGAGTTCGAGAACCGCGTCAATCAGGTGCTGTACGTCTCCGCCACGCCCGGACCTTATGAGCTCACCAAGTCCGCCGGCGTGGTGGTCGAGCAGATCATCCGTCCCACCGGCCTGGTTGACCCGCAGATCGAAGTGCGGCCCATCAAAGGCCAGGTCGACGACCTGTTGCACCAGATCCGCGCGCGCGTCGAAAGCAACGAGCGCGTGCTGGTCACCACCCTAACCAAACGCATGGCCGAGGATCTGGCCGAGTATTACGCCGAGGTCGGCGTGAAGTGCGCCTACCTGCACTCCGAGATTGGCGCGCTCGATCGCATGAAGATCCTCCGCAATCTGCGCCGCGGAGAAATCGACGTGCTCATCGGCATCAATCTGTTGCGCGAAGGTCTCGATCTGCCGGAGGTTTCGCTCGTCGCAATCCTGGATGCCGACAAGGAAGGCTTCCTGCGCTCTTCCGGATCGCTCATCCAAACTCTGGGCCGGGCGGCGCGTCACATTAACGGCCGGGCTATTTTTTATGCCGACGTCTATACCGACAGCATGCGCCGCGCGATCGGCGAAACCAACCGCCGCCGCGCCATTCAGGAGCAGTACAACGAGCAGAACAACATTACTCCGCAATCCATCATCAAGCCCATTGACATGAGCCTGGTGGCCATCGCGGAGGCCGATTACGTCACCGTGCCGCTCGAGCCCGAAGATCCCGCCGAAGAAATGAACGCCGAACAGCGCGAAAAATTCGTCGCCGAATTGGAAGAAAGCATGCGCGACGCAGCCAAAAAATTCGAGTTCGAAAGAGCCGCGCGCCTGCGCGATCGCATCAAAGTGCTAAAATCTTTCGGAATGGATGAAGAAATCAAGACAGCACTGTAGAATCAATAACTTACTGATTTTGCGTTCATTTACTACGCGGGAAATTCAACAAATTGCGAAGTCGTGTACATGGTTTGTACACGCCTACTTCGCTGCCGCGCGACGCTTCTTGCGCCAATACGCTTTCATCCGCCTGGACTGCGCAGCGCGTGCGGCGGCGGCACCCAAGGGCCGTCTCGATGTCAACAAGAATCGGGCGGGAGGTAGCTCATTCGCGCCGGAATTGTTCGGCCACGCGGAGCGCCGCACCATCCATGGGTTGCATTGATTCGGACTGCGATAGATGAAAGCAGCGCCATGGGTCATTCCATTAAGGCACATCGTCGGCGCGGCTCCGCACGACCCGCCGAACTAGATACGTGCCGTACTGGTCCGGTCGATGCGCAGCGAATGAAGAAGGTACTCGCGCTAACGTGTGAACGATTCTGTCTAGCCGCTGAGGGAGAATCATCGACCAGTAGCGATGAGGACCTTATAGAGGCCCTGGAGAACTGCTGGACAAGATCGCCGTCTTCGCGTCGCTTGACGGAATTAGAAACACTCCGGCGTTTATGCGGAGCCTGCTATTTCCGCTTAAAGTCCGGCAAGCCAATTGAAGTTCCCGACGACCTGGCGTACCTGGACGCTCTACAAGACACCGTAAGTTACGAATGGCCGTGGGAGTGGAAGATCACGAAAGACCTGGAGTTCATTTTTACCTAGCATCCCAGCATCAGTGACGCGCCCTAGGCCGTTCCGGCCGGTCACGTTGCCGTTTTCCGCATGGATAGGCGTCTCGCTCGCATTATGCACCGCTTTGATTCCAGGCGGTCGTCCGCGCCGCTGTTTCGCGCTATCAATCGGCATGGGAAGATTCAAACGCGCCGGTTAGACTCGCCTGCATTCCTGGCATTCGAGCAGCTCGTTTTCGAGCGCCCGGCTGACGACGTTGTCGAGGTGCGTCGAATCGCAGGGGGGCACGAAAGTCAGAGGCAGTGAACATTTTGGGAGGACTATTAGCAGCTTAGGAACCCGCTCCCACGCCCGCCTTAACCGAGCTTTGGAAGTTCCTCAGGTTGCTCTGGAGTGACGCTCCAGATACCAGTCTTGAGAATGGCACGCGCGTAGGAGAAAGCTATGTCGATTGCCGCCGTAAGCATTTTTGTGGGATCAATTATTTCCGCGGCCACCATATCCTGCAATTCTGCTGTTTTCACGTTCAAACCAACTCTGGGATCTCCTAACTGATGACGTTCACTGAGCAATGTCACAGGGCTTTTCCGACAACTCTCAGCGAGCGTGACGAACGCTTCTTCGAGAGCCTTCGATGCGACCTTTGCGCCGGCTTCCTCGCCGGGCGATTGGAAGGACAGAGTGGCAATAGCTTCCTGGCTATTGAGTAAAGCAATGCCGCCTCCAGAGCTGTAGCCTGCTTCGAGTGCCGCCCGCGTCGCATGGAGGGCACTTGTAGCGCGGTACCGCTGATCTTCCACGTCGATTTCAGTGGTGCCCCCTAGGCGGATGGTTGCAATTTTCCCGACTAGATTTGCAAGTCTTTCCTGTAGCTTCTCCCTAGCGTAGTAGTCGCGCGTGACGTCAATCAGGTTACGAAGAGAGCTAATCTGAGCTTGCACTGCCACTTCAAATCCGTGTCCGCCGAAGATCGTCGTTGAATCTCCTGTTACCACGATCTTATTGGCACTACCAAGGTCCTCCAAGCGAAGAGAGTCCAGTGATCGCCCCAAGTCAGCACTTAGGAATTTCGCACCTGTGAAAATAGCGATGTCATGCAGTAGCGCCCGCCCGTGGTCGCCTACGCCTGGTGCTCTGACAGCGGCGCACTTGATCGTCCCGCGAACGTTGTTCACGACGAGCGTGGCAAGCGCTTCTCCCTCCACGTTATCGGCAATTACCAAAAGAGGGCGAGATTGGCGCGCTACCTCCTCAAGAAGAGGTAGGAAGTCCCTCATGTTCGAAATTTTCAGCTCATGGACAAGTACGAAACAGTCCGCGAGCTCGCATTCTTGGGTTTCAACATTCGTAATAAACTCATGGGACAAATAGCCACGATCAAATTGAAGACCTTCCTGGACAAGCAGCTCTGAGTTTGCGCCCGCTTTTGTGTCCACGATTATCACGCCATCTTTGCCTGCCGCCTTGATTGCACTTACAACTAAGTCTGAAACACATCGATCGTCAGAGGCCGTCAAAGCAACTGCTGCGAGGTGCTCATGTGTGCATGACTGCGAATGCCCTATTAGCCACGAGCGTGCGGCAATCAATGCCTTTTCCGTTCCACTAAGCAAGTCTTGGAGCGAATGGCCCTGATCCAGGCTGGCCTGTCCTCCTTCCACCAACGCATGAGTCAAGAGCATCGCAGTCTTGCTGCCGTCTCCAACTGCATTTGAGATAGCCTGGCCTACCTTCCTCATTTGTTCGATGCCGTTCTCCTCAATCGAATTGGCCGAATGAATGCCTTGCGCAATTGTCAGGCCTTGTTTATGAGAAACCACGTGATGCGGCGAAAGCGTGACTGACACATTCGCTCCTCGTGGTCCAAATGCTCTTCCAATTAGCCGGGTCACCTCGGCCATCCCACGGAGTATTATTTGGCGAGGGTTCTCAACGCTGATCGTCGTGCTTGTGCCGACCAGTTGCTTAACCAAGAAAGTGTCATAGGGCCATTGCAGTTCTTGGTCGGAGCCATCCGAAAGGACCGCTTGGAGAGTGTTCGTGAGTCCGCGTTTAAGGTCGTCGACCCATGTGGCATCTTTCGTGTTGTACAAGATGTACCGTCGATGACGATAATCGACAGGAACGTCCTCAGTTTTTTGGGTAATTAAGATCGTGGGAACGCCCAACGAATGGCAGAGACCTAGCTCGTAATTGACGTTTGGATTCCTATCCGTGACGTCAGCGATGATGACACGAGCGCGCCAGATTTGCTCCCAGACATCCCGGATTATTGCTCGTGTTCCGTAGATTTCATCGGCGCGAAGCGGCTCTAGTCCTGCCGCCTTGACTGCCTCCTTTATGATCCGCTGATAGTAGCCGTCGAAAGGATCTCGAAATGGCATCAAAACAAAACAGAGTTTCTCATCAATCCTGGGTCGATAGACCATATCACTCCAAGCATAAGCCCAGCACATGCTTGTGTTCAGAGCAGTTTGAAACAAGAGGTTCTGATGTGACAGTCAAAGTCCTGCAGACGGCTATCCAAACGCCCCCTGGCGTGGAGCCCAGTCGTTGCCTATTTTCCGTATTCTGCTAGTTCTCTTAGCGCGCGGCGCACTTCATCATCGATCAGCCGCTCGCACTCCACTGCGTCGCTGCACGTCGCCAGCCGGTCCCGCAACTCTGGCGCGATGCGCAAGAGAATGTCGCGCGCTCTGATTATCATTCCCGAAATGAACGCATTGACCTCGCTCGCGGGCAGCAGTTCGCCGCGCTTCTGGGCCACTTCCAGTTCGCGCAGGTCGGCGATTGCCACTTCCTTCCGCCGCTGAGCCTGGTTGAGCGACTCGAACTCGCCGGAATCGCTGCTTGATGCCTTGGCCGCTTCGTGCTTGCGCCACGCCTCGGCTTCGGCAATGATTTGCTCAGCCGACTTGCCGGCGAGCAGCTTTTTGGAGACGGTGGTGGCCGAGCAGCGCGCGGCGAGCCAAATCGCTGACTCCGCGGTTGGGAAGAACCATTGGAAGCTATAAAGCTGCCCGTTTCGGAAATAGGTTTTGAGGGGTGGCGTAGAGCGAGACTGAGCCGGAAGCCTACCTCCGCAGCCTAATATGTTCCAGGAGGACCCTCTCGCGGGCCTTCCGAAGCCGGGAAGACACGGTTCGACGATATAGCCGCTATGGAGATAGCCGAAAGTAAGTTCAACATCGCCGTCGGCTTCTCTTATCGAAAAGTCTTACGGCGCCGTTCCGCTCTTATTCAAAAGAGCTGGCCAGTCAACGATAAGATTAATGAACTGCTGCGGCGTAACGCGGACCAAGAACTTCTGCGCGTCGGCAACTGCATACGGCGAGATGCCGGAGTTTAGATCCATCGCGGGAAGGTGAAATAACTCCCGTGGCGCGGAAGGCTCAATCGTGTTTCCGGTGATCCTAAGACTGACCACCATCAAGTTGTATTCGGGCGAAACGTAGAAAATCTCTCGTCCATCTGGGCTCCACTCCGGCAACCGGCCCCCGTCCGTGGAAATCTGAATCTTCCCCTTGGACCGAGGAAAAGCCTGGACATAAATCTCGAACCGGCCAGATTCATTGGATGCGTACCCGACCCAATGCGGAGTTGATTCCGGCGAGAATCGGGCGGCGCTGGAGCCGAAGGGCTTCATCGTGAAGTAGACCGTTGGTTTTCCGGCCAGGCTTCCGTCAGGCAGGACGGGAGCAACCCACAGGTCTCTCGCATCACTATAAAGAAAAAATCTGCCGTCGCGTGACCAATCATAGGCGGTATGTCCGCGTTGCGTCGAAAACTCGATGCGCTCTTCGTTGGCCGATCCATTAGCATTCTTCCGATACAGATTCTGGCTGTCAGCAAAGGAACTAAAAATCAACGTCTTGCTATCGGGAGACCAAATCGGGAAATGATATGTCCCAGTGAAGGTGAACCGGCTGGCCGAGCCGCGATCGACGTCGATCATCCACAGGTCGGTTCCACTGGGAAGATCGCGGGAGGCAACAATGCGACGGCCGTCGGGGGAGAGGCGGAATGTTATATACTCTCCGAGATCTCCGACCTTGCTCAAGGGCCTGCCTGTTCGATCGAACCACGTGAACTGGTAGCGAATCGGCGAGGTGTAAAGAAGCGACCCCGCGGTTGAGGCCGAAACTTCGGCGTGACCAACAGTTCCGGTGTAAGCGACCGAATCAGCAATCGCCCGAGGCTCCCCGCTCAACTTGCGGGGGCCGACGTCGAACCGTTGCGCCATCAAATTGGCTCCGCGGATGTAAAGCAGATAGCCCTTGCCATTGTCATCCGCCGCATACAGCGCGTTGCTGATGCTCGTTAGGACTTTTACTCGGTCAGCCGGATTGGAAAGCGACGCTACAAATACAGCGCTGTCCTCGATTTTTTTATTTCCAGCCCAATACATGATCCGGTCGCTGGAAATTATCTGCGGAAAAAGATACCTTAATTCCCCACGCGATTCGTCAGGCTTAGAGAAGTCTGAAACCGTGCCTCCGGAGGCCGGAACTTGTACGAGGCCGGGGTAACCACCAAGGATCATACGACCATCGCCTGCCCAAGCCCCGGCACCTCCGCACCTGTCACAAATGGTTAGTGGCGCCCCACCGGAGAGTTCCACTCGCTGATACTTTCCTCCCACGGGGAACGCGATGGATTTTCCATCCGGCGACCAAAAGGGTGTTCCCGCGCCTTCCGTTCCGGGAAGCAAACGAGCCGTGGGGCGACCCACTTCCCGGACCCACAAACCATTTTTTCCGTCGGTCTTAGCGATAAACGCGACCGTTTTGCCATCCGGCGACAGGGCAAATCCACCTGTGCCAGCACCAAACGTTGCGAACTCCGATCCCTCCGGTGGAGCGAGTTGAACGTAGAGCGCGCGACGTTCCGCGAATGGCTCCCGCCGCACAGCCCATATCGCCAGGCCCGCGACCACCAACAACGCGGCAGCGATCCACGGCAGCGGCCTGGACCAAAAGCCGCTCTTGCCGGTACCGGCTAGGTTTCCCTGGGCGACGTCATCGACGAGTGCCATCACGTCGCCAATGTGGCGCAGTCGCTTCTGCGGATCTTTTTCCAGACAGCGCCGTAACAGCTTTTGGACCTGCATCGGCACCTTGTCCCACTGCGGCTCTTCCTTGATGACTGAAGCCAACACTTCGGTGGTCGTCTCACCCTGATGCAGCCGCTGGCCGGTGAGCATTTCGTAGAGCACCGCACCGAATGCGTAGATGTCAGCGCGCTGGTCCACCGGCTTACCTTTGGCTTGCTCCGGAGACATGTAGGACGCAGTTCCGAGAATTACGCCTGCCTCTGTTTGGCCTACCGTCAGCGTGGGTGATTCATCGCCCTGCACGCTCGGCGTGCCCCCCATCTTGGCAAGGCCAAAGTCGAGCACCTTGACGGTTCCGTCGGGTTTGATCTTGACGTTGCCTGGCTTCAGGTCACGATGCGTGATTCCTTTCTCGTGGGCGGCTTCGAGCCCATCCGCGACTTGCCGAGCAATGTTAAGCGCTTCGTCCAGCGGAATCGCTCCTTCCTTAATCCGGTCGGCCAGCGTGGGCCCGTTCACCAGCTCCATCACGAGATAGTTGGGGCCAACGTCGTATAACGTGCAGATGTTGGGATGATTCAGGGCAGCGATGGCGCGAGCTTCGTGTTCAAACCGCTCGGTGAAGCGCTCAGCGGAAACCTTGATAGCCACGTCACGCTTGAGGCGAGTGTCCCGAGCGCGGTAAACCTCACCCATGCCACCTTTGCCAATGGGTGCCACGATTTCGTACGGCCCGAGTTTGTCACCCGCAACCAGCACCATGAGGTTTTAAACAAGTCTAGCGCAATGAGGACTAGCATATTGCTAGGCAGATGGATTGTGAGAGACGATGAATTCAGGTATCCGCCGATGAAGTCGCCGCGCGTGCTGTTATGGATTCAATGGCTTCTCGTGGTCGCTCCAGTGGCATTGGCCGCAGTCAAGCCGGCTAGTCCATTTGCATGGGTGCCGTCTTATCCGAGTGCCTACGGTTTAACGACTCGCACCGCGCGGACTGGTGGGCAGCTAACTTACAACTGCGAATTTCATACCAAGGACAACGGTGCAGCCGTCAGGGCCTTCTACGAGAATAAGCTCCAAGACGCTGGATTTCACCTTATCGGCAAGGGTGGCATCACCGGAAACAGTTGGGACCTATATGGTGAGAATCCTGATGGCACGTTGACCATTGACCTCGGCGGTGATGCCGAAACCGAAGGTACGAAGGTCCGCATTACTGCACATCGAAACTTGGGTAAAGGTAACCGCCCTTAGGCAGGCACGCGTGGTGAAGTAAGGGCAGCGGATCTGTGCAGCTTCACGTTTTCTGTTCTAGTTCCTCTACACTTCCAAAAATGAACAGAATGTCATCGACACGCGCGATGCGAAGCACGGTCTGCAATCGCTCACACACGCCATATCGGAGCGAGGCTGCGTGCGAGCCGGTCACACCCGATATGGTGCGAAGGAGCTTGTTGTGCGCGAGCCCGTGTCATCGTAGCGGCGGCGTCTTGTGCTTTGGTTGCGTGTTCAATCTCGACGAGGAATCAACTTTTTAGGTTATGATGCTTGCGCGAAGCTGGTAACTGAACGACCCCCCAAGCGCTCGCAAGAATAAGGGAGAATCATGACGCGGGTTGTGCTGATTGGTTACGATCCTGAGACTGTAGACTTCTCTGACCCTGCCCTGCCACCAGGGATGACCGCCGAGAAGGTTCACGCCGGCGTCGCGGTTGCGCTAAAGCAGTTCGCTGACCGCGCATGGG
>Ga0182024_10019028_pt1 | contig 12709 bp, 8 predicted proteins | sample P32metaG_FD_120480 | JGI IMG/M metagenome (GOLD analysis project Ga0182024, IMG submission 120480) | Permafrost microbial communities from Stordalen Mire, Sweden - P3-2 metaG (Illumina Assembly) | ecosystem: Environmental > Terrestrial > Soil > Wetlands > Permafrost | place: Sweden: Stordalen... | reverse complement strand
TTTATCAGAACGATTCGGCGTTGGGGTTACGCCACACTAAAGTAAGGGAAGGAGAAGGTTATGCACTGAAATAGCCAGCAGCAACAAATCTGCAGAAGGAGAGTGGAGGCCATTACCACCTGCGCCGCAATCTCATCGCCCCCCAGATTCGATCGAGCAACTGCTGGGATGCTCGCTCAGACGAGCACCTCAGGCGGACTGACAGGCGTGATGGCCCTGAAACCACGCTGTTGCCAAGACCTGCTTGATGCCCGACCAACCCCATCGTTTTCATTGACTTGCCCTCCTCACTAACATAACATTCTTCGGACATTCGCCAACGGCTGCGATCGCAAGACGACTATGCGCATTAATTCGTAGCCGGACGGGCGCGCGCAAAGTCCGCAGCTTCTCGCGGGAACTGCGCCTCAAAACGGGCATCTGAATTAATTCTCTCCCCTAGCGCGGGTGCTCAGAGTACAAAATCTGTATAACTAGGATCGCTACTATGGCGACACAAAGACCTGCGTCGGAGCTTCCGGTGGCCGAAATTGCCGCCGCCTTGCTCGCTCAACCAGAAGTGGCGGCGCGGGCCCGAGTGATCGCGGACGAGTTAGCCGAACTTTTCCCTGGCACCGCAGCCGTGGTGTATGTAATTCCTGATCAGGAGAATCCCATCTGGACGTCAAAAGCTACAGCGGGCGAGATCACGGTCGGTGAGGTCCCAGATTTCAACACCGGCACGCTGGGAGCGGTTGCCGAGAGTAGCGAACCTCAGGTATTCGAGGGCGCCAGACTGCAGCGGGAAGACTTCTCTCACCTGGATATTCGCCGCACGGTCGTGTCTCTCGCCTATGCCCCCCTCCTCGTGGATGGAACTCTGGTCGGCGCGATCGAAGTGGTCGCCTATGAGCAGGCTTTCACGGATACGGTGCTGCAATCGCTGAATCAGATGGCGGAACTAGCTTCGCCGGCGATTGCTGCTGCTCTGAGTTACGAAAATGAGCGCAATGTCAGCTTACAGTCCATCAGCCGCGTGACGCAGATGTATGACCTGGAAAAAGTCTTCAACTCGACCCTCGAAATGGACGAGTTGCTGGAGATGATTTCCAAGAAATTTGCGGAATTAATGAACGTTCAGGGCATCAACCTGTGGATGGTCAACGGCGAGGACGTGGAGTTGATGAGCCAGGCGGGGTTCGACCCGACCGTTTCCTCCGGCTCGGTGCAGAAGGCGGGAGATGGCGTTGCGGGAGATATTTCAGACAGCGGCGCGTCCATACTGATTGACGACCCTGAAGACGAACGCCTGCAGAAGCGCAATTCGGGTGTCGGAGCGGGCGCCGTGTTCTCTCTTCTGGCTGCCCCTCTGATGGAACACCAACTCCTGGTGGGTGTCGTCGAAGCCGTCAACCGTCTGGACGGCCTCCCGTTCGACGAAGATGATCAGTTCCTGCTCGCCAGTATGTGTGAAACCGCCAGCAATGCCCTACATAACGCCGACTTGCTGCAAGCCGAGCGGAAGGTGGAAGTCTTGGAGGCGCTGGTCAAGGTCAGCGGCGAAATTACCTCCACGCTCGATCTGGACCGGGTTCTGCAGGCCATTGTGAACGAACCGGCTACTGTCGTTCCCTATGAGAGGGCAGCGATCGCGCTGGACCAGCGCGGCCGGGTGAAAATACGGGCAGTTTCAGGCATCGCCAGGATCAATCCGGAAGATCCCGACATCGCGCGTCTGCAGGATTTGCTGGAGTGGAGTTCCCTATTGGGTGAGCCCATCTTCGTGAGCCAGCACGGCGACGAAGTGGAGGAGGAGCGCGCGGAGACACGTGCTAAGTTCCAAGCGTATTTCTCCGCCAGCGGCATGCGGGCCTATCACGCGCTGCCTTTGACGGATGACGATGGCAGAGTCGGAGTGCTCTCCTTCGAGAGCAGCGATCCTGATTTCCTCAACTCAGCGCACATGGAAATGATCAAGGTGCTGGCTGGGCAAGCCACTGTGGCACTGCGCAACGCTTCTCTTTACCGCGAGGTGCCATTTATCGATGTGCTCCAGCCGTTCCTGGAAAAGAAGCGCAAGTTTCTGGCTTTGAAAAAAGGGAGGCGCTGGGCACTCACGGCCGGCGTGGCTATCACGCTGCTGTTCTTTGCGGCTTTTCCATTGCCGCTGCGCGTTGATGGACCCGCCGTGGTCGCGCCAGCTCACAGTGGGCGCGTACAACCCGAAGTGGCAGGCTTGGTGCAAACCGTGAGTGTGCGGGAAGGCGACGTCGTCAAGCGAGGTGCCGTTCTGGCTGGCTTGGCGGATTGGCAATATCGCGCCGAACTCGCTGCGGTACAGGCCAAGTACGAAACTGCAGTCTCGCAAATGAACCGGGCGCTCGCTACCAACGACGGAACCGAGGCCGGAATCGCGCGTGTGCAAGTGGATTACTGGACCAGTGAAGTTGCACGCAGCCGCCAACGTTTGCAAAAGACACTGCTGCGGTCGCCCATCGATGGTGTTGTTGCTACGCCTCACATCGAGGACTCAATCGGGCACGATCTGAAGCCCGGCGATACTTTTGCAGAGGTCGTCGATACCTCGGAGGCCACTGTGGATGTCGCCATCGATGAGCATGATGTCGCTCTTCTCCGAGCCGGCGAGAATGCCTCCGTTAAACTTGAGGGATTTCCCACCCGCACATTTCGCGGCGAACTGACCCTAGTTAGCCCAAAGGGCCAGTTGCAGGGCGACGAGCATGTCTTCTATGCGCGAGTCCGCATACCCAATCGGGAAGGCCTGATCCGGACGGGAATGCAAGGCCGCGGCAAGATATTTACCGCCTGGAAACCGGCCGGGGAGGTTTTCTTCCGGCGCCTGGCCATGTGGCTGTGGTCGAAGACTTGGTCGTGGTTTGGCTGGTGAACGGGGGACAGCGTGAAACGATCCGTCATAACAGCGTCGATAATCGTCGTTCTGACCGTCCTGGTCCTAGGCCTGAACGGATGTAACAACCAGAAAGACTCCGTGGTCGCCGTCGCCCCCGCTCAGGCAGAGGCCGCCGAACCGTCGGCCAGCGTCCAAAAAGAGAGTGTTTTCGTCGCCTCCGGCCCGCTTGTGGTTGAGAACCAAGTGGATGTAGCTGCCCTGCGAGAGGGCCCCGTGGTGTCCATCCTTGCCCGGCCCGGTACTCGAGTCCATCAGGGGCAACTCCTGGCGAAACTCGATGACCGCCAGATTTCCGCTGACGTGGAGGCCGCTGCCGCCAAAGTCCGGTCAATCGAGGCGAACCTGAAGAATTGGCAGGCTGAGACCAAAGTTCTCCTGGCCGACCGTACCCGCGCTGAAAAGTTGTACGAGGCGCACGTGCTCCCAAAGGAAGAACTGGAGCACGCGCAATATAAGGAAGAGGCCGACGAGTACGAGGTCCTACGCGAAGCCGAGAGCCTGAATAACGCCAGAGCAGTGCAGAAGTCGCTCGAACTGGAGAGGGAAAAAACCAACATCGTTGCGCCCTTCGACGGAATCGTCGCTCGCCGGTACGTCCGGGTCGGCCAGAAGGTTTCGGCCGGCGACCGGCTCTTCTGGGTTACCGCAATGGCGCCCCTGCAGGTGAAATTCACGCTGCCGGAACGGCTAATCGGCGTGGTCAAGAGAGGCCAAGTTGTCTCCGTAGCATCGGCAGATATATCTCCCGCAACCAGCCACGCCGCCAAAGTAATCGATGTCAGCCCGGTCGTGGACCCATCGAGCGGCACTATTGAAGTACTGGCTCAGATTGAGGGCGCCGCCCCTGATTTGCGGCCGGGAATGCTTGCCAGTATCCGCATCGACCTGCCGCGATGAACATCGTTCAAGCACTAGACGCCGCACTTCCTGAACTGCCAGAGCGCGTACTCCGGCGGGACAAGCCCAGGCTTGACCCACGGGTCATTACCAAAGAGCGCATCGAGGAAGGCATCTCGAAGGTCGTGGCCAAGCTGCCCGGAACTGAGCTGATTCTGACCTTCATTCCCGAACAATGGAAGTTGGTCCAGTTGTTTGACGGGAACCGCTCGTATCACGAAATTTCCGGGATGACGGCGGAGACGACGGGAACGTTCTTCTCGGAAGATGATGTTCGAGAGTTGGCCAGCTTCCTGTACGACGATACCGACTTTATCTCGAAAACACCGCTGGAAAAGAACATCATCCTCAAGCAACAGCTCCGCGGCCAGCGCCGCAAGCAACGCAAAAGATTCAAGATCATGGACTTCAGCGACATCACGGTGAAGGAATGGCCAAACGCCGACCGTTACATCTCCTGGCTCTACCCTCGGCTGAAATTCATCTACACTCCGTGGTTTGTTCTGCTCTCGCTGCTCTCGTTTGCTGTCATGCTGGGGATGTGGGCAGACAAGTTCGGTGAAGTCTGGACCGACAGCTTCGAGTTCTACAACTTCACCAGCAAGTCCTGGAAAGATCTCCTCGAGTTCTGGTTCCTGTTCGCGGCCATGGCCGGGGTCCATGAGACCGGCCACGGACTCACCTGCAAGCACTTTTGCGGCAACGTGGAAAAGATGGGTTTCACCCTGATGTATTTCGCTCCCAGCTTCTTCTGCGACGCTTCGCAGGCCTGGGTTTATGCAAGCAAATGGGAAAGAGTCGCCGTGTCCATCGCCGGCATCTGGGTAGATCTGATCATTTGCTTCTTTGCCACCATCCTCTGGTGGGGAACGGCCACCGGTATGGCTCTCCATGATCTTGCCTACAAGGTGATGATGGTTACCGGCATCGGGGTCTCCCTGCTGAACCTCAACCCCCTGATAAAGCTGGACGGATATCTGATCTTCATCGACCTTATTCACGAACCGGACCTCAAGGAAAGGAGCACGGCGTACTTTTCCGGCCTCATTCGGAAGAGAATCTTCCGTCTGCCTGTGGAGATGGAATTTGTTCCGCGACGCCGGCGCGCGTTCTACGTTATCTATGCCATTCTCTCGGGCCTCTACGGATACCTGCTCTTGTCGTTCCTGATGGTTTTTACGTTTCACGTCCTCCAGTCGTATACACCGGAATGGGCCTTCTTGCCTGCCGCCGCGGCTGGTTACTGGGTCTTCAAGTCACGGATCCATATGTCGGTGAAATTTATGAAAATTGTTTATCTGGACAAGCGAGAAAGAGTGAAGGCTTGGCTGACTGCGCCGCGCATCGCAGCGCTTTCCGCAGCAGCTCTGCTAGTCATGTTCCTGCCGGTTTGGCCGGACTTCATCGACGGGCGTTTTGTGCTGGAGCCGCTTCACCGGGCTTGGATCCATGCCTCGACTGCAGGACGAGTGACGCGAGTACTCGCTCGGGAGGGGCAATCCCTGGTGGCCGGCCAGGCCCTGCTCGAACTCAGCAATTTGCAGCTGGAATCTGCGGCGGCCGGCTCCGAGGCCGACCTGCACATCGCCTCGGACCAGGTCAACCTTGAGCTCTTGCGCTATGGGCAATTTGGCCCGGCGGAGTATGAGCGGCAGGGGATGGCGGAGCGGAACCGGACGCTGGTCGGTCAGGTAGCCCTTCTCCGTGTCACTAGCCCAATCCCGGGTGTAGTCGTCACCCCGCGGCTGGATGACCTGCTTGGAGCCTACCTCGAGTCTGGCGCAGAGGTGGCAGAGGTGGCTGATCCCTCCGTCATGGCCGCTCGCATCTACATTCCCGAATTCGAAATGAAGGATGTTCGCCTCGGTTCCAAAGTTAGGCTCCAATCGGAATCGTATGCCATGCCGCTCACGGCCACTCTGTCTGCCGTGGCACCTGCCGCTACCGAGATAGAGCCTGGACTTGTACCGAAAGACCAGCTGCAGGGCATTATCCAACCCCGCTTCTACATCGGATCAGCACTCCTGCGGAACACCGGTGAGCTTCGCGAAGGCATGACCGGAACTGCTAAGATCTTTGTGAACCGCCGCAGCATCGCTGGACTTATCTACATTTTTGCCCATGACCTGATCGACCGCAAACTCTGGTAGGGCGGCGATTTGCCGAAAAAGGAACAGGACCGCACAGGTGCGGTCCTGTTGTATCTGATTCGGTTTGGCGCTTAGGACTGGGCGACGACGCGGTGGGCCGCAACCTTATGGGCAGCAACCCTGTGCGCGGCAACCTTGTGAGCAGCGACGCGATGGGCGGCAACTTTGGTTTGTCCGGGGTTGGTGCTCACGTCAGGCTTCGCTACCAGAGCCTTCTTGGTCGCAGTGCGATTGCTGATCAAAGACTTCTTCTCGATGGCCATGGAAAACACCTCGCAAAGTTTCTTGGATTTTTATCTTGAACGACGCTATTCCCTAGAGCACCTGTCTTGCCAAACTGGCCGACCGCGCGGGTGCACGGTGCGATCACGCAGAATCAAGCAGTTGCGCGCTCGCAGTTCTACACTCCGTAGGCCACGGGACACTTTTTATTCCGTTTGGTTAATAATTAACCTACGACTGGTAAATTATTAACCAAAGCCTAGAGATTTCGCTTGCGGCAAAGATATTTCATGCGTTGGATGTCAATGCCGAGCAAGCATGCCGCCGCCGATTTCTTGCCACCAGTCCGTTTCAAAGCAGCTTGCAGGTAGGCGAGCTCGATACGTTCCATTTCCAGATCGAAATCGACCCCCTCTTCAGGAATCAGGATTGCCTCCTGGCTCGCGCTGCTGGCCACCAGCAGTTGCTGAGGCAGGTCTTTGACCGAAATGACCGGCTTGTCATTCATGAGCACCAGGCGCTGAATCACGTTTTCCAACTCCCGGACGTTGCCCGGCCAGTCGTAGTCCTCGAGGACAGCCAGAACCTCAGACTCGACTTGTTTTAAGGGTTTGCCGTTTTCGCGGCAGTAGGTGCGTAGGAAATGAGTGACCAGCAAAGGCAGATCGCTTTTTCGTTCCCGCAGCGGCGGAACCTCGATGGGAACTACATTAATGCGATAGTAGAGGTCCTCGCGAAACCGACCCACTTCTACCATCTGTTCCAGATCATCGTTGGTCGCGGCCAGAAGCCGGAAATCGATCTTTCTCGCCTTTCCCCCACCGATCCGGGTAACCACGCGGTCTTCCAGCACGCGCAACAGCTTGGATTGCAGGGCCAGTCCCAGCGTGGCAATCTCGTCCAGGAAGAGCGTACCTGTATGAGCCAGTTCAATGTGCCCGGCGCGGGCGGCCTTGGCATCTGTGAATGCGCCCTTTTCGTGGCCAAACAGCTCAGTTTCAACAAGGTTCTCGGGTAACGCTGCGCAGTTAATACTGACGAACGGCTTCTCCGCCCGCGGACCTCGCGACACAATCGCGCGCGCCACCAGTTCCTTGCCCGTTCCGCTTTCTCCCCGGATCAGCACTGTGGTGCTGCTGGCGGCAACCCGGGTAATCGCTTCATAAACCCGGCGCATCGGCTCGCTCGCCCCAATAAGCTCGGCGAAGGATTCCTGCTCCGCCTTGGCGCTGAGGCGACGGCGGTTATCAATCTCCGCCGATCGCTTCTCGAGTGCCCGGTCCATGACGATCCGGACTTCCTCAAAGTTGATGGGAGCCACAAAATACTCATCGATGTTGGCATCCACGGCTTTGTGACGGAGGCCCTTCCTGTTGGAGCGGGTCAACGCCACGAGCACCAGGTCGGGCGCCAGCATGCGCAATTCGCCCAGGGCGGAAATCCCCTCGTCTGGGCGTTGACCGATGATATCGATGTCGAGCAGAACGGCGTCCGGCGGCTGTTTCTTGACAAGCCTGATCAACTCGTCCCATGTGGGAAGTAAGAAAACATCGTGGTCGACAGCCAGATAAGTCTCTGCTTCGGGCTCTACCAACGCATCGGTGGTAACAATGACAATGGTGAAACGGGAACTTCGAGACGGGTTGGCGGCGGGCATCTCTCCTCCGGACGGCAGCGATTATGACAGTTTTCTCCACCCTAGGGTTAATTTTTCACCCTGCTCCTTGGTCTTGCCGCCCGGGGAGGGTCCGCGGAGTGAACTTACTTGTAAAATTTGACCCGATCCCTTAGCGTTAGCAGCGTCGGCCAGGACATTTTTTCGTAGGGAGCAGGCACGACGGTCAGAGGGAGGATCGGTGGACATCAATGTCCGCAAGCGGTCGCAAGTACAGTTGATCCAACTCCGGGGACAACTCCGGTTGGGCCAGGGGGTCGATGATTTCCGCCAAACCACCGAGGAGGTGCTCGGCAACGGAGACACCCGTATTGTCGTCAACCTCTCTGAAGTTTCCATGATTGACTCCAGTGGAATTGGTTTGCTGGTGCGATTGCTGGCTTCGACCAAGAAACAAGGTGGGAACGTCAAGCTCGTACAACCGTCCAAATTCGCCGTGCAGACATTGCGTCTTGTGGGCGTTCTCAACCTGTTCGAGATTTTCGATAACGACGACGCGGCAGTCGAGTCTTTCGTTTAGCTTGCCGATTTCGAACTCTTGGATTTGAGAACTACAATGGCCTTCTATGCAGGCTGACTTTAGCGGTAACGGGGAAGGCGGCGCATTATCTGAATTGCTCGAACTCAGTGTGCCCGCCGAGCCCGAGGCGATCGTCAAGGTCGTGGACGCCATCTCTGAGACCTTGGCGCGGCTGGAGGTTCCCGAGCAGAAGCGATTGGAAGTTGCGCTGGCCGTCCAGGAAGCCTTGGCCAATGCAGTGGTACACGGATGCGGTAACGACCCTTCGAAACGTGTCCATTGCCGCATGCAATCCGATCCTGGCGGCCGAATCGTAATTACAGTCACCGATCCCGGTCCAGGTTTCCGTCCGGAACTTCTATCCGACCCTAAACGGCGTGAAAACCTGTATGCCAGCCACGGACGAGGCGTTTACCTGATCCGCCAGCTGATGGACGAAGTTAAATTCGAGCGTAACGGAAACGAAATCAGGATGTGGAAGTACTGAAGCACCGATTCAGCATTTGCTCTCGTCGTCGCCGACCCTACCCTCACGAGACTTCAGCAAACTGGCTCCGCCTTCCGTCGTCGGGCTTCTTCCATGTGTTGACGCTTGAGGCAGCACCGGAGATTAGTAAGGTTTGCACTCCAAAGACGGGTGCTAGCAATTCCGGCTGGATCACGGGCAAGCGTGAAGTGATCCCGAGGTAAGGTTGGCCGACCGCACTGAAGAATTGCGGCTTGCTATCGACCCACCCACCCCCGTGTAAACCGCCGACTAACATCCCCAACCTTTGAAGATTTGGCCTACTGGAAGCCGTGAGGATTGCCCCGGGTGTCACGCAACCCGGAAAGTCATCCCTGGCCAGAAGTCGGCTTCGAGGAGATCTCCGCGAAGCCCGTTTCTGGATAGTTTCCGGTCAGCCGACAAACCAGCGACCATCGGTGCATCCTCTGCTGCAGCTGCTCTACAGGCTATAATTACGCGCACGCATGTCCCTTACCTCTGGCAAAAGACTTGGCCCGTATGAGATTCAGTCCGCTCTCGGTGCGGGTGGCATGGGGGAGGTGTATCGGGCCCGCGATACGCGGCTCGACCGGACCGTGGCGATCAAGGTCCTGCCCCACCATCTTTCTTCCAATCCTGATCTGAAGCAGCGGTTTGAGCGGGAAGCTCGGGCCATTTCTTCCTTGAATCATCCGCGGATTTGCACGCTGCATGATGTTGGCCATCAGGACGGTATTGACTTTCTCGTAATGGAGTGTCTGGAAGGGGAGTCGCTTGCCGAGCGGCTGCGGAAGGGGCCGCTGTCGCTGAAGGAAACGCTGAAGATTGGGGTTGAAGTTTGCGAGGCGCTCGAAGCCGCGCAAAAAGCAGGGATCGTTCATCGAGATTTGAAGCCGGCGAACATCATGCTGACCAAGAACGGTGCGAAGTTGATGGACTTCGGGCTGGCAAAGGCGGCAGCTCCCGGGCTTGGTTCGTCGGCAAGCGCGCCATTATTGTCTGCGGCGAAGACGATGAGCGAGGCCACGCCGTTGTCGCCGCTGACCAGCGCCGGAATGGTGATTGGCACGATCCAGTACATGGCGCCGGAGCAGATCGAGGGCAAGGAAGCAGATGCGCGGTCGGATTTATTTGCGCTGGGCTCAGTGCTCTATGAAATGGCGACCGGCAAGCGGCCGTTTGAGGGCAAGAGCCAGATCAGCGTGGCGAGCGCGATTCTGGAAAAGGATCCGGTGCCGATGAGAACACTCAAGCCGCTGACGCCGGCGGCGTTTGAGCGCGTGGTGAGTTCGTGCCTGGCCAAGAATCCCGAAGATCGTTTTCAGAACGCGCACGATGTCAGGCTCGATCTGGAATGGATTGCCGAAGAGCTTCCCCAACTTGCGGCGCAGCATCCCGCGCAGGTTGACAAATCGCGCTTCAGAATTCTGCCTTGGGCTATTACCTTGGCGGTGGTCCTCCTCGCTGTGGCAGCGATATTCGTGGCGCAGCGCGAGAAACCTGCCCCGCAATATACGAGTGTGACCTTCCGCGAGGGAACGCTCTCAGGAGCGCGCTTCTCCCATGATGGTCAGACTATCGTTTTCAGCGGGCGCTGGGAAGGCGAGCCTGCGCAGATGTCGGTGGCGCGGGTGGGTAGTCCGGAGTCGCGGTCGATGGGCATTCCCGCAGCGGAGGTCGCGTCGATCTCCTCTTCTGACGAGTTGGCGATTTTTCTCGGTTGCGAAGAGAATTTCTTTCTCAATTGTGGCGGCACACTCGCGACCGTAAGTCTGGCGGGAGGATCTCCGCGCACGCTGGCCGAGCACGTGGCGCAAGCCGATTGGCATCCCGATGGCAAACGCATGGTCATCTCGGTTAGCTCGCCCGACGGCCCTCGGCTGGAGTTTCCTCCCGGCCACGTGATCTATAAGCAAAACGCAGGATGGTTCGGGCATCCTCGCTTCTCTCCGGATGGCCGGATGATCGCTTTCGAAAATCATTTTATTGCCGGAAACGACGACGGCCAGGTCGAGTTGCTGGATATGAATGGAAAACACTCGGTGCTTTTCAAGAGCTCCAGCGTGGAGGGCCTGGCGTGGAGTCCGGATGGAAGAGAATTGTGGTTTGCCGCGACGGAGACTGGCGGCTGGGCCGATACAATCTTTGCGGTTCACCCCGGCAGTAAGCCTAGAGTTGTGCTGACGTCGCCGTCGATCCGCCTGTATGACATTTCGAAAGATGGTCGCCTGCTTTTGTCTCATGAAAGCTGGCGGCGGCAACTTATAGGTTTGTTCCCAGGAGATAAGTCTGATCATCCCTATTCGTGGGACGACGATACACAACCGAGTGCGATCTCCACAGATGGCCGTTTGATCTCGTTCTATGAGTCTGGAGAGCTTTATGCAATCGCGCGTGACTACCAGTCTTACTACCGCCCCACCGATGGTTCTCCGGCGGTTCGATTAGGGGTCGGAGCACCGGCAATTTCGCCGGACGGCAAGTGGGTAGTTCTGGGCTCGAATCAAAGCAATCCGAAGCGGCCGCTCCAGCTTCAGCCGCTCGGCCCTGGTGAGCCCAGGGATCTTGCGACGCCCGGACTCATCGCCTTCAACAGGGTTCGTTGGTCGGATGATAACCGGCAAATTGTTTATGAAGCCCAGACCGAACAGGGTGGATGGAACGCTTACCGGCAGATGATCGCGAGTGGCGCGCCCATCTTATTAATGGCCAATATTCGGGATTCTTATCCCGCGCTTTCACCCGATGGAAGGATGGCTGCGTTGCGCAAGGAACACGACGGAATCTATCTATGCTCGGTGAATGGTAGCCAGCCGGTGAGGCTGAAAGCAGCGTCTGACGAGGAGTTTCCCATTCGTTTCGCCGAGGGCGGAAAGTCCTTGCTTGTCGCGGGCCCAACCGGCCGCGAACTTGTGCTCACTCTTATTGACTTGGCCAGCGGCCGCCGGCAATTGTGGAAACGCCTCGACACCGAATCCCGCGCCGATCAGCTTTTTGTAGCAACCCCTGATCTGAAATACTATGCGTATCCGTTTCCGAGGTACTCATCGGTTCTTTACACCGTGGAGAACTTGCACTGAAAGGCTGGCTTCGGCGTTGCCAAGCCGAAAGGTCCCTGTTCCTGCAATTCCTTCCGGCTGAAGGGCTTAACCGGCCAACCGGAAGTTACGTCATTGAGTTTCTGCCTTGGGTCGACATAAGACCACAATCGATCTTGGAGCCACTAGGTATTTCGTCCGTTCTAAAGGGATTCCGTCGTCCGAGAAATCATCTGGACTGGGCAAAGCAGTGTCCACGATTCTCTTCCACTCCTGTGCTGTTCCCTCCTGCACATTGAACTCCAACTCTTCCCAGTACGCATTGATCATTGCGTAGATGTCGTCATCACCTTGAGAAGCGCCGTGCAGGCAAAATGCTAGGCTGTGCGAGTCGTGGGACAAATCGACCGTGGGGCCGACGCCGTACCAGGAAACATCCTCCCGCCAGAACCTGCTCCGGCTCAGCGAGGGATGATTTCTCCGGAACGCAATCATCTTCTTGAAGAACTGGAAGATGTCCTTATTGGATCGGAGTTGACTCCAATCCAGCCATCCAATTTCGTTATCCTGGTTATAGGGATTGTTGTTGCCGAGTTGAGTATTCAGGAATTCGTCGCCGGCGCGAAACATCGGCGTACCGTTAGATAAGAAGAGCAGACTGCAGAGATTCTTTACTTGCTTCCGGCGCAACGCGCGGACAGCAGGGGAGACGCCATCATCCCCTTCCTGTCCACAATTCCAACTGTAGTTCGCATCAGTGCCGTCCTGATTATTATTTCCGTTTTGCCAATTGTGCTTGCGATCATAAG
>Ga0182024_10019027_pt1 | contig 12710 bp, 8 predicted proteins | sample P32metaG_FD_120480 | JGI IMG/M metagenome (GOLD analysis project Ga0182024, IMG submission 120480) | Permafrost microbial communities from Stordalen Mire, Sweden - P3-2 metaG (Illumina Assembly) | ecosystem: Environmental > Terrestrial > Soil > Wetlands > Permafrost | place: Sweden: Stordalen... | reverse complement strand
TACTTCCGCCAACTGACTGTCGCGGAGCCGCAGCGAGCTGCCACGTACCGCATACAGCACTACACCTGGCTCGCGATGAATCCCAAAGAGGCCGATAATCGCGCCATTTCGCAGGAGGTGTTGAAGCGCATTCCGAAGTTCATCGCGTGCCCGACCGTCCTTGGAATTGGCGAAATCGGCCTCAATCGAATTACACGAAATGAAATCGATACGTTTCGCGAGCATGTCGAACTGGCCATAGCGCACAAACAACTCATCCTGATCCACACTCCTCATCTCGAAGACAAGAAAAAAGGGACACGGATTTGCATCGATATCCTGCGCCAGTATCCGGAGTTGAATCCCGAACATGTGCTGATCGATCATGCCGAGGAACACACGCTTGAGATGATCCTGCAGCACGGCTATTGGGCGGGTCTGACACTGTATCCGCAGACTAAGCTCTCAGCTGTGCGCGCGGTGGATATTGTCGAAACGTTCGGGCCGGGCCGGATTTGCGTCGCCGGAGCCTGCGATTGGGGTCCAAGCGATCCCCTGGCCGTGCCGCGGTTCATACTTGAGATGAAACGCCGCAGCCATGCCGAAGATCTGATTCAGCGGATGGTATTCGATAACCCGGTGCAGTTCCTCGGACAATCCGCCAACTTCAAAATCGCGCCGCGCCTGCGGGAAACGCAACCCGCATATGCAAATTGACCCGCGCAATTCATTCGACCTGACTTATTGCACAAATATTCATCCCGGCGAGGACTGGTCTTCCGTTGAGACCACACTCCGCGAAGCCGGACCGATTCTGAAGGCGCGGCTCTCACCCGATAAACCCTTCGGCCTCGGCTTGCGTCTCTCCGCGCGGGCGGCACGCGAGGCCATCGACGCTGGTCCCAGCGCGCCTTTCCGGAAGTTTCTCGACGAGAACGGCCTCTACGTCGCCATCATCAATGGTTACCCGTATGGCGAATTTCACGGCGCCCAGGTAAAAGACCAGGTGTTCGCGCCGGACTGGACCAATGAAAGCAGGCTAAATTACACTCTCGATCTGCTAACGGTCCTCTCCGGACTCTTACCGGAAGGCATGGACGGAGGCATCTCCACCATGCCCCTTTCGTACAAACCCTGGCTTAGGGACGCGGGCAACAAAGAGCCGGATTGGAAAGCCATCGTTACGAATCTGGTGCGCCTTACAGAGACGATGGCTCAATTGCACCGTGACTCGGGCAAGCTGATTCATCTGGATATTGAGCCGGAACCCGATGGCCTGATCGAAAACACCGGCGAAGTCATCGCCTTCTTCAACGACTGGCTGCTCCCTATCGGAGGCCCGCTGCTGGAGTCTCCCCAGTTGCTGTCCGATCACATTCGCGTCTGCTTCGATAGCTGCCACATCGCAGTCGAATATGAGAACCCTGCCGTTGCGCTGGCGCGGCTTCAGGCTGCGGGCATTCAGATAGGCCGTGTGCAACTCAGTTCGGCCCTGAAGGTCGAGCTCCCCACGAAGACGGGACGGCTCATTCCGTTCGCAGATTCCACATACCTGCATCAGGTCATCGAAGACCGCGGTATGTGCCTGCATCACTACCCTGACTTACCTGAGGCCCTCGCGGCGCCCGCCGAACCGGCCGCGAAGGAGTGGCGCATCCACTTTCACGTTCCGTTATTCACCACCGCTTACGATGGCTTTCAATCCACGCAGGAAGACGTAAGGGCAGTCCTCGCACTGGCCGTTCGCGACGGCTTCACGCGCCATCTGGAGATCGAAACTTATACCTGGGACGTACTGCCGGCCGCCCTGAAGCTCGACATGCTGGATTCGATTACCCGCGAATACGAGTGGGTCATGGCGGAAATTGCCGCGATCCCGCGAAAGTGAAAGGTATGCGCGCGAAGGTGAAATGCCATGCGTAAGACCGCCGTTCTCAACGTCGTCGGTCTGACGCAAAGACTGCTTGGTCCCGCCATGCCGTGCGTCACTGCGTGGGCGCAGTACGCCGCGGCCGTGCCGATCGGTTCCGCCTTCCCTGCAGTAACATGTACCGCGCAATCGGACTATCTGACGGGACAATATCCGAACGTGCACGGCGTGGTCGGCAATGGCTGGTACTTTCGCGATGAATGCGAGGTGCACTTTTGGAAGCAGTCCAATGCGCTGGTGCAGGCTCCGAAGATCTGGGATGCGGCGCGCGCCATTGATCCGTCTTTTACCTGTGCCAATCTGTTCTGGTGGTTCAACATGTATTCCTCGGCGGACTATTCAGTGACGCCGCGGCCCATGTACCTTGCCGATGGACGAAAGCTGCCCGATTGTTATTCCCACCCCGATTCTTTGCGCACAGAATTGCAAAGCAGACTGGGAACTTTTCCTCTGTTCGAGTTCTGGGGACCGAGAACGACGATAAAGTCAACTCAATGGATTGCGGAGTCTGCTAAATACGCAGAACAAAAGTTCAATCCAACGTTGTCGCTGGTTTATCTGCCGCATCTGGATTACAATTTGCAGCGCCTGGGTCCGTCCCACCCGGCCATTGAAAAGGACCTGAGGGAAGTCGACGCCGTCTGTGGCGACCTGATCGCGTATTTCGAATCGCGGGGCGCCGACGTAATTCTGCTTTCCGAATACGGTTTGACGGACGTCTCAAAGCCTGTCCATCTAAACCGCGCGCTGCGTCAGCATGGCTTACTTGCAGTGCGCGAAGAATTAGGACTTGAATTGCTGGATTGCGGTGCGAGCGCTTCATTCGCCGTTGCCGACCATCAGGTCGCGCATGTTTACGTGAACGATAAATCGCGCCTGAATGAAACGCGAGCTATCCTCGAAGCGACACTTGGCGTCGAGACTGTTCTCGATCAATCGGGCAAGGCATGCCATCACATCGACCATGCACGCACCGGAGACTTTGTCGCAGTGGCGCAGCAAGACTCGTGGTTTAGCTATTACTACTGGCTCGACGACCGCAAAGCTCCGGACTTTGCGCGCACCGTGGATATTCATCGCAAACCAGGCTATGATCCGGTGGAGCTGTTTACCAACCCGGCCATCGGCATGTTGCCCGCCAGGGCAGCGTTGAAACTGCTGAAGCGGAAGCTGGGATTTCGCACCCTGCTGGATCTGATTCCGCTTGATTCCTCGCTGGTAAAAGGTTCGCACGGGCGCGTCACGGAAGATCCCGCGGATGGCCCGGTTTTCCTCACGCGATCGAAGGACTTACTGTCGAACGAGCCGGTAAGATCAATCGACGTGTATAGCCTGATTCTGAAACATCTGATGCGAGGGTAGCAAAGGCGCCGACGTTGACAATCGAGTGCCATTTGTGTGAAAGCGTATACTCAGTATTACGTTGAAACTGGCCACGCATGGGCCGCGTCATTCGAGAACAGCCCTTTCACGGTGACGTCGAGGTATAAAATCCCTAACAGAAGCATGACAACATTACGGATGGACGTTTGCTTAGCTCGAACAGCGAACGCGGTGCGGCTTCGGACGTTTCACCCAATGCTTCCGTGCCTGGCGCTTTTGATGATGTTTCTTCCAGGTTTGGCATCCGCACAATCTGCGGAGGATCAACGAAGCACGCCCGGTTCCGGCTCTATCCAGGGCACCGTGAAGGACAGCTCCGGCTCCACAGTGGCAGGCGCCATTGTCACTTTGGAAACTGCCGCCTCAACAGCGCAGCGTACTACGCTTACAGACCAGGCCGGGGCCTTCGGCTTTTCCGCCGTGGAGCCCGGAAATTACAAGATCACGATCGCTGCTTCCGGATTCGCGGTTTGGACCGCCGCGAACGTGGCGATCACTTCGAGCGATAATCAACCGCCGCTATCCGCTGTACTGCAGGTGGCTGCCACATCCTCGTCGGTAGATGTTACTCTGCCGCCGCACGAACTGGCCAAAGAGCAATTGAAAACCGAGGAGAAGCAGCGACTGTTGGGCGTGCTTCCCGATTTCCTCGTCAGCTATGCGCCGAACCCGGCGCCTCTGACAGTGGCACAGAAATTTCACCTCGGCTGGAAAATAATCATCGATCCGGTTACGCTGCTTGGCACCGGTATTTCCGCGGGAATCGACGAGGCGCGCAACAGCCATCCCGAATTCGGCCAGGGGACTGAGGGCTATGCAAAGCGCTTCGGGGCTCAATACGCCAACGATGTAAGTCACGTGATCATCGGACACGTGGTCATGCAGTCGATCTTTCACCAGGATCCCCGCTACTTCTATAAGGGCACCGGCAGCATCCGCTCGCGAGCGCTCTACGCCATCGGAACCGCGTTCGTCGCGAAGAGCGATAAGGGGAAATGGCAGTTCGATTATTCCGACGTTCTGGGAGGCGCGGTATCCCACGAGCTTTCAACGCTGTACTATCCATCTACCTCGCGGCCCGTACGGCGGGCTGCCGATGAAATCCTGCTCGGATTCGCGGGCAGGGCGGAAAATAATCTGTTCCATGAGTTCATTTCGCGCCGGGTCAGCACTCACGTGCCCAAAATCGCGGCGGGGTTCACTCGGCGGACTATCCCCGATGGAACGCCGGTGTCTCTGGTTTCGGTGGAAGACTGGACTTCAAAGGCTGCGGGCAACGGCGCACCGGTCGCCTTCATGCTGGCTAAGGATGTTCAGGTGGACGGCGTCATCGTAGCTCCCATCGGCTCCCAGGCGTGGGGCCACGCGAGCTTCGCGGGCGTTGACAAAACGATTCAGGTGGGACTCGACAATGTACAACTGAAAATTGGCAATACGAGTGTGCCGCTCAGAAGAACCCCGCTAAAAGATAGTGACGCCGCATTGGAGTATCATCGCCTCGAAGGCTCCGGCAGGATCTCCATCGTGCTGTACGTGGCCGGGAATGTCACACTCCCGCCGGCACGGTGAGCGACCTGCCAGCGAACGGAGCTTTAAATGACGGACGAGATAGAACTCCTAAAACATGTGTACGACCGGTTCAACGCTCGCGATTTGGAGACGGTGCTCGCAGCCATGCATGAGGATGTCATATGGGCCAACGGAATGGAAGGCGGTCATGTTCACGGACGGGACGGCGTGCGCAGCTACTGGACGCGCCAGTGGGGCATGGTCGATCCGCACGTCGACCCAGTCGCGTTCTCTCGCGGCGATGAAGGGCAAATCATCGTGGAAGTCCATCAGGTCGTGCATGACCTCGAAGGCAAACTCCTCGCGGACAAGATGGTCGGCCATCTGTTTCGGATCGAAGATGGGCTGATCAGACGTTTCGACATCCGTGACGCGTGAGACTTGTCAGAACCCGAATTCAAGCAACATCATCTCGAGCGGCGTTTCTCCGGTGTTTTCCAGCTTTTGGGTATTCGGTGTTTCCCAGACGACTTCGCCTGCCTTGTGCTTCGCGGTATCCACCCGGCCGTTCGAATCGGTCGCGCGGGTTTCCTGATCGGTCAGGAAGATTGCCAGGCTGTTACCCGGATGCTCGATCATTGGAGTCCCCTGGTGCGCGCCCAGCGTCATTCGCAGCACACGAACCTGGTCGTTCTCAAACTCCAGCTTGTAGTGTTTACTGTCAACCCTGACGGCATCGCGTGCAATATCGGCCAGCTTTCCTGCACCGGGCTTCTTCAACTCCACCTCGATAATATTGATGGGCTCATCGCTCACAATTTCCGGCGAATGCATTCCCTCGGACGCACTCCATACCACCTGGCCGGCCTTCCAGTCGAACACGGCGGGTTTCCGGCCATCCTGATACTCGAAACGCTGGCGGGCGGGCTGAAGATAGACCATGACCCGGTTGACTTTGTGCTCGTGGAAGCTTCCCTTTACATGCGGCTTCTCCAGTGCGCGGGAGACCTTCACGTCGCCATTTTCGAAAAGAGTGGCGGATGGTTCCACCGCAAGCGCGCACAGCCCGGCACCGCAGCACAGAATAAGCTGAATCTTCGACATTGCCTTCATGACTCTCGATTATATAGCGGGCGTTCCTTCTTGTTAAAATACCGCCAGAAGATGCCAATCTACGACTACCGGTGCACGCGCTGCGCCCATGAATTCGAACTGCTTGTGCTTCGGACCTCTCCCGTCCCGGCATGCCCGTCGTGTGACAGTCAAAATGTCGAACAGCTACTGTCCGGGTTTGCCGTCAGTTCCGAGGGCACCCGCCAGGCGAGCCTTGATAAAGCTCGCCGTCGCTATAAGGCCAGCAACCAGCGCCGCGACGAGCAGGTTGCTGCAGTGGAATACGAGAAGAAGGAAAGGGACGAGCACGGCTTGAGTTAGACACTCCGCTACTCAGGCACGCGTGCGTCGCTTCGGCGGCCTACTGGCTGGGGCCCAGGTTCGCCCTGTCTACGACTTTGCCGTCCGGCGTGAGCCACACTCTGTAATCGAGCGAACCCTTCTCAAACCTGGCCGTATAAATATCGGCACCGCCCGGCCCGACTCCCTTGAAGGTCACGGACTGCAAAGCGCCGAGCCCGTTGATCATAGACTGAATCCCGGTCAGTTGCTGACGTGTTGCATTCGCCAGGTTCGGGCTCATGAGGTCATAATCCGGTTTACCCGCCTGCAATTCCCCGATCATCCGGCGCACTGCGGCCTCGCTCCCCGGCACCGCGGTTTGATCCTTAAATCTCTTATCGAATGCAGCCGCGGCGTCGACGACCTTCTTTGCTTCGGCCTCGTCCAGACGTTTCGCCGTCATGTCCCTGCCGTTCTGATGAAGGATCAGCTGGCTTGCGGGTCCCTTCTCACCCCTGGGAAACTCAATTTCGGCATCCACCACTTTAGGGAAGAACATCGTCTCCGACTCGGCGAAGAGCGGAATCTTGTTTTGGCCAGTCATCTGTGAAATCAGTTGACCGTCGGCGAGGGTAATCGTCATATTGACGTTCGGCGCCATTGCATAGATGCCGGCGTACTTCGCAAGAGTGTCAGAGGAAACAGTGATCTCTTTGCGGGCGGGAGTCTCGTGCGGCCCGAAGTCCGGCCATTTGTATTCGTATGCGATCGTGCGTAGTATCTCGGCCGCCAACTGCCCGCCGTTATCGCTGTTGGTCATGATGACCGCACCGTCGCCGTTGTTGTACGCCACAAGGTTACATTGAAAGCCCTCATTGGCCCCAACGTGCGTAAAGTACGGATGCTCCGCGCTGCCACCCGTCTCTATTCCGAGTCCCCACTTATTTTTTCCCGGCTTCAGCATCTCCCGCGCCATTGCCGCCGAAATCACGGCGTTGGATTTTCCGGCGAGCGCATTCTGCACCTCCATCGCATACCGCGCGAGGTCGGAAGGTGTTGTCCAAAGGCCGGCCGGAGCCATCTCCGGGTAAACGTGCGGGCCGCCTTGCACTGCCTGTCCGTCCTGATGGTACGGCATCGCCGCTTCGGCCATCCGATTCTGCGGCAGCGGTTGTTCGTAAGTGCTGCGAGTCATTCCAATGGGACCGAGAACGATGTCGTGCATCAGCTTAGGGAAAGCCTGGCCGGTCACATCCTCCAACAAAAGCTGCGTCACCACAAACCCGCCTCCGGAATAACGCCAGACGGTTCCCGGTTCTGTGTCGACAACGATAGCGGGAGTGTTCGCTGGCTTTTCCCCATTCAGCACCTGCACCACACTGGGTCGCGCCGCATCGGAAGCATAACCGGGGAATCCGTGCACAGTCATCCCGGCCGAGTGAGTCAGTAACTCCCGCAGTGTAACTTTGGTCTTCTCGGTGAAGCTGTTCGCCGGCACCTTCCAGGTTTTCAGGTATTGATTCACATCCGTGTCCAGGTTGAGCTTGCCCGATTCGACAAGATGTAACACTGCCAAAGCCGTCACAGGCTTACTGATCGAAGCCGCCTGGAATAATGTATCCGGCGTGACTGCCGGGCCGCCGATGCGTGTGACGCCGAACCTGCGTGCCCATTCGATTTGCCCGCTATGAATTACCGCGATGCTCACGCCTGGTATATGTAGCGCCACCATTCGATCGGCGAGCTTCGTGACAACCGGCGGCTCTCCTGGGTTGATGACGGCCGGAAGAATTCCATCCTGAATATGCCGGATCCGCTGTTCGGTATCGACAGGTGGCTGGGCGATCAACACACCGAGGCTGATTGCAGAGAGAATCGCAACAACCCCGGAAACACGGGGCGCGCGGTGGCGTAGCAAACCGAAGAAACGCATGGTTGGACGCTCCTTTAAGTGATCTTATGGTGAGTCTATCATCAAATTTAGAAGGTAAGGTTCCTGCACGGGCATCATCACGGGCCCGTTGCGAGTTATCAATATAAGAATAAAGCAAAGGTAAGTAATGGACGTAAGCCCTTGACCGTTGGATCACCTTCAGGCATGATTACAGGTACAAGCGCCGGTTGCTTCGACAGCTGGATTCAGTTCGTCGGAAGGAGGTAACATGCGGCCGCTCCGTTCATATCCGGTTAAGAACATCTGCCTCAAGCTGGGAATCGCGGTACTCTTGGGCGTCTCCGCCACCGGGCAACAGGACATCAGGCTGAACGTCACCTATGTATGCGGCGGCGAACGTATGTACGTCGAAAGCTGCAACATTCGCGATCTCTCGGACACCGCCACCTGCCAGGTGGCTCATCCCGACCGACCGCTTCACAACGGCTTCATGGCCTACACCAGCGAGACGCGGGGTACTCTGAAAAAGCTCTTCCCGACCTGCAAGCAGCCCACGGCGCAGGAACTGGCAGCAGCAGACGCCTTCAAAAAGAAACAACAGGAAATCTACGACGCTAACGTCGCGAAGGCTAATCCCCAGCCCGCAAACCAGGCCAACCCAGGCAGAGCACAGGCAGCCTTCGTCGGGCAGCCGGCGCCGCCCAAAAATGCCGAGGAACGCGCGATGCGGCGCTGCGTCTCATCCGGACGACTTCCGGCCACCTGCACCGGCAACGCGCTTTTGGGAGGCTTCGGCCAGATGATCGGCCAGCTCCTGCCTTCCGTTGCCAAAGAACCGGCCCCTGGCCCGGAGCTCGCAGGCGCCTTCGGGGGCGCCGGTCAATGGCGTTTGGATTTCATTGACGGCGGAGTCCTGGTGAACTGCTCCACCCTCTCGCCCGATCAACATAACTACACCGTCGACTTCAGGAACAACCGCGCCGTCCTCACCATCGACACCACTCCGAAGCCTCTTGTCCTCACGGTGGGGGCCAATGATACGATCACAGGCCCCGGCCCGGTAGTGCTCGACGGCGTGATTGCGACCGGATACGACAGCGGATATAGAAACCAGTTCGGGGCGCAGATCTCAGCCACTGAGGCCATGAACAGTACCACTCCTGTATACGACTCGGCTGGCAACCGCACCTCCGGCAATGGCGCCCTCCCCGGGCATGCCACCTTTTCGCACAGGCAGGCCACGTGTCCCGCGCTCAACCTCTCTTCGAAAGGCGCCGGAGTTGGTGTGCAGACGATGCAAACCGACCTGCTCAAATCTGTTTTCAATGACGGTGACAAAGGGCCCACTACCCCACCCGGCATTCGAATGCACGGCATCTTCGCCGCCTCCACCGGCTTCAGCGCCCAGTTCTTCCCCGAGTCCGTGATCCTCGGCTGCGGACCCGATGCTGCAAGAGCCTATCCTTACACCGTGGTCGCGGACGGAACCCGGACGGGTATAAAAATTGACGCGCCGGACCACCCGCTCATGCTCGCATTCCGGCCAGACGGATCGCTCGACGCGGGCTCCGGCCCGTATCAGGTCCACGGACGCATCGTCACGGGGCAGAACGACAATGACGACTTCACCTTCGCTCCCATGGAGCAGACCTGCAACCTTGCAGTTCTGTCTCCGGCCAAAACCATCCCCTCAGTTGGCGGCACTGCGACCATTGCATCCGTTGGGACTCCGGCAGCTCCGTCGCCGGCCAACGGACGTGGCGGCCTTGCTACTCCGGCCGCGCCGCTGGGCAACGCTATTTTGTCCATCGTCTCCGGACTGCCTTCGCAAACCGGCGCGCCGAATCCGCTCGCGGGGATGTCCTATGTGTTGCTGCGCGACAGCTACGCCAATGCACTCGCGAAAGGCGGCGTGTCCGTCCCGCCAGGAATTTCGCCGTATAAATTTGTGGGCACGACGTGCGCCGCCGGCAGGACGCCGGACTGTCAGAAAATTCTGGCAGCCATCGACGCAAACGCCGCCTCAGCCATCCGGGCGGACGCCAACGGCAGCGGAACTTTGCCCGGCGTAGCCCCGGGAACGTACTACCTGATGGTTTCAACTCGCTACAACAACCAATTGCTGGTGTGGGGTCAGGCTGTGCAACTCAACCCGGGCACTAACTCAGTCAGGCTCAATCAGACCAACGCCATTCCGGTCAATTGAATATCCGACGCTCCGGGGTCTCGTTCTGCTACATTCGAGCTGAGTGCGGCAACGGAGCTAACCCATGTTTGCGGTCATGATTGTGGGTGCCGGCAGAATAGGCGCCAGCATCGCAAAGCTATTGCATAACAACGGCGATTATGAAGTTACCGTTGCCGACCATGATACAGGCGCGCTTGAGCGCGTAGCGGCTGTGGCGCCCGTGCGGATCCTGAAGCTGGAAGCCGAATACGATATCAAGTACCTGACTGCCGAATTGCGCACACTGGCGGATGGACGTCGCGCAGCGCTTTTATCGGCCTGCTCTTTCGACGTCAACTGGTTTCTCGCTCTTTCCGCGCTGGAAGCCGGCGTGTCGTACTTCGACCTGACAGAAGATGTGGAGACCACGCGCCGTGTGCGCGAGCTGGCTGCCCAGGCGGTCGATGGACAGGTTTTCATGCCACAGTGCGGTCTCGCACCCGGTTTCATCGGAATTCTTGCAGCTTCCATGATGAACCGGTTCGATCGTCTCGACGCGCTGCGCATGCGTGTGGGAGCGCTGCCAGAGTACCCACATAACCACCTGATGTATCACCTGACCTGGTCTACAGACGGCATGATCAACGAGTATTGCAAGCCCTGTGAGGTGATCCACAGAGGTCACCGGCAGGAGGTGCTGGCGCTCGATGGACTGGAACGTTTTGCGATCGATGGCGTCGAGTACGAGGCTTTTAATACTTCCGGGGGCCTCGGCACCTTGTGCGAAACGCTCGATGGAAAGGTAAACGAGTTGAGCTACAAGACTGTTCGCTATCCCGGTCATCATTATTTGATGGACTTTCTGATCAACGGATTGAGGATGGGCGACACGCTCGAAACGCAGCGTGAACTGGGTCGTATATTCGACAGAGCCATTCCCATGACGCGGCAGGATGTGGTGCTGATCCTGTGCGCCGCATCGGGCTGGCGTCAGGGTCTTTATTCGGAAGAGACCAATGCGCGAAAGATTTATCACCAGCAGGTTGGAAGCGAACACTGGAGCGCCATTCAATTGACAACGGCCGCTGCCGCCTGCGTTGTGGTTGACCTGTTCCGCGAAATGAAGCTTCCTGTGAAGCGCGGGTTCGTGCGCCAGGAAGATGTGGAACTCGACGTGTTTCTCGCCAATCGGTTCGGTAAATACTACGCATTTGACGCCGAACATGCCGGTTTGGTTGTGTCATGATTTATCTGGTGGTTTCATGATCTGCCGTTCCCCGATCGATGGCTCTGATATCGGACAGGTCCATGAGACTGCTCCGCAGGAGACAGATGCCGCGATAGAGCGCGCAAGGCTGGCTGCACTACGATGGCGCCTGGTTCCCGCTCCGAAGCGAGGGGAACTCGTAAGCAATATTGCAGACCTTGTACGCCGCCATAAGCGCGACCTGGCCGCCATCGTCACTCTGGAAACAGGTAAGATTCCGTCCGAGGCCGAGGGCGAAGTGCAGGAGTGGATCGACATATGCCAGTTCGCCGTGGGCCTGTCTCGCCAGCTTTACGGACTGACCATTGCATCCGAGCGGACGAATCACCGGATGATGGAACAATGGCATCCTTTGGGCACGGTCGGAATCATAACCGCGTTCAATTTTCCTGTGGCCGTTTGGGCGTGGAACGCCATGATCGCGCTGGTTTGCGGCAATAGCGTGATCTGGAAGCCGTCGGAAAAGGGCGCGCTGTGCGCACGCGCCGTGCAGGCCGTGCTCGATGAGACTGGTACACCGGAGGGACTGTCGGAAGTGGTCCAGGGGGGAAGCGAAGCCGGAATGCATCTCGCTCTGTCTGAGCACATAGCCCTGGTGTCAGCAACGGGGTCGGTGTCGATGGGTAAACAGGTTGCCGCAGCGGTCGGTAGAAGGCTTGGCCGCTGTCTTCTCGAACTCGGCGGTAACAATGCCGCGATATTGACACCTTCGGCCGATCTGGAACTTGCATTGCAGTCGATCGTTTTCTCAGCGGTCGGAACCGCCGGGCAACGCTGCACTACTTTGCGCCGCCTGATCGTTCATGAGTCCATTTTGCCGGAGGTGATGGACCGGCTGCGTAGCCTGTACAGCCGTCTGTCGATCGGCGATCCGCGGGAGGCCGGCGTGCTGGTGGGCCCGCTGATCGATGAGAGAGCATGGCTGAATATGCAATCTGCGCTCCGCAGAGTGGCATCTCAGGGGGGCGATACGATATGCGGTGGCGACCGGGTGACCGGGGCCGTGCCACCCGGCGGCTTCTATGTCCACCCTGCGATTGTGAAGGTTCCTGGCAACCTTGAAATCGTGAGCGAAGAAACCTTCGCGCCCATACTGTACGTAATGTCCTACCAGCACATCGAGGAAGCCATTCGGCTTCAAAACGGCGTACGCCAGGGCCTCAGTTCCGCGATATTCACAAACGAT
>Ga0182024_10019026_pt1 | contig 12710 bp, 3 predicted proteins | sample P32metaG_FD_120480 | JGI IMG/M metagenome (GOLD analysis project Ga0182024, IMG submission 120480) | Permafrost microbial communities from Stordalen Mire, Sweden - P3-2 metaG (Illumina Assembly) | ecosystem: Environmental > Terrestrial > Soil > Wetlands > Permafrost | place: Sweden: Stordalen... | reverse complement strand
CGACCGGGCAAGAGGACGAGCGGGAGATGGTTTCCGGTCCGACGCTCACTCCGCAGGCGATGGTCGAGGGGGTGCGGAAATTGGCGGGGGATTGGCAATACGACGTGGTGTCGATTGGTTATCCTGGCCCAGTCGTACGAGGACTTCCCCGGCTGGAGCCGCACAATCTGGGCAAAGGTTGGGTGGGGTTCGATTACGCGGCTGCCTTTGAACACCCGGTCAAACTGGTCAACGACGCCGCGATGCAGGCGCTTGGCAGTTATGAAGGGGGCTCCATGTTGTTTCTTGGACTGGGGACCGGATTGGGCTCGGCCCTGATTTACGACGGTGTGCTCGAGCCGCTCGAGTTCGCGCATCTGCCCTATAAGAAGGGTCGCACCTACGAAGATTATCTCGGTATTCGTGGGGTGAAGAAACTGGGGAAAAAGAAGTGGCGGCGAACGGTCGCCGACGTCGTCGCGAAACTGCTGGCGGCATTCGAAGTCGACTATGTCGTCCTTGGGGGGGGCAACTCGAAAAAGATCAAAACGGTGCCAGAGGGGGCCCGGCTGGGCGCCAACACCAACGCCTTCATCGGCGGATTCCGCCTGTGGGAGAATCCCCGGGACGATCATCAATAACGCGCCGGCGGCCGGGGAACGACATGCTCAGGTTGGGCCCGTGGCAATTGGAAACGGTCTGTGGCGGCCGCTTCTGGCTCGATGCCGGCGTGATGTATGGCATCATTCCCAAGACGGTTTGGCAGGGGGTGACTCCGGCCGACGCGCAGAATCGCATTCCCGTGGGCATTCACTGTGTGCTCGCCCGTAACGGCGAGCAGACCGTCCTGATCGACACCGGTCATGGTGACAAGCTCTCCCCGCTGGATCGCAGTGCCCATGCGATCGAGCGGACGCCGACACTGCTCGAGTCGCTCTCGGCGTTGGGCGTCGAGGCCGACGACGTCGACCTGGTGGTTCTCAGCCATTTGCACTGGGACCATGCCGGCGGAGCCACCCGCATGGCCGACGAACGCCACTGTCAGCCTACGTTCCCTCGCGCCACGTACTTCGTCAGCCGCCTCGAATGGGAAGATGCCACCAGCGGGGCCCCAGAGCTCGCCGGCAGCTACGCGGCCCAGGATTTTGGCCCTCTGGGGGACTCGGGACAATTGGTGCTGGTCGACGGCGAAGTCGAAATTGCCGCGGGTTTGTGGACCCGGCCGACCGGCGGGCATACGCGTGGCCACCAGGCCTTGTTGTTCGAATCGGGGAACGAGGGGGCTCTTTACCTGGGCGATCTTTGTCCGGTCGTGGCTCACCTGCGCCGGATGTGGATCACGGCTTACGATCTCTATCCGCTGGAAACGCGGCGGCGGAAGCCGGAATTGTTGGGCGAAGCGGCCGATCAAGGTTGGTGGCTGTTGTGGGATCACGATCCCAACGTCGCGGTCAGTCGGATCGCGCGCCACGCTAGCCGAGAATTTGTCACCGTCGACGCTCGGGCCGAGCTCTAAAACGATGTGTCATGCCTGCTCGGCTATTCCGCCGCGCTCGAGGGGTAAGAGCCTGGCATGAGCTTTGGGAGTGGAGGGCACCTCGCGAAGGTGTGCAAACGCCAACTTGATCCTCTCGGATTGGGTGAGGCCAAGTCCGGCATCGATAATCATTTCGGCCAGCCGCAGAGCCGTGGGCGATTTGCCGCGCAGTTGGACCAGTGTGCGGATGATCTTTGCATCGCCGGTCGAGTCGAGCTCGACCCCCTGTAGCTCAGCTAGCGTCTTCTCGGCGAACAGCCGTTCAATCGCCGCCAGCCGCAAGGGACGCGAGGTGGGCGAGCGGTGCGGAGACCGAAGCGCGCCACAGGCCTCGGCGGCTGAAGTCGCGGTCCGATGCCGAGTGCTTACTCCGCCGGTACGATCGCGCCGGTGAACAACCTCCATTTGGCCAGGCCGACTCCGATGCGTCCGGGGGTCCGCTCTGTTCCGCCCATTCCGGGATAGATTCACAGGCCGGTCTCCGGAAAGGAAAACTTGGCATTCGGGCCGGCCACAATGGCATGGCAGGCGAGCGCCAGTTCGACTCCGGCGCCGCAAGCAGGTCCGCGTACCCACGCCACTACCGGCTTTGAGGACTGCTCGATTTGCGCCAAGCAAGCGCTGGCTTGGTCTGTAAATTGCACCAAGCGATCCAGTCCTTGCCGACGAGGCACTGGCGGAAAAAGTCGAGGTCGATGCCGGTCAGGAATCGGTCGGCCGAGCCCCGCAGACAAATTTGCTCGACGCTGGCATTGCTGGCAAGCGTGGCAAAGTTTGACGCAATATTAGCCAAACCGATCTCATCAAGCCTCCCGGGGAGGACTAGGTCGTTTACCGAAGAAAACGATTGGGAGGGTGATGCGGTCATTGAGGATAAGTCACATAAAGCGTTTTAAAACAACGACTTATGTGATAGCAAGCGATTTAAAGAGGGCCCAGCGATTGAAATAATTAGGAGCGTTAAATACTCTGGAATTGAATCATAGTACGCAGCTTGTCCATTGCTTCTATTCGATTCTGTTTTGTTATTCAGTCCATCTTTACCAGTAGGCCTGTCTTGGTAGAATAGCTCCTCGCGATCTAAATGGAGTTGCCAGCAGTCGATAGCAAGCCCAAGGAGGACGGCCAAAAGAGTAAATGACGCTATCGACAAGCGTGCCCGCCGATCGCCGAGCTCCTCCCACCAGACAAGTGCGTGCTATCTAGTGCTTGAGGCGTACCTGCATGGCGATTCCAACAGATCACAGCGACGTTCCACTAGCAATCATCGGCATGGGTTGCCGGTTGCCGGGGGCCGAAGACCTTGACCAGTATTGGCAATTGGTCAGCCAAGGGCGATCGGCGATCGCGGAAGTCCCCGCCCACCGACTCGATCAAGAACTCTATTACCACCCCGACAAAGGGGTGCGTGGGAAAACGTACTCCAAGCTCGCGGCGCTGCTGTCGAATCGGGGAATCGACCTGGCGCGCTATCCGATTGCCGAAGAGCTGCGGCGTTCGGTCGACCCGATGCATCTGATGATGACTGCCGTGGCGGCCGACGCCGTGCGCCATGCCGGGCTCGACCCTTTCAATCTGAAGACAAAGAATTCCGCGGTTTTTATTGGCCACGCGGTTGGCAGCAGCCAACTGCGCGATCTGACCTACGCCTCGCTGTTGGACGAAGCGCTCAGCTTGCTCGACAACGTCGACGGGCTGAAAGGTCTCGCTCCGGCAGAGCGTCAAGCGCTGGTCGCTGAGTGCCGGGCGCAAATTCTCGGTGAACTGGGCGTGACTCCGGTCGACGGCCGCAACCTGTATTGCAACATGGTCGCCGGCACGGTTTCCAAGGCCTTCGGCTTGACCGGTCCCTGGCTGGCTCTGAATTCGGCCTGTGCCTCGTCGCTGCACGCCATGTTGATGGGTGCGCGGGCATTGCAGCAGGGCCGGGTCGATATGGTGATCGCCGGCGGGGCTTCGGACTGCGGCCCCCATACGCTGGTCTTGTTTTCTGCCGCCCAGGCGATGAGTTCCACTTCTTCGCGACCATTCGATGCCAATGCCGACGGATTGATCATGTCCGAGGGCTATGTGGCCGTCGTGATGAAGACGCTCGAGCGGGCCTTGGCCGACGGCGACCCGATCCAAGCGGTCGTTCGCGGGCTGGGTGTGGCGACCGACGGTCGTGGCAAAAGCCTCTGGGCGCCTCGCAAAGAGGGCCAGGTCAAGGCCATGCAGCGGGCCTACCGCTCGGGCGTCGACATGGCCGGCCTCCAATATCTGGAGTGCCACGCCACGGCCACCCAACTGGGCGACGCCACCGAACTGGAGACGCTCGGCGAAGTGCTCGGGCCGAAAATGCCGGCCGGAAAGCGGATTGCCATTACCAGCGTCAAGGCCAACATCGGCCATTCGCTCGAAGCGGCAGGCGTTGCGGGCCTGATCAAAACCATTCTCTGCATGCAGCATCGGACGATTCCGCCGGCCATCAACCTGGAAACGCTCAATCCCAAAATCGATTGGCAAGCCGCTCCGTATTACATTCCCCTGACGGCCGGCGCATGGGGGGAAGGGACCAATGGCGAGCCGCGACGGGCGGCGGTCAATGCATTCGGCATTGGCGGCTTGAATATGCACGTCGTTATCGACGAATTCGACGACACTTACCACCGCAAATTGTTGGCCAGCCGCCCGCACTCCCATGCCCTCACAAACGGTAGCAATGGTGCTTCGGCTGGCGCCAATGGTGCTTCGGCTGGCGCCGATGGTTCGTTGGCTGGCGGCAACGGTTCGTTGGCTGGCGCCAATGGCGCGTCGGCAAACCGTAGCGGCGCGGCCGACCACTGCGACGACAAGTCGGTCGCTATCATCGGCATGGGATGCATCTTTCCCGGCGCCGAGGGACTGACGAAATTCTGGGAGCGGCTGACGTCGGGAGACGACCCCAAAACCGCGCCGGCCGAGCCGCGTTGGAGCCAGGCGGCCTTGGGCCTGACCGACGGAAAGCCGTGGGTAGGCGGGTTTGTCACCGACTTCCAATACAACTGGCGCAAGCACAAGGTCCCGCCGAAGCAAATCGCCGAGGCCGACCCACTGCAGTTCATGTTTCTCGAAGCGGCCGAACAAGCCTTGGCCGATGCCGGCTACGATCGCAAACCGCTCGATCGCGAGCGCTGCGGTGTGATGGTCGGAACCGAGTTCGGTGGCGATTTCTGCGACGAGTTGGAAATGGGCCTGCGATTGCCCGAAATGAAACACGTGCTCGGCGGACTGCTTGCCCGCCGGCAGTTGCCGGCCGATCAAATCGAGCAAATCCATACCCAGTTCGCGGACATCCTGATCCGCAAATGGCCGTCGCTGATCGACGAAACGGGCAGCTTTACCACCAGCACCTTGGCCTCGCGGATCAGCAAAACCCTGGATCTGGCCGGCGGTGCCGTGGCGATCGACAGCGGCTCGACCTCGGCTTTGAGCGGACTGTCGATTGGCGTCGACATGCTGCTGTCGGGCGATAACGACGTGATCATTTGTGCCGCGGGCCAGCGGCGAATGGGAATCAACGCCTTCCGGGCGTTGGCCAATGCCGGTCTGTTGGCTTCGGCCGGACCGCACAGTGTCCTCGACGCCCAATACGACGGCATCGTGCCCGCCGAGGGGGTAGGGGTGGTCATCCTCAAGCGTTTGGCCGATGCCCGGCGCGATGGCGACCGAATTCATGCCATTCTGCGTGGGATTGGTGTGGCGCACCATGCGTCGCACGCCGAAGCGCTGCGGCTGGCCGTGGAGCGATCGAGCGCGATGGCAGGTATTGCGCCGACCGAAGTCAGCGTCGAGGAATTGGAAACCGACGAACAACTCGATTCGTCGGGGTCGGAATTGGAAACGTTGGCGGCCTTGCATGCCTCGGGCGAGCGACGAGCGCCGCTGGCGATGGGTTCCGGCACAGCCCAATTCGGCCATCTGGGGGGCGCCTCGGGAATGATCGCTTTGATCAAAGCGAGCCTGGAAATCGAACATGGCGAAACGGCCCCGACCGCTGGACTGCTTCAGCCGGCCGCGGCACTCAATGCCTGGCAGCACGCCGTACGGGCGATCCCCGGCCGGACGAAGCTGACGGGGCGCCGATTGGTGGGGATTTCGTGCTGGTCGCGCGGTTTGGCGTGTCATCTGATCCTCGAACATGGTGCGGCCACGGCCACGCAGCCAACCGCCAGCGCCACCCAGCCGACACAGATGGCGGTGCCCGCTGCAGTCCGAACTCCCGTGGCTCCGCGAATTCCGGTAGCTGCGAACGGAAACGGTCATCGTGTGCCGACCAGCCCACGTCTACCGGCTCACGTGGGAGCGGTGCATGCCGCGCCGGCACAGTTCGCTGTGGCCGGTGCCGCGCCGGCCCGAGCCCAGCAGGCAGACCTGGGCAGGACCACGCGGCCGGCAACGCCCGCGCGTCCGTCGGCAGCCCCTCGCGCGGCGGCGGAGTGGCAGATTTGTCGACTGGCGGGAGGAACGAGCGGCGAGTTGCTGGCGGACATCGATCAGGCATTGGCCGAGCCCGGTGCGGCCTGGCGTGCGGCCGCGGTGCGTGGATTTGTGCCTGCCGACAAATTCCGTTTGGCCCTGGTGGCCGACAGCGCCGATTCGCTTTGCGACAAACTCCGCTTGGCGCGACCGCAGCTCGACAATCTTGCTGCTCGCAACGTGCTGGAACAACAAGGCATTTTCTACCGGCAGACGCCCGCGGTACGGCCGCAAGTGGCGTTCGTATTTCCGGGCCAGGGTTCGCAGTATTCCGGCATGCTTCGGCCGCTGGTCGAAAACGTGCCGGCCGCCGCTCGAGCGCTCGGCGAGATCGACGGGGTCATGAGTTCGCTCGGCCACCCGAAGTTTGCCGAGTTGGCCTGGTCGGCGGGGGATCGACTGGGGCAGGATGTCTGGACGACTCAAGTATCGATGCTGTTGGCCGATGCATTGCTCCTGGCCGCACTGGCCGACCGCGGCATCCGCCCCGACCTCGTGCTGGGCCATAGCTATGGAGAGTTCGTCGCTCTGTACGCTGCCGGAGCCTGGGATTTTTCGACGGCCGTACGGATGACCCAGGCCCGCTGTGCGGGCATTGAAGCCGCGGTCGCCGGTGGCGAAACCGGCATGCTGGCGACCGACGCCACGCCGGAGCTCATCGAACAACTCTCCAGCAGCCTGGTGTTGGATCTGTACGTGGCCAATCTGAATGCGCCGGACCAATGCGTGGTCGGCGGTACTCGCAAGGACCTGGCGGAACTGGCCTCGGCTTTATCGGGGCAAGGACGCCAGGCGAGAATGCTCGCCGTTCCCGGCGCATTTCACACACCACTGTTGTCGACCGCCAGCCGTCCGCTGGAAGAAGCCTTGCGCGGGGCCACGATCGCACCGCCGCAAGTGAAATTTGTCAGCACGGTCAACAACAGCGTCATCGGCGATCCCGCCGAGATCCGTCGCAACCTGGCGCGGCAGTTGACCACGCCGGTGCGCTACGCCCAACTCATCGGCCGATTAGCGGCCGAATCTCCGACGGTGTTTGTCGAAGTCGGCCCGCAACAGACTCTAACCCGACTCAATCGGCGGATTCTGGGTGCCGCGGCCGATGTGATCGCCAGCGACAATCCCAAACGGTCGGCCTGGGAGCCGCTGCTCGGTGTTCAGGCGCTGTTGGAATGCCTGGGGGCCTGCCCAGCGAGTAGTCCGAAAACAGCTCCCGTGGGTGTGCCGTCGGCAGTAACCCAACCGGCAGCAAGCCATGCCGTGGTGGCAAAACCGTCCGCCAGTGGGAAACCGCAACCATCCACCACGACTGCGCCACTCACCGCAACGAAAGGAACGACAGCCTTGAGCGACCAGCGTTCAACGTCCAACGAGATTCCGCACTTCGACGCCACCGAGCGGCGGCGTGAGAAGATGCGCTCGGCCAATGGTCCTGGCGGTGCGCGGGGAGCAAACAGCCCAACTCCGCCGCCTGCTAAACCGGCACCGACGGCCGCCAAGCCGGCGCCGCCGGTCGCGAAACCGGCGCCTGCAGTCCGCCCAGCCGCAGCGCCGCAGGCGCGCGGTCCAGCGGTCGCGCCGGCAGCTCAACAGACTCCCCCTGCGAAGCCAGTGCCGGCCCCGGCCAAGCCATCGCCGGCGGCTGCGAAACCGCTGCCAGCGACACCGATGGCGGCCGATTCCAACGGAGCCAGTAACGGCTCGGCCGGCCATCACTCGGCAGCCCACGTCGCACCCGCTCCGGCACCGGTCGCCGCCGCGGCACCCCAAGCCAGTTCTCCCGGCACCAGTGCCACCGAGTTGGAAGCCTTTTTGATCAACTTTGTCGTCGAGCAGACCGGCTATCCGGCCGAAGTCGTCGACCTCGATGCCGATCTGGAAGCCGACCTGGGAATCGACAGCATTAAGAAGGCCCAGCTCTTTGGCGAGCTGCAAGAATACTTCGACATCAGCGCCCTGGGAGCCGGCGGTGCAGGGGGTTCGACCCTTTCGCTCGACGAATTTTCCACTCTACGGCACGTGCTCAATTTCCTTGTCAAGTCGTCGCCCGCCGCATCGCCAGTGGTCGCGCCGGTGGTGGCACAGCCTGAGCCTGTTGCGCCGGTCGCCAAGAATCTGGAAATCGCCAGTCCGGCGGCCGCGGCGCCAGCCACGGCAACGCTGGGAACGAGTGCCGCCGAACTGGAAGCCTTCCTGATCAACTTTGTCGTCGAGCAGACCGGCTATCCGGCCGAAGTGGTCGATCTCGATGCCGATCTGGAAGCCGATCTGGGAATCGACAGCATCAAGAAGGCCCAGCTCTTTGGCGAACTGCAAGAATACTTCGACATCAGTGCCCTGGGGGCTGGCGGTGCGGGAGGCGGAACCCTTTCGCTCGACGACTTTTCGACCCTGCGGCACGTGCTCAACTTCCTCGTCAAGTCGACGCCGGCCGCCAGCGCGGGCATGGCTGCCAACGGCCAGCATCCGACCGGCAGCGTGGCACCGCCGACCGCGGCACCCGTTGCCGAATCGCCACCGGAACCCGTGGCATTGGAGACCGCGTCTCCGGCAGCCGCGGCGGGAGCTCCTGGAACCGGCGCCGCCGAACTGGAAGCGTTCCTGATCAACTTTGTCGTCGAGCAGACCGGCTATCCGGCCGAAGTGGTCGATCTCGATGCCGATCTGGAAGCCGATCTGGGAATCGACAGCATTAAGAAGGCCCAGCTCTTCGGCGAGCTGCAAGAATACTTCGACATCAGTGCCCTGGGGGCCGGCGGTGCGGGGGGCGGAACGCTATCGCTCGACGACTTTACCACCCTGCGGCACGTGCTTGACTTTCTTGTCCAAGCGCAAAGCGGTGCGGCCACCCAGGCGAGCATCGAACAGGTTTTTGCCACGACTGATCCGGCGCCGGCCGTGGCAACTTTTATCACCCAACCAGCGCCGGCTCATGCCGTCAACGACAACACCGTGGCGGCAAACGACAGCCTTACCAGCACTGACAATGTCACCGCCAGCGATGCGGCCGAGCGGGCCAGTGAACTCGAAGCTTTCCTGATCAACTTTGTCGTCGAGCAGACCGGCTATCCGGCCGAAGTCGTCGACCTCGATGCCGATTTGGAAGCCGATCTGGGAATCGACAGTATTAAGAAGGCTCAACTCTTTGGCGAGCTACAAGAATACTTCGACATCAGTGCCCTCGGATCCGGCGGTGCGGCGGGCGGGACGCTTTCGCTCGACGACTTTACCACGCTACGGCACGTGCTCGACTTTTTGATGGGTGCCCCTGCGGCATTGCCGGAGAGCAGCAACCCGGTGGCGACGGGCGAGCCGGCAGCGACGGGCGAGCCAATCGCGACCGATCACGGTGCCGAGGCCGCTGATGCTGAAGCGAGCGAACCCGTCTCTACCCAGGCGATCGAGCTGGCCGGAACTCCCTACGATCTCGGCTGGCAACAGGGCCGGCAGTTCAAGGCTGAGATCCAGCGGATCTTGCGGCAGTACGCCGATTGCGTCGGGGATCAGTTGGATGAACTGCCGGGTCAGGCCTCGCGGGTGGCCCCGGAACGGGCGCTCTCGGCCGACGAACTGGACGAACTTCAAGGGCTGGCCGATGCCGTCGAGGTGCCGCTGGGCAACGTGCTGGCCCATCAGTTGGCATTGATGTCGGAATTCGGCACCGGCGCCGGCCAGATGGCATCGCAAGTTGGAACTCCCGGCGGCCCGCTGCGGTGGATCCACGCTCTCAGGCAACCGGCTCCCCTGGTCGGCACGCTGCGGGCCGTGGCACAACCGGTCGTTTTTGCTCGCTGCCCGACGGGGGAAATCGCTCACCTCGCTGTCACGTATCTTGGAACCGTGGGCATCTTGGGCGGGCTCAACGCTGCCGGCGTGGCGATTTCTGCCTGTCGGCTCGAGGGAGCGACGTCGTCGGCCAGCGATTTTTGGCCGGCCATTACTCTTGGCTCCGGAGCGCATGGCGCCGGCGAAAATTTCCGTTCCGTCGGTGGCGTTGCCGCGAGCACGCTGGTGCGCACCGTTTTGGGATCGGCCATCAACCTGGAACAGGCCATCGACCTGGCTCATTCGCTGGCCGTTGCCGGGGGTCAGCCCTGGGTGGCCTTGGTTACAAGCGCCGCGGCAAAAGAAGCCGTCGTCATCGAATTCGACGGTCGCGACCTACGCGTGCAATCGGCACCGCAGCAACTCACGGTCGGCGAACTTGGGCCTCTGGTTGACCACGCTGCCGACTCCGCGCAGTTGGCAGCGCATCTGGCCGCCGGCTCGCCGCTTGGCGCTGGCACCGTCGCTATGCAGCGGACACTCGCGCCGGCTGTTGGATCGGACTGTTTGGCCTTGGTGATGGAACCGGTGGCGGGAAAACTCTGGTTGGGCGGATCGGCCGCGGCCGACGGAACCGTCGCCGAGTGCTGGTCGACGAGCCAGTCGTTGCCAGCGTGGAATGGCGCCGCTCCCGTGGCGGCGGTTGGCAAGGCGGGGCACGAATCGCCGCCGGCCGCGCTGCCCGCGGATCCGATCACGACACGATTCTCTTTGGAAATGCGTGAGGCGCCGCTGGCGCCGGGGGCTGCAACCGAGCCGACGTGGACCGGCCAGGCGATCGTGCTGGGAATTGGACCCACGGCCGAAGCTCTGCGCCGCCGACTTGAGAAATCGGGCGTGGCGGTCCACATGTTGGAGCCCGGCAGCGACGCCGACGCGATCTTGAGCGAGCTGGAAGCGATTTGTGGTCGCGGGCCGGCTCCGCACTTGTTCCTGACCACCGCTCGCGATTGTCCGCCGATCGAACCGTATCACGTCGAGCTGTGGAACCAAGAACACTACACGACGATGGTGCTGCCGTTTTTGGTCTGCCAGAAATGGACGCAACTGGCTGTCGCCGGAGGTTGGCTCGACCGCGCAACCCTCGTGGCGACGACGGCCCAGGGGGGTGATTTTGGCTTTGCTCGCGGAGCCGAGGCGTCTCAAGGGGGAGCCCTGGCCGGCCTGCTCAAGGCGATCTTCGTCGAATACGCGATCATGCAGAACCTGAAAACTCTGCGCATCAAGGTGGTCGATGCTCCGCTGGACACCGCGGCCGACACGCTGGCTGGGCAGGTTTTTAGCGAACTGGCCTCGGGCAACCTGGCTTATGAAGTCGCCTACGTCGGCTCGCGCCGGCTAGTCCCCTATGCGGTCGAGCGCAACGTCGGTCCAACCGCGGCCGCGCTGGCCGGTGGCAATCTGCCAGCGACGCGCCCCGGTTCCGCGATTCGTCACGGTTCGACTTGGGTGGCGACGGGCGGGGCACGCGGGATCACCGCCGCCACGGCCATGGAATTGGGATGCCGCTTCGGACTCAAGCTGCACTTGATCGGCACCACGCCGCTGGCCGAGGTCGATCCGGCTTGGCGCGATTTGACGGTCGAAGGGCTGCAAAAGCTCAAAGCTTCGATCATGATCGCTGCCCGCAACGCGGGAAAGCCACCGGTTCCGGCGTGGCACCGCGTGGAGAAAGACTTGGAAATCGACCGCACGCTGCGGGGCTTCGCGGCGGCGGGCGTGGCAGTAACGTATCACGCCTGCAACGTCTCGGATCGGGCGGCGATGGCCGAAACACTCGACCGCATTCGGCAGGCTGATGGCCCGATCACGGGAATTCTGCACGGCGCCGGCGTCGAGCGCTCCTGCCGTTTTGACCGCAAGCAGCGCGACGTGTTGCTGCAGACCATCGGTGCGAAAGTCGACGGGACGGCGAACTTGATGGCCTTGACCCAGCGCGACCCGATCCGGCACTTCGTCGTCTTTGGATCGATCAGCGGCCGAGTGGGTGGTTTTGGCCAGGCCGATTACAGTCTGGCCAACGAAATGGCTTGCAAACTGCTCGGCAGCTATCGACGCGCTCGCCCTTGGGTGCAGGCCGTCGGATTTCACTGGCATGCCTGGGACGAAGTGGGCATGGCCGCGCGGCCCGAAACAAAAAACAACTTGCTGGAAAAGGGGGCTTTGGCCCTGATGCCGCTGGCCGAAGGTCTGGCGCATCTCGTTCGCGAACTGGCTGCCGGCACGCCTGAACCGGAAGTCATGATTACCGAACGCCATCATTGGGAACGTTTTGCCGCCGGTTTGGGCACGCTTGCCGACGAAGTGCGCCCCTCGGAGCCGGCCGCCGAGCCGGCGAAAGCTCCGCTGCCGCTGCTGACCGACCCGGTGAGCGATGCGGCGGGGACGGTTGGGCAAGTCGCGCTCGACCCGACGGCCGATCCGTTTCTGATCGAACACCGCCTACGCGGCAAGGCACTGTTGCCGGTTGTCGTGGGACTCGAAGCGCTGACCGAAGCGGTGCGCGTTGCGGCCGGGCAATCGGTCAGCGGATTTCGCGACATCGACATGATCGATGGATTGCTGTTTCACGTCGACCGGCCGATCGTGGCCCGGGCACGGGCGACGCGGCTGGCCGACGGGACGTTCGACTGCCGCCTGACCTCGGATTTCCACAATCGCAACGGCGGGTTGATTCAGGCCGATCGGTTGTATCTCACGACCAAGGCGGTGCCGGCCGATGTGCAGTCGGCTCCGCTGGCGAAGATTCCATCCCACGCCGGTGAATGGCGAGATTTTCGCTATCCGAACGAAGCGCCCATTTATCACGGGCCGGTGTTTCGCGGGCTGAAGGGTTGCTGCTATGGGCCCCAGGCGGGAACGGCACGGCTGT
>Ga0182024_10019025_pt1 | contig 12710 bp, 13 predicted proteins | sample P32metaG_FD_120480 | JGI IMG/M metagenome (GOLD analysis project Ga0182024, IMG submission 120480) | Permafrost microbial communities from Stordalen Mire, Sweden - P3-2 metaG (Illumina Assembly) | ecosystem: Environmental > Terrestrial > Soil > Wetlands > Permafrost | place: Sweden: Stordalen... | reverse complement strand
CTCACGTACTGCATGATCGAGTCGCGGCCACCGGCGGAAGGCAGATTGCGGATAGCCATATCCGGGGGAAGAGTTTTGGCTCGGTACTGCGCCAGAAACGCCAGATTGAGGGTCACGGTGCTGTACGAAAGCAGGTTTCCTTTCGGCGTCTGGTATTCCAGATACAGGTGATAGTCTGTCGAAGCAAAATATGCCGGCTTTCCGCTCAGCGCCGGAAGCTGCGCCAGGGCCGCGTGAAACGAGTCTCCGTACAGCATCATTTCTCCCAGGAGCGACCACAGGCTGGGGAGCCCGGCGAAATTGAGTTCCCCGCGCACCGGCGGCGATTTTTCCAGCGCTTCGATTTCGCGGTAGTCCGGCTCCAGCGGCCTCACGCCCAGCATAGGAATCTTTGACGCGAAGGGGGACGGCACGCTGACCCCCATCGGCAGCGGCCGTTTCCCGCTGATGAGCGGCGCGGAGCCGCAGTCGGTTGTGATCGTTGATTCGGATTGGTTTGCTCTTACCGCTCCTCCCAAAGCTCCTGAGCACCCCAGCGAAAGCGAACGCGGCTGCATTTCAATTGACAGCCTGCCGGATTGGGACTACGGTGCTAGTGGCTTACACGATTGCTCATTGAGACTAGCTAGGGCGCAGTCCCGTAACTGGAGCTTCCCCCACGTTAAACCGGCGCCCCATTTGAGCGGCCGATACCTGGGACAGGCAAGCCAATAGGAGCATCAATTCCATGAACATAGCAACGAAGATTCTGTTGGCTGCCGCATTGGCAGTCATGGCGTCTGGTGCGGCGATGGCAGGGAATGGGCCGTCGTACATCTGCGCGTACGTCAACGATAACGTGGATGGCCCGAACCTCGTGGAGGGCTATAAGGTCGGTCCCAGCACCGCAACCGCCCATGTTGGTCCTTACGCCACCAATGGCAACGGCCTTGGTGGCGGGTTCACCGCGGGGGGCCTGGGTGCCACACGCGCACGGGAAGGCGATCTCTACGTGACTGATGGAGCCTCGGAAAATATCACGCACTTCATCATCAACAGGGCAGACTGTACCCTGACGCTGGATACCACCCTATACCCCTCTGGCGACACTGCGGCGCTATATGGCGACAGCCTGACCATTACGCCGGATGGCCGCCGGATATTCGTAGGCGCGACGGGCGACAAACACATCTACAGCCACAAGGTCGCCGCCGACGGCTCGTTGGGCAGCACCTTCACGGAAGCCTCGACTCCCGACGCCCCGGACGGTTTCGAAGTGGCCCCTGACGGCAATACACTGGTAGTTAACTATATCGATATACATCAGGTTTGCGCATACCCAATATCGAGTGACCACCACTTGGGAACGCCAAACTGCCAGGACACAGTGGGAGCCCCCACTGGAGTGTCGATTGATCCCGCCAGCGAATGCGTTTATGCCGCCGAAGCGGACTTCAGGGGGACGGAAGTTGCTACGTTGACGCTGACCGGCGGCAAACTTGGGGTTCCGAAGGAATACAACCCCTTGGGTCCCGGTATAGATTCTGAAGGCATACTGGTGAACTGGGACAACTCGGCGATCTATATCAGCAACTCTTATTCTGCTCAGGTGACCATAGCTTCAATCGAGCCGGGCTGTAAGCTGACCTACAAGGCCATCGTTTCTGATGGCATTGCCGGCTCGGATCAACTCGGCCAAATTGCACAGGCACAGATTGTTCATGGCTACGTGGTGACCGGCGCAGCCCGCACCAATTTCCAGGGCGCGCCCAGCATTGGAATTTTCCAGGCGTACGCAAATGGCGCGCTGGCCCCTATCGGCAGTGGGCAGTTCCCACTGATGGGCGGAGTGGATACCCCGTTGACGGTTGTCGTTGTCGGCTCGGAGTAGTGTTCTCGTGCTCTGGTTCGCTTAGTTGCGTCCGATGATCCGCCGCTACTTGGGGAAAGGCAAACAAAAAGGGAGCATCACCTAAATGAACAAAACGATGAAGATCCTGTTGGTTGCCGCATTGGCAGTCATGACGTCTGCCGCGGCAATGGCACAGGTTCCGATGCATGTCTGCGCATATGTCAATGACAACAACTACTATTTTCCGAACAATGCGGAAGGGTACATGATAGGCCCCGGCGAGGCGACTCATGTGGGTCCTTACGTCACGAACGGCTTGGGCAGTGGTGACGATGTTTACCAAGGTGGGCTAGCCGCAGCGCGGGAAGGCGATTTGTATGTGGAAGATCCAGGATCCGTGCCAGTGAATATCACACATTTCTCGATTAATAAGACCGACTGCACTCTAAGCCTCGATACATCACTGTACCCCGACGGGAACGCTGACGCTTCCTTTGGGGACAGGTTGGCTATCACTCCCGATGGCAAGACGATGTTTGTGGGATCTGACGACTATAATAACATTTACAGCCTTGCAATAGCTGGCAACGGTTCCCTAGGCTCCCCGGTCGCGGAAGCTTCGACTCCCGGTACCAAGGCCGGTTTTGAAGTTTCACCCGACGGTAAGGCTTTGGTGGTTGGTTATCCTGACAATCAGGAGATTTGCGCATACCCGATATCCAAGCGCCACCTCGGCACGCCGAACTGCCAGCCCACAGTGGACTATCTCGATCTGATCTCTATTGATCCAGCAAGTGCATGTGTTTACGGTGCTGAAACAAGTAGCAGCTCCGATACATCTGAAGTCGAGGCGTTCACGCTGACTGGAGGCGTCCTGGGGACGCCGACCGATTATAAACCTTTTGGGCCCGGTGGGGGCGCCGACGGCATCTTAGTGTCTTCGGATAATAAGACGATCTACCTCACTGAGGACACCGCTCAGATGGCCATGGGTTCAGTTGCGCCAGGCTGTAGGCTTACCTACAAGACCACCATTTCCGATGGAACTTTCTACTACGATGCTCCTGGCCAAATCGCTCAGGCGAAAACTGATCCCGAATACGTCGTGAACGGTGATGGCAACTTGTTCTGTCCCACCATGGGAATCTTCCACGTAGGCGTGAACGGCAAGCTGACCCCCATCGGCAGCGGCCAGCTTCCGCTGTTGCAGGGTGGCGATGTTGACGGCGTTGACCCCTCATCGATTGTGGTTGTTGGCCCTTCGAACTAAATGCTTCTGTTCTTGTTTATTTTGGCGCATCCAAGTGCCACACAACTAGGAACATGGATGCAAGAAGGCCATCTGGATCTCTCCAAGTGGCCTTTCGTATTTCTGAATGAATTCATTTTCCCGATTTGATTCTCGCCCAACGTGCTTTCGCACCTGCACTGATTCTGGCTCTGGCTTCCGGTGACATAGCGTATTTCTTCTTTAGGCGCTACGAACGGCGTAGCAACCTTAGCGGGTGCTTTCGTTTGTGCCTTGGCTGGAGCTGCGGCGGGATCTTTCAGTTTTGCCCAGCGTGCCTTTTGACCGGCAGCCATCCTCGGCCTAGCTGCGGCTGACACCTTATGTTTCCCTTGCCGGTCGGTTGCTTTCGTTAAATTGATAACGGCGTGATCAACCGTACCGCCTAGAGCTTCGATGGCACGATTCAGTTTGTCTCTTTCATGCGTCAGCATTGCAAAAATGTCAGGCATTCATTTCTCCCCGTTAAATGAAGTAAAACAACAGGAACGACGTTAGCTCGATTCGGGGCAACGGTCAATAAACGGAGATCAACAGCGTTCTCTCCTCTTGTTAGAGGGCCGGTTACAATGGATTACGTCACTCAAAGATGGGAGTTTCTGCCGGAGAAGCCACCCTCGGACGCAAGCGGAGACTACGGGCTGTCAAAGTGTGTTGACTTTCAATGCCCGCAGCGGCAAGGAATCACGGACCGCTTCGCAATTCGCTGGTTTCGAGAAGATGCTGTTCCCACGTTTCTCGGACAAGGATGGCATGTGTTCTATGATCGGGACGGCAGATACATGCGAGTGTCGGGTCCCGACATAGATCAGATTCTCCTTAGGCAGCGACCGTGAGACCGCCGAGAAATCTTCTAAACGCGTGCGTTCTCGCTTGGGATAATGCTCTGGGCATCAATCAATGACGCAGATTGTCTTTGAGCACTCCCTGAGTAGCTGCGTAGATACCGATTCATCGGCTCGGAGTAGAAATGCGCGACCGCTGCGCCAAGCACTCCTGCAATCAGAATCGTGACAGTGAACAGGACAGCCACCAGGCGCATCGGCTTGCCGACATCGAGAAATAGGCCAAAGAGACCGAACACAACGAACATATGCGTCAGATAAACCTCGTAGCTGTATTGACCGATTTTCAGTAATGGCATGAGGACGCGCGGACTCCTCCATTGCGTCTGTGCGGTGGCGGCGATGAACATGCAAGTTCCAATCGCAAGAATCGTCATATTCAACCCGCTTCGGCCAGGCCAGCCCCTGTAAGCTTGCAACGAGAATACCAAGCTAAAGAGCACGACCGCTGCGCCGCCGGTGCCCAAAGCCCAGAGCATGGGGCGAGAGAAGCGAGTTCGTGAAACGATGAGCGCTGTGAGGCATCCTAAAGCGATACCTTCCATGCCTCCGAGATAGGAATACTCCTGCCACACCTCGTTCCCGTGAGTGAAGACCGTGCGTCCAAACGGACCGAGCACAACGAAGGTCAGAAGAATCACAAAAAGGAGCTTTCCTCGCCCGAACACGCAGCACACTAAAGGGAAAAAGAGATAGAACATCTCCTCGACGGAAAGGGACCAGAGAACGTCCCAATTACCCGGAAGATACCCGCGCCGAGCCTCCAGAACATTGACGTGGAATGTGAGCGCCGCGAGGAGCGCTCGGCCAAGTCCTCCGGTTTTTGCAGTCACGACGAAATTATGGACGTGTGCGAAATCCAAGCCGCTGAGGATTACGAGCAGCAGAAGGAGTAGGGGCGCAATCCGGGCAAAACGAAACATGTAGAAATCTCGGAGCCTAACATCCGAAAGCGCGCCCCAGCGCCGAATCGTGATTGACGTGATGAGGAAGCCGGAGACCGCGAAGAACATCTGAACGCCGAGTTGGCCATTCCAAACGAGAAAGTGGACGAGCTGCGTGGGGAGAAACTTGGTATAGAGCACCTTCGCACCGAGCAGGCGTATGTTGACGTGGTTCATCAACACGAAAAAAATCGCGAGTCCGCGCAGCAAATCTATTCCATCTAGGCGTTTCCAAGTACCGGATCGAATTGTGGATACTGGCGAGGTCATGGTTCGTTTCTGCTTCAGAGAGTCGAGATCATTTCTCGAACGGACTTAACCTGTAGACACCATTCCGATTTGGGCATTTAACCATAGCAGCCCGTGGTTAAAGTCTCCAAAGAGTTCTGGTTTTCAGAACAATCTGCCTTTAAGCCAGGATTTCCATTTTGGCATCCTGGCAGGCGCGAGCGTACACCGAGCTAGCTCGTTGGCAAGCACATTTCTGGCAGCTCTGACGCGACCTAACCATCACGCGAAGGGCAGCGCCCGGACGCCTCGGGCCGGGCACGGCGGACCACCGCGGCACGCCGTTCCTACTTCACGCCGGTGCCGGTCAGCGCGATGGTCTGCACGCCGGCACTATCGGTGATGTTCACGGCGGCGCTTTTCGCACCCACGGTGCGTGGCTCGAATGTCACGGTAATGGTGCAGGATTGCCCGCCGTTAAGCGTGGCCGGACTCAGCGGGCAAGTGTTGGTCTGGGAGAAGAAAATGTAATTTTTGCCGCCCACGGCAATGCTGCTGATCGTTACGGGCGAAGCGCTGGTGTTGGTCACCGTGCTGGTTTGCGGGGCGCTCTGCATCCCCAGTTGCTCATTCCCGAACGCCAGGGTCGCGGGATTCACGGTGATGGCCGGCGGCGGCAGTTGCGTAACAATCGTGACCATGTTGGAAGTTTCATCGGCCACGACGAGATCCAGGCGACCGTCGTTATTGAAATCGGCGACACCAAGCGCGTCGGGATGCATTAGCACGGGAGTGGTGGTGGGCGGCTGGAACGTGCCGTTGCCATTGCCCAGGTAAATGGTGAGATCGCCGTCGTTGAGTTCGGGTACGACGAGGTCCTCATTGCCGTCGTTATTGAAATCGTAGGTGGCGATGGCGTAGGAGGGGAATGAGCCTCCCGGCAGGCTGGTGTAGGGCTGAAAAGTGCCGTCGCCATTGCCCAACAGGACGGAAACCGTTTGGCTGGCATTGGTCGTGATGATGTCAAGTATTCCGTCCTTGTTCACGTCAGCGGTGCGGATGGCGTTGGGCCCTTTGCCGGTCGCATAACCCACCCGGTACTGGAACGTGCCATCCCCATTGCCAATCATTATTCCAACAAGACCGGCTGACAAGGTGTCATCAACCAGCGCCAGGTCGGGAATGCCATCGCCATTGAAATCGCCCACAGTCACATCAGTTGGCGTGGCGCCCCCGGGATAGGTCACCGCCTTCTGAAACGTGCCGTCGCCATTGCCCAGGAACACGGAAACAGACTCGCCGAGGGCATTCACGGTGACCACGTCCAGATTTCCGTCGCCATTGAAATCGCCAATGTTCATCGAGATCGGTTGGGCGCCCAGGGTCGGGAAATTCATGGGGGACGAGAACCTGCCGTCGCCCTCGCCCAGGAAAAGAGAAATCGCGTCTCCCTTTTTGTCCACCGTGACCAGATCCAGAATTCCATCGTTATTAAAATCGCCGGCAAAAATATTGTAGGGAAAGCCGTAAGCCGGAAAGGTAGTCTGCGGCTGGAACGTTCCGCCCTTTTTGCCCAGCAGCACGGAGATGGTGTTGTCGTAGTCGTTGCAGATCACCAGATCGGGTATGCCGTCACCATTTACGTCGGCAATGACGATGCCCGTGGGATTCTTCCCCGTGGCATAGGAAACCGATGCGAAGTTGACCATGGGCACCGGCGTATTAATCGGGAAATACACTGTGCCGGAAATCTTGGGATGCGGGGTTCCGGTATTGACCACGGTGATGGCTGCAGTGCCGGCCGCGCTGATCTTGCTGGAGGGTACCACCGCCTGGAGCTCGTCGCTGTTGACAAAAGTGGTGGCCAGCGCTGTGCCGTTCCAATCGACCGCCGACGTGCTGATAAAGCCGGTGCCCTTAACCTGCAGCGTGAAGGTGCCGGCCCCCGGGCTGACTGTCGTCGGCACCAGGGGTTGCGCGATGGCCGGCACGGGGATTTTCTGCGCCAGCGCGGGAAGGGGGGGGCCGACTAGCAGCAATACGGCCGTCAGAGCCAGATGGGGAATGTGCCACATTTTCGATTTCACCGCTCAGCCTCCGTCGCGCTGATTTACCGCCATTCGACCTAAGACTCACTTGAATCCCTGCCCCCTTGTTCTGTAGGCACGGCTTCTCCGTCGCTATTTCTCAACTTCGAGCTGACTTGGATCGTGCGCGGCGATTTCGGGTACGCCGCGATAGCTGGTGATCGTCCCCGTTGCGCAGAGGTTTGCGCCGCGATACTTCACTTCGGGATTGTCGAACTTCGCTCGGTCGCTGCCCCAGATCACGATGGTGAATATCTCGTGAGGGTAGGGTGCGTCCAAATTCAGAAACGTCGGGCTGCCTCGTGTACTGGAGGCGTAGTGCGTGCTGGCGACATTCCCGCAAACAGTCGCCCGCTCACTCACGTGATCCTTTGAAAGTGGGTTCCGTCTCCACGAACGTGCCAAGGCCGACAGAGAGGCTGAAAACTGTGCCATCACCGTTGGCTCCGCCACACACAGTTGAGCCGTATAGGATGCCGTTGGTGGCTTGCGCCAGTTGGGCGTAAGGATACGCACCGTCGGTATTACTGAAGCGGTGCAATGGAGTGAGCGTGCCGCTCGTGCTGATCGCAAAAGCCGCCCCAAAACCGATCCCCGTTGTGCCGCATGGATTGGGCGCCTCCGGCGTGCCAGAGGTCGTCCCGTAGAAATTGCCGTCTGTGGCTTGCAGCAGCCCGCCTTCGGGATAAGCGCCATCGGTACCATCGAAGCTGTGCAGCGTGGTCAGGGTGGTCCCGGCCATTTTGAAGACCGTGCCGCAACCATTAGGAGTGCCACAGTTGAGGTTTCCTCCGTAGACGGTTGTCCCGTAAAAGTTTCCTTGGGCATCCTGCACCACTCCCGCGTAAGGAACAGCGCCGTCGGTGCCGGCGAAGACATGCAACGTGGTCAGCGCGTAGGGGGAGGTCCCGGCCATTTCGAAGACCGTGCCGCAACCAAGAGGAGGATTGCACGACAGGTTTCCGCCAAAGGCGGTCGTCCCGTAAAACTTCCCATTCGCACCTTGCAACAGCCCGGCGTACGGGGCGGCGCCATCAGCACCGCCGAAGGTATGCAGCAAATTAAACGTGCCCGCAGCGTTAATTTTGAAAACCGTCCCACAGCCGCTGGGTGGGTTGCAGGCAGTGTTGCCGCCCTCTTGGGTTGTCCCGTAAAAGTTACCGTCAGCACCTTGGATCACCCCTGCGACAGGGTACGACCCCAAGCTACAATTGGACGGCGTGCAGAAGCTATAAATCGTCTTCAGCGTGTTTGTAGAAGGGTTGAATGAGAAAACCGTGCCACCTCCGTTCGCCCCACCAAAGTTGGTCGTGCCGTAAAGCAGCCCGTTGGTGGCTAGCGTTAGTCCTATGGGGCCCACGCCGTCACTCGAGTCGAAGCTGTGCAGCGTGGTGAGTGCGCCTTGCGGAGTGATCTGGAAGAGGGTGCCATCGTTAGTGGTCCCGCCTCCGTACGTCGTTCCGTATAAGTTGCCATTGATTCCTTGGACCAAAGTCGTTCCGGGGTCGGCGCCGTCTGTGTCGTCGAATGTGTGCAGCGTGGTGAATGTCACGGCCGGGGCAACCGTCGCAATCTGCGCAGGAAGGGCAATTGCCGTCGCTGCCCACAGGACAAAAAGAGCGCACGCCCCCATGCCCCAGCTAAATTTGCTCACGTATTTCCCTCCTCGCGGCTCCGCACGGCTGTGATCTGTGATGATGAACAGGCCCACACGCTACTACTCCAGTTTGGCAGTGTCAATCAGAGTTTGGGTTTGTCCCCGGTGCGTGTGACTAGCAGCTTCAAACGGCTTGTCGTTCGTAGCGGTGATGAAGGCCGCCGACCTGAGGTAGTTCAATCACTGTACCGGCTTCTGTAGATTGAATCGCTCTTGGCTCTGGGGAATCTTTGTCCAGGGACAAATGGGTGCCCGAATGTTGGTAATAATCGAAATATGAACGCATAGATGCGTCGCAGCGAGGACTCATTCAGCATCATCACATGGTCCAGACACTCCCGGCTGATCGATCCAACGAGCCTTTCGGCGTAGGCAAGGCTGGCGGATTCGGCGGCCTTTTCTAAAATGTTACGGGTTTCTGCGGCACCCACCGACACCCGAAAGACACAGCTCCATCGACATGGTCACTGGACCGTTTCCTGTGACCGTGGCACCCAATTCGTCGCCTTGCGTCACCCCAACAGACTCAGTTACGTTTTCGCATTTACCACTTCCATTCACAGTGCAGGATAAAGCCGTAGCCACGCCGTTCACATAAACCGTAATGACATCACCCTCGAAAGCATTTCCGAAAGCATCACCAGTCACTCGCAAGTTCGAAACGCGCCCGGTATTTGGCATTGGCACACCATGAAGCGGCACTCCGGTCGTGGGACATAAAATACCAGTCCCGCCAAGAGGCACAACCCACGTCCCCTCTCCAAATGTTTCGCAAGCTCCCACAATGATTGCGGGGGTATCCAAAAGTACAGGACTTCTGTCCTGCGTAACCTCTCCATGTCCCGCCGCAATGACCGCCCCAAAACAAGCAGCGACTATGAAGCCAGCAATGTATTTACCCCTCATATCGAACCTCCGTTCGGACTGGATTAACTTCCGACCGCATCGTAGCACGTTACGTGTTTGGATTTTCCTTTGAGTGCAATAAAAACATCATGAACAAGATAGAAGCACTGGCTGACGCAATCAGCAAGCTAAATGGAGTGGGCGATCCTGAATCCGTTTGCTACAAATACCGAAACCCTGGCTTGCTCAAAGCCTATTCGATTAAGCGAGCAGCGGATCAACACGCGGACGATAAGGGCATACGCATATTCAATTCCTGCAGAAGTTGTGAATTGTGGTGAATGTCTGGGCAGGGAGGGCAACCGCCGTCGCTAACCACATCAGGAAGGCACCGCATGCCCTCATATTCCAGTTGAACTTAGCCATGCTGAAGTCCTCTCCGCTCAGTTCACCGTGAAGGGCACGTTGCTGGAAAGCGTGCCGCCCGGCGTTACAACCTGGACTGTGCCGCTCGTGGCGCCAGCGGGTACGGTGGCCGTGATTAATGAGCTTGAGATCACGGTGAACTTCGCCGCGACTCCGTTGAAGGTGACGCTGGCCGCGCCGGTCAGATTGGTGCCCAGAACGTTGACAGGCGCTCCCACTGCGCCAGACATAGGATTGGTCTCTACAAATGGACCCAAGCCTGCGAACAAACTAAAAGTCGTGCCAGCGGCCTCTTTTCCTTGTCCGCCCTGCAGCGTTGTCCCATAGAAGCTCCCATCGGTACCCTGGATCAGTCCAAGGGGGTAAATGCCGTCATCACAATAGTAGTCAATGCGTAGCGAGCAAAAGTCATGAAGCCTGGTGAGTGCGCCACTTGAGGTGATATTGAAGGCCGTGCCACCACTATGCGACCCGCCGCCGGCGGTTGCTCCATAGAACTTTCCATCAGTGGCCTGTACCAGGCCTTCAGGCGCTTTCCCGTCTGTGCAGTAGATACCGCCTTGCTGGCAAAAGCTGTAAAGTGTCGTCAGCGTGCCGGTTGTGGTGATTTTGTAGAACGTACCGCATTCTTGATAGCACGTGTCATTGGTCCCGCCATAAAACGTTGTCCCGTATAAATCCCCGTCGTTCGCCTGGATCACTCCCGCATAGGGCGCGAAGCCGTCCGTTCCATTGAAGGCGTGCAGCGTGGTCAGCGTGCCGCTGGGTGTGATTTTGAAGACTGTGCCACAACCATAATTTAGTCCGTCGTTATTGCAGATATTGACCCCGCCGCCGCCCGTTGTCCCGTAGAAGTTGCCGTCGGTCGCCTGAACCAGTCCCGCGGTAGGGCTGAAGCCGTCTGGGCAATTGCTGCCGCCTTGCAAACAAAAGCTGTGCAGCGTGGTCAGTTTGCCGCTTGGGGTAATTTTGAAGGCCGTGCCATTTGCGCCCTTGGCCCCCCCATTGTAGGTTGTCCCGTAGAAGTTCCCGTCGGTGCCCTGGACCAGCCCCGCGAAGGGGAAAAAGCCGTCCGTGCAATCGCTTTGAGAGCAAAAATTGTAAAGTGTGATGAGCACGCCACTTGAGGTGATTTGGAAGACCGTGCCGCAGCCAGACAAGCACGCATGGTTTCCCCCGGCTCGCGTTGTCCCATAGAAGTTCCCATCGGCGCCCAGGACCAGTGGCGCCGTGGGCTCATAGCCGTCCGTGCGGTCGAAGCTGTGCAGCGTGGTATGCGTGCCGCTTGGAGTGATTCTGAAGACCGCGCCAAAGCTGCCGTCGCCACCGCCGCCAAATGCGGTTGTCCCATAGAAGTTCCCATCGGTGCCCTGGACCAGTCCCGCTTCGGGGCTGGCGCCGCCCGTCGGGCGGAAGCTGTACAGCCTGGTGTAAATCCGCGAAGGGAGGCCAACCGCCGGAGTCTGCGCAGGCAGGACCGCTGCCGCCGTTGCGCACACCAGAAAAACACCGCACGCCTTGATCATCCAGTTTCCGCAATTCAGCTTGCTCATGGTATCTCCTCGCCACCCCGCGGCTGGGATTGTTGATGACAGGCGCATGTGACTCTAGGGCGTCACCCGGAAGTTTACGTTGCTTGAAAGCGTGCCGCCGGGCGTTACCACCTTGACTGCGCCAGTTGTTGCGCCGTTAGGTACTGTGGTGGTGATTTCGGATTTCGATTTCACCGTGAACGTAGCTGCGATGCCGTGAAATATGACGCCTGAGACACCGACGAAATTAGTCCCTAGGATATTGACGGTTGTTCCCACGGCGCCAGATGTAGGATTCGTCTTCACAAACGGTCCCAAGCCTGTAGACAGGCTAAAAACCGTTCCGAGACCATTGGATCCGCCAGAGCTGGTGGTTCCGTAGAAAATCCCGTTGGTGTCCTGAACCAATTCCGAAGAGGGACCATCCCCATCCGGCCCGCTGAACCCGTACAGCCTGGTCAGCTTGCCGTTAGGCGTGATTTCGAAGACCGTGCCAACATGACCGGGTCCGCCATTGGGTGTCGTCCCGTAAAAGTTTCCGTCAGTTCCCTGCACAAGCTTCGCTATGGGAAATGTGCCATCGTAGGGATGGAAGCTGTGCAGCGTTGTGAGCACACCATCAGGGGTAATTTTATAGACCGTTCCATCTCCGTTGGTCCCACCCTCCTTCGTTGTCCCGTAGAAGTTTCCATCGGTGGCCTGGATCAGCGCCGCGTAGGGATTGGAGCCGTCCCTGAAGTCAAAACTATACAACGTGGTAACGGCTCCGCTTGGAGTTGCCTTAAAGACGGTGCCATTGTTGTAGCTTCCTCCATAAATGGTGGTGCCGTAGAAGTTTCCATCAGAACCCAGCACCAGCCCTCCCCGGGGAGTCTCTCCATTTGTCCCGTCGAATTTGCTTAAGGTAGTCAGAGCCCCGCTTGATGTGATGGTGTAAATCGTCCCCGCGTCATTGCCCCCTCCTTCCTCGGTTGGTCCATAAAAACTTCCGCCGGTGCCCTGGACCAACGTGCCGTAGGGAAACCG
>Ga0182024_10019024_pt1 | contig 12710 bp, 6 predicted proteins | sample P32metaG_FD_120480 | JGI IMG/M metagenome (GOLD analysis project Ga0182024, IMG submission 120480) | Permafrost microbial communities from Stordalen Mire, Sweden - P3-2 metaG (Illumina Assembly) | ecosystem: Environmental > Terrestrial > Soil > Wetlands > Permafrost | place: Sweden: Stordalen... | reverse complement strand
CCGCAGGGCAAGTGCATCTGCTGATTGCTAGTTACGTCGCGGAACAGGTGCTCGACCGCCCTGTGATTGGCAGGCACTGGAAAGCCAACCCTGCCACACGCATGATGGAGCTGCTTCACGCCAGCGGTGTGCCCCTCGGCCTCGTCACCAATGGTGAGCATTGGATGCTGGTTTTCGCGCCGCGGGGTGAAACCACGGGCTATGCATCGTGGTATGGCGCGCTTTGGCTCGATGAGTCGATCACTCTGCGCGCTTTTCATTCTCTGCTCGGAGTGCGCCGGTTTTTCGGCGTTGCTGCGGACAGCACTTTGCTGGGGCTGCTCAAGGAAAGCGCGCAGGATCAGCAGGAAGTCACCGATCAGCTCGGCTATCAGGTCCGCGAGGCAGTCGAAGTGCTCATACAGGCTTTCGACACACTGGATCAGGATTCCAGCCGCAATCTCCTCAGAGGAATTTCCGAAACCGCACTCTACGAAGCCGCACTCACCGTAATGATGCGGCTCGTCTTTCTATTCTCCGCTGAAGAGCGCGGCCTGCTGCATCTGGGCAAGCCACTTTATGACGACAACTATGCTGTTTCGACGCTAATGGAGGAGTTGCAGGAGACAGCTGACCTTTACGGCCCGCAGGTGCTGGAGCGCCGCTTTGATGCCTGGGCGCGACTGCTTGCAACTTTTCGGGCCGTGCATACAGGTGTGCATCACCAGGATTTGCTGATGCCGGCATACGGCGGCTCGCTGTTTGACCCTGATCGCTATCCCTTCCTGGAGGGCCGCGATATGGGCACCAACTGGGCCTCAACCAAGGCCGAACCCTTGGCGGTCAACAACCGCGTGGCGCTTCATCTCCTTACCTCGCTGCAGAAATTGCGCATCAAAGTCCCCGGCGGCGGACCGTCCGAAGCCCGGCGCATTTCGTTCCGTGCGCTCGGCGTGGAACAGATCGGCCACGTTTACGAAGGTCTGCTCGATCACACCGCAGTACGCGCCACCGGGCCGGTGGTGGGCTTAAAAGGCACCCGCGACAAGCAACCGGAAATCGCTCTCATCACGTTGGAAACCACACGGTCGCAGGGTCAGGACAAGCTGATCGACTTCCTCAAAGAAATAACTGGGCGTTCCGCTTCTGCAATCAAGCGAGCGATGGACGAGGATAGCCCGTGCGACGAACACAGACTGCTCATTGCCTGCAGTCACGATACGGGATTGCTTAGGAGCATCCGCCCCTTCGCTTCCCTCATACGAGAGGATTCTTTTGAGCGACCTGTGATTGTTCTTCCCGGCAGTATCTATGTCACTGCTAGCACCACACGGCGCAGCACGGGAACCCATTACACGCCACCCTCGCTGACCAAGCCCATCGTTCAGCACACGTTGGAGCCACTGGTTTATCAAGGTCCGGCTGAGGGTTGGCAGAGGGAACGATGGCAGCTCAAGTCGCCGAAAGGCATCCTTGATCTCAAAGTATGTGATATGGCGATGGGGTCAGGTGCGTTTCTGGTCCAAGCTTGCCGCTACCTCGCCGAGCGCCTTGTAGAAGCTTGGGAAAACGAAGAGAAGAAGCACCCCGATGAAGTCCTAGCCACACCTGAAGGCGGATTTTCCCAAGGAGCGCCTAGCGAACGGCTGGTTCCCCAGGATTCTGCCGAGCGACTCGCCATCGCCCGGCGAATCGTCGCGGACCGCTGTCTCTATGGCGTGGACATCAATCCGATGGCAGTAGAAATGGCGAAGCTCTCGCTTTGGCTTGTCACAATTGACGCCAAGCGCCCATTCACTTTCCTTGACCATGCCTTCAAGTGCGGCGATTCGTTGTTGGGTCTAAGCACTTTCAAGCAACTGGAAAACTTCAGCCTACGTCCGGAAGGCGGGAAGCAGATCGCCTTCAGCACGACGAATTTGTGGAGGCACATCGAGGAAGCAAAGAAAAAGCGCGAGGCATTGGAAGCAATGCCCTCCGATACGCCGGAACAGATCGCTGCTAAGGGTGTGCTCTACGCTGAGGCCGAAGAGACCGTCACCAAACTCAAGGCCGCAGCGGATCTCTTGGTCGCAGTCGAACTCCGATCTTTAAAGGGCAGGAAATACGAAGAAGCCCGTGAAGTCACGGCCGATCACATGATGGCTTACTGGGCTCAAGGACCGGAGGAGCTACGCCGCTATGCCTCTGAGCAGTTGAACGGTCGCAAAACATTCCATTGGGCTTTGGCTTTTCCCGAAATTATGCAACGGGGAGGGTTTGATGGGATTCTGGGAAATCCTCCATTCTTGGGCGGCAAACGCCTCACCACTGTGTTGGGCGAAGAATACGCTTTTGGTTTAAAAGTTATCATTTCGTCTCAAAAAGGTGCAGCCGATCTCTGCGCCTACTTCTTTTTGCGGGCTGAATCGTTGCTTTCTCGCTCAGGCACGTGCGGACTGCTGGCCACTAACTCCATCTCGGAAGGTGATACGCGAGAGATTGGCTTAGCCGCCATGCTATCCCGTGGCTGTTCCCTTTATCGCGTTATTCGTAACGCGCCGTGGCCCGGAATTGCTGGCGTGAATGTCAGTCACCTCCATTTCGCAAAGTCCCCGTGGCTCGGCCCAAGGCTGCTTGACGATAAGGTTTGTGACTCAATTTCGTCTTACTTAGAGCAAGGTGAAGGAGAGCAAGCCCCTTTTCAACTTGTGCAGAACTCAGGACTGGCATCGATAGGAACCTACGTCAACGGCACAGGATTCATTCTCAGCCCCGATGAATACACTGAAATGCTTAAGAGCGATCCCAAGAATGCTGAAGTTATTCAGCCATTCCTAACATCGGACGACATCAACCAGTCGCCTGACGGCCAACCGACAAGGTACATCATCAACTTCGCGAACATGAGCGCCGAGGAAGCATCGCAGTTCAAAGCCCCATTTGAACGCGTCACTCTCCTGGTGAAGCCTGTCAGAGATAAACTTACGCGCCAGGTCCATGAAAAATGTTATTGGAAGCACTGGGACCGGAGGGAGGCATTTTACGATCGACTCAGTAAACTCAACAGAGCCATCGTCATGGGAAGGGTTTCGAAACAGCACGCTTTCACATTTAAGCAGTCAGACTGGTTGGCTTTCGACGGAGTCGTCATTTTCCTATGGGATGATTTTGCTCACTTTGCTTTGCTGCAATCTTCGATTCACGAAGTGTGGGTTAAGCGGTATATGACCACTCTTCAAGACCGCCCGAGGTATTCCGTGAGTGACTGCTTTCTAACTTTCCCTTTGCCTCCTATCTTAGATGATCCTTCGCTTGCGACCAAAGGCGCTGCCTATCATGAAGAACGTCTCTCCATTCAACATCACAGAAACGAGGGCTTGACCGACATATACAATCGCTTCCACAACTCTCAGGAGATTAGCGCCGATATTGCCGAGTTGCGCCGCCTACACGCCGATATGGATCAATCCGTGGCTGAAGCATACACGTGGAGCGACCTCCCTTTGGGCCACGGATTTCACGAGACCAAGCAAGGGCTGCGCTACACGGTTTCTGAAATCGCACGCCGTGAAATCCTCGATCGCCTGCTGGCTCTCAACCTTCAGCACGACGCCGAGGAAGAAGCTGCAGCCACCACGCTGCCAGCCCAGTTGGAATCAACCGCCAAGCGCAAAGGCAACGCGAAAGCCGATGAAGTTCAACCTGTGTCTGATTTATTCGATTCGAGGAGAGAGCGAGCATGACGCAAGATGAATCGACTCCCCAGTCAGCAATTTCCGCCGGACCTACGACGAGCGGCATGTCGGCTGGTGCGGCGGGTGTGCTGACGCCGCCCTTGCCTGGCGCTATCCGCGATGAGCTGACCGACATGGTCATCCGCGACCTTCTCGGCCCGGCGGGCGGGCCTGAGGAAGAACTCAGCCAGTTTGAAGACCACGTATACGGCCGCTACCTGGTCGGCATGCTGGCCCCGATGGCCAGCGAGATTGACGGCGGAGAGCTGGACGAATTGGCGGTTGGCGATGGCGACGAGGGAGAAGAGGGAAATGCCGAGACCGGGGTGCCGGCCGGCAGCACTTATTTCCCGTCCTCAATGGGAATGAGCTTTGTTGTAACGGCGGACTCAAAAGAAATCGTTGTCGAAGCGGAATGGGGTCAGTATCTGCGGATCAAGAGCACCACCCAGCAGAAAAAGGACGGCAGCCCGGCCAACGTCTGGAAACGGAGATCCGTAATTGTTGAACCCACAGCGCTCCCGCTCAAGGAAGGAAATATTGCCCTACGGGCTCTGCGTCCCGATCATCCGCTTGTGGTGCTGCAGGGTCGCATGCGCTTGACCGCCGATGGCTGGGTAGTGACCTTTTTTCTTGTGAATCAGCAGCCAGAACGCATACGCCGCGGCGAACCCAAGGATGAGGTATGGGTATTCCAGCCCAAACTGCGCGTGCGGGGCACCGAAGGGCACCCGGTCTTTGTCCAGCGCAAGGAGGTAAAGGCTGATCTTTCCAAGATGGACCCTCTGACACGGGAGGAATCCGAAACGCTGGAGATGCTCTACCGCCATCAGCGTGAGTTTGCGGTCGGACATGGTATCTCGGTCCATGCCACTCTGCCGCCACCAATGGCGGAACGTGCAGTTCAAATCGAGACGGAGTGGATTCCCCAATTTGAAGTGGCCCAGCAGACCGCGCGTTCGGAGGCGGACGACGAGAATCTGGCGGGCCTGACCCTGGACATGAAGATTCTCACGGAGCTACCCAGGGAAGAGCTCATCTACACTCTGCGTCATATCGAAACCGCATACCGGCTGTGGATCAACGCCGAGCAGGCGAAACTCACACTCCCTAGTGAAAAGCTGGCCGGGCACAAAGATGCGGCTCGCCGGGCCGTGGAGTGTTGCACTCGTGCGCTCCGTCGGATCAAAGCTGGAATTGATTTGATCGAGACGAATAACCTCGCGGAAGAAGCCTTCCGCTTCGCCAACCGAGCGATGTGGCAGCAGCGTATCCATTCCATCTTTTCCCGCAAGGTGCGGAAGAAGGAGCTCAAAGTCGACGACGGAACAGCGAGTATCGATGTGGCTGAGAACCGGAGCTGGCGTCTGTTCCAGATGGCCTTCGTACTGCTCAATCTGCCGAGCCTTACGGACCTCCACCATCCCGATCGTAGTCATGAAACCGAAGCCGTAGCAGATCTTCTATGGTTCGCTACCGGCGGCGGCAAGACAGAAGCCTATCTTGGTCTCACCGCCTATACCCTAGCACTGCGTCGCCTGCAGGGTGAAGTGGCCGGCCGCTGCGGCGATCATGGCATCGCGGTGCTCATGCGCTACACGCTGCGCCTCCTGACTCTGCAGCAGTTCCAGCGTGCCACCGCCCTTCTCTGCGCCTGCGAAACTATTCGCCGCGCCGATGTCGGGAAATGGGGCGCGGCCCCATTTCGGCTGGGACTCTGGGTCGGGAACAAGACCACGCCGAATACTCTGGCCGCAGCGGCCAATTCTCTGCGTCAGCGTAACGTGGGCGGCAAACCTACAATGAGCGGAACCCCACATCAGATTACGTCCTGTCCTTGGTGCGGCAGCGAAATCAGGGAACAGCATATTCGAGTATATGAAGCGCCAAGCGACATCGGCCGCTGTGTCACCTACTGCGGTGACAATCTCGGCCGCTGCGATTTCTCCGAGGCTAAGGCTCCCAAAGAGGGGCTGCCGGTGATGGTGGTGGATGAAGAAATCTATCGTCGGCCGCCGTCGCTTCTTATAGCAACGGTGGACAAGTTCGCCCAGATGCCATGGAAGGGCGAAACCCAGATGCTCTTCGGCAAGGTCACTGAGGTCTGCCCCCGGCACGGCTTCCTTTCACCGGAGATCGAGGACGGACAATCTCATCCGGCCCGCAACGGCCTGCCGTCAGTGTAGACGCAACCTCATGGTTTCCTGCGACCGCCGGATCTGATTATCCAGGACGAATTGCACCTGATCAGCGGGCCACTCGGCTCAATGGTCGGACTCTACGAATCCGCCGTCGACGAACTTTGCTCGTGGGAAGTCGATGGCAAGAAGGTCCGGCCGAAAGTTGTGGCCTCCACCGCAACGATCCGGCGCGCACCCGATCAGATTCAGAAGCTCTTTGTGCGCAAACTGGATGTCTTCCCACCCCAAGGCACGAGTATCCGTGACAGTTTCTTCGCCCTGCAGCGACCGGTTGGGCCGCGCTATCCAGGGCGACGCTATCTTGGTATCTGCGCCTTTGGCCGCCGCTATCCGGTGACGATGATCCGTAGCTATGTCGCCACCATGGCCGCCGCTCAAGTGCTCTACGACAAGTACGACCGCCTGGCAGATCCTTGGATGACCGTGGCTGGCTACTTCAACTCAATCCGGGAACTGGCGGGAACCCGCCGACTGGTCGATGACGACATTCGTGCCCGTCTGCGTGATGCTGACCAACGTGGCCTGGCCAAGCGCAAGGTACGCGCTCTGGAGGAGTTGACGTCCCGCAAATCGGGCACGGACATTCCTAAGATTCTGGAGCGACTCGAGTCTATCTTCGACAAGAACTCGGAAGCTCAGCGCGCCGCCGAACGCAAAGAGGGCAAAAAGCCAACTTCTCCTGTTCCGTATGATGTTGTGCTGGCAACAAACATGATTTCGGTTGGTGTCGATATTGAGCGTCTGGGATTGATGCTGGTTGCCGGACAACCCAAAAACACCTCTGAATACATCCAGGCGACCAGCCGCGTGGGCCGTTCCACCGTGGCTCCCGGACTTGTCTGCACAGTTTTCAATTGGGCACGACCGCGGGATTTGTCCCACTACGAGCGTTTCGAGCACTATCACGAAACCTTCTACAAGCATGTCGAAGCCCTGTCCGTGACGCCATTCTCTGCGCGAGCCCTTGACCGTGGCCTATCGGGTGTCATGGTGGCGCTCATCCGCCTATGGGAAGAGCGCCTGAACGGGAATTTGAAAGCAGGTATGTTGCGAGACACCGATCCGCTGCTGCCAGCCATTTTCGCTAATCTTGCGCGGCGCGCCGAAAACGCCACACACGACGCAACAGTGGCTCAGCGCATGAGTTTCATGCTCGATCGGCGCCGTGACGAGTGGTTGAAGCGCGTGCATAACCAGAAGGACCATCACCTTGCCTACCAGTCGGAAGGCGGGGCCACGGTAGCCTTGCTCGAACACGCAGCGGCCAAAGATTGGGAAATGTTCACGTGCCTCGACTCCCTGAGGGATGTCGAAGGTACGGTAGACCTGGTTCTAGATCAGCGTTCCAGCGGACTGACAGCAGAATGAAGGTGGCAACATGAATGAACTCGGCGAACTCCGTCCCAGCCAACTGATATTTACCTTCGGCGTTGGGTCTCTTGTCGATCTGCCCAACATGTCGGCCCTTATAATGGGCTTGGATGACTGGGATACACGCTATTGTATTGAAATTCAGGAAGACCGTCTGGTTGCTGCGATACAGAAGCGTCTCGGCCCGCAAATGTCTCGACTCTACCTGCCGCCGATCAAGCTTGATGGCACGGATCGTGACCCGGCGGCACCCGCGGTTGGCGTTCCGGTGGTGCCGTTTCCGCGATGGTTGCGCTGCTCCTTGTGTGACACCCTCGCGACCGTGGAATCCGGTGTCTTCAAATTGGCACAGGACCAATACCGCCCTGACAAAACCGAATACGTGCATGAAGGGTGCCTCAAGAGCAAAGGTGGAAGACCGCCATCAGCGATTTCCGTCCGGTTTCTCCTCGCGTGCAGAGAGGGCCATCTGACTGATTTCCCCTGGCTCACCTTCGTGCACAAAGGCAACGTGCCCTGCAAGCCCGCGGCTTTGACTCTTCGTGAGTACGGCGCGTCCGGCGATGCCTCAGACATTGTCGTCAAGTGCCATTCGTGTGCTGCCGAGCGACGCATGGCCGATGCGTTCGATTCGGATGTGACGTTCACCTGCCCTGCGCATCACCCGCACCTGCGCTTGATCGAATCTCAGGGCTGTATTGAGCCTGCCAAGACGATCCTGCTCGGCTCGTCCAATGGATGGTTCCCCACTGCGCTGTCGGCTTTATCTATCCCGCGGGCAACCGACAAGCTCGGCAAGCTCGTGGAGGAACAATGGGGGGAGTTAGCAGACCTCGACAGCCTCGATGAGGTCCGCCTTATCCGCAAAAAACTCAAGAAATTCCAATCGTTGATCCCTCTCTTCAGCGAATTCAAGGAAGAGGAAATCTGGGCTGCCATCGAAGCAAAACGCAGCGGGCATGGCAACCACGAAACGCCTGAGGAAGATTTGAAGTTGCCGGAATGGCAGGTGTTCTCGAATCCTGATTCCGCGGCAGAGAGCAAGGATTTCAAATTACGCAGAGTGCCTCCGCCCAAAGATTTCGAGGCCATGTTTGAAGATACGGTTTTGATTGAACGAATACGCGAAGTACGGGCGCTTTTGGGCTTCACGCGCATCGAATCGAATGCTGACTTCGCGGAAGCTACACTGCTCAAGGACGGAAGACTTACTCCTCTGCGGCGTGAGATCCCAACCTGGCTACCGGCCTCCGAAGTGCGCGGCGAAGGGATCTTTTTGCGTCTCCGTGAGGACATTCTTATGGTCTGGGAAGCCAAGCCGGAAGTGCGGCGTCTCCAGCAAGAGTTTCTGGATTCGCACAAGGCGTGGCGCAAGCTACGTAAGCTCGAACCTCTTGCCGAGAACTTTCCAGGAATTCGTCTGGTCCTGCTTCACTCGCTGTCACATGCTTTGATGCGTCAGATTGTCCTTGATTGCGGTTATACAGCAGCCAGTGTCCGAGAGCGTCTATACTCCCGCCAACCAACCGAGAAGGACGGCCCCATGGCTGGCATTCTCCTTTATACCGCAGCACCCGATAGCGAAGGGACCCTTGGCGGCCTCGTAGAATTGGGCGATCCGCTCACCCTAGGGCGTCATTTGCAGCAGGCGTTAGAGAGCATTCGTCTCTGTGCTTCGGACCCTCTATGCGCGGAACATCGCCCGGATAATACCGGACGCGGCATCCACGGCGCGTGCTGCCATGCATGCCAGTTTGCTCCGGAAACATCGTGCGAACGAGGTAACCGCTATCTCGATCGGGCCGTTCTGGTAGAGACCTTTTCTGGCATTAATAGTTCCTTCTTCAGATAGGGCGCCGTGATCCCATCACTCGTCGTACAAGACATCGACACTCTCATCCGCAGAGCCCATGGGCAGTGGCTTCAGGCTGTTTGCTCGGTCCTCGACGCTACGCCTGATTCCACAGACGCGCAGTCTCTCATAGCCACTTTGCCCGCGACTAACAACAGTGATGCAGCCCATTGTCTAGTCAACATTGTTCGTCAGGCGGAGCGTAAAATTTCCTGGAAGTCGCTTGGTGCATCGATTGATCTTTGCAGCGCACTCTATTCCCATTGGCAAGTGGAGCAAAATGCCGAATTGCTCTGGACCGGACCGTCTCCGGCCAGCCAAATTCCTGCCCGGCGGATCGACCAAGTCTTGTATGACCTGATCGATTCTTCGCGACGCGAAATACTGCTGGTCACTTTTGCCGCTCACAAAATCTCTCGGCTGACGGACACCCTGGCTAAAGCGATCGACCGCGGTGTCCGGGTTCGCCTCATTTTGGAATTTGAGGAAACATCCGAGGGCCAACTTTCCATGGACGCGCTAAATGCTTTTCCAGAGGTCGTTCGCAGGCACGCGAAAATCTATTACTGGCCTATCGACAAACGAGAACGAAACACTCGCGGCAGGCCCGGTAAGCTGCACGCGAAAGTCGCAATCGTTGACGACCAGGTGATGCTCTCCAGCGCCAATCTTACAGATGACGCATTCACTCGAAACCTTGAACTCGGTGCTCTTCTTCCGAATGTTGAGATTCGTCAACGACTTCGAGACCACTTTGATGGCTTGTGCGCGAATGGCACATTAACTTTGCTGCGTTGATCACGTGGGGGAAACAGTGCCGATGGGGGTGGATGTCGGGTTTGATACGGCTAAAAATCGCTCTGCCGCGGATTGAAGAATCAATGAGTTGCGAAAAAGCTAGAAAGACCCTTTTGGTACGCTAGTGTTCGCCACCTCCTTGAATGCAACGTTACGTGCGAAGCCGGGCGAACCAAAGAGGAGTCTAACTCCTCGGAATCCAGTTCGGGAGTACCGAGAAACGCAACAGAAGGGGTACTTTGTTGCGTTTTGGATCTCCTCACAACGAGAAGATAGGTTTGCGTTTTCTGAAACCCGTTATTGGCCCATCGGCGGAAATCTTGATTGCCAAACCAAGTCGGCTGAGCTGCAATGCCGCCGCCTTTCGGCCTCCACCCGTCGACCCGCTAGGGACTTTAACAATCGAACCAGCGGTCAGGACCTTACCTGTGCGGGTGAGGACTGTCGCGCCATCCATCGAAAGCAATTCCTGTCGGAACCTTCGATCGAGATCTTGGAAGGTTCTGTTATTGATAGCCCGCGATAGTAGCTTTGTACGTGTTATCTCGTCACGGTCAAGGAGGTCCCTGCTGGCGAGAGCCCTAGACAGTTTCGAACGGACGGTCTCGGTGAGCACTGCAACACAGCCGCCCGTCCGAGCGAAGGAGACGTCGAGGCAAGACTCATACACAGCACGCCTGAGCAACGCGTTTCCGACCCGGAGGCGCTGGACCACCGAATCGTGCGGATAGTACCTCCAAGCTCCTCTACGCTTTGCAAACTGTAGTTTGCCATCCTTGAACAAAAGGACCTCGCCACTCCTATTCAGGACGATTGCCACGCGGTTCTGTCGACACCAACCCGCAATCGCACCGAGTCGATGTGGAGCGAACGCAACACTCAACGGGTGCGGCAAATAAACTACGTTGGACACGCGACCGTCGCTACCACACCTATACATAGAATCAAACCCGTTAGAAATCACTCTTGAAAAATCTTCACGCCACAGTTCCTCAAGCGTGATCGGACCGTACCCCACAGCTCCGGTCATTCCTAAAGCCATGACGACCGGATGCCCCTCGTATGTTTGCGACGCCAGCTCCTCGAATTCCCGAATTGCCTCATCTAGCGTGCCACGTCCTGTGGCAGCTGGGAGAAACGTGCTAATGACCCGCCGAGGAATGACACTCATCAAGTCTGGAAAGTGGGCTGCATCGGCTTGACTGGCAATGTCGGCAAGTTCCGCGACGAACAAACCGAACAAACGCTTCTCTTCAGAGGTAAACGCCTGGCTTCTTAGAAGTTGCACTCGGTAATTTGAATTACGGGACGGCTTCATCAAGAGCGCGCACGGGTTTTCGTACGCTACAAGCGCGTGTCTAGAAGATGAGGACTTCGCTTTACCCAATTCAGTGCCTGCGAACATCGGCACCATGTGGTCTATCAGCAAGGCTCGGAAGGCATGCTCGTCCATCTATCGCCCTCTTCATTACGTTGACAGTTAATGTTAACCCTCACTGTCAGTCCCGTACCCAGTAGCCGAAAGAGGATTCAGCATACGCCGAGTTCGCACAGTTTCAATAGAGCCTCATCAACGCAATCCTTTCCGCCTCGGCTGCCTGTCCGTAGCTGGTTCCAACGTACTGCATGGTGGAAGTGATTGAGCGATGCCCAAGCGCCTGTCGGATCAGGGCGAGATTCACGTTCCCCACCACGAGATGAGAGGTTAGCCTAGCAATCTTCCAGAATTTTCGGTAGTACACCCAATGCCAAATGTGAGAGATATTGATGATTGGTGTAGATCAGCTTTCGGCACGCAACGCAGCCCGGCACAATCATCCCCTGTTCCGCCTCGCGCAATCGTTAAGGACTCTGTCTGAAAAACGTCCCAGTGATGGCGCATCAGTTCTTCTTGCGCCGCCGCTAATTTTTCCTGATCCATAATGTTGAGGATAGTACCGGCTTGTGGTATATCGCTTCAATGAAAATTCGAGACATCGCCGATCGACTGCAAATCGATCTGATCGAGTCACCGCGGCGAAAGCCTAAGCGTAGTAGAGTCGGAGGTGAATTGAAATTCCTCCAAAAAGTTTTAGCTGATTCGGGATACAAAATCTCAGGCAAGAAACTTCAATCGCTCGCCACGAAATCGAAAACCTACGAATCCTTTATACTGTCAGCGATGAGAACCGTTTAACGCCGTCTGCCGCTCGATCGTCTATCCGTTCTCTTGACTCGGCGCTTCTTACCGGCGCTGGAAGATCGGTCGCCTGATGATCGGCCCGAACCTCTGCCCCCGGAACGTCCACGGGGGCGTGATTTCTTGCGCGCCGGTCGCGGAGCGCCTAGTCGTGGTCTCGCCGGTTCCAAAGACTCCAATTCAACGATAAATTCCTGACCCTGATAGAGCGGATCGTTCGTTTTGTCGGCTACGAAGCTATTGGCCTCTTGTTCCGTGTTAAAAGGACCGCGTCTCAAAACGACTGGTCCATTGGATTTAACAAAAAACGGCATAATGTCCTCCACTCAAGACAGTAGCGCCTCCGATACTCAAATTACGACCCCGGCTCCCAGGCGCGACTATAGATGCGAGTCACATCTGACGGAATCAGCCCAAAACAAGCGCGGCCAAAGAACTTTTCTCAGACGTTCTCGTTCCTGGTTTCTTTTCGGTCTCTCGCTCAGGCATCGCGTTCCACGTCTTGCCATCGAGCACACGGCCCGCGACGTCCTTTCTCGCCCCACCCCACTGCTTAAAAAAGAACGCGACTTTGTCTCTTTTGCACTGCTTTCGGATTTCGCGTACCCACTCGG